>ERZ1673961.277-NODE-277-length-24014-cov-16.041362_pt1 | contig 24014 bp, 28 predicted proteins | sample MGYA00580189_ERZ1673961 | MGnify/ENA primary metagenome ERZ1673961 (study PRJEB41334, sample SAMN05608105) | rock metagenome | biome: terrestrial subsurface; feature: shale formation; material: shale | place: USA: Pennsylvania ... | reverse complement strand
CTTGTATGTTCTCCCTTGCAAACATAATAGGCATCATAAATAAACTTGCAAAATGAAAACTAAATATCTTAATCATGATAATTACAAATCTTAATAATCCAATGATTACAACACCAATTATAGGAGTAAGCTCTAATAGTGTTTTACCTGATTGATAAGCAAAAAATAAACCTACACTATTTTTAGCTGCTACACCTGCAACACCACCAACAATTGAACCAACAGTACCCGTAAACCAAGAAGCGATTCCACCACCACCAGTTGCACCTAAAACACCACCCATAGCAGAACCAACTTTACCTGCATTATCAGAACCAATTTTATAAAGTGTTGATGAACCTGGAAGAAACATATAAGGAATAGAACTCATTATCATATGAGTACCCAAATCTGAATCTTTTTTAACTTCTTCATTTAATTTATCTAATAATTTACTTCTGTTAGTTTTATATAGTCCACCTAAATACTCTGTTTGCATTTTAGTAACAGATAACCCCAGTACAGAAAGATAACCCCAGTCTCTATATAATTCATATTGGAATTCAATGATTGATTTTAACATTGGGATTTTATTCCCTGCATTAGCTCCCTGATTGTTTAGATCATAAAACATTTCTTCATGATCTTTTTCTTTTTGCACAAAGTTTATATTATTATAATAGTTTTTTCCGCATGAACTTAGTGAGTAAACTGGATAGTAATTATCAAGTGGATTATTAGCATTAACTTTATTTAGAACACTTGTATTATAAGAACTGCTACTTCTAACTTCTCCATCTTTTACTGAATAGTAAAGTGATGATGTGCTTCCACCTATTCTTGAATTAACAAATGCCCATTTCTCACTTATAGGAAATGGTTGATTAGGATCTACTGAATATTGATACTTTCCGTTACCATCTTTCAAACCTGGAATATTAAAAATATTCTCATTACAAATATCTTGAATATTATTAGTAAAATCAGTTAATTTCTTAGATTGTTCAAAACCTGCTGATGTTTGAATAATTTGGTCTTTTGTACCAACCCCTGCTTTATCAATAATTGATTTAATTTCATTGTCTATAATTACTTTTGTCGCTTCATCAGCCCACGAACTAAATAAATTATATCCGTCTTTTTCAAATTCTTGATACTTTGATTTCATTAAATCATACTCTTGTACAACTTCCCCATATTGATTAGTAAACTCTTCTTTATGTATCGTAGGAAAAAAAAGTAAAACACCAAGTATCAAACCAGCTGTATAAGGAGAAAATTTTTCATTATTTTGTTTATCTTCTGCTTTTGATGAAACATGAGATAAGAACTTTCCACCTAATCCCCAAACACCAAAGAAACCAACTAGCAAAATTAAATAAGCCATTGATATATCAGATAACCCAGTATAGACACTAAAAAGATTTTCTGCGTCAGTAAGAATATACTCTCTGTTATCTATAAATTCATTAGAATTTTCATTGTAATAGCTTGAAGCAAAGTTATCCTTTAGTTGAAGCTTATTGCTTGCTGCTGTTGCTTCGTAATCAATAATATCTGTATCTGTTAAAATAGCAGCTGTTAAAAGTTGTGGTATAGTTAAATACTCTTTATTAGCTGCGTATCGAGTTGAATTATAAATTGTATCTATACTATCTTGTAAAGGTTTAAATTGTTGTTCTACAACACTTATTAATCCCTCGTTTTCTTCTTCTGCTTTTTTCAAATCAAGTTTAAAATGCTTTTGCAAATTTGGGTAATGCGTATCAAATAATCCTATTGGATTATATAAATCACCTTTTTTTGCAACCATACAAGTTACTAATCCTGCTTTTGCGTCAATATCGTAAATTGTAGCAGTCCAATCATCCCCAACAAAAGAACAATTAATACTGTTCATAATATTTTGTTTAGTAATTGATTCTGGAATCTCTCTAGTTAATTCACTTTCATTTGTGATAATACCTCTTTTTACAAGAGCTTCATTAGTAAACTTAGATAAGTTATCTTGCTTATACTTTTCCATATTACCATTTTTTAAATCTTCTAAAACAATTTTAGGATTAATCTCTGTAAAAGCAAATAATGTATTTACACTTAATAGAATTGCTAATAATATTTTAAAGACCTGCATATCTTCTCCTTTTGTTTTTTCTTACGAAATAGTCCAGGATTAACATAAGAGCTATGAAAATAATTGAATAAGAAATCATGAAAATATTAAAATCATATAGGAATCTTATATAAGCTTCTTTTGAGGGTTGATTATTGTAATAATCTAAAAATGCAGATATTATAATATCTTCCAGGAATAAATATAAGAAACAATATAGAGCTAAATATATAAGAGTTCTAAAGAACCCGTGCATATTTCTAAGTCTCCATTTCTCTAATTTATTCAGCTTAATAAAATCTTGTTTTGATTTATATTCTTTTAAATATTTCTCAATATCAAAATTTGAAGAGTATAAAGCTTCATACGAAGCCACTCCAACAATAAAAACAATTGATAACCATTTTAGAAATAGTCCACAAAATAGTAATAAACTTTGTGCAAAAACTGGAATTGAATCGTATGATCTAATATCTATTATTTGCCCTGCTTTTTCAATCACAAAAACAAAAGATAAAACCAACAATAAATAAAACCCGTATCTAACCCACTGATTAACGCTTCTAAGCATATAGTAGATAAACATAGATTTATCAAATGTCGTTAGCCATGTAACAGCTAATTTCTCTGTAAAATTCATTTTTATAACTCCTCTTCTTTAATTCGATTTTTTTCTTTTGTCATTATTTTATATGTTTCATCAACATCTTTCACTAAACAAGTAAAACAATGTTGAAGTATTTGGCCTGTTGTTGTTTGATTTTGTCTCTCTTCAATTTTTGCCAACAATATGGGAGCTTCATCTTTAAGAGCTTCATATTTTGCTTTATTCTCTTCCAGGTAATTACTCCAGTAATTAATATTTATATCAATTGATGAATCAATATAATTAATAGGTTTATCAATCTCAAATATTGGAACATCTGGATACATTGCAAGACTTCTCTCGTATCTCTTTTGAGATTCTTTTGTTGCTGCTACTTGTTCAGCTTTTTGGTTTTTTAATCTTTCAAGAGTTTCTATTCCACTCTCATATTTTTGCACAAATTGAACTTTTTTAATCTCCGCTCCTGGAGTACCCTCAATAGTTTGAAATACTCTCATATTTTTTAAATCCTTAAAATGATTAAATCCCATAGAACCAACAACAAACAATAAGGCCACAATAGGCAACCATAAATTTATATTTTTAATTGCTTTCGTTTTCATTTTTAACACTCCCCTACTCTTTTAATTTGAAGATATAATAAAGGCAAATTTTGCACCATGTGAAGTTTTTTATAAACTTCTACTTTTTCATTTCTTAAAAACTTTTTTACGCTTTGAAAAGTTTCAAGAAGTTTTTTTACATTTTCATTCATCTTTAAAGAATTTAATCTTGAGATATTTTCATCAAGAGTTTTTAATTCTTCATTTAGAACAGTCGTAATCGGATTTTCATTTTTTTTCATAACCATTTTTAACTCCTCTTATTTTATGTGTATATTATACTCTCTTTATACTCTCATTGTCAAGAGTAAAAACAGTTATTTTTTAAATTTTACAACCCTACATTTTTACATTAAATTTATTTAATAAAACAATTTTAAGGGGTTTTAGTTTAATATATGTTTACATAATGTATATACATTTTTTAAGATTAATTTTATTATATTTTTAATGCCCACAGTTAAGCGAAATCAATATAAAATAAGTAAAAAAAGGAATTTCAAAAATGAGAAAAAATCTAAAGAAAACTAGCGTTTATGTAGATGAAAAAGAGTATGAAATATTTAAAAAAGTTACAAAAGTCAATAAATCAAATTCGGGTAAAGAGCTAAGAGCGTTTATAAAAAAGTATCTTTATGATAATGTTGAAGTTGTTGCAGATTTAAAGAACAAAGGAGAGATTTAAAAATCTTCCTTATTCAGGTTCGTAAGCTTTTATCAACATCTCTAAATCTTTTAAATTATGAAAATTCATACCATAAGTATCTGTTACAACTTTATATAAATCTCCTATTGGGGTTATAGTATTTATATTTTCATAAAGAACACTTTTATAAATAAAACTTTTTCCTATGTATTTTTGAAATTCACTAACTAATTCATCTTCATTAAAAAGAATATCTCTTTGAGCTTTTGAAACATTCTCACATATATTAAATTCTATATGTGTAACTCTTTTTCCAGTTTTACGAGGTATAAAAGTAAAATATATATCGCTATGCTCTTTTAGATCTTTACTTACTGGTTCTAAAACTTTTTGTTTCAAATTATTATAAATATCATAACTCTTTGGAAGTTTTAACCATTCATGCAAATCTTTTATTTCTAGAAGTTCTTTTTTAATTGTTTCTTTTTTGAACATTTGAGATTTAAAATATTCGTAAAAAGAGATAGAATATTTACTTTTAAACCTTAATATATTTTCAATTTTATATTTTATAAATCTACTAAATTCTAATAAGTGAGGTTTCATTTCATCATCAAACTTAAATGTAATGTATCTTTCATTTATATGATATTTAATAATTGAAAACAATCCAACATAGTCATATCTTATTTTTTTATTATCTTTGTAAATTGGTATTTCGTAAGTTTTACCTTTTAGATCTGCACAAAGTTTTCTTATTCTAGTTGTGTGAACTTGTTCTCCCCAAAATCTTTCAAGTTCATTTATTGTTATATCAATCTCTTTAAAATCAGATTCTTTTTTAGGATTAAGCTCTTTAATGAAAGTTGCTAAAAGTTTTGCTTCCACTTCAGACCATGAATTTTTAGCTGTTATTAACTCATAAGATTTTCTTACAATTTGTCTATCACTCATTTTATATTTCTCCTTATTACTACTTTTTAGCATGATAAAACTACTATTTAAAATTATAGTAGTTTTATATTAACCTATACTTAAATTAACTTAGTAGTTTTATCATGACAATAAGTAGTTTTTTAAACTGATTTTTATGTCTTTTTGTAGTTTTTGCATGACAATAAGTAGTAATAAAATTTACTAAGCACCTTTTTATGGTTATTTCAAACATTCCCTACTCTTACTAATCTTTTTTTATTATCTAAATTTTTATATTTATTAAGCTTCTTTTTTTTCTTTTTTTTATATCATTTTAAAAAGACCAAAAGGGAAAGAAATGAATCAATCTATTAAACTTGATGTTACTAGACTATCAATCTTAATTAAATTTGGAAACCTTAAAAATTATGTAGATACAAAAAAAAGATTAGTTAAAAAATTGAGATATAAAAATAGCTAAATAGTAGATCTATATTTTCTACTATTCAACTACTTCAAAATCAATATCACAACTATTACACTTAATATCTAAATTTGCCCTACCCCAAAGAGCAGCTAAACAACCAGGACACATATATTTAGTTTTTTGTTTTGAAACATTCATTAACTTTACTTCCTCAATCGGAACAATATCTTTTACTACTGTTGCAACTGTTGTATAAAGAGATTCTAAAATATCATCATTAGATAAGTTCTCTTCAAGTTCTTCTATATCTTCTAAATTATCTTGAGTAAAATTTATTCCAATCTTTTCATCTGGAAACCTATCAAACCATTTAACAAATAGGCCATCTTTAAAAAGTTGAATACATATAGTTTCAAATTGTCCGCCTTTTTGTGGATAATCATTCATTTGTTGCCCTGTTTTTTTTCCACCTGGTCGGCCAGTTGTTGAAGGAATTAATCCTATACTTTCCATTTTTAAAGACCACTCTTTATTATGATAAGTTCGTCTTGATGGTTTACCCTTTTCATGTTGCCATAAATGACACATTTCATGAACTATTGTTTGAAACACTTCTATAAAATTACAACTTGCAAAATAAGACGGATTAAGTGCTAACTCATGTATTTTATTCTCTTTATCATCTACCCATCTATCAGGACTAAAATATCCCATAACTCTTTTTTTTCTTTGAACAGTTATTAAACAGTTCGGAAGCTCATTCTCAAAAAGTTCTTTATTGAAATATTGATAAATTTTTTGAAGTTCATCATAAAATTCGGCGGTTGGTATTCTCATAATTTTACCTTTTAATAATATATGTATCGTACGATACAATAATATAAATAAAGAATAAATTTAAATTTATTCTCTTTGTAATTACTTACTAACTTTTTCTTTATCTTGATTAAGAGTTTTAAGACCTATCAACATTAACAATTTTTTCTTTTTGTCATACTGTTTAACAGCTGATACTGAAACACCTAAATAATCTGCTAGTTCTTGTAAACTTGCTTTTTCTATTTTTTTTCTCATGGCTACATTATGAAATATATATTATATTCTGTTTGTCTAATATATTTAGTACCAAATCTTTTTAATTGGTCTTGCAGGTACTCACTATCTTTATAATCTTCTTCTTTTTCTAAATTAAAGTTTTTACAAATTTGAAAATAAAAGTGATCAAAACTATAATCTTCTTTTAAAATATCTTCAAAAGAATAGTTAGTATATTTAACAATATTTTTAATTGCTTTTACCATGAGATAATTAATAAAATCTCCATACTCTTTTACATCATCAATTTTCATATCAAAAGTTACTGGTTTATCTTGAGTAGTTTTTATTTCAAACATTTTAGGACCTTATATTATTAATTTATTAATTAGTTTTTTAATCTCTTCAACTTGATAGATATTCCATTGCCCTAAGTCATAAGGACTATCATCATGTTTAGAAGCTCTATCATTCTCTTCTTTCATTTTTTCAAGTATAATATTTAGATCTATTTGTATTTCTTCATTTGAAGATTGCATATCATCTAATTTAAATTCTAATTCTGTAATTTTATCTTCTAGTTCTTCACTCATAATTATTTACTCCTTTTTTTTAGAACAGCTATTAAGCTGCTCTTTGTTGTTGGTTTAATTGATAAGGTTTATCCCAATCGCCAATTTTAATATCTGCATAGTATGAAACATCAAAGTAATCAATCATTGGATCACTATTATCATGATAATTTTGTCCGTAAACAATTTTATCTATTTTTTCTAAAGCTGCAACAACTTCATCACAAGTAAATTGATTTCTAAAATCTTTCCAAACTGTTATATAATCTCTTTCAAGTTCTTTTTTTAATGCTCCTAAAAAGTCTAAATCTCCACTTTTAATAGTAACAGAAACTTTTGAATAGTTGATTTTTTTAACTGAAAACTTTAAACCTGGTAGCGATTTTTTAAGTTGAGTTCTAATTTCTTTTACTTCTTCTGTTGATATAAATGCCATTTTAAAATCCTTTGCTTTTGATATATATAATTATAGTCTTATATTGCTTTAATATAACTTAATAAGTATAGATTATCTATACTTTATAATAAAATTAAATAAAATTAGGTTTAAATAAATTTAATTTAACAATAGATAAATATAAAAACATAGATTTAAAATCATTTTAAATAGGTTTAAAAGGCTTAAAATAGAAAAATGATAGTAGGGTAGGGATTAACTCTTAAAAGGCTTTATTTTGCTTCTAAGAGTTGATTTTTTTATAATTCTTTTGAAAAGTGATTTTTTCAGCTGCTAAATGTAGAAATAAAATTTTTTTAGCATGGGGTAAAGTAGGGTAAGAGTTAAAAGAGATATTAAGATCATGTATCATATTTAATATCTCAATTAAACTCATTCTTTTTATTTTCTGCTGCACCTGGATTTTAATAATCCGAATTTGCAAATCATTTAAAGTTTTCATTTGAAAATAATTAACTTTCTCATGCCGTCAATATCTTCAATGCCTTCTATTTTTTGACGATTTAAATTTAAGTACCCTTTACCATCTGGAGAAACACCAAATCTAATATCTAACTTTAAAGTTCTATCGAGATAATCTACTGTATCTATTTTAACTGGAGAAACTTGATTATCTTGATAACTTTTATATGCAAAGATTCCACCACCTGCACCAACAATTAAAAGAGCAATTGCAAAAAACACATTTAAAAATCTGAATTTAAATTTTAAGTTTTTAGAATTTGCAATAAGTATTTTATTTGTATCTTCAATTGATTTATTATAAGATTCAATTTTGCCGACAGATTCATTTGCAAGAGTTGTACAAGTATCTATATTTTTATTGATGTTTTCAATCGCAAGAGATTTTTTTTCAAACTCTTTTTCAAACTCTCCTATTTTTTTATCCATGAATAAATTTAAACTTTCTTCTAAGTCTTCTCTAACTTTTTCAATATCTAAATTAATAGATAAATCTTTAATTTTTTCTGTAATTTCTCCTATTTTTTTAAGAGCTTTGTTTTCTAGTTCTCTCAATTGTTTTAAATTAAGAGCATACTCTTCTTTATTTGAACTATCAAGAGCTTTAATATCTTCAACGACTGATTTTAATTCTATACTCTTTTTTAAAGCTTCTGAATGTGTTTTTGTTAAATCAAATTTATCATTAATAATTTTTGATTCTTTTTCTTCAAGTTTTTCAGAAACTTCATCAACTTTAGATATTAATTCAGCTAGTTTTGCAATTTTATCCGATATATCATATGACAGAGTCTCAACTTGAGATTCCGTCAATTGTGTTACTTTCATCTTTAAGCCTTTTGAGATTTTTTAACACTTGTAACTTTCTTTTCAATAAGCTTTAACATATTTTCAATTGAGTTACTATATACATCGTTTGCTTTTTGAACAACAATTCTTACTGCATTTCTTTTTTTTCTATCTTCTGGAGTTATTCCAGGTTCTTGAGCTGCTTTTCTTGCTGCTACTTTATCCTGGTCAGCAAAATACCTTAAAGTTTCATTTACTTTTCTTGACTTTTTAATAGCGTAACTATCTTCAATCGTAAAGTAATTATTTTCAAGTTTAAATCCAAATTCTTTCTCAATAACATCTGCGTTATCAAACCATGAATCAAATTGTTCTTCAACTGTATATGCAGCTGAATTAAATCTATTGAATCCAACAAGGATTTTATTTGGATCAATAAAATCTTTCACACTTGCTAATAATTGTGCTCCAACAAGAAAATCATCACTTCCGTCCATAGCAGGAATTATTAAAATATCAATTAAATCATAGTTTCCAGATTCAACCATTGTTTTATGAAATACTTCAAGTTTTACAGCTCCAACATCAATAATTTTTATCCCATCTTCTAAAAGATAATCTTCAAATTCTTGAAATGATTGATTAGTATCATTATTCCAATCTAACTGGATACTGTTGTAGTAATCTCTTGAATTTATTTTTTCATCAGACTCATTTATTTTATCAACCTCAATCAATAAAGGTTTACCTGCTAAATAACTTGCTGTAATTGAACTTGTTGTTGTTTTTGCAGCTCCACCCTTGAAATTCATTACTAAAATATTTACTCTCATTTTGTTTCCTTTTTTTCTATTATTTCTGTTATTGGATTATTGGATCTTTATTAAATAATGATGTGTCTATTTTTTTTATAGAGCTATCTTTATTTTCTTTTATATTATTAGAAGTATCAATCAAACTAAATGTTTCTTCATCTTCATTTACATTTGTATCTTTTTTAGATACACTTCCACTATCATTTTTAATGTTTGTTTCATTTGAAGATTTTGTATCTTCATTTGAAACAACCTCTTTTTTATTTTCACTTTTCACATTTTTATTACTCCTATTTTTAGATTTTGTTTTACAATATTTATTAAAAAATTGAAAATAAGTATTGTAATTAATTTCTATCCCAAACACAGCTTTAATTAATTCAATTTGTTCTACTTTTGAATAAGCTGAATCTAAAATAATTATTTCATCTTTGATTAACTTTAAAAATCTTGTTGGTTTTATCGTTGATAAATCAAAGATTTTTTCAAGTTCTTCTTTTTTATTTTTTAATGCTTCAATTGACATATTTTTCCTTTTTGAAAAACTGATACCATTATAATTAACCTTTTTTTAAATTAAACTTAAAATACAAAGATTTTACAAAGATTTTACAAAGAAAGTAAAATTTATACAAAGAATGTACAAATAAAAACACAATTTTACAAAAATACAAAGATTTTTATTAAAATTTAATACAAAAAAATACAAAGATTTTACAAAGACCATACAAAGAAAAAAGAAGATATTGAAATATCCCGCACCCCTTTAAGACCGACCTGCGGGAGCAGGGCGGAAGCCACAAAATCCCATATAATGGGTTTTGTGTGCTTATATCCAACAGTCGGAGCTGTTTGGATATATAAGTCAAAAGGAGTCAGTCATAGCTGCACCTCTTGACAAATGCAGGGAAGTTTGATTATAATAATAGCAAGTTTACTAGCACACCCGACGCCAAAAAGGAATTTTTGGCAAGGAAAAAGCTACCGCATAGCTAAATGGAAAGGATAATTGAATGACTACCATGTCAAACCCACAAAGTAGAAAACAAGCAAAAAATTATTTGACTTCTGAGAATTACTATCAGAAAAATTCAGAACAAGGGTATGTCTATTCTAGTTCCAAAGAATTATTAAAGATAGTTGATTTAACTCAAGGACAAGAAGTAAATAACGAAATTCATTCTAATTTAATTGATAATAGAAATCCTTTTAATGAAGATAAAAAAATTGTAAAAAGCAGAAGAGATAATGAAAATGATAGAGCAGGTTTTGATGTTGCAACTGGTGCTCCTAAATCATTCTCATTGCTCACAGAATATTATAGAAATACTAATATAGAAAAATATAATCAATTAATAGAAATTCAAAAATTAGCTAATCAAAAAATGATGGAAAAATTAAAAGATTATGTAAGAGCAAGAGTCACAATAAAGGGAGAAAGAAAATATATAAAAGCTGATATTTTATATTCATCTTTTTTGCACGACACAAGCAGACTAAATAAAGATGGAACTTGTGATATGCATGTTCATTCCCATAACTTCATTTACAATATTTGTTCATTTGAAGACGAAAACGGGAAAACTAAAGTTATGTCTCTTAATAATGAAGAGATTATGAATCAAAAAATATACTTAGGACAAACATACAGAAATGAATTAGGGAAACTTTTAAAAGAAGCAGGTTATGAACTTGAATTATCAAATGCAAAAGAAGGTTTTTTTGAGATAAAAGGTTTTAGTAGAGAACAAATAGAACATTTTTCAGCAAGAAGTCTTGAAATTCAAAAAGAAATGGAAAAAATAAAAGAGGAATATCCACTTGCAAATGAATCTAAATTAAAAGATTTAGCAAATTCAAAAACTAAATTAGCAAAAAAAGAGATTGACAGAGAGAAACTTTTTAAAGAAAACTTTGAAAGAATGGCAAAAGTTGGAATAAATGAAGAACTCATTAAAAAAATAGAAGGCAATACTCCAGTTCATTTTGATAGAGATGAAATAAGAGAGCATATAAAAAAAGCTTACAAATCAATCACAGATTTTCAATCAACATTTACAATGGAAGAGCTAGTTAGAGAAACTTTGAAACAAAATGTCCATTTAGGAGTTAATGAAGATTATTTAACAGATTTAATCATTGAAGATAAAGAAATAGTAAAATTTGCTAAAGTTGAAAATGTATATTCAACTCAATCAATGATAAATAGAGAGATATATACTATACGAAATTTACAAAATCAATCATTTCAAATCAGTAAAGATTCAAAAGCAATTGATAAAGAAGTTGAAAGATTAAGCAAAGAAATGAATATTAAAATTGAACTCACAAAAGGGCAAAAAAACGCATTAGAAACAATTGTTAAAACAGACAAGCAATATATGGCTATACAAGGAAGAGCAGGGAGTGGTAAATCGTTTGCAATTAAAATTTTATATAACGCATATAAAAAAGATTATGATTTTGTAGGGTTAGCTCCAACTGGTAAAGTTGCAGGAGATCTTGAAGGTGCTTCAGGATTAGAATGTTCAACAATTGCAAAGTATCTAATTAAAGAACGAGAAAGAACTGGTAAACCAAGAGTAATAGTTATTGATGAATCAAGTATGATTGATAGCCCGTCAATGGCTGCACTTATTAAAAGTGCTAATGAAAATGGCGATAAGATTGTTTTTATTGGAGATACACAACAGTTACAATCAGTTGGAGCAGGTAGAATATTTTCAGATATGCAAAAACATGGGATTTTAATATCTGAAATGAATGAAAATAACAGACAAAAAGATGAAAACTTAAAAAAAGTAGTTGAATTAATCAGAGAGGAAAATATTGATAAAGCAATTTCAAAATTAGATATTCAAGATTTTTCAGATTATGAAAATCAAGAAATAGGGCAGAACCAATCAATTGAAGCATTAATAAAGGATTTTAATAAAGGCGATTTAGTAATTGCAGGTACAAACAAAGAAAGAGATTTATTAAATAAAAGATTAAGAGAGAAATTAGGGCAACATAATAAAAATGAAGTTTCATTATCTAATTTAAAAAAGATTAATTTAAGTGGAGTAGATAAATATCATAGTTCAACTTTTAAACCTGGAGATATAGTTCAAAAAGGAAAAAGTAAATATATTGTTCAATCAATAAAAGACGATAAAACAATAGTCGTTAAATCTGCAAGAAAAGATAAAGAGATAATTAAAGAATTAGATATTTATTCAATTGAAAATGAGTTTCAACTTTTTCGAGAAAGTAAAATTAAATTAGCTGTTGGAGAAGAAATTGTTTTTACTAAGATTTTTGAAAATAAAAAAAAGGGGATAGATTTTAAAAATGGTACTACTGGAAAAATAAAGAAAGTTGATGAAAATGGAAACCTAGAAATTGTAACTGAAGCAGGAAGAGTTTTAAAATTTAATATAAAAGACGCTCCATATTTAGATTATGGTTATTGTTTAACAGATTATAAAGCTCAAGGACTTTCTAAAAGAGTTATTAGAGTTCTAACAAGTGCAAATAATAATTTAAACTCTTTTTATGTACAGATTACTAGAGCTATGTTTAAAGCTACTATTTACACATCAAATAAATTAGATTTTATAGCAAAAATTAAAAAAGAACAAAGAAAAACAACAACTTTAGATCATTTGGAGATTGATCCAGTTACTGGAGAAATCTTTGAAAAAGAAATGGAGGTAAAAAATGAAAAAATATTAGATGGTTGGGCAACAAGAACGGGAGGTTATGAAGCATTAAATGAACATGAAAAAGAATCTGCACAAGCTTCATACGAGTTGTGGAAAGAAAAAAGATTAGCAGATAATCAATATGTATATCCACTAGAAAGTTACATAGCTTATGTACAAAAACAAAATCAAAAGAAAAGGGAAAAAGAAGATGAAAAATCAATTAAATTCAAGGAAACAAATTCAGAAAATCCAGGAGAAAGACAAGTTGCATTATACGAGTCCGCTGATAGAGAAGCTAGAGAACGAATCGTTGCCAAAAATAGAAACGATATGTCAATATTGTCCAAGCTCTCAATGGTTTTCAACAGAAAAACAACTAAAATGTTATTGTCTACCAATGATGTCAATTTCTTGGGAGAAAGAGGAATATCAAGACGAACCAATTATTCAATGCGACGGGCAAACAATGGCGATAATGGCATTACTAGCACAGGAGTAAATGATGGAACAAACATTAAAAATGATATTAACACAGCAGGAGCAGTTGCAGGAGAATCAAATCAAGCTATCAAAACAGATGGAGAACATTACTCAAATATTGGTTCAAGTATTAAATCCATCAGAAGAGGATTGGGAAGAGCCAGAGAACTCATTAAGCGAAACTTTATTAGAAATTTCGCAGCAACTAGCAAGGATAGAGCAGAAGTTATAAATAAACTTGACGAATTAAAAAGGGAGTTTAAAGTGGAAAAAGTACGAGATTTTAAAGAGTATAAAACAAAATTAAATACTCAAAACCTAGTTAATTTTATAGCCAATCAAGGTAAAGAAGTAACAGGGCATAATCCTTATTTTGATAACAAAAAAGGAGAGTATAGGGTAACTGTTGGTAGTAGAAATTTAAATCCAGTTGATTATCTAATAAAAGCTCATGACTATTCTTTTAAAGAAGCGTCAGAGCTATTAGAAAGTGCTTATATGCAACAACTGGAAAATAAACTATCTGAAAGAATTGAAGTTAAAGAGACTAAAGCAGTAAAAGAGTTAAAAACTTCACTTATGGATATTATCAATAATGCTAAAAAAGAAGATTTAGCATTTTTTGCATATGCTCAAGGTTATAGAGAAAATAAAGATAAAAAATCTGCTAATTGGTATGCAATGAAAAATCCAGAGACGGGAGATAAAATCATTATTAGTAATAAGAACGGAACATATTGGTATTACAACCCAGAGAATGAGAATGATAAAGGTACTATTTACGACTTCTATAAAAATAGGGGAGTTTCTAAATTATCTGATATGGTTCAACTGGTTAAAGGAGCAGATAAAAATATTAAGATTGGTTCACTTTCAACAACTTCAAGTAAAGATATTGATATTAAATCTTTAGAAAATAAATATAAAGAACTTAAATCATTATTTGAAACAAATAACCAATATTTAAGAAATAGAGGTATTACGGAAGATATTCTAAAATATTACTCTACTATTAAGGTTGATGAAAAGAATAATATTGTTACACCAATGTACAAACAAGAAAGAGATTTAAAAGGATTCGAGAACAACACTAACTATAATCCTGATAATCTTAGATTTAGTGGATATAATCAAAAATTAGGTAAACCAATTACAATAACAAAAGATGGTAAAACTAGAGAAAAACCTCTTAAAGATTTAAATCAAGGTTACAAAGGTTTAACAGTATTATTAAGTGATAATTTCCAAAAAGAAGATAATGTATCTCAAATGAATGTAGTAGTTGCAGAATCATTTATTGACGCTTTATCATATATGCAGCTAAAGAAATTAAATCCTAAAAATACAATGTTAATTTCTACAAATGGGCAACAATCAGAATCTATGATTAAAAGTATTCAATCTTTAACAAGTAGATATCCAAATAATAAAACTGTTCTAGCTTATGATAATGATAAAAAAGGCGACAAATTTGCAGAACAAACAAAAGCATTAATTCCTAATGCAGTAAGAGAAAAATCTAAATTAAAAGATTTTAATGAAGATTTAAAAGAGCTGCATAAAGAAGAAGTTAAAACTCTTATCAGAAAAGAGCAGGAGCAGAAACAACAAACAAAACAATCACAACCTACACAAGAACTCTAATATAATATTAGAGTTCTTCACTCTCTTCTAAAATTCTTTTTGCATTTGCTAAAATCATATCCCATATATAAGCAGGTTCTACAACTTTAACATAAGGCATAAACTTTTGAACAGTTGGAATTATTTCCATTTCATGCGTAATATACAATTCAATCTCAATACTTTCATCATCATAGATTTTTAATATTCTTTGTTTTTGAGACAAAGGTTTTCTTATAAAATATGGAGCTGCTTTACTTTCAATATATAATATAACTGGAAACGCTTCATTTTTTGTATCAAAAAAAGCATTAATCGCATTATCAAGTTTAATAGATAAGTTGCTGCTTACTTCATGAAATTTATTATCATCTACTTTTATATCTTTAATACTTTTTAAATGATATTTAGAAATAAGACCTTTATTAAGATCTTTTAAAATCAAGTACCAATAACCATCAAAATTTGCTAACTTCAAAGGAGCTATATATCTCTTTTTTTTCTTATAAAAACAATGAATACATTTCTTATTTTCTATTGCTTCTTGGATAATTAAAATTTGAGATTTTATATCATCTATACTTTCATTTTTTACTTGTTGATAAACAGTATTTAAATTTATAATCTCTTTTATTCGATTAAAAAATTTAACAGTTTCGGAGTAGAAACTTTTTCCATGTTGCTTTGCGTCCTGGAGCAAGAACTCTAATATTATATTATCATTTGATAACTCTTTGTTAGGTTCTAAAAAATAAAGGCCTTTTTCTTTAATAACTTTTCTTTTTAATATTCCTGGTATTCTCTCATTTAAATCTCTTAAAATTGTCCGCTCACTAACTCTAAATTCGCATGAAAGAGATTCTACTTTTAAGTAATTTCCATTCTTTAAACGCTCAATTATTATATTAATTCTTGCTGAAGTTATCTTCAATTATACCCTACATTTTAAGACATTATTTGTCAATTAATTATTTTAGTATTTTATCCACATTACACAAAATAGGAGATTTAAAAGTATGAAAAAAGTAATAGCATTATCATTAATTGCAATTAATTTAATGGCTTCTTATGAAGCAGGAACGGGAACAAGTATATCAGTTGTAAATGCAACAGCAGTAGGAGATAATGCACGAGCACCAGCAGGAGATAGTACAGCACTAGGAGAAAATGCAAATTCTTACGGGCAATATAGTGTTGCAGTTGGTAGTGGTTCAAGTGCTTCTTCTGATTCAGTATCAGTTGGTTATCAAGCTGATTCACAATCTTATAATTCAATTGCAATTGGTTCTAATTCAACAACAACAAATAATGATTCAATTGCAATAGGAACAAATGCAAACAGTACTGGAGCGGTTACAACAGCTTTAGGAAGTAATGCAACAGCAACTGGTGGTGGAAGTATGGCAATAGGAGCAAATGCAAATTCAAGTGGTTTCCGTAGTATTGCAATAGGAAATGGTGCAACAGCAACAGCAACTAGTAGTATTGCAATAGGACTTGATTCAGTAGCAAATGAAAATAATACAGTATCGGTAGGGAGTGCAGGAAATGAAAAAAGAATTACAAATGTTGCAACTCCTACAAATGATACAGACGCAACAAATAAAACTTATGTAGATACAGCAACTTCAAACGCAGTTACAACAGCTAATAATTATACTGATACAAGATTTTCAACTTTATCATCATCTTTAGTAACTGAAAGTTCAGTTGATAAAAAAGATCAGGCAATATTAAATCAATCAAAGACTTACACAGATCAACAAATAAACTCACTAGAAAAAACACTTACAAAAGATATAAGAACAGCAACAGCAACAGCAATTGCATTAAGTGTTACTCCAGTTCTTGCAAATGGGAATAAAAACGCTTTAGGAATTGGATTCGGAAACTACGAGGGAGAAAGTGCAGTTGCTATTAATTATGCTGCTGAATTAAATAAGAATACTCATTTACAATTAGGAGCTTCTTTAAATGCTTCTCATAGAGGATTTAAAGCAGGAGTTAGTTTTGGTTTCTAATAGTAAATTTAAAAAATAACTGTTTTTACTCTTGACAATGAGAGTATAAAGAGAGTATAATATACATACGAAAAAAGAGGAACGCGAACACTCTTTTTTCTAAAGTTTAGTTTGAAGTAAGTATAATATACTCTCAAATTAAAATAAAAAGGACAGTTATGTTTGAAGCTGAAAAATTAAAAAGAGTAAATTTTAATGTTGAACCGAGTAAATGGGAAGACTTTAAAAAAATTGCAAAATTAAATCAAAGCGATTCTAATAAGGAACTTAGAAAATTTATTGATAAGTACCTGGAAGAAAACAGACAATTACAAATCAAAGTAAGGAGTAAGTAGCAAATGAAAAAAATAGTTTTAAGTATTGCAACAGCAACTTTATTAACTTTTAATTTTAGTGGTTGTGTAAATAGTGGTTTAGCAGTTGGAACAACAGGGCAAACAGAAGTAAGCAAAGAGTTTAAAAAAGGTTATGTCACATCAACTAAAAAAGTGCTAGTTAAAAAAAGTGCAACAGCAGTTTTAACTGGAGCAACAGTTGGAGCGGTTGCAGGGGGTATATCTGATAAATCAGTACCAGGTGCAGCAGTTGGAGCGGTTGTTGGTGCAGCAGTTGGTTATGTAGGCGGTTTAATTGCAAATAACAATGAGGTTGAAGCATTTGCAACAACTATTAAAAGTGGAAACAAGAGCTATACAGCTTATTTAGAAAAACAATTAATTGATAATACTAACCTTGAATTTGTTGTTAGAGAAAATAAAAAAGTAACTAATGTTAATATATTAACTGATGTTAATAATGATGAATTAGTGGACGCTATTGATAAGAGATACTTTGAAAATGGATATTGGAATTACCATTTACAAAAAGAGGGTATCACAGTTAAATCAAAAAAGAAGTATTACTATCTTAATGATCTTGTAAAAGTAAAATTTGACAAGAACTACATTATCACAGATATTAAAAAACTTAAAAGTGCAGTAATTTCTAAACAGAGTGAACCAGTTACAAAAGTCATTTATAAAGATAGAGTTATTGAAAAAGAAGTTATTAAAGAGGTTAAAGTACCAGTACCAGTTGAACCAATTAAAAAAGAAGAGGTTTCAAATGATACAACAGTTGCAAAAGTTGAAACTAAAACAACAGAGCCAGTAAAAGAAAAAGACCTTGAAAAACAAGAGCCTAAACAATCTAATTTTTGGTAGGAGTGTGATAAATGGATATTAAAGAAGTTAAAAAGGTTTATAATAACCTTGAAATCAATAAAACGACAGATGATGTCGTTGTTGATATAAAACATTTAAATTTTAAACATAAGTTTAAATTTTACTTGTTTTATGCAGCAGTAATTTTTGTTGGAGTTGGTTCGTACATTTCAATTGAAAGTGATATTAAATCTGATGGATTTAAAAAAGCTTTAATTGAAAAAAATAAAGTTGCTCCTTTGTTCACTTACTTTTATAGTGATTATAATTCAGAGCTTGAAGAATTAAAACAGTTACAAAGTTTAAAAACTACAAAATTAAAAAAGCTTGAGAGTTCTAAAGTTTCTAATTTTAGTAACAATCAATATAGTTATGAAGATTTTATTAATGATGTAGCTGCTAATAAAATTTCTATTCATGATATGGATTCACAAATTAAATCTATGAAAGTTTATGAAACTTATTTAAAAAGCTATTTTACAGCTTATGTAATTCAAAATAGAACTAAAACAATTACTATTAATAGTAATGAATATAGATTTAGTGAGTTTGCTTCAAAGGTTAGAGGATTATCTCAAACGGAAGCACTAGAAAAGCTTCAAGTACCATCTAAATTAATTTTAAAAGATATGAATTTAGATAGTGAGAATGTTGATTATATCAAAGCCTTATCTAATGCCTTGCTAATTATACCATCTATTAACTGGCGAGACAAAAGATTCTTTAAAGAGCTTACTAATTTAAAAGTTGAAAATGCAGTTGATGATATTAAAAAAGAGATTTTTAAACATAGTAGAGCTTATTTATTTTCTCAAGATGGTAGAACTGGATTCAAAGAGCAAATCAATAGATTCGATGAAGAATATAACCAGGCTTTAGAAAAAGAAAAAGCAGCTCAAGAAAAAAGATACAAAGAATATCAGGCCAATAAAAAACTTATTGAAGATGAAATATCATCTATCAATACAGATTTAAAGCTAATTGATGAAGCAATGCAAGATATTTACAATCTTCAAAGAAATGTTTCAAAATACGATTTTTATCAAGATAAAATCGAAAAGAATTTAGACAAAGTGGGGTTATAAAATGGAACAGTTATTAAATAATCCAAGTATTTCACAATATTTACAAAATGGATTAACAGCAGGTATTATGTTTTTAATCGTTGGTTTATTTGCACTATATTTTTTTAGAAATGCAATTAAATCTTTAGTTGCAGGAGTTTTAGGATATAGAACTTTTTTAGATGATTATAGCTTTTCTATGCACAAAAATAAAGATATTATCTATGATAATGAAGTTGTAAGATTAACAACTGGAATAAATCTAAAAAATGGTTTATTACTAATTCTATCAATCCTTAGTGCTTTAATCAATCCTTTAATATTTGCAGGTTCATATATTGCTTACAAATATTTTACAATGAAAGAAAAGTTTTTAAATACAAAAGATTATAAAATCTATGATAGTTTAGAAACTGATGATATGCTTATTAAATGGCTAAATACTAAGACTTCTAAAATTAATTTAGTAGTTGATGAATTGTGGACCACTTCATATATATTTATCATAGCAGGATTATATTTCTCAAATACTAATATTGCATTTATTGGAATTATATTAGCTGCAAAAGTTCTTATTGCAACTCTATTTTTAATTTATAATATTGGTATGTATAGACTGAATTATAAACAAGTTCTTTATTACAGAGCTTTAAGACTATTATCTTCAAGTTCATTAAGTAATAGTAGATCTTTATTTATCTTAGGTTTTTTAGGATTTATTTCTAACTTTACAGATATTGCAGGTTTTAGTGTGTTTATTTGGTTTGTGTTTGCAATTAAATTAATCATTAATTTAACTGTTTCTACTCTTTTAAAAAGAGAAGATGATATATCAGCTCAACATCAATTAATCGAGAATAGAAATTATCAAGACCTGGAAGAAGTTGCAAGTTATCCAAATGCAACAAGTCAATCAAGAGGTTATAAATGGACTACTGCATTACAAATGAAATTCTTTCAACTGGAGAATGAAGAGAGTAAAAAAGAATTAATTCATATTAATAATTATGCTTTCTATCCACAGATGATTAATAGAAGTGTTTTAAGAAAAAATCCTCTTTTAACTGAAACAGTTAAAAACAGTATTAATATTAAATTTGAAACTCTAAGATTTACAGAACAAATTTTAATTTTAGGAAAAATGGGAAGTGGTAAAACAGAACAAGTAAATTACATTATTGAACAAGTTCATAATGATAAATTCAATAACTTTAAATCAATCGCTTACAATGATACAAAAGGCGATTTTACTCAAAAGTTTTACAGACCTAAAAAAGATATTATCGTAAATCTTTTTGATTCAAGAGCTAAAGTTTGGAATGTATTTGAAGAAATGAATTACAACTATGAAGCTGCAACAAGTTTTATTAATAACTTGTTTGAGAGTTTGCAAGGAGCAGAAAAAGATTTCTTTGTTGCAAGTGCTAAACAAAAAACCGCTCAATGGTTACAACAAAGTTATTTCAATACTAATAATAGTTTTGAAGCGTGGGAAATGTTCTTTAAAAAGATTAGTGATTATGAAAAAGATATTAAAGAGCGTGACGATAAAACACAAAGTTCAATTTTCGCAAATATTCAAATTGCTTTAGAAATTTTACAAATCATGTATTATCAAGTTTGTATAGAAAAGAGAGATACATTTACATTTACAGATTTTGTAAATGCTAAAGATTGCCAATTATTCTTACAAAACAATAAACAGTATGAAGCAAAATTAACACCATATTTAACTGGATTAACTGCAACATATATTAATACTGTTATGGCCAAAGAAGACACAAAAGAACATTTAATTTTAAATGTATTTGATGAATTTTTAACTATGAAAATTGATGAAGAAACAAGAAAAACTCTTTTAACTGCAACTAGATCTAAAGGTTTTTGTAATTTATTAATGGCTCAAATGCTAACAAAATCAGATAATAAGCTTTTAGAAGAGTTAAAATCATCTAAATACGCAATGTTTGTATTTTCAGTTGGAGAAGAAACAGCGAAACAAGTTGTTGAAGAATTAGGAAAAGCAGAGATATTAAGCACTCAAGTATCGCCACAAAGGCAAGATAATAATCCACAAAATCCCGCTTCAAATGGAGCAGATTCAAAAGATGGATTCGGAGCTGCATTAGGTATATTTGGAAATATTATACCAAATAAGAAAAAGAATAATTTCACTTATTCTCTAAATCAAACAGAGGTTTTATTATCTCAACAAATTCAATCATTACCTAAGTATCATCACTTAGTTTACTTACCAGAGGTTGAAACTAAAACTTTAAGCAAATTGGACGCTAAAAGGTTCTTTAGATTAATGGCGTTTGGTTATGACGATTTAATGAAAGATATTGTTAAAGAGAATGAGTTCTTAGCAAAAGAATCAGGAGTTTTATATCTTGGTTATACTCCAGTTTCAGAATTGAATTTAAAAAATGCACATTTTGAAAAATGGGAAATGAGAGATTATTATCTTTATAATTCAAACAAAGAGAATGAAGCTCATAAAAATTTTACTGAAAAAGAATCATTTATACACTACTTAAATATTAAATTTGCAGATAGTGAGAATGACGCAATGCAATATTTAAAAGATAATAAACTTTATACAGTTGATTTAAAATCGATTTATGGAGCAGCAGAAGAAGACATTAACAAAGTTAATCAGTTCTTAGTTAAATATACAGATCAAGAAAGATATGAACTTGCTGAACAGTTCTTTTCTATTGATGAAAAAGACTTTGAAACAAAATATCAATTTTGTAAAGAAAATGATTTAATTGGTTGCATTTTAGGTATCTTCAAATTTAGCGAAGATTTTCTTAAAACATTAGATGAAAAGGTAACAGAAAATGAATAAGACTATCCAAAAATTAGAAGCAATGAAAGCTAAAGAGCTATCGAATGATAGAGTTAAAGAGTTACAGCACCAAGTACAAAAACAACAACAAAACCAAAAAGGAAGAGACAATGTTAAAAATTGAAATGACAGAAAGAGAAAAATTAATTACAATTAAAAAAGTAGAAAAAATAACTTCACTTTCAGAGAAAACGATTAAAGAAAAAATAAAAAAAGGGGAATTTCCTAAACAAGTAAAAGGTACTAAACATTGGAAATATGGAGATCTTATTGATTTTTATTTAAAAAAGGAAAACACATTCAAAAAGGAAGAGAGATAACTCTCTCCCTTTAAGAAAGGTTTCAAATGATAGATAAAGAAGAACTATTAAAGCACCTGGAAGAAAATGAAAACTTTAAAGACCAGGAAACAAAAGGGAAAGAAAACAAAGAAGAACTTATCCAATTAGCCGAAGATACTTTACAAAAAGTTGAGAAAATTGGAGATATAAAAGAGTTCATCGAGATTCTTTTAACAATGAAAAAAGTTTTAGTTTTAGGAGCGTAAAATGACAGATTCAGACAGAGAACTATTAAATAAAATCAACAATAAACTATCTTTCTTAATTTCAGACCTGGAGAAAAGAAAAGATTTAAAATTGTCAGTAACAGCAGAAGATTTAAACGAGCTTCAAAAAGAAGTATCAATACTTAAAGAAGTTCACAAAAACAATGATGAAATGATTGAAAAAGAGAATGAAGATATTAACAATGATATTTTAGCTGCATTATCAAAAGAGAACATAATTCAATTTATAACAGAGTTTGATAATAGCGAAGAGCATATTAAATTAGCTAAAGAAAATAAAACAGCTATTAGAGAAGTATTAGAAGAGTATTCATGCTTTAATATTCAACTAAAAAAGGTTATATATGATGAAGAATGATTCAAATGTACAACAACAGTATGATAAGCTCCTGCAAGAGAAAAAATCTCTTACAGAGCGTATCAATACACAAAATCAAACACTTTCAAAGCTTAGAGAAATAAACAAAGGTATTACAGAGAGAATCCAAAGAGAAAAGAAGTTCTTTCAAGAACGATTACAAAATAAAGCTTTTAAAAAGAAAGATGATTTTAAAAAAGATTTATCTAGCTTGAGAAAACAAAAAGAATCAATTGTTAAGATCTATTATGAAAAAAGAATATATGATAGACAAGGACGACCTCATAATGTTCTTATGGAAATGGAAGTACCTAAAAGTCAATCTAAGAAGTTACAAAATAGCGTAATGGATAAAATTAATAATATGGAGCAGAAAGGGAAAGAAAGTCAATCTTTTTTATCTTCTAAACAACAGCAGCATACCAGGTAATTTTTTACCTGGTACTATTTAAAAACCTCTATTTGTCTAATACCAACCCATACACCAAATCCACTTTCATTAGGATATCCAAATGGACTACAAATACATTTAACATTATGTTCTTCATACTCAAGTTTTTCATGAGTATGACCAAATATCCAATATTTCATAGAACCATTTTTTAAATACTCTTCTCCCTCAAAAGTAAAGAATGTATTTGTTTGATTATTTTGAAAATTTATATTTATATTTTCATCTTTACATGATGGATTTATATGAGTTATCATTACATCACAATTTTTATAAACTGCTTCA
>ERZ1673961.275-NODE-275-length-24078-cov-308.392832_pt1 | contig 24078 bp, 24 predicted proteins | sample MGYA00580189_ERZ1673961 | MGnify/ENA primary metagenome ERZ1673961 (study PRJEB41334, sample SAMN05608105) | rock metagenome | biome: terrestrial subsurface; feature: shale formation; material: shale | place: USA: Pennsylvania ... | reverse complement strand
CTAATGTCATAATTGGTTTATTTACTTTATTTAAAGTAGAACCCATAACTGCATTGACATTTAAACTACTTTCTAAACCATCTTTGTCAGTTGCAGTGATTTTGTAAAAAAAGATTTTTCCATCTTCATTGATAAAATCTTCATAATCTAATGTTTTACTATTAACACTTTTTAAGTAAGAAAATCCACTTGTTGCACTTGAACTTCTATAAATATTGTATCTTACCACATCAGAAGACTCAGATGCGTTCCAATTTAATACTATTTTTCTTGGTCTATTTGTTGAAGCTTTTAATGTATAAACTCCAGCTGGTAAAGCTTTTGTTTGTGCTTTTACTATTTGACTTGGTTTTGTTGGAATATCATCAAAAGTATATGCAGTTACTCTATAATTGTAAACTACACTATCTTTTAAATCTTCATCAATATATTCAGCTTGAAGTCTTCCTTTTACATCATCTAGCTCTTTCCATTTTGGAGTTTGAGGAGAGCTTCTTTCAACTTTATAGTATGCAATTCTTTCATTTCCATGAGGTCTCCAAACAATTTTAATTTGTCTTGGAAGATTTGAAATAGCTTGAATAAAGCTAATTCCCTCTGGTAAGTCTAATGTTGAAACTATATAATCTTTTGTTGTTTTTGATTCAACATCATTTTTTGTTGCACTAGAGATTTTATAAACATATTTTGTATTTGGTTCAACATTTGTATCTAAATAGTGAGTTACATATTTATTTTCAATAGTATCAATAAGTTTTAGTTTAGTTCCATCTTTTTGTAAATTTGCTCTATAAAAATTATAACCTGTAACTCTTGTATCATCAACTTTTTTCCACTCAAATGCAATCGCATTAACATCACTAATAGATCTAATCGAATTAGAATCAACTACTTCAAGTGTTTCATCGATTTTTGGTTTTTTAGCTGACATTAAGTCACCTTTGTAACTACAACCACTAACTAAAAGAATCAAAGCAAGTGATGATGTGATTTTCATCAAGTTTTTCATCAATATTCTCCATTTCAAAATTATTCTGTAAAAATTGTTCTATATCATCAGGTAAATCTGCCTTAAAGCTCATTTTTTCGTTTGTTATTGGATGATAAAGATATAAACTATAAGCATGCAGATAAAATCTATTTATTTTATTTAATTCGCCCTTAAATCCATATAAATTATCCCCTAGAATATGCCTACTTATCGAACTTATATGAACTCTTATTTGATGAGTTCTTCCTGTGAAAAGTTTAGCAGCAATTAATTCATATTTTTCATTTTTACTTAAAGCAATTTTTGCAAATGCAGATTTAGCAAATTTTCCATCTTCAACAATTGCCATTTTTAATCTATTGTTGGGGTTTCTTGCAATTGGTTTTTCAATAATCACATTCTCTTTTAATGGTAAATCTATAATTGCTAAATAATATCTACCCATTGATTTATCTTCTAATTGTTTTGCTAATTTAGCATGTGCTTCATTTGATTTTGCAACAACCATAACACCGCTTGTACCTTTATCTAGTCTATGTACAATTCCATGTCTTTGCTCTCCACTTATTGTTGAAAGAGATATCTCTTTTAATTTTAACCAATCAACTAAAGTGGCATCTTTTACACTTGGTGCATCATGCACTGTTAAGTTATAAGGCTTATTTAAAACTAGTATATGCTCATCTTCATATATAACTTTTATCTCTTTACCTTTTAAAGACTCAATTATAAAATCTTTATCTTTGATTTTAGAAATTTCTGCTTTTGGAAAATTTACACTAACTTTTTGATTCTCTTTTAACTTCAATCCTGTTTTTTTTGATTCTTTTTCATCAACTTTAACAAAGCCCTTTTTTATAAGCTGTTCTATTTGATTTCTTGATGCATCTATATGCATTGAAAGAAACTTATCGAGTCTATTTGGGCTGTAAACAATAAAATTTTTATCCATATTTTGCTACTCTTTCATTATGCGTTTATTTGATAAGAGAATTGTATCTCATTTTGATTATTTATTAATAATTTTTATTTTACCATTAATACTATTATCATACCATTTGATAAATGAAACCAATGAAGCATTGGCCAATAAACAATTGGTCTATTTTTCTTTATCTTTACTTTTTTTTATTGGTGTATTTTTACTTCCAATTAGAAAACATATAAGATTAATGCCATTATTTTATTGGATAGGTATTGCACTTTTGCTTTCAGTTGAGTTTTGGGGTGAAAGTAGGCTTGGAGCTAAAAGATGGCTTAGTCTTCCATTTTTAGAATATACAATTCAACCCTCAGAAGTTATAAAACCTGTATTTATTCTAATGATTGGTTATTTGGTTCACAATAGACCTCCACCAAATGATGGTTATGGAATTAAAGATTTTATTTATTTTTCTTTTTATATTTTATTACCTTTTGTTTTAATTGCAAAAGAGCCAGATTTAGGAACAGCTCTTATTTTACTTTTAGTTGGATATGGTATTTTATTTGTAATAGGAGTAAATTGGAGAATTTGGGCAACTATATTAATTCTTGTTGCAATTAGTGCACCTTTTGCGTACACATATTTAATCAAAGATTATCAAAAGAAAAGAATAATAGATTTTATCTCTGAAAAACCAAGTTACCATGTACAACAATCCATAATAGCAATAGGCTCAGGAGGTTTAAACGGTAAAGATAGTGATGAAGCAACACAAACACAATTGAAGTTTTTACCCATAGCCACAAGTGATTTTATTTTTGCTTTTTTTGTTGAAAGATATGGTTTTTTAGGTTCAGTTTTATTAATAGTTATTTATACTTTATTGATATATCATTTACTTTTAATGAACTCCTACTTTAAAGATGATTTTATAATTAGAGCCTTTTCATCAGGAGTTGGTTTATTGATATTTTTTAATATGAGTGTTAATATACTGATGGTTATAGGTTTTGCACCTGTTGTTGGTCTTCCCTTACCACTTTTTTCATATGGGGGAAGTTCTTTTATAAATTTTATAGTACTAATTGCAATATTAGAAAATTTACTTGCATTTAGATTTATGGATATGTATGATTTTGAAAGAAAATTATAATAAAAGGTATATTATTTTTCATAGTAAAGTAACTATTTAATTCTAGTTACTTTTAATATAATCTATAATGAACATATATTCTTATTTTTGTAATCTCTTTAGGTCTTGGATAATCTTTATATGCAATTTTTATTGTATCAATACTATTTTCATCTAAAACTGTGTAACTTGAAGAGTTTATAACTTTTAAGCCCTTTATATCGCCATTTGGATATAAAAAGAATTCAACAACATTAACACCTTGTTGTTTTGTCCTTATTGCAATTCTTGGATAACCTTTAGAACTTAAATATTTTTGTGTAATTCTTCCAATATCTTTTAAGTTATTTTGTAAAAATGCTTTTTGAACTTTTGTAAACTTATCATACTCATCACCATAAAGTTTAATATAACTTTTTGTTACATCATCAAGTAACTCTTTGTCTAATACAGGATTTTCAAGTAAAAAGTTTTCAAGTGAGCTTTTATCTACAGTTTTTCTTCTTTCTTGAGGTTTAATCTCTTTTTGTACTTTTTTAAACTCTTTTTGTTTTTTAACAATTTTTTTGGACTCTTTTACAACTTCTTTTTTTGTTTTTACAACTTTTTCTCTTCTTTTTTGAGGCTTTATCTCTTTTTTTACTTCTTTGAATTTCTTTGGAATTTCTTTTTTGAAACTCTTTTTTTCTTCTGTGATTTTTGGTTCACTTTTTTTTATTGGTTTTGGTTTTTTAAGCTGAACATATGTAATAGAGCTTTTTTTCTTTTTACTCTCTATTTTTTTCTCATGGAAATCTTCTTGCTTTTTTTCAACCTTGTAATTGAATAAAAAAAGTATATGTATAATAATTGAAAAAATAAGTGCTAGTATAAACGTTTTCATAACGGGATTATAGTATAATGAAGCTTTTAAATTTAACAAAGATAGGATATTTAATGTTTGATAAATCAATAACAGCATATGAAGAAGCGAAAAAAGTAATTCCTGGTGGAGTTGATTCACCAGTTAGAGCATTTAAAAGTGTAGGTGGAACGCCTCCGTTTATTGATAGAGGTGAGGGCGCTTACCTTGTTGATGTAGATGGTAATAAATATTTAGATTTTGTTCAAAGCTGGGGTCCTTTGATTTTTGGACATTGTGATAAAGATATTGAAGAAGCGGTAATAAAAACTGTTAAAAAAGGTTTAAGTTTTGGTGCTCCAACTGTATTGGAAACTGAACTTGCAAGTGAAATCGTTGAGATGTATGACAATATAGATAAAGTTAGATTTGTAAACTCTGGAACAGAAGCTGTGATGAGTGCTATTAGATTAGCAAGAGGTGTTACAGGTAAAAATGGAATTTTAAAATTTGAGGGATGTTATCATGGACACTCTGATTCATTATTAGTTCAAGCAGGTTCTGGTATGGCTACTTTTGGTACTCCAAGCTCACCTGGTGTTCCAGCAGATTTAACAAAACATACATTACTTTGTGAATATAACAATATTGATGAGTTGAAAAAATGTTTTGAAACAAGTGATGATATTGCTTGTATTATTATTGAACCAATTGCAGGAAATATGGGATTTATTCCAGCTGATGAAGAGTTTTTAGCACAATGTAGAAAACTTTGTGATGAAAATGGTGCTCTTTTAATCTTTGATGAAGTAATGAGTGGTTTTAGAGCTAGTTTAACAGGAGCTCATGGTGTAGTTAATACAAAATCAGATATTATAACTTTTGGTAAAGTAATTGGTGCTGGTATGCCAGTTGGTGCTTTTGCTGCAAGTAGTGAAATTATGGCTCATTTAAGTCCTGATGGAGCAGTTTATCAAGCTGGTACTTTAAGTGGAAATCCAGTTGCTATGGCAGCAGGGCTAGTAAGTCTTAGAAAAATTAAAGCTAAAAAAGATTTATATGAAAATTTAAACAAAAAAGTAACAAAACTATTAGCAGGATTTAAAAAAGCAGCAGAAGATAATGATATTGCATTTCAAGTTGACTCAAGAGGTTCTATGTTTGGATTCTTCTTTTGTGAAAAACCACCAAGAAACTTTAAAGAAGTTGGTACTTGTAACTTTGATAGATTTGCTAAATTTCATCAAGAGATGTTAAAAAGAGGCTTCTATTTTGCTTGTTCTCAATATGAAGCAGCATTTATGTGTGAAGCAATAAGTGATGAAGATATTGACAATTGTATTAAAGCTGCACAAGAAGTTATGGCAAAACTATAAGATAGGAAATATATGGAAAATAACAATCAACAACCAAAACACCAATCTAAATTAAGAGCTTTAGATAATTTATCTTTAGGGCTTTCTTTAGTTGCAGCAGTTGCAATTGGATTTGGTGTAGGGTATGGCTTGAAACATCTATTTGGATATGACTGGCTACTGTGGCTAGGACTTTTTTGGGGTGTTGCAGCAGCTATATTAAATATAGTAAAAGCATATAAAAGAGCTCAAAAAGAGTATGAGGGCTTAGAAAATGATCCAAGGTATGCCCATAGAGCAAAATATGGGGACAAAAAATTTGATGATGAAGATGATTAAGAATTTTGGAAAGGTCTTTTTACTTGTAGACCTTTGCATTATAATTTATTCTTTATCTTTTGAAAATTTTTATTGGCTACTTAACTCACAAGTTGCTTTTTTTGCTTCTATAATTATTACTGTCTCTTCTTTTTTATCATATAAAAGAAATATACAAAATAGATTAAAAAATTTTGATAGTAAAATAGAGAATAAAATAGAAGATAGAGATAAAGTAGATGAAATTGATGATCCTTTTGATTTATATTCACAGGATATAGAACCTATAAAAGAAGAAGAATTAACACCAGAAAAAATTAAAGAGATTATAAAAGAAGAGAAAACTAAAGTAAAAAGAAACTCTTTTAAAAATACACTATTTTCAGCAGGTGGCTTTGTTTCTATTTATAGATTATTAGGATATGGTATATTGATATTTGGATTTTTTGCATTAAATAACAATAATCTTTTTTTACCAATACCTTTTTTAATTGGTCTAGGAATAGTTCCTATTGCTGTATTATTAACAAAACTAGTTATAAAATCAGAGGTAAGTCAATAGCAATTTTTGACTTATCTTTTGTAAGAATAAAATAAGATGAACTATCTTCATACTTGAAATTACTATAATCTGCTAAATTTTTACTAGATACTTCTATTGAAATAAGTGAGTATTTTTTCTTTTCAATTTTAATATACTCTCCAATTTTTAGCATTATTGTTGTTGTAATTGTAGATGAAGAGTTAAAGCACTCTAAAGATGAGTTTAATATTTTTATAAACTCTTTTGCATTTAATTTAAAATCAGGAATAGAAGGGTCATAATTTTTGATAAATTTTATATCTGATTTAGACTTCATTGCTGAAATAGATAAATCAACTAAAGTAAATACATTTACCATATCACTATTTTTAGTATTAAGTTTTGACTCTTTTTTTACCATAGTACTTTTGTATAGTTTTATATTGATAGCTTCTTCGTTTTCATATGAAACAGTAACTGCATAAAAAATATAGTTTTTCATATGTAAATCAATATAAGTAGTTTCTGCACCGAAGCTTTTAGGTGCATATTCAACAGCTAAATCAAATATCTCTTTTTGAGATATTCGACTAAGTAAAAACTGTGCTTCTTGATTTGAGTAAAGTATCTTTCCCGTAGAAGAAAATGATATTATTGGATTTAAGTCTAACTCTACCCACTTTTCAAAGAAGTTATTACTCATATATTAGCTTTCTACGTAATTCTTAAGATTTTTCCCAACTTTAGGGTGTTTTAATTTTTTAATTGCACTTGATTCTATTTGTCTTACTCTTTCTCTAGTAACACTTAATTCTTTTCCAATCTCTTCAAGTGTTCTATCACTAGCATCTTCCATAAGACCAAATCTCATTCTTACAACTGCTTGTTCTCTTTCATTTAATTGAGCAAGAATTTGGTCAATTTGACCTTGTAAATCCTCTTTCATGATATTGTCAACAGGAGTTGGAGCTTTTTCATCTGGTACAAAGTCTCCAAATTTACCATCATCATCACTACCTATTGGTGCTTCAAGTGAAACTGGCTCTTTAGTGATTTTGATTACTTGTTTAACTTTATCAACAGGAAGTCCTACTTCTTTTGCAATCTCTTCTACATCTGGCTCTTTACCATTTTCTTGAATACCTTTTCTAATGATTTTATTGATTCTATTAATAGTCTCAATCATATGAATTGGAATTCTAATAGTTCTTGCTTGATCAGCAATTGCTCTACTAATTGCTTGTCTAATCCACCATGTAGCATAAGTAGAGAATTTATAGCCTTTTTTATACTCAAACTTATCAACTGCTTTCATAAGACCTATGTTTCCTTCTTGAATCAAATCAAGGAAAGGTAAACCTCTATTTGTATATCTTTTTGCAATAGATACTACAAGTCTAAGATTTGATTTTGCCATTCTTGTCTTAGCTTGATCAGTTATTTGTTTACCTCTTTTAATTTGTTCTAGAACATCTTTTAACTCTTCAGGTTCTAAATCAAATCCATCTTTACTAGCTTCTGCTGTTTGGAAAAGTTTTTTAATCTCCATGTAAGTACTTACCATAGTAGCTTCTGGAACCATAGAAGTAATTTGAACTTTAGTTAAATTCAAGATATTATCCAAAATCTTTTGGTGGTTTTTCTTTAGCATATCATTAAAAAGTGGTAATCTATACTCTAATCTTTTTAACTCATGCTCAAAACCTGTGTCAGATTTTAGTGCAGTTTCCATAGCTCTTACTATTTCACTAATAAGCTTTGAAGTTGGACCTAAATCAAGTAAAGCCTCTTTTAATATTTTTTTCTTAAAAGCAATAGCTAAATTGTGTTGCATTTGATCAATTTCATCATCAGATTTAGCTGATTCTTTTGTCAAAAATTTTAACCAATCTTTTTTTGCTTTTTCTAAAACTTTAAAAGCTGCAATAATTGTTTCTGCTCTTTTATCAAGTTTTTTCTGTTTTTTACCTTTTTTCTCTTCTTCCTCTTCTGGTTCAGAGTCTTCTTCAATGTCATCATCTTTATCATCTGAATCTTCATCATCAAAGTTTCTAAAAAGTTCTTTAACTTTTCTCTCTCTATTTACTAAAGGTTCTTTATACTCAAGAATAAAGTCAATTAAATATGGAACATAACAAATGGCATCAAGAATTACATCTTCACCCATTTCTATTTTTTTAGAAATTTCGATTTCTTCTTCTTTTGTTAAAAGAGGAATTTGTCCCATTTCTCTAAGATACATTCTAACAGGTGAATCTGATCTACTCCATTCTAAAAGTTCTTTATTCTTTAGTAAGTCATATACATCTTCTTCGTTTTCTCTTAGTTTGTTTCTATGTTCTGCTTTTCTTTTTGCTTCTTCGGCATTCATTCTTTTAGCTTGTTCTTGCGAACTAATTAGTTGTACATTATATAACTGAACTAAAGCTAGAAGTTTTTTAACATTTGCTGCTGAAGGTGCTTTTGGAAAGATTTTAATGATTTTTTCATAAGTTAAGATAGAATCTTTGTACTCTTTAACAATTTGTTCTATTGATTTATTTAAATCTTTTGCACTCATATAATAAAGTTCCTTATTTAAGATAGTCATATATTATACCGAAATTAGTTAAAAAAATAATTAAATTTATCTATTTAATCTATTATTTTTAAATAATTAGATAAAATGCGTCTTCATTTAAAATTATATAAGATAAAAATTGTATGGAGAAATACTAAAACTTAAGGACAGAATATGAATGTAATTACTGGAAAAGTATGGAATTTTGGAGCAAATATAGATACTGATATTATTATTGCTGCTAGATATTTAAATAGTTCAGAACCTGAACATTTGGCAAAATATGTAATGGAAGATGCAGATCCAGATTTTCCTAAGAAGCTACAAAAGGGTGATATTATTGTTGCTGGTGAAAATTTTGGTTGTGGTTCTAGTAGAGAACATGCTCCAATTGCCTTAAAAGCTGCTGGTGTTGCTGCTGTGGTAGCCCCATCATTTGCAAGAATTTTTTATAGAAATGCTTTTAATATGGGATTACCTATTTTTGAACTACCAGAAGCTTTAGAAATAAAAGAGAATGATGAAATTTCTATTGATCTTGATAATGGAAAAATTATTAATAATACAACTAATAAATCATATGAATTTATTCCTATCCCTGAGTTTATGCAAGAGTTAATTTCAGTTGGTGGATTAATAAACTATGCAAAAGAAGAAATAAAGAAGGAAAATAATGAAAAACTATAATATTTCAATTATTAAAGGTGATGGAATTGGTCCTGAAATTGTTGATGAGGCAATTAAAGTACTAGATGCTGTTTCTTACTCTTGTGGATTTTCTTTAGAGTATAAAGAGTATTTAATGGGTGGAATTGCTATTGATATGACAGGTGTTCCACTTCCTGATGAAACGGTACAAGGTGTTTTAAACTCTGATGCTTGTTTATTTGGTTCAATTGGTGGAGAAAAATGGGATACACTTCCAAGAGAACTTAGACCTGAAACTGGACTTTTAAAGTTTAGAGAAGCTATGGGTGTATATGCAAATTTAAGACCTGCAATTATTTATGATGAATTAGTAAATGCTTCAACACTTAAGCCTGAAGTTATTGAAGGTGTTGATATTATGGTTGTGAGAGAGCTTATTGGTGGTATTTACTTTGGACAACCAAGAGAAAATGATGGTTTTAAAGCATTTAATACTATGGTTTATACAAAACCTGAAATTGAAAGAATTGGTAAAAAAGCTTTTGAGCTTGCAATGAAAAGAGATAAAAGAGTTTGTTCTGTTGATAAAGCAAATGTTCTTGAGGTTTCTCAATTATGGAGAGACACAATGGAAGAGTTATCAAAAGATTATCCAGAAGTGGAATTATCTCATATGTATGTAGATAATGCAGCTATGCAACTTGTTAGAAATCCAAAGCAGTTTGATGTTATTGTAACAGGAAATATTTTTGGAGATATATTATCAGATACAGCTTCAATGGTAGTTGGTTCAATTGGATTATTACCAAGTGCTAGTACAGGTGATAAAACAGCAGTTTATGAGCCAATTCATGGTAGTGCACCTGATATTGCTGGACAAGGAATTGCAAACCCTATTGCTACAATTGAAAGTGCAGGTATGATGCTTAGATACTCTTTAGGTGAAGATGAAGCAGCAAATAAAATTGATGCAGCTATTAAAAAAGCACTTAAAGATGGTTATAGAACAAAAGATTTAGCAGCATATGATGCTAAAGAGATTGTTACAACAGCAGAAATGGGTGATATCATAGCAAATAATATAAATAAATAAGAGACTTTCTCTTATTTATAAAAAAACTCTTTTATAAATAGTTAATTTCAGATTTTTTAATTTTTTGTTCAAATAATTTATTCTTTTGATATAAATTTAGATAAAATCTTTAAAAGGTAATTAAAAATGGAAAGTATTATTGCTTTAGAAGAACTCATTAAAGATAATGAAACAAAAATTGCTTTACAAGAAAAACAGATTAAAAATCATGAAACTGGTGTATATAGACTCTCTCGTATGGGTTTAGCATCTGCTGAAAATTCACTTGAATTAGCAACACAACTAGTAGAAAAATATAAAAAAATGTTAGAACAACTTCAATCAATTGAAGGAGAAGCTTTAAGAGAAAAAGAGCAACTCGTGATTTTAGCAGAGAGAAAAAAATATTTTGATGCGCAACCTTCTCGAATAAAATTAAATAAAGAAGAAAGTAGTGATAAAAAACTAGAAGTTTTAAGAATTTTAGATGAATTACCTGAGGGTATTCAGTTTGAAGATAAAGAGTTACTTGAAATGGCTGAAAAATCTTTGGAGTTAAATCTTTCTGATTTAGATGAGTTTCATGCTAAATTAGAAGATATCAAAAGTGAGTTTAAAGCTATTAAAGATCAAATCGAAGATGAAAACTTACAAGAGTTTCAAACAATAGATTTTTTAATTCCTATTGTTGTACTTCATTTTTATGTTTTAAAATCAAATATACAAGATCATATAAAAAGTATCAACGAAAAAGCTTCACAAAAACAAAAAGATTTAGAAGAAGAAAAAAATGAACAAATAAAAAAAATTGAAGAATCTTATAAAGAACAAGAAGAACTTTTACAAGCTAAACAAACAGATAAAAATACAAAAAAACAAGAACTCCTTGATATTCAATCAACAATGAAAACTTTAAGTAACAAACTTTTAAAAACAAAAAATATTAAAATAGAAAAAGCAATTGAAAAAAGATTTCCAGGTTTTCCTAAATATGAAGATTGGTGGATAAGAGAGTTATGGTCAAGCCATCAAGCATACTTTGCATTATATAGATGGAAAAAAATAATAAATCAACTATGTGTAACAACAGAGCAGAAAAAAGCTTGGTCTATTATTTTTGATAGATGGGTTTTTATTAAAAAACTTTTAAATGATAAGGGAAAACTTGCATATCATTATCACTTTGCATTTGATTCTTTATTAAGTACTTATGCAGAATTAGAAGAAGAACTAATAGTAAAAAATATTGAATCAATGGAGACTATAATAAATAAAATCACTGCAAAAGAAGATTTTACAAAAAATGTAAGTTTTCATAAAGTAATTACTTCATATTTACAATTTAAAACAGAAAAAATAAATAAAAGTTCAAAACAAAAAGAAGAAGATGTCTTATTTTAATTGATACTTATACCAATAGTTCAAATTTATTTTTTTTATGTTAAAATTTATAAAAATATTTTTATATAGGAAAATTATGTCTGATAAAAAGTATAGACTCGTAACTAGAAGCGATATGGATGGTCTTGTTTGTGGAACATTACTAAAGTATTTAGGAATCATTGATGAAATAACTTTTGTTCATCCAAAAGATATGCAAGATGGAAAAATAGAAATTACATCAAATGATATTACAACAAATTTACCTTATGTTGATGGTGTCTATTTAGCATTTGATCATCATTTTAGTGAAACACTAAGAAATGAAAAAAAAGATAATCATATAATTGATGCAGATGCTCCTAGTGCAGCAGAAGTTGTATATAGATATTATGGTGCAGATGAAAAATTTCCTTCAAAATTTAAACCAATGATGGATGCAGCCAATAAAGCTGATAGTGCATCTTTTACAAAAGAAGATATACTAAATCCAAAAGGTTGGGAGTTATTAAGTTTTTTAATGGATAGTAGAACAGGTCTTGGAAGATTTAGAGATTTTACTGTTGCAAACTATCAACTAATGATGGATTTGATTGATTATTGCAAAGATCATGATATTGATGATATTTTGGCATTATCTGATGTAAAAGAGAGAATTGATTTATATTTTAAATATGAAGAACAATTTAAAGAACAACTAAAAAGATGTACAACAGTTCACAAAAATCTTATAATAGTTGATTATAGAGGCGAAGAGATAATATATCCAGGAAATAGATTTATGATATATGCGATGTATCCAGAAGCAAATATTTCTATTCATGCTGTTTGGGGTAAAGATAAACAAAATGTTGTTTATAGTACTGGAAAATCAATTATTAATAAAACATCAAATACAAATGTTGGTGAGCTTATGCTTAAGTATAATGGTGGAGGTCATAAGGCTGCTGGTGGTTGTCAAATTGACCATGAAAATGCTAATAAAGTGCTAGATGAGTTAATTACTCAAATTAATTTAGATGGTTAAAACTTAATAAATAGACAAAATGTCTATTTATTAGTTTCACTTTCACTATCTAGCAAATCATCATGCTCTTCCATATCCCACGGAAGTGTCGCTGGTGTTGTGTGAATAAATCTTAAGTATTTTTCAAACTGTGTTAAAATATCATTTATTATAGTATGCTCTTCATATCCATATAAATCATAATGTAAACCACCTCTTTTTAAAAATGCTTCTGCATTATAGTAATGAGTTTGTTCTTCTTCCATTTTATCAAGAGTTAAATAAGCAAAATCAGGCATATCGTATTCTCTTAATCTAACTTCATAATTAAAGTTAACATGTTCATCTTTATAAATAGAAATTATGGCTCTTACATACTCTTCATCATACTCTATCTCACAATTCCAATTAGAGTCTTTTAACTCTTTTTTGATTTTTTTCATACTATTGTAAACATCATTTTTTATAAAATGCTCAACTACATCTTTTTTGGGAAAATTAATTAACTCTTTTAATCTACCTTTCCAAAATTCGTCATTATCTACACTTGGATGTTGAAAATTCATATTTACAGTGTGTTGTAAACTATCTTCTCTATGATCTTCAATAATCAAAGCTCTCCACATACCAACACCTGCTATTATCATAATAATAGCAAAGGGCAGGGCACTTACAATGGAAGCTGTTTGTAAAGCTCCTAAACCACCAGCTATTAAAAGTACAGAGGCTACAACACCTTCTAATATAACCCAAAACGAACGTTGCCATGCAGGTGTATGAATTGCTCCACCTGAAGCTAAAGAGTCTATTACTAGTGAGCCTGAATCAGATGAAGTTACAAAAAAAGTAATAATTAAAAAAACAGTTATAAAAGATATTACTTCTGTAAAAGGTAATCTTTCAAAAAGTTTAAATAGTGCTATTGCTTTGTCATTTTGAACTTCTGTAATTAATGAATCATAACCTTGTACCATTACCATATGAAGTGCAGTATCACCAAATATTGAAAACCATAAAAATGTAAAAATTGTAGGTACTAACATAACACCTACAACAAATTGTCTAATTGTTCTACCCTTACTAATTTTAGCAATAAAAAGTCCAACAAAAGGTGCCCATGCAATAGTCCATCCAAAAATAAACAATGTCCAGTTTCCAATCCAATCATTTGAAGTATATGCTTGAAGACTAAAAGTTCTTTCGACAATATTACTTAAGTAACTACCTGTATTTTCCAAAAAAGTATTTAAAATAAAAATAGTTGGACCTACAATAAATACAAATAGCATAAGAGCAACTGCAAGTAGTATATTTATTATTGATAATCTTTTTACCCCTTTATCCATTCCTGCAAGTACAGAAAATAGTGCTAGTGCTGTTATTAAAGCAATAATAGTAACTTGTACTGTGGTACTTACTTCAATGCTAGGCCATAAGTAGTTTAGCCCTGCATTTATTTGTGATACAGATAAACCTAAAGTCGTTGCTATACCAAATAGCGTTCCTAAAATAGCAAAGGTATCAACAGTATGACCAGCAGGTCCATGAATTTTATCTCCAATTAGTGGATAAAGTGTTGATCTCATTGATAATGGTAATCCATGTCTAAAAGCAAAATATGCAAGTGTTAGACCAACTAATCCATAAATAGCCCAAATATGAAATCCCCAGTGAAAATAAGCAATTTGCATTGCTTGTTTTGCAGCTTCAATTGTCAATGCTTCACCAGAAGGAGGCGCAGCATAATGAAGTATAGGTTCAGCAACACCAAAAAATAACAATGCAATACCATATCCAGCTGAAAAAAGCATCGCAAACCAAGATGAAAAACTATATTCAGGTTCTGAGTGATCAGGTCCTAATTTTATATGTCCCCAAGGTGAAATTGCAATTGATACTATAAATATCAAAAATAGTGCCACTGCAAGCATATAAAACCAACCAAAATCATCAGTAATATACTCAAGTGTTGAAGAGAAAACTTCTCCCATTAATTTTGGGTTGCTTATTGTTCCTACTACTAATAGTAGTATTACTATAACAGCAGGAATAAAAACAGGAACCAAAATTGTTGAGTTAGAACTTTTGAGTTTTTCTAACATTTTTATCCTTTATTAAAAGTTGTAATATACATATATAATATCAAAATAGAAATTAAGTCTATAATTTATTTTTTAAATTCATATAAAACTCTTCAAATGAGGGCAAAACTAAGCTTGGTTCTCTTTGCTTTTTTCCCCACATAGGCTCAGGAAAATAAGAGTCTTGTTTAAATCTTGCCATAATGTGAAAATGCACATGAGGTACATAATTTCCAAATGAAGCAATATTTATCTTTTCAGGATTAAAATACTCAATCATCTCTTTTTCTATAATATCAAGTTTACTCCAAATCTCATTTTTAACATTTTGAGGGCAATGACAAAACTCTTTATAGTTCTCTTTAGTAAAAATTTTAAGCCAAGGTATTTCACTTTTTTCTACATCTATATATATTAAATCATTCTCATAAATATAATTCATGTTTTATCCTTGTTTTTTTATCATTTTATCAAAAATATACTAAATCAAGTTAAAAAACCTTTTTATATACACAATTCAACATACTTTAAGTAAACATTAAATATAATCCAATTCCATTTTTCAGCCAAAGAGGAATTTTTTATAAAATATTTGTGTTTTATAAAGAGTTGGGCAGAATCAGAAAAAAGCAAATTTCCTTATATCAAGGTTGTTTTAGCTTGGCTTACATTTTTGATAAAAGATTTTATGCTTTTTTCAAGTGTAATTCTTCCCTGTTGAAAAGTGGTAAATAACACAAAAAGAGGACCAGCTTATGAAAGTAAGAGCTTCAGTTAAAAAAATGTGTGATAAATGTAAAGTTATCAAGAGAAAAGGGATCGTAAGAGTAATTTGCGATAACAAAAAACACAAACAAAGACAAGGATAAAAAGACATGGCTAGAATTGCAGGTGTTGATTTACCAAATAAAAAAAGAATGGAGTATGCTTTAACATACATTTTCGGTATTGGTTTACATAACTCTAGATTAATCTTAGACGCTGTTGGAATTGATTACAACAAAAGAGCTCACGAGCTAACAGAAGATGAAGCAGCAGCTATTAGACAAGAGATCCAAAAAAACTATATGGTTGAGGGTGATCTTAGAAAAAAAGTTGCTATGGATATCAAATCATTAATGGATTTAGGTTCATATAGAGGTTTAAGACATAGAAAAGGTTTACCTTGTAGAGGGCAAAAGACAAAAACTAATGCTAGAACAAGAAAAGGTAAAAAGAGAACTGTTGGTGCAGCAGCGAAATAAGGATAACTGATGGCAAAAAGAAAAGTAACTAGAAAAAAAATAGTAAAAAAGAATATTGCTGACGGAATTGTTCACATTGCAGCAACGTTCAATAATACAATGGTAACAGTAACTGACAACGCAGGTAATGCTATTGCATGGTCAAGTTCTGGAAACCTAGGTTTCAAAGGTAGTAAAAAATCTACTCCATTTGCTGCTCAACAAGCAGTAGAAGATGCGATGAAAAAAGCTATGGAACACGGTATTAAAAATGTAGGAATCAAAATCCAAGGACCAGGTTCTGGAAGAGATACTGCAGTTAAATCTGTTGGTTCTATGGAAGGTATCAGAGTTACATGGTTAAAGGATGTTACACCACTACCACACAATGGTTGTAGACCTCCTAAGAGAAGAAGAGTGTAAGGAGTAGGTAATGGCAAGATATAGAGGACCAGTAGAAAAAATTGAAAGAAGACTAGATGCAGACCTTGGATTAAAAGGTGAGAGAAGACTTAATGGAAAGTCTGCATTAGAAAAAAGACCATACGCTCCAGGACAACATGGACAAAGAAGAACTAAAATCTCTGAGTATGGTTTACAATTAAGAGAAAAGCAAAAAGCTAAATATCTTTATGGAGTATCTGAAAAACAATTTAGAAAATACTTCCAAGAAGCTGCAAGAAGAGATGGAAATACAGGGGAAAACCTTATTACATTAATTGAGCAAAGATTAGATAATGTTGTTTATAGAATGGGATTTGCTACAACTAGAGCAAATGCTAGACAATTTACAACTCATGGACATGTTTTAGTAGATGGAAAAAAATTAGATATTCCTTCTTATATCGTAAAACCTGGACAAAAAATTGAAATTAGAGAAAAATCTAAAACTAACCCACAAATCGTGAGAGCTTTAGAGTTAACAAACCAAACTGGTATGGTTGACTGGGTAGATGTAGATAAAGATAAAGTATTTGGTATTTTTACAAGAATTCCTACAAGAGAAGAAGTAGTTATTCCTGTTGAAGAAAGATTAATTGTAGAGTTATATTCTAAATAATAAGTAAGGTAGCATATGAAAAAGTTTGCAGACGCACCGTTTTTACCGACAGAAGTTGAAATAGAAGCTATCAGTGAAACTGAAGCTAAAATATCAGCATATCCATTTGAGAGTGGTTTTGCAATTACTTTAGCTCACCCTTTAAGAAGACTTCTATTAAGTAGCTCAATTGGATACGCTCCAATTGCAGTTAAAATAGAAGGTGCTAATCATGAGTTTGATTCATTAAGAGGTATGCTTGAAGATATAGCTATTTTTATTATTAATCTTAAAAATATTAAGTTTAAAATCAATAGTGATGAAGAGCAGGTTATTGCTGAATACTCTTTTGATGGACCAAGAGAGATAAAAGGAGCTGACTTAACTAATGCAGATGTTGAAGTTGTTAGTCCTGAAGCACACCTAGCTACGATTAATAGTGATTGTAATTTAACTTTCTCAATTATTATTCAAAAAGGTATTGGTTATATGCCTTCTGAAGATATTAGAGATATAGTTGGACCTGATTACATTCCTATTGATGCATTCTTCACACCAGTAAAAAAAGTTGTTTATGATATTGAAAAAATGTTAGTTGAAGATAATCCAAATTTTGAAAAAGCTGTATTTACAGTACAGACAAATGGTCAAATTACACCAATTACTGCTTTTAAAGAAGCAATATCTGTAATGTATTCTCAAATGTCAGTATTCAATAAAGTATTTGATTTATCTGAAGTAACAGTTAATGATTCTGGTGAAGAACCAGTAGAATTAAAAGATTTGATTGTAAAAATCGATGATTTGAATTTAAGTGCTAGAAGTTTTAACTCTTTAGATAGAGCAGGGTTAAAATATTTAGGTGAATTAGTACTTATGAGTGAAGTAGAAGTTAAAAATATCAAGAACCTAGGAAAGAAATCTTTTGATGAAATTTCTGATAAGTTAGAAAGCTTAGGTTTCCCTATTGATAATACACTTCCAGAAAATATTGCGTCGGCTTTGAGAAGAAAGCTTGAACAATTAAAAGTATAGTAGTAAAGGTTTAATATGAGACATAAGCATGGTTATAGAAAGCTAAATAGAACATCTTCTCATAGAAAAGCATTGTTAAAAAATATGGCAATTGCTTTAATTACAAGAGAAAAAGTTGAAACAACTGTTCCAAAAGCAAAAGAATTAAGAAGATATATTGAGAAATTAGTTACTGTATCAAAAAATGCAGACTTAAATACTCACAGACAAGTATTCGCTTCATTACAAGATAAAGAAGCAACTAAAAAATTAATTAATGAAATAGCTCCACAGTATGAAACAAGAAATGGTGGATATACTTCAATTGTTAAAACTAGAATTAGAAGAGGTGATGCTACACAAATGGCATTCATCTCATTTGTTAAATAATTATTAACAAACTTTCACAAAAGGGATAGAAGCTTTGCTTCTGTCCCTTTTTTTTATTCCTCAAAAAATAATTTTTTCAACTCCTATTTGCTTTACTAGATTTTAATCATTTTTTATATATAATGTGGCGTAATACTATATTTGTAAACAAATTTTAGGAGCAATAATTGATAACTCTAAAAGAAGCACTACAACTTAGTAGTGAGGAAATAAAAGATTTAAGAAAAGATTTAAATGAAAAGATAAAACAAAGTAACATAGGAGCTTATGTAGAACAATTAACTAATAGTGATATTTCTATTTGTGGTGAGGGAATACCTATAGCTATTAAAGATAATATTAATGTAAAAGATTGGGAAATTACTTGCTCTAGTAATATTTTAAAAAATTATATATCGCCATACAATGCAACTGTAATTGATAATCTTATTAAAGCTAATTTAAGTCCATTTGGAAGAACTAATATGGATGAGTTTGCTATGGGAAGTTCAACTGAGTCTTCTTGTTATGGAAAAACTTTAAATCCTATTGATAATAATAAAGTTCCAGGGGGAAGTTCTGGTGGTTCTGCTGCTGCTGTTGCTGGTGGAATTGCAATTGCTGCGTTAGGTACTGACACAGGTGGAAGTATTAGACAACCTGCTGCTTATTGTGGTTGTGTTGGTATGAAACCAACTTATGGAAGAGTTTCAAGATATGGAATTACTGCTTATTCATCTTCATTAGATCAATGTGGTCCAATAACTCAAAATGTTGAAGATGCAGCAATATTATATGATATTATTTCTGGAAATGACCCAATGGATTCAACTTCTTTAAATATTGAATATCCAAAAGTTAGCCAAAGTTTAAATAGTGATAAAAAACTTACAATTGCAGTTATTGAAAACTTCATTGAACAAGCAAGTGATGAAGTAAAAAAAGGTTTTAATAAAGCAGTTGATGCATTAAAAGAGGCTGGTCATACAATTGTTTATAAAAATATGGTAGATACTTCAAAGATTTTATCTTCGTACTATATTGTAGCAACTGCGGAAGCTAGTGCGAATTTAAGTAGATTTGATGGTGTAAGATATGGAAATAGAAAAGGTGATGCAGGTCTAAAAGACATGTATACACAAACAAAATCTCAAGGTTTTGGACATGAGGTACAAAAAAGAATTTTATTAGGTTCTTTTGTATTAAGTTCTGGATACTATGATGCGTATTATATCAAAGCTCAAAAAGTAAGACATCTTATAAAAGATGAATATGAAACAATTTTTAAAGAAGCAGATTTAATACTTTCTCCTGTATCTCCAACTACAGCTGTAGAGTTTGGAAGTTTTAAAACTTCACTTGATATGTATTTAAGTGATATATATACAATCTCTGTAAACTTAGCGGGACTTCCTGCAATATCATTGCCTGTTGATAAAGATAATAGTGGAATGCCTGTTGGTGTTCAATTAATAGGTAAAGCATATGATGAACAAACTATGTTTGATGGTGCTTTATCTTTAGAAAAGTGTGTAAATTATAAGAAATAAATATTATAAAGGGGATATTAAATGAAAATTAGAAAAAAAGCATTAACGTTTGAAGATGTACTTTTAGTACCACAAAAATCAGAAGTTTTACCTAAAGAGGTTTGTTTAGAAACAAAACTAACAAAAAATATTAGTTTAAATATCCCATTTGTTAGTGCTGCTATGGATACTGTTACAGAATATAGAGCCGCTATTGCAATGGCTAGACTTGGTGGAATAGGTATCATACATAAAAATATGGATGTTGAAACACAAGCATTACAATGTAAAAAAGTTAAAAAAAGTGAATCAGGAATGATTATTGATCCTGTAACAATAGGACCTGAACAAACACTACAAGATGCAGAAGATATAATGGCTTCATATAAAATCTCAGGTGTTCCTGTTGTTGATAAAGATAATACATTATTAGGTATCTTAACAAACAGAGATATGAGATTTACTAAAGATTTTACTTTAATAGCAAAAGATAAAATGACAAAAATGCCTTTAATTACTGCAAAAGAGGGTACTACACTTGATGAAGCTGCTGATATTATGCATGCAAATAAAATAGAAAAACTTCCAATTGTTAATGCTAATAATAAACTAATTGGACTTATTACAATTAAAGATATTAATAAAAAAAGAGAATATCCAAATGCAAATAAAGATGAATTTGGAAGATTAAGAGTTGGTGCTGCAATTGGTGTAGGGCAAATGGATAGAGCAAAAGCACTTTGTGCTGCTGGTGTAGATGTTTTAGTACTTGATTCTGCTCATGGGCACTCAAAAGGTATCTTAGAAACAGTAAAACAAATTAAAGCTGAGCTTGATATTGAAATAATTGCAGGAAATGTTGCAACAGCAGAAGCTACAAGAGATTTGATTTTAGCTGGTGCTGATGCTGTAAAAGTTGGAATTGGACCTGGTTCTATTTGTACAACTAGAATCGTTGCTGGTGTTGGTGTACCACAAATTTCTGCAATTGATGAGTGTGCTGCTGAGGGTGCTAAACATGGAATTCCTGTTATTGCTGATGGTGGAATTAAATATTCAGGTGATGTAGCAAAAGCTTTAGCAGTTGGAGCTAGTTCTTGTATGATGGGAAGTGCTTTAGCTGGTACTGATGAAAGCCCTGGTGAAGTTGTACTTTTCCAAGGAAGAAAGTTCAAAACATACAGAGGTATGGGAAGTATTGGAGCTATGGCAAAAGGAAGTAATGATAGATATTTCCAAGAAGGAACAGCTACAGATAAACTTGTACCTGAAGGAATTGAAGGAAGAGTTGCTTATAGAGGAAGTATCTCAGATATTATTCACCAAATGGTAGGTGGACTAAGAGCTTCTATGGGATATGTAGGAAGTGAAAGTATTCCTGTATTTCAAAAGAAAGCAGAATTTGTAGAGATTACAACAGCAGGACTTAAAGAGAGTCATGTTCATGATGTGACTATTACTAACGAAGCGCCTAATTACCACGTTTAAAAGTGATGTTATAAACATCATCTTTTAAACTTATTCTGCGTTGAAGCTTAAATTTTAATGCTCATGTACTTATATGTACACTCCGCTTAAAATTCAAGCTTCGCCTTGACTAAATTCAAAATCTAATATTTCTAACATCACTTTTTGATTTCATTGATTTTTCTAAAACTTTTATAATATTATTTTAAAAACCCAAGACGAATTTACAATATCTTAACAATTAAATCATTTAAAAAATTATATTAAATATATAAGTTAGGATAAAATTATTATATATTGTAATATTTTATTAAAATCATCGTATTTACGGAATTTTGTTTAACTCAATATCATAACATTAAAAATGTAATCCTATTAAGTAATTTTATGGGTAATTAATATATAATGTATTACTAATAAATAGTTAATGTAAAAAAGGAATTACAATAGAAAGTTCTTATAAAACAATTAGAAATGGAGTAATTGCATCAACCATTGCAGGCATCATCATTTTAGTTATTCCCAAATTACGTGAGTATGCAATTATCTTTTTCTCATGGATATGGTCTGGCTTAGTCTGGTGCTGGAAAGCTCTCTTTGTTTCATATAGCTTACCTGGATGGTTGCTGTTGATTATTTCTTTGTTAGCATTAATTGCAATAGTGCTCATTTTTTTAATTATCAAAGAAAATAAAAGTCCAGAATTTAAAGCGTATAAAGAAGATTTTTTATTCGGTGCAAAATGGCGATGGGATTGGGCACGAAACAATATAATTAATCTTTGGTGCTATTGCCCTAGTTGTGATGCTATCTTAGTCTATGATGACAACTCTTGCCGTAGTAGATATGCTAATGTCAAGAAAACGGATTTTATTTGTGAAAACTGTAATTCAGAAGTCGTTTCGAGTGTGATAGGTGGAAATAAAAGTTATGCTATTGGTGCGGCAGAACGCGAGATTGATAGACGAATCAGAACAGGTGAATATAAAAAAGCATTAAAATCATAGGAACTAATAAGTTACCTAGCGGTCACTTATTAGTTTTATTTAAACGTTATCTTACATTGCACATACAAATTACTTGAGGGAAAACATGGGGATATTACATACAAAAATTAATAATAGAATAACCTGCTTAAAGCAAGAATATAAAAATAATAAAGATATAAATCACCAAGGTGTCAAAGGTAACCTTAATGAGAATGAGTTATCAGAACTCATAGAAAAAGTTATTCCAACAAGATATATAGTAACAAAAGGGATAGTTGAAAACTCAAAAGATGAACAATCAAATGAAACTGATATAATTATTTATGACAATGATATATTACCTCGTTATGTAAAAAATGATTTATCATTTATTCCAATAGAGGCAGTAAAGTACGTTTTTGAAGTTAAAAGTACATTAAATGTAACCGAGTTAAAAACAACTATTGATAAATTTTATAACTATAAAAAAATGGGTGGTATCTCGCCTACTGTATTATTTGCTTTTTCAAGTGATATTCAAGGCAATGAATTAGAAAGATACAAACAAAATGATGCTAATAACTTTTATATTAATCCAATAATCTCAGTAATATGTGTTTCTGATAAAAGTTACTCTTATAAAACTGTAGAGGAGTATTTTTTAAAAGATTTTTTTACGAATGAAGAATGGCTTGAACTTTGGAGTCAAAATGATGGTTTTAATGTTAATGAAGCTTTTGAAGAAGCAGACAAAATATTGACCAATAATAATGTATTAGAAAGAATGAATAGAGCAGAATTTGCACTCGCTATAAAAGCAAGTATTCAATTAGATGGGCATAAACGAACATTGAATAATAGAAATTTAGTTATGAATGACATTGAATTTAATAAAATTAAATTTAAAATCCATAAATGGGTACAAGTCGAAACTAATGACAATATAGAAAATTTTGAAATCTTATCATTTTTATCAGGAGTATCAAATACATTATCAAAAGAAGCTTTTGGCAAATATTTATTAAAAAATGAAAATAACAACTTTAAAGTATGTGCAGTTTGTTATGAAGATATGTGGGGAAATATTAGTTGTGAAGATTTTAATAAAGATGGATTAAATTATGATGTTAATTCATTTAGTTTTTCATTTAAATCTAATAGTGAAACTAATACTCATAAAATGATTTTTAAAAAATAGGGGTCAGAAAAAGCAGGGTCAGTTGCCACCTTAAGTTAGGATTTGTTAGATTCTATCTTAGAGTAAAATAACTTTTTTAAATTTTCATCTTTAAATTCATCTAGCCTTTTTATAGCATTTTCTTTTGATAAATCATCATCTTTATAGTTATATAGAGATAATAAGTTTTTAATAATTATCTTTCTTAAAATATTAACAATGATATTATTTTTAAAAAATAGCTTCATTAATCCCATAGATAACATTAGCGATATTCCAAGAAACTCCATAATTATATGAAATTGAAACCATTTCAAATAAGTTTCAATTCCTCCTAATAAAAACGGTAGATTAAAGAACTTGCCTATAAAAAAAACACATTCATGTGTTATATATGGAACTATTAATGTCAAGTGCAATCCAAAAATGCACCAGAATGCAGTGCAAAAGTGCACCACTT
>ERZ1673961.274-NODE-274-length-24091-cov-6.086454_pt1 | contig 24091 bp, 17 predicted proteins | sample MGYA00580189_ERZ1673961 | MGnify/ENA primary metagenome ERZ1673961 (study PRJEB41334, sample SAMN05608105) | rock metagenome | biome: terrestrial subsurface; feature: shale formation; material: shale | place: USA: Pennsylvania ... | reverse complement strand
GTATTGATGATGCGAACAAAGCTGGAATAGAGCACATTTTTGTTGGTGTAAAGCAGCGTCACGGCGCGGCTCAGTTCAGTCAGTTTCTGTTTGGTGGTGAGATTGTGCATGTGCGTTGGCGTTTTCACCTTGCGCAGCGCAATCATGGCAATCAAACCGCCAGCGACACAAAACGCCAGTGACAGCCACAAAGTACCCAGCTCGCCAATCCAAGGGATAGTGAAACTTGGAATGTAGCTTCCGGCCACGCCGATGCCGATCGAATACACCGTCCAGAACCAACCCAGCGCGGAACTGACGCCATCACTGCGCACGTTGTGCACGATCACCACAATGAAGGAATAAAGGAACAGCGGATAGGCAAAGCCGCGAATGCCGTAGAACAGCAAAATGAGCGCGTAGTTTGACTGCCCCAACCCGAAGGTTAAGAACAGGACGTGGAAAGTACACCACAGCAAGAAGCCGATTTTCATCGTTTTCTGCGGTGTGATGATTTCTGCAACCACACCGGATACCCAAGCAGCCAGCGCAGCAGCCAAACCATACAGCGTAAAGGCAAAAGAGGACTGCGCTGGCGTAAAGCCCAACTCAGTGATGTAGTGCGACAGGAATGCCAGCTCAAAGCCATCGCCGGTCATAAAGATGGCAATCGCGATGTATCCCCAGATCAGATTGAGTGGCAGTCCAAGCCACTGTTTGCTTACGTTTTCCATATATTCCTCGTTTCGTAGGGTAAAGGAATCCCACGCCCCTTTGCAGGGGCGCAGTCCATGAGGTTTGTGATGATTCTTCTAAAAATTCTTTTTAAATAGGCTCTTAATGGCCGAGGTTATGGCCGTAAGGCCAAATCGTTTTGATAGAGGGCACGGAACCGAGCATAGCGCTCGCTCAACACGGGCTTGCGATCCGCGCAAGGTTGGTAAATGCGGTGAATGTCTGGCTTTTTACACACCTGTGCCACGGATTTACCGGATGCCAAACATGCCAGACGCGCTGCGCCCAGTGCGCCGCCGGTTTCACCGCCTTTGTGCGTCACAATCGGCAGGCCGAGGGTGTCTGCCAGCAGCTGCGCCCAGAATGGGCTGCGAGCGCCGCCGCCGACCAACGAACACTGGTCAATCTGGGTGCCGCTGTCTTGCAAGACGCGCAGACCATCGGCAATCCCAAAGCTCACACCTTCAATCACGGCATAGCCCAACAACGCGCGATTGGTTGAATGGCTCATGCTATGGAACATGCCCATGGCTTGCGGGTCGTTATGCGGCGTGCGCTCCCCGGAGAGATAAGGTAAGAACAGCGGCGCTTTGGCTTTTTCTTCCTCACTCAACTGCTCAATGTCCGCTAACAGTTCCACCTCGGTCGCTCCAACAATGCGGCAGAACCACTGCAAACAACTGGCGGCACTGAGCATGACGCTCATCTGATGCCAACGCTGTGGCAATACATGACAAAACGCATGTACCGCCGATTGAGGTGCGGGTCGATATTGTTCGTTCACCACAAACAGCACCCCAGACGTGCCCAAGGAGATAAACGCATCGCCCGGATTTACCGCGCCAACACCAATCGCGCTCACGGCGTTATCACCGCCGCCACCAGCAACAATCACCGATGGGCTCAAACCCCATTTGTGCGCCATCTCCGCCGAGAGCGACGCCGACACATCACACCCTTCCACCAATTCAGGCATCTGAGCGCGCGTCAGTTGGCATGTATCCAGCAGCGCATCGGACCAATCGCGCTTGGCGACATCCAGCCACAAAGTGCCGGCCGAATCCGACATGTCAGAGACTTTGCGTCCGGTCATTTTGAGGCGCAGGTAATCTTTCGGCAGTAGCACGGTATGAATGCGCGCAAAATTTTCCGGTTCATGTTTACGCACCCAAATCAGCTTCGGCGCAGTAAACCCCGGCATGGCCAAGTTGCCCGCAATGTCATGCAAATCCGGCGCTGCCGCTTCCAGTTCCGCGCACTCTTCGTGGCAACGCGTGTCGTTCCACAAAATCGCCGGGCGAATCACCGCGTCGTGGTCATCCAGCAGCACGGCCCCATGCATCTGCCCCGACAGGCCAATCGCTTTGATCGCGCCCCAATGTTCGGTGCACTTTTCTCGCAACGCGCCAATCAGATAGTTGGTGGCTTCCCACCACTCTTGCGGCGCTTGCTCAGACCAATGCGGATGCGGGCGTTGAATCGTCAGCGGCGCACTGTGTGTGGCGACGGTTTCACCGTGCTCATCAATCACCAGCGCTTTCACTTCCGACGTGCCAAGGTCAATTCCTAAATACATACCTGCTCCTTACTGAATCATGGGGTAAACGGCGGCGATTTTCTCGCGCAGCAGCGCTTCAAATTCAGCGCGCTCAGCCAGTTCACCAAACAATGCTTTGTCACGTGCGTAGAGTGCAATCGGGTCTGCCGACTCAAACATCGCATGTACTGCCGCCGTATCCAGAATGCCGTCTTGATACTCATAAGGTAGAACACCTTTGTGCCACTGCTGCATGAACACGAAGAACAACGCAGGCAACATCGCGGTTGCTTGCGGCGCGATGCCACGTTGGTAACACTCAATCATCGTTGGGGTGATCATCGCCGGAATTTTCGAGAAACCGTCTGCCGCCACACGTTGGTTGGTGTCTTTGATGTATGGGTTAGTAAAACGCTCTAACACCACATCACGATACGTGGGCAGGTCGATACCGTTGTCACCCAAGCAAGGGATCACATCTTGCGTCACGTAATCATGCGCAATTTTGTAGATGCTCTCGGTCAGCGTGCTGTCGTGAATAAACGACTGCCCCAGCAAGGTGCCCGCCCACGCAATGCAGCTGTGCGACGAGTTGAGAATGCGGATTTTCGCTTCTTCATACGGGATCACTGAATCCACCATTTCAACGCCCACCGTTTCCAGCGCTGGCTGAGCGTCTTTAAAGTTGTCTTCAATCACCCATTGAATAAAGGTTTCGCCCATCACGGGCGCTTGATCATCAATGCCCGTTTGCTGTTTGATGCGAGCCGGCAGATCGGCCGCTGGACGCGGCGTGATGCGATCGACCATCGTATTCGGACACGTGGTGTTCTCTTTCACCCATTGCAGCACATCGGTTTTGCCAGTCAGAGTCAGAAACTCCATCAACCCATCGCGAAAACGTTCGCCATTGTGACGCACGTTGTCACAGTTAAGCAGCGTCACCGGGCCGGCATCGTCTGCCATGCGGCGCTCAAGAATTTTCGTCACGGTGCCGTAAATGGTTTGATGACCGCCATTGAGATCAGCGCTTAAAACCGCACTGTCGACATCCAGCGTGTGGTCAGTTTTGAGGTAGTAGCCGCCTTCGGTCACGGTAAAAGCGATGACTTTCGTCTGCGCCTTGGCCCCTTCATCAATCAGCGGCGCAAGATCAGCTTGCCAAGGCAGTAGCGTTTGAATCGACTTGATGACTTCGTAATGACGCTCACCCGCCGGGCTCACAGTTTCTAGCACATATTCGCCATTTTGCGCTCGCAACGCGTCGACGGTGGCTTCGGCATCATTGCGGATGTTGCCCGCAGCGATATGCCAGCATTGATCGCCCGATTCCAACAATTTGTGGAGATACCACGCTTGGTGCGCGCGGTGAAATGAACCCAGACCGATGTGAAGCCACGTGTATTGGTTTTTCATGATGATTCCTCGTTCTTATTGAATGACGCCACTCTAATCGATCAAATTATCAAATAAAGAGCCATAGATCACAAATGAACAAAAGACCACTTAAAGGTCTTTTGTTCATTTGTGGATAATTGATAACTATTGCACTCCGAAGACGTTCGAGAGAAGATACGAGGTATTCGCGCGCCCAAGACGAAAAATCAAAGCTTTAGAACAGGCGCAAGACATTGAATAGTAAGGATGAAATGTGGCAAGAGACGACAGTTTTAAAACCGACCAAATGGTGCGTGCCGCCTGGATGTATTACATCTCCGGCCGCAATCAGAGCGATATTGCGTCTGAACTCGGTTTATCCCGTCCGGTGGTGCAACGTTTGATTGCGGCAGCCAAAGAGGAAGGCATTGTTTCGGTTGGCCTGCACCACCCGATTTCAACCTGTTTAGATTACGCAGAACTGCTGAAAGCGAAGTATCAACTGGTGGAGTGCAACATCGTCCCCACCACCAACGGCGAGGAAACCTTAGATAACGTGTCGTTTGGCTGCTTTCAGTTGATGTCGAAATACGTCAAAGACCAGCAGAATCAAATCATCGGCATCGGCTCGGGGCTGACGCTGAAAAAAGCGATCAACCGGATTGATTTCGAATCGCCCAACAGCCAATGCGTGGCGCTGATCAGCGCGATGGGTGTGAATGGTCAATGTAACTACTACGATGATGTGCCGCTGATTCTGGCGCGGAAAATTCGCGCCAACTATTACCAGTTACCTGCGCCGCGTTACGCCCTGTCAGCCGATGAACTGAAAGTCTGGACCGGCATGCGCGTGTTTGAGGAAGTCGCCGCCGTAGCCAGCAATGCCAACGTGGTGTTTATCGGTATCGGCTCATTGAGTAAAGCAAGCCCAATCATCCAAGATGGCTTTATCTCCGCCGATAAGGCCGACGAGCTAAATCAACAAGGCGCCGTGGGAGAAATTCTCGGCCGCTTCATCAACGCCCAAGGTGATGTGATTGATTGCGCCATCAACACCTTCATCACCAGCCATGACATTCGCAGCAATGACTGCCCACGCATTGGCGCTGCCTGTGGTGAAGACAAACGCCCCGCCATCCTCGCTGCGCTGCGCGGTCGCTGGATCAATGGTTTAGTCACCGACGAAACCACCGCCCGCTGGCTGTTGACACAATAGATAGCAAAAAGGAACGCTCAGCGTTCCTTTTTTAATCACATTTACTTGGTGTAAAAGGCACGTTTGAGCGCCAATTCAACCCCGCGGATCTCCGCCAGTCCTTTTAAGCGTCCAATGCACGAGTAGCCCGGATTGGTTTGCTTTTTCAGATCGTCAATCATCTGATGCCCATGATCAGGACGCATTGGAATGCGACGCACGTTGCCTTGTTGTTCGCGGCGGTGCTCTTCTTTCAGCAGCGCATTGATGACGTTATACATGTCGACATCACCGTCTAAGTGCGCCGCTTCATGGAAACTCATCGGGTTGCCTTCTTCACGCAGGGTCGAACGTAAATGCGTGAAGTAAATACGATCGCCATACGTTTCAATCATGCGCACCAGATCGTTATCGCCACGCACACCATAAGAACCGGTGCACATGGTAATACCGTTCATCATGCTTGGTACTGCCGTTGTCAGTGCTTCAATATCTTCAATCGTCGAGACAATACGCGGCAAGCCCAGAATCGGACGCGGTGGATCATCCGGATGTACCGCCAGCTTGAGGCCATACTGCTCACAGGTTGGCATCAACTCTTGCAGGAACAGCACCATATGCTCGCGCAATTTGTCTTTATCGATACCTTGATAAGTATCCAGACGAGCCTGAAACTCTTCCAGCGTGTAACCTTCTTCCGCGCCAGGTAGGCCCGCAATAATGTTTGAGGTGAGTTTTTCGATTTGTGCCGAAGACATGCCTTCATAACAGGCTTTCGCTTGCAGTTGTTCCTGCTCAGTGTATTCGGCTTCGGCGCCCGGACGCTTGAGGATAAATAGTTCAAATGCAGCAAACTCAATCTGGTCAAAACGCAGCGCTTTCGAGCCATCTGCCAACTGGTATTCCAGATCAGTACGCGTCCAGTCCAACACCGGCATGAAGTTGTAGCACACCGTATCGATGCCGCACTCTGCCAGATTGATCAGCGATTGCTTGTAGTTTTCAATCCAACGCGCGTATTGGCCTGTGCGAGTCTTAATTTCTTCGTGTACAGGAACACTTTCTACCACCGACCAGTTGAAACCTTTCGCTTCAAGAATAGCTTTACGCTTGAGGATTTCCTCTTTGCTCCACACTTCCCCGTTCGGAATATGATGCAAAGCGGTTACAATTCCCGTCGCGCCTGCCTGTTTAATATCATCCAAAGACACAGGATCGCTTGGGCCATACCAACGCCAAGTTTGTTCCATAATAGTTTCCTAGTTATATATTGTTGAGCAACGTCGTATGACTGCTACAGCGATATATCCAAAGAATTAGCGAAACAGATAGCCATCAAAAGAAGGGTCATCCACATCGGATAATTTGAACAACGTCTGCTTAACATTTTCGATGTGCTGCCACATCGCCTTTCTTGCCCCTTCCGGGTCACGCTTTTGCAACGCCAAGAGGATTTTTTCGTGATCCTCTAACCATTGGTAACGGTAGGTGTTGCTGGTAATGCGTGAATGCAGTTGTTGCCACATTGGACTCTCTTCTCGTCGATTCCATAGGTCTTGGAGAATGTCACTCAGAACGCTATTTTGAGAGGCTTCAGCGATCGTTAAGTGGAACATACGATCGCATTCGTAATCTTCTTTATCACTCTCGAGATTAATTCTCTCTTGGTCCAAATAAGAACGAAGACGAGAAATATCATTTTTAGTGACATTAGAAGCAGAGAAACTAGCGATCTGACTTTCTAAAACCTGACGAGCTTGTAACAGTTCAAACGGACCAACATCGCTATTGCGATTTAACTCAGGATCCTGATCTTCGTTTAAAGAGCTCGGAAGTTTAATGACGTAAACTCCCGACCCTTTCCGTACTTCAACAAACCCTTGAAGTTCCAGCATGATAATGGCTTCGCGAACGACAGAACGACTCACATCCAACTCTTCGGCGATTTCACGCTCGGGAGGTAATCTATCCCCGAGACCAAATTCACCAGATGCGATACGTTTCTGCAGCCCGAGGCCAATTTCCTGATAAAGACGTTTTGGATTAATCATGCCAACACTAACACTCAAGTTTGTCTGAATACCCATATGATCTCACTTAATTCACTACCGGTATTGTTTTGTACAGGTGCAACTATAATCGAACCCTAAATAATTGGTCAACCAATCTAAGGTCAACCTTTGATTTGGCTAACTAATTTGATGCCAATGCATCAATTTCCTTCACATAATGCGCAATCGCTTCATTGTTCAGTGCTTCATCGTGCATCGGTTTTACGGCATCGATAAACGGCTGCTTCTCGACAGGTACAAACGCAACGCCCATGGCGGATTTTGCTTGCTCCTGTGCTTCAGCAATCATCTTGGTCCACAAATCTTTGTGATACAGCATCGATTCTTTTGCCGCTTTGCGCAGTGCGGCTTGTTGATCAGGAGTGAGTTTGTTCCACGATTTTTCGCTGATGACTAATACATCAGGAATCATGGTGTGCTCATCCATACTGAAATATTTCGCCACCTCGCCATGACGTGAGTTGGTCAACGCAGTTTCATTATTCTCTGCGCCATCCACCACGCCTTGTTGCAGCGCGGTATACAGTTCACCGTAAGCCAAAGGTGTCGGTGCGCCACCCATTAACTTAATCATATTGACCGCAGTCGGACTCGGCTGAACCCGGATTTTCATCCCTTTAAGATCCGCCGGCGACTTAATCGGCTTTTGAGCGTAGAAACTGCGCGCACCACCGTCGTAATACGTTAAGCCAATAAAACCTTTACCCTTTGATGCATCGAGAATTTCATCACCTACTTTACCGGTTAAAGCGCGGTAAAAGTGGTCGCGGTCATGGAAGATATAAGGAATGTTGAACGCGCCGTAAGCCGGTTCAAACGACTCAAGCTCGCTGGCGTTGGATTTAGCAATATCCAGCGCACCATTTTGCAACAGTTCCATTGATTCGCGTTGCGTGCCCAGCTGTCCATTCGGGTAGATGCGAATTTTCACCTCTCCGTGGGTGTACTCTTTGACTTTGTCGGCCATGTATTGCATCGACTTGTGCACCGGGTGGTTGCGATCCTGGTTATGGCTCAGTTTTAGAATAGTGGTAGCAGAGACAGAAAAAGAAATTGAAGCAGCAGCCACACATGCCATAGCGGCAGACAGTGTTTTTTTACTACACCGCATAATGTTCTCCATTTTGAATTATGTTGTTTTTCATGCGTTATCTTTCAGATCACTGGATGAGTACTGCATGTATTCCTATCTCATCTGCAGTAATTCCCTATTAACTTATCTGTCAAAGCAAACCAATTTCAACCAAAAACTTCAAATTGGTTGACCAATATCATAAAAACCACACCCAACTGTTCAGACCAAATATTAATGAGAGTTTGATCACAGGCCATTTTGTCTTCACATGCTCTAATCTCAACCGATTTTAAGGAAAACAACCTATCCCTACACACCTATAACAAAAATTGGTTTACCAGGAGTCATTATGGACAAGTTAATAGGCATCATTAATCGGGGGCTGTCGACGTTCTGCATCGTGTTATCCAGCTTTCTCGTTGCCTGCGTCGTCTGGCAAGTTTTTTCTCGGTACGTGCTCAATGCACCAAGCACCACCACCGATGAACTTGCCCGCTTCCTTTTTATATGGGTCGGCCTGATGGGCGCTGCCTATACCCTGGGGCAGAAACGCCACTTAGCGATTGAATTACTTGAACAAATGTTAGAGAACAAGCCTACAAAGCTTGGTGTTCTTCGCCTCGTCATCAACATCGTAAGCGTCATTTTTGCCAGCGTGATCATGATTTACGGCGGTGGGAAACTGATGCTGCAAATCCTCGCCAGTGGCCAGGTCTCTCCTGCTCTGAATCTGCAAATGGGGTACGTTTACTCCGCCATTCCTTTAAGTGGCGTGTTCATGCTGATCTACTTATCAGCCGATTTTTTGACCAACCTGAGAACACTGAAGTGCGAAAAGCAGCGCAAAGTGGATTCTGTGGCTAACCAATTTAAATAGGAATTTGACTCATGGATTGGCAAATTATTATCGTTCTGTTTGGTACCTTCTTTGTTTTCCTGGGATTAGGGGTGCCGATTTCATTTGGTATCGCGATTTCTTCGCTGTTGACCGTGATGCTTTCGTTACCGTTTGACGCAGCCATTGCCGTGATTTCGCAAAAACTCGCATCTGGCCTTGATAGCTTCTCGCTGCTGGCAATTCCGTTTTTCATCCTCGCGGGCAATATCATGAATCAGGGTGGCATCGCGCTGCGATTGATCGAATTTGCGAAAGTGATTGGCGGCCAATTACCGGGATCATTGGCTCACGTTAACGTGCTGGCGAATATGATGTTCGGCGCAATTTCAGGGTCAGCAGTCGCCTCTGCAGCCGCAGTCGGCGGCACCATGTCTCCGTTGCAAAAGAAAGAAGGGTACGATCCGGCGTATTCCGCGGCGGTCAACATTACCTCTTGCCCGACAGGTTTACTTATCCCGCCCAGCAATACTTTTATTGTCTATTCACTGATTTCTGGCGGCACGTCAATTGGTGCGCTGTTTCTGGCCGGTTACATCCCGGGTTTGATCATGGGTTTGGGACTCATGATTGTCGCGGCGCTGATTGCCAAAAAACGTAACTACCCGGTTTCCGAAAAGCCAAGCCGTCAAATTATGTTGCAAAAAACATTGGATGCGCTGCCAAGCCTTGGCCTGATTATCATCATCATGGGCGGTATTATCGGTGGTATTTTTACCGCAACAGAAGCGTCTGCCATTGCGGTCATCTATACCCTGCTTCTCGCGGTGGTGTTCTATCGTGAAGTGACCCTCAAGCAACTGCCTTCCATCATTCTGGAATCGGTGGTTACCACGTCGATTGTTCTGCTGCTGATCGGTGCCTCAATGGGCATGTCCTGGGCCATGGCGAATGCCGATATTCCTTACATGATCAGCGATGCGTTGATGAACGTGTCCGAAAATCCCATGGTCGTCATTCTGATCATTAACCTGATTCTGCTCATTGTGGGCGTCTTTATGGATATGACACCGGCCCTGCTGATCTTTACCCCTATCTTTTTGCCTATCGCGATGGATTTAGGGATGGATCCGGTCCACTTCGGCATCATGATGACCTTCAACCTGTGTATCGGTATCTGTACGCCGCCAGTAGGAAGCGCCCTGTTCATCGGCTGCTCTGTCGGCAAGGTGAAAATCGATAAAGTCATTAAACCTCTGCTGCCTTTCTACGCAGTGTTGGTGCTGGCGCTAATGCTCGTCACTTACGTCCCGGAGATCAGCCTGGCGCTGCCTCACGCCTTCCTTGGTTATTAATCTCGCTTGCATTCTCGGGGCGCACAGCTTGTGCGCTCCAATTTAAGGACTAAATAATGAAAACGCTCAAACATTGGGAATGGGATTCAGCTCAAGATAACGAAGTGATTCTTCGATGCGATTCGAAACACACGCTACACATCTTCATTCTCGAAAAAGACATCTTTCGTGTGCTGGTAAAGAAAAATCAGCAGTTACGCCTTGATAGAACCTGGACTGTTTCGCCTTCAGCCGACGATATCGCATGGAACGGCCGAGAAAGAACCTCCACACAAGGCTATTCACTGCCAGACTATCAACTTACACGTTCAGATGATGAGATTGAAATTGCCACCGATCGTCTCAAACTGACCATCACTCAACCGTTGCAACTGCACTGGAGCCATTTCTCTGAGGGCGATTGGCAGCCGCTGGCTCACGATCGTAAAACGGGGGCGATTCAGTTAGCTACCGGCTCACAAGGCGTCGCACACTTTATGCATCGCGGTGATGACGAGTATTACTTCGGTCTGGGTGAAAAAACAGGCAACCTGAACCGCGAAGGGCGCCGTTTTGAAATGCGCAACCTGGATGCAATGGGCTACAACGCCAGCTCAACCGACCCGCTGTATAAACACATTCCGTTCTACATCACACGCACGCCAAAAAACGTCAGCTATGGCCTGTTCTACGATAACCTGGCCAGTTGCTGGTTCGATTTAGGTAATGAGCTCGACAACTATCACATCAAATACCGCAGCTATCGCGCTGAAGATGGCGATCTTGATTTCTATTTCATTCTTGGTCCGAGCGTCCTTGAAGTGACCCGCGCATTCACTAAGTTAACTGGCGGCACCCTCTTCGGTCCGAAATGGAGCCTGGGTTACAGTGGTTCAACCATGCGCTATACCGATGAACCCAATTCCCAGGAATTGCTGGAGAGTTTCGTCGATCAATGTCAGGAGCATCAAATTCCCTGCGACTCTTTCCAACTGTCGTCCGGCTATACCTCCATCGGTGACAAGCGCTACGTGTTTAACTGGAACAGCGACAAAGTACCAAACCCGCAAGGCATGTCAGCGCATTTCCACCAGCACGGCATGAAACTGGCGGCCAACATCAAACCGTGTTTACTTCACGACCATCCGATGTATCAGGACGTCAAACAGCAAGGTCTGTTTATTCAGGATTCCGAAAGCGACACTCCTGAAATCTCGGTGTTCTGGGATGCAGACGGCTCGCACCTCGATTTCACCAATCCGAAAACCGTTGATTGGTGGAAGCATAATGTCACCACGCAGCTGCTTGAAAAAGGCATCGATGCAACCTGGAACGACAACAACGAATATGAGATCTGGGATCAAGACGCGCGCTGTTTCGGCTTCGGCAATCCGATTCCTGTGGGTTTGATCAGACCACTGCAGCCGCTGCTGATGATGAAAGCGTCGTACCATGCGCAACGTGAATTCGCGCCACACCTGCGCCCGTATCTGATTTCCCGCTCCGGCTGTCCGGGCATGAACCGATACGTACAAACTTGGAGTGGCGATAACCGTACCAACTGGACCAGCCTCAAATACAACATAAAAATGGGCCTGGGCATGAGTCTGTCCGGTCTTTATAACCTGGGTCATGACGTCGGTGGATTCTCTGGCGACAAGCCGGATCCTGAACTGTTCGTGCGCTGGGTTCAAAATGGCGTGATGCACCCACGCTTTACGATTCATTCTTGGAATGATGACGGTACCGTCAACGAACCATGGATGTATCCGGAAGTGACGCCAATTATTCGCAAGTCGATGGCCTTACGCTACCAGTTGATGCCTTATCTGTACGATGCGCTCTGGCAGGCACACCGCCATCACCAGCCGATGCTGCGTCCGACGTTTCTTGATCATGAACACGACGCCAATACCTGGTCAGAAAATGACGACTTTATGCTGGGCCAATCCCTGTTAGTGGCGTCTGTCGTTGAACCGGGTCAGCGCGAGCGCAAGGTCTATCTGCCGGAGAACACTGCTGGCTGGTATGACTTTTATACTCATCAATGGTTTAGCGCAGGCCAAACCATCACGTTGCCAGCTGAACTGGAAACCCTTCCTCTGTTGGTCAAAGCCGGATGCGCGTTGCCACTCAATCGCGACGTCGGTGTGCAGAACACTCAGGACGATCACCAGCGTACTATTTTGCTCTTCCCTGCTCAGGGTGCGCACAGCTTTACTCAGACCATTTTCGATGACGATGGTGAAAGCTATGCCTATCAGGATGGTCAGTATCTGGAACTCGCGCTGTCAGTTACCAGCGATGCAAAGAACATTCATGTATCGCTGACTCAACAAGGTGAGTTCAAACCCGATTACTCAAATATCGAGATTCGACTGCCACAAACAGAAACACGGCAACTGGTTATCAACGGTGAACTGGCCGGCCACACTTATCGTTTTTCCATCTGAGAGCCTGACAAGATGAAGACTATTGCAAATACACCGCTCAACTCTGGCATCTTGCTGCCAGAGTATGACCGAAGCCGTCTGGTGACCCGAATCGTGCATCTGGGTTTTGGCGCCTTTCACCGCGCCCACCAAGGATTATTCACCCACGAGATGTTGGCGAAAACCGACAGCGATTGGGGCATTTGCGAAGTGAACCTGTTTGGCGGAGAGTCGCTGATCCAGTCGCTGTGTAAACAGGATCATCTCTATTCTGTTGCCGAAAAAGGCGCAGAAAGTACCGAAGTTAAAGTGATTGGTTCGGTTACCGAGGCGATGCACCCGGCTAAAAATGGCATCCAAGCCATTCTGGAAAAAATGGCCGAGCCTCAGGTCGCGATTGTTTCAATGACCATCACGGAAAAAGGCTATTGCACGGACCCGGCAACAGGCAAGCTGGATAAGAACAATCCGCTGGTTCAACAGGATTTGCTGACTCCACAACACCCCAAATCGGCGCTGGGTTATATCGTGCAGGCGCTGAAATTACGCCGCGAACGAGGCCTGCCACCGTTTACGGTCATGTCTTGCGACAACGTGCAGGAAAACGGCCATGTGGCCAAAGCGGCAATCCTTGAATTTGCGCAGTCACTTGATGCTGAGTTTCGTGACTGGATTGAAACGCACGTGACGTTTCCCTGCACGATGGTGGATCGTATCGTGCCTGCCGCAACGCCGGAAACACTGAGTGACATTGCCACCTTACTCGGCTGTGACGACCCATGCGCGATTGCCTGTGAGCCGTTTCGTCAGTGGGTGATCGAAGACAATTTTGTCGCAGGTCGTCCTGACTGGAATGTCGCTGGCGCAGAGTTTGTCGCAGACGTTGTGCCCTACGAAGAGATGAAACTGAGAATGCTCAACGGCAGTCATTCGTTCCTTGCGTATCTGGGCTATCTTGGTGGCTACGATCACATCTCAGACACCATGACTGATGCTGGCTATCGCAAAGCGGCATTCGACATGATGATGAAAGCGCAGGCGCCGTCTCTCACTATGCCAGCCGGCACAGACCTGCAAGCCTACGCCATGCTGTTGATTGAACGTTTTACCAATCCGAGCCTGAAACACCGTACGTGGCAAATCGCCATGGACGGTAGCCAGAAGATCCCGCAGCGCATGGGCGGCAGCCTGAAATACCATTTAGCCAATGGCACCGATTTCTCTTGGATTACCACCGCGATCGCTGGCTGGATGCGCTACGTTTCGGGGATTGATGAAGCGGGCAACGAGATTGATGTGCGTGATCCGATGGCAGAACAACTGCGCCGCATTTGTGATCAGCATGGTTTTCATGTCTCCGTGGTGCCGGCATTACTCGGCATTGAAGCCATCTTTCCACGCGAGCTGGGACAGAACCCGCAGGTTATTGACGCGGTGAGCCGCGCCTATCAATCACTATTGGATAACGGTGCCCGTGCGACAGTCGCGGCGCTATAAGGAGAGATACGATGAAAACCTTTATGTGCGAAGATTTTTTACTGTCCACGGAAACGGCTCGTCGCCTCTACCATGAGCACGCCAGCAAGCAGCCGATCTATGACTATCACTGTCATCTCAATCCGGCAGAAGTCGCAAGCGATCGCCGCTTCGAAAACCTGACGCAAATCTGGCTGGCAGGCGATCACTACAAGTGGCGCGGTATGCGCTCTGCCGGTGTGTCAGAATCCTTGATCACGGGTGATGCCAGCGACTATGACAAGTATCTTGCCTGGGCAAAGACCGTACCGCAAACGCTGGGTAACCCGCTGTATCACTGGACGCATCTGGAACTTCGTCGCCCCTTTGGTATTACTGGCACGCTGCTTAGTCCGCAGACCGCCGAAACCATTTGGCACCAGTGCAACGAACTGTTGGCCACTCCCGAGTTCTCGGCCCGCGGCATCATGCAGCAGATGAATGTCGTGATGGCAGGCACGACCGACGATCCTACCGACAGCCTTGAACATCACCACACCATTGCGCAGGACGACAGTTTCAACATCGCCGTGTTGCCAAGCTGGCGCCCGGACCGAGCGTTTAAGATTGAACTCGATGGTTTTGCCGATTACCTGCAAAAACTGGGGCAATCAGCGGATATTGAGATTATCCGCTTTGGCGATTTGCTCAGCGCACTCGATAAACGTCTGGCGCACTTCGACGCGCACGGCTGCCGCGCTGCCGACCACGGGATTGAGATTGTGCGTTTTGCTCCTATTCCGACGGAACAGGAACTGGATGCCCTGCTCGCGCGACGCCTCAGCGGTCAGACACCCAGCGAATTGGAATGTGCCCAGTTTTCAACCGCGGTGCAAGTCTGGCTTGGCCAGCGTTATGCTCAGCTAGGTTGGGTGATGCAGATGCACATTGGTGCCCAGCGCAACAACAACAGCCGCATGTTTGCGCTGCTTGGCGCCGACGCAGGGTTTGATTCCATCGGTGACCGCCCGTTTGCGTTTGAACTGGCGCACCTGTTGGATGAGATGGATAAGTCGAACCAGTTGCCACGCACCATTTTGTACTGCCTCAACCCCAGAGATAACGAAATGATGGCGACCATGATCGGCAACTTCCAGGGTGGCGGCATTGCGGGCAAGGTGCAGTTTGGTTCGGGATGGTGGTTTAACGATCAGAAAGACGGCATGCAGCGCCAGATTGAGCAACTGTCTCAGCTTGGCCTGCTTAGCCAGTTTGTTGGCATGCTGACCGACTCACGCAGTTTTCTTTCCTACACGCGCCACGAATACTTTCGTCGCATTCTGTGCGACATCCTTGGCCGATGGGCAGAAAATGGCGAAGTGCCTAACGATTTGTCGCTACTCGGCCCGATGGTCGAAAACATCTGTTTCGGCAACGCCCAGCGTTATTTCGAAGTGAGGGGCTGAGCGATGAAACACATCGCCATCATCGGCGAATGCATGATTGAGCTGAACGGGAAACCGTTCGGCCCTATGCAGCAAACATTCGGCGGCGATACCCTCAACGCCGCGATTTACCTCTGCCGCGGCCGCGAAGCCAACGGGGCAACTCAGGATATTCGCGTCTCCTACGTTACCGCTTTGGGCAGCGACCCGCTCAGCCAGGGCATGATCCAGCGCTGGCAGAATGAAGGTATCGAGACGCAGTGGGTGCTGCGGGATGAACAACGAACACCGGGGCTGTACTTAATCCAACTCGATGAACAGGGAGAACGCACTTTTTTATACTGGCGCAATCAATCTGCCGCGCGCTATCTGATGCAACATGCCGATTTCGCGGCGATCAAGTGCGCTTTATCGAAGGTGGACATGGTGTTTTTAAGCGGCATCACCCTCGCGATATTGCCGGAAAAGGATCGGATTGAACTGCTGTATCTGCTGGCGCAGCTGCGTCAGCAAGGGGTGGAAATCGCCTTCGACAGCAATTTTCGCCCGGCTCTGTGGCCAAACGACCAACACGCGACCGTCAGATTCATCTACGAAGCCATGTATCAGATCACCGATCTCGCGCTGGTCACCTTTGATGACGAACAACTGTTATGGGGTGATGTCACGCCGTCACAAACGCTCAGTCGCCTGACCCAGCTTGGCGTAAACCGCTGTGTGGTCAAAAACGGAGCGCAAGGATGTTTGGCTCAGGAACGCAACGCCGCCGCTCACAATGTCGCGACAACGCCGGTCGCCAACGTGGTTGATACCACCTCCGCTGGCGATTCGTTCAATGGCGGCTTTCTCTCCGCTTATCTGGCGTGTCACTCTCTGGTTGACGCGTGCCAGCGTGGTAACCAACTTGCTGGCGTTGTCATTCAGCATCGCGGCGCGATTATCGACAAAGTACACACTCAGGCCGCTTTGCTGGCCCAATAAGGAACAACCATGTCTGACATTAAACAACAAATCAAAGCTCTTAAAATTATTCCTGTGATTGCCATCGACAACGCGGAGGACATCATTCCTCTGGGTAAAGTGCTGGTCGAAAACGGCCTGCCGGTGGCTGAAATTACGTTTCGCTCCGATGCGGCCGAAGAAGCGATTCGTCTGCTGCGTGAATCTCAACCGGAGATGTTAATTGGCGCCGGAACAGTGCTTAACCGCGCGCAAGTGATTGCCGCCAAAGAAGCCGGTGCTACGTTTATTGTTTCGCCCGGCTTTAACCCGAATACCGTGCGCGCCTGTCAGGAGCTGGGCATTGAGATCATCCCCGGCGTCAACAACCCAAGTGCCGTTGAAGCAGCGCTGGAAATGGGCCTGACCACCATGAAGTTTTTCCCGGCCGAGCCTTCTGGCGGCATCAACATGGTGAAATCTCTGCTTGCGCCTTATACCGATCTGGAACTGATGCCAACCGGCGGCATCAAACCGTCCAACGTGAATGACTATCTGGCGATCCCGCGCGTCATTGCTTGCGGCGGTACCTGGATGGTCGAAAAGTCGCTGATCGAAAACGGGGAATGGGAAGAACTGGCGCGCCTGACCCGCGAAGCCGTTGCTCTGACGCGCTAATCCATCAATCCAGATCTTCAAGCCTGAGAGCAATCTCGGCACTTACGCAAAAAGGGCTTCAGTCATCTGAAGCCCTTTTTATTGGCGGGACGGCGTTAGTGATACGCCTCGCCCACCTGCACTTTGCCGCGAAAGACGTAGTACCCCCAAGCGGTGTACGCCAGAATCGCGGGCAGGATAAACAGCACGCCTATCAACGCAAACAGTTGGCTGGAAAGCGGTGACGCCGCCTGCCAGAAGTTAACTGATGGCGGAATGATGGTCGGCCAGATGCTGATCATCAGGCTCACATAGCCGAGTGCAATCAAAAACAGCGTGGCAAAAAACGGTTTGTAAGAGTGGCGTTTGCGCAGATTACGCAGAATCAGCGCCACGGCAATCACCGCCAACACTTCCACTGACGCCGTAAAGACCCAGTGATGACCGCTCAGCCACAAGTCAGCCACTTGCGGGTTTAACCACGCGGTCCACACCGCCACCAGCGCAATCATCACGATCAACGCGTAAGTCAACGGGCGGCTGTAGTGGCGCATTTTGCTCTCCAGCATGCCGTCGGTTTTCATCAGCAACCAGGTACTGCCCAGCAGCGCGTAGGTCAGCGTCAAACCCAACCCACACAGCAGTGGAAACGGCGCCAACCAGTCAAAATCACCACCGGCAAACTGGCGGTTCACCACGGGAATACCCGCCACGTAAGTGCCCAGTGCGACGCCTTGGAAAAACGCCGCCATGATCGAGCCACCAATGAACGCTTTATCCCACCAGTGACGCGATTTAGCTGACGCTTTAAAGCGAAATTCAAATGCGACCCCACGGAAAATCAGCCCTGCTAATACCAGTACCAGCGGCAGATACAGCGCTTCCAGAATGACGGAATACGCCAATGGGAATGCTGCGTACAACGTTGCACCGCCAAATACCAACCAGGTTTCGTTGCCATCCCACACTGGCGCGACGGTGTTCATCATCACATCGCGCTCTTTCGGGTCGGAGATGAACGGAAAAAGAATGCCTAAGCCTAAGTCAAAGCCATCGAGAATCACGTACAGCAACAAGCCAAACGCGATGATCACGGCCCAAATCACGGATAAATCGATACCTTGAATGGTCATGTTGTCCTCCTTTATTCCGCCAGACTGAGCGGGTCATCGCTCACGCGTTCTTGCTCAACCGCTGTCGGGCCTTTGCCCACCAGACGCATCATGTAAGTGATCCCGACGGTAAACACCGAGAAGTAAATGATGACAAACAGCGCCAGCGTGATACTCATCTGCAATACATCATGGTTCGACGCCGCATCGCGGGTGCGCATCATGCCGTACACCACCCATGGCTGACGGCCGATTTCAGTCGTGAACCAGCCTGCCAGCAGCGCAATCAGTCCCGATGGCCCCATCAGCAGTACAAAGCGATGGAACAGTTTGGTGTCGTAAAGTTTGCCTTTGCGACGCAGCCACAACGCAGTCAGGGCAGACAGAATCATCAACATGCCAAGGCCAGCCATCACGCGGAAACTCCAGAACACGATGGTTGAATTCGGTCGGTCTTCTTTCGCAAAGCTTTTCAGCGCCGGGATCTGTTTCTCCAGACTGTGGGTCAGAATTAAGCTGCCCAGATACGGCACTTCAAGGCTAAAGCGGGTTTTCTCCGCGTCCATATCCGGAATCCCGAACAGGATCAACGGCGTCGCTTCGCCCGGTTTGTTTTCCCAGTGCCCTTCAATCGCCGCAATTTTCGCGGGTTGATGCTCAAGCGTATTTAAACCGTGTGCATCGCCCACCACCGCTTGCAGTGGTGCCACCAGCAGAATCATCCACATAGCCATTGAGAACATTTTTTTCACTTCAGCACTCTTGCGACCGCGCAGTAAATGCCAGGCCGCTGAAGCGGCAACAAAGAATGCCGTCGACAGGAAGGCAGCCAATGCCATGTGCGCCAGTCGGTACGGGAATGACGGGTTGAACACGATTTTAAACCAGTCGACAGGCACCACGCGGCCATCCACAATTTCAATGCCTTGCGGGGTCTGCATCCAACTGTTGGACGACAGGATCCAGAACGTTGAAATCAGCGTCCCGATCGCCACCATCACCGTGGCAAAGAAGTGCATGCGGCGGCTGACTTTGTGCCAGCCAAACAGCATGACACCCAAAAATCCGGCTTCGAGGAAAAAGGCCGTCAGCACTTCGTAGGTCAGAAGTGGTCCGGTGACGCTGCCAGCGAAATCAGAAAAGCGCGCCCAGTTGGTGCCAAATTCGTACGACATCACCAAGCCGGACACCACGCCCATGCCAAAGTTAACGGCGAAAGTTTTGCACCAGAAGTGATACAGATTTTTGTACACCGGATTGCCGGTTTTCATCCAGCGCCATTCCAGCACCGCGAGAAAACTGGCCAGCCCAATGGTGATCGCCGGAAAAATAATGTGAAACGACACCGTGAACGCAAACTGAATGCGCGCCAGGTCGAGAGCCTCTAAATGAAACATACCAGAATCCTTAATCTTTCAGAGGTCGCTGGCCCTGCCGCACAACACAAGGCAGGGCCAATGAGATAAACAGAAGTAAACCGAATTACAGTGCAGTGGTTGGAATCACGCTGCTTGGTTTGGCTTTTTCCAGTTTGATGGCCACAAACTTGGAGGTCGGCGTAAAGGTGCGATCGCCATAACTATCGAGCGGTACCAGCGGATTGGTTTCCGGGTAATACGCCGCGGCCTGCCCGGTTGGCATGTCATACGCCACCAGTTCAAAACCGCTGACACGGCGCTCCAGCCCGTCGTCCCACAAGGTCACCAAGTCCACTTTATCGCCCGGTTCATAGCCCAGACGACGAATGTCCTCTGCGTTGACAAACACCACATCGCGCATGCCAAACACGCCGCGATAACGGTCATCCAGCCCATACAACGTGGTGTTGTACTGATCGTGGGAACGCAGGGTTTGCAGGATCAGATCCGGCGCATCGCCGCGTTGAATCACGTTTTCGTTCACCAGTTGCTCCGGCAGCGCTGGCGCAGCAAACTGCGCTTTCCCGCTGGCTGTATTCCATTCACGGCGGGCCGCCGTATTACCCAGGTAAAAACCGCCCGGATGCTGCAAACGCTGATTGAAGTTTTCAAACCCGGGAATGGTGTCAGCGATCAAATCACGAATGTGACTGTAATCAGCGATCGCCCAGTCCCAGTCGATTGGGAAATTACCCAGTGTCGCTTTGGCAATCCCCGCCAGAATCGCAGGCTCAGAGCGTAGAGATGGCGAGCGCGCTTTGAGCTGACCATAGGAGAGGTGCACCATGCTGAAGGTATCTTCAACCGTCACGCCCTGCGGGCCGTTGGCCTGAATATCGATTTCAGTGCGGCCAAGGCATGGCAGGATCAACGCATCGCGACCAGTCACCAGATGTGAACGGTTCAGTTTGGTGGCGATGTGCACGGTCAGCTCGCAGTTGCGCAGAGCATCATGAGTACGTGGTGTATCCGGCGTCGCCTGCGCAAAGTTACCGCCAAGGCCGATAAACACTTTGGCGCGCTTCTCTTCCATCGCCTTGATGGCAAGCACTGCGTTATGACCATGTTCGCGCGGCACTTTGAATTGGAAGCGTTTTTCCAGCGCATCCAACAGAAACTCCGGCGGCTGTTCATCAATCCCCATGGTGCGGTCACCCTGCACGTTACTGTGACCACGCACCGGTGATAACCCGGCACCCGGTTTGCCAACGTTCCCGCGCAGCAGTTGCAAATTCACCACTTCCTGAATGGTCGGCACAGAGTGACGGTGCTGAGTCAGCCCCATCGCCCAGCACATCACCACACGTTCAGCACGGCGATACATGCGCGCCAGCACTTCGATTTCATCGAGTCCCAAACCCGATTGCTGAGTGATGTGTTTCCACGAGGTGCGATCGACAACGTTTAAGTAAGCATCCACGCCTGTTGTGTGCTCACGAATAAAATCGTGGTCGAAAACCGGCGCTTCACCCAATGCTTGCGCTTCGCGCTCCCATTGCAGCAGAAACTTCGCCATACCGCGGAACACGGCCATATCCCCGCCCAAAGCGGGGCGAAAATAAGCACTGCTGGTCGGCTCCGAGCCGTTGCTCAACATTTCAATCGGGTGTTGTGGGTGTTGGAAGCGTTCCAAACCGCGTTCTTTGAGCGGGTTCAGACAGATCACCTGTGCGCCGCGTTTAACCGCTTCACGCAAAGGTTCAAGCATACGCGGATGGTTGGTTCCCGGGTTCTGGCCGATGACAAAAATCGCATCCGCCAATTCCAAATCTTTAAATACCACTGTCCCTTTGCCGACACCAATGGTGTCGGACATGCCAATCCCACTGGCTTCGTGGCACATGTTTGAACAGTCAGGGAAGTTATTGGTGCCAAACGCTCGCACAAACAGTTGATAAATGTACGCCGCCTCATTGCTGGCACGACCAGAGGTGTAAAATTCCGCTTCGTCCGGTGACGCCAGCGCGTTGAGGTGGCGTCCGACCATCGCAAACGCATCGTCCCATGAGATTTCGACGTAGTGATCGGTTTCAGAATCATAACGCATCGGATGACTCAGGCGGCCCTGATATTCCAGCCAGTAATCGGTTTGTTTCGCCAGTTCCGAAACGCTGTATTTGGCAAAGAAATCCGGATCCACAAGACGGCTGGTGGATTCCCAGTTGACGGCTTTTGCGCCGTTTTCGCAGAAATTCACCATCCCGTTTTCAGGCGATTCGCCCCACGCACATCCCGGACAGTCGAAGCCGCCGTTCTGGTTGGTTTTCAACATCGCTCTCAGGTTACGAAACGCATTCTCACTGCCTAACCAGCTTTTGGTGACCGCTTTGAGCGCGCCCCAGCCTGCTGCAGGTCCGGGATACTCTTTAATGTGTTCCTTTTGGTTCATGACGACACTCCTCTCTAGGAATTTCAATGAACGATGCGTTATTTACCGGTGAGCGATGGCAAATATTATTTCGACCATTTGTGCTTATATTTATGCACAAAGATGCACGAGATAAATAAGGTTCATTGAGTTGTAATTAAACACAACCAACGATATTTTTTGGTCATGCCTTTTATTTTCCTAGAGCGTAAATCGTATTTTTACGACCGTCCAATTGAACTTATTGAATTAATCATCGACGAAATCTATCATTCATATAAAGCAGAAATAACCACACAAAAAGTAATTTATTGATTCATTCTTAAATGAAGGCAGACGTTATTTTTAATCTCGACTCACGCTCCAGACTCATGCATTTCTAATAAGCACACCGATGCATTAATTCGAGTAACTCATTCTAAATTCGGCACTTATTTTCACTTCAAACACTGAACCGCCCATGGGTTGCGCGTGATAGAAACGCTCTATCACGCGATAAAAACAACTGATTTGACCCGGGGTGTTTTCGATCTTATTCTTGATTCAGATCAAGAAAAATGCAGATTTTAATCGCAACCGAGTCAGTTTTTGTATCCGTTTTTGTCAATGTGCTGAATCAGACCTGTCGAAAAATAGTGCTTTTAAAAAGCATGTCAGATGCCATTAAACCGGCATCATCAATAGGATTAAAATAGAATATTGTCGCCATTAAACACTTCAACAATAATATTCTACTTAAAGTAACGTTAAAACTATTACTCATGGAAAAATCATGATCGTTCATCCTAAACCTAATTTAACGAACATTTTATTTTCATTAAAAGGTTCCATTGCAAAACGTATTGCTAAACGCAGTTTTATGATCACCGCTCTGGCGTCATTAATTGTGTTAGTGGAAGGGATGTTGCCGACATTTTTTACCCATGTGAATGCCACGCCGTTTACTTTGTTGGGTATTTCGCTGTCCATCTTTATGAGTTTTCGCAACAATGCCTGTTACTCACGTTGGTGGGAAGGTCGTCAGGCGTGGGGACACGTGATTACCGAAGTGCGCTCATTTACCCGCGCCAGTGAAGTGATTGACGATGAAGCGTTGCGTGCGTCGCTGTTAAAAGAGCTGTGCGGTTTTACCCACGCGTTGGCGGCTCGGCTGCGCAACGAAGACGAGTATCAGGCTGCGAAAGACTGGCTCAGTCAAGGGGCAGAGGCCTACGGACACAACGTCAGCGACGGAATTTTGCGCCATATCAGTCGCGGCTATTCCAAGCTCGCCAAAGCAGGCAGCATAAGTGAGTGGCGCTATGTGATGCTGGAAGAGCGGTTGCAACGCCTGTCGGAGGCACAAGCGACATGTGAACGCATTAAAAGCACGCCACTGCCCTTTCCGTACACCTTGCTCTTTCACCGTACCAACTACATTTTCTGTTTGTTGTTGCCGTTTGCGATGGCAGAACCGCTGGGCTGGATTGCGCCGATTTTTACCACCATCGTCAGCTACACCTTTTTTGGTTTAGATGCGATTGGGGACGAACTGGAAGATCCCTTTGGTCGTGATGAAAACGATCTGCCAATGGATGCGCTGGTCAGAATTATTGAACGTGACGTTTTGGACGCGCTCAACGTGACGGATCTGCCACCGATTTTGCAACCGGTTGATTATGTGCTCAACTAGTCGCAACGCATGACCATCCCAACGGATTTTGCGCAGCGGACACCGCTGCCACTTAAAGTCAGGCGAGTATAAGATAATAAGTACTGAGCACATTCAGTCTGTCAGTCTCAACACAAGTGGCCGAATAACAATACGAGCACGACAACGTGCCGCCCAAGTAAAAAACACCGGCCGCTTAAGGAAGCATTATGGACATTAAGCAATTGAAATATCTCATTGCGCTCGACGAAACCCAACACTTTGGGCAAGCCGCTGCAATGTGTCACATCACGCAGCCTACCTTGTCGATGCGCATTCGCAATCTGGAAGATGAGCTGCGACTGACCCTGATTAACCGCGGTCAGCGTTTTGAGGGGTTTACTGAGGCGGGCGACCGCATTCTGGCCTGGGCGCGCAGCCTGCTCGCTGCCCACGATGGGTTGCAGGCAGAAGCGGCGAATTGCCGCGGCCAGTT
>ERZ1673961.273-NODE-273-length-24092-cov-42.279985_pt1 | contig 24092 bp, 21 predicted proteins | sample MGYA00580189_ERZ1673961 | MGnify/ENA primary metagenome ERZ1673961 (study PRJEB41334, sample SAMN05608105) | rock metagenome | biome: terrestrial subsurface; feature: shale formation; material: shale | place: USA: Pennsylvania ... | reverse complement strand
TAATCAATTACCTTTTTAAGGTGGGAAAAATCAACGAGCAAGAGATTTTGTCGCTTATCTATTATGGAGAGCTATGTGACCACTCTCTTGTCGGTACGCCTTTTTCAACATTACATATCCCGAGTGAAAATAACGTCCACAAACGCAATGTCATTCCGATAAAAAAAGGGGGCTAGTCAGCCCCTATTTTAATGAAGAGTGTCGCTTTTAAGCTCTTCAACTCCATAGATCGCATCAATTTCTGCTAGTTTAGAATCAAGCTCATCAGGACCTATGACACCTTCTGATTTAAGCCAGTGAAACTTACTGATCTCGTGATCACGAGATTCTGCCGCATTATTTGCCCATTAAGGCGTCCCCCGTCCTACACGTCTCCAGTGGCTGCGTTCATTCATGTTCACGCTATTCTGCAACCTTTTCTAGCCACAAAACTGCACTTTTGCGTAATTCCCTCACCTCTTTATCAAACTCAAGAGAGAATAAATTTCCATCAACAACCCATACATCAACTTCAAATGTCACACCGTCAGCAAAACCTTTTAATCGGCACAACCTCTCTTCTCCCCGAAACGCGAATTTATCGTTTCTGCTCATATCAACACTCAATCCGGAGATTTTATAAAAACATATTTCCTCATCACCTCGATGCCTTTGAACATAATTTATCTCTCTTATTTGCGACTGGAGAATGCCTCCATTTTTCTTGCATAACACTCGTTTCATTTCGCCAAAAAGGCTTACTTCAAACGCTGTATATTTTGGGAAAAGCCAGTTGAAAAGATGTCTGACTTGCATTTTATTCTCCATATCCACACGGTCAGCCCCTGGGTGGTGACGCTGGCCTTAGCTCGCCTTCCAAACCACTTGGCCGTTCTGAGAGCACAAACACAAGATGAAATGGGATTCCTTGTTCAAACCAATACTCATTAGCCTCCAACCAACAGTTGGTAAACATTCCCATTACTTGCGGGTTATTCGACCACGCTTTAGATGCGCCTTTGGCTAAGAAAACAAACCCACTTTCCGGCAACCAATCCAAATCGCTAAGGCATTCATCTAAGGCATCCCAGTTTCCGCCAAAGTAATCAGGGAATTGCATAGCCTCAGATACAGCCGAAAACAAACCATCAGCATCATGAACATCAGACAGGTCGCATTCCATAACGCTTACACCTGATTTTTCAACGATTTCTCTTAGAGCAGCGTCCTTCAAAAAATGAATGGATGTGATTGATGGCCTGTTATACATTCGATTAAGCATCATTAATTGCATAATCAATCACTCTTTGACAAATATCATCAGGACCCTGCACTGACTTATTGCTTGACCTCAACGTTCCAATCAGATCCTTTGCAAGAAACACTTCTAAAAAATACTCAAGCCCTAGTTGCTTTATATTTTCTGGCGGCTCACCATTTTCACTTTCAAATGCTACAACAACCTCTGACGATAATGTCCAAGGTTTCCTTGCGTATATCATCATTTCTTCGTCGTAACTGGATATATTCTTCGTCACGTCAATTAGCACATTCATTTCCCCCATATTGAATATCCTCCACGTCCGTTAGGGTGTAGTAGGCCAATCTCCAGACCTATTTTCCACCTTTACTCCTAAATTCATTGATTTTCTTTTCTGTCCGAATCGTCTGAAAAGCACCATAACCACCGACAACAATTCCAAAAACTCCCCAGACTGCCATCATCATTACAAATACAAATATGGAATCATTTCCATTTATTAGCCTGTAAGCCACATAAGAAAGGAATCCAAATACACCACCCAAAGCTGGCAGGCCGATCAAATATGCTGCAATTGCTTTATTTTTACTGTGGCAGAACTCGATTAAGGACATAGTTGAACCTACCACCCCAATCACGGCACCTATCGCCCAAAAACCCCAAAACACCATTTCATTTTGCTGGTTCGTTTGATGCAATCCTAAAATCAATGCCAATTTTTGACCGCCATAGCCCACAACCCACCCTATCAATACAGAGCCAAATAAGAACGGGAAGTAAATAGTTCCCAAAAACCACATCCAACGTTTATAAGTTTTCATCAAAATAGCCTTCCAAGCCACTCGGGCGCTGGTGTCGGTTAGCTAGACTAACACCAGCGTATTCAATGAATAACTAGCCAAAAACCTTTATCAATTCTTTAATTGTTCTGGCAGACTCCATTTCCTCCATAATCTTTTCAATTCCGACGCCGGAATCCAAATTACTTCTGTACTTTTTAGCCAAATCACAAAGTTCAGATTTTAACTCCTTGCAATCCAGATTAGAGATAAGAACAGCATTGAAATTAGCCTTAAACAGTCGAGAACCATACATCACAATTTCTACAGGCCAGTACCAGAATGGACTTAGCGGCTTGTAGCTCGCAACCTCTTCTATTTTGTAGTGACGACCTTCCGAATCATAAATGTCCATCAGCTCAAAATAACCGTTCCTCAAAGACTGAATAGTACATTTCCCGAACTCGGATTCTGATGCCACAACGAAGAGCGACCTTTTCTTGCTGCTCACAAGCAGCGCTGGAAATTCAATTTGCACGTTCAGCTCTCCATCTCATGTGTCGTTCAATTCCTTTTGCGAGCAACACTAAGGGATTTCATTATCCAAAGGCTCTCTAGTTAATTTCACGAGCTCATTTTTTATGGCACCAATTTCCCTATAGTTTTTCTTAGCCTGGCTAAGGCTGATACCATTTGCACCACCCTCATAATTTGGGTCTACCTCTTGATTAAGATCATCCTCCCAGTAGCACACAGGGCATATTTCGTAGTTACCGCGAGAACTATCATCGAAAGTGCGAAACCCACAGCACGGACATAAATCACCATTTTCCTTTTGAACAATGAGAACCATGTTATTCACTTCACTCACAACCACACCCTCCATTGGTAGCAATTTATCCAACTGCTCTCAACGCTGCCTTTCCAGATCACTCCTCATCATTAAACATGGTTGTGATTTTTTTTACTTGGCATCCCCCTCTCAGATTTATTTCGAGGAAGTCACCAATTGCACCAATGCTTTCCCGAGTTTCTTTTCCGAAGAGGTTCATATCTTGCGAGAACTTAATATAAAGTAAGTAGCCTTTGTAAAACTCTATTCTTGCCGTAAATTTTCTTCCCCCTAAAACCCCCTCTATTTTGGCGACAATCTCTTTATCTGGAAATAAAGCAATATTCTTCGGCCAGCATTGCTTCATTTCATCGTTTATGTCGAAAAATGCTGTCACTTTTCCACCATGCCATCTTTGGACTTTGCACAACAACTTAATTTGACAGTCAAGTTTATTCTTCTGATCTTCATTTAGAGCATCTCGAAACGCCCTCAACACTACGACTTCATATTCACGTAGCTTCTTATCTCCACCATATATCAGCTTATCTATCAAATTCTTAATTACCACAATTACACCCTCCGTTTGAACCTAAAACCTCTCCTGCTCCCGCACCTGCTGCGGCTCCTGTTACTGTCCCTTTCCATGTATATGGAACCCTGTCAAGTACACTAATTAGAGGATTCCATTTCTGTCCCAGTGTTTTCCCAGTAGCCATCCATGTCAACTGAGTGTCTTGGCGCAGGCTTTCGACCTTTAACCCCCTAAGAATTGTAAAGATCGTGCAATCCTATCTTATCGGGGGCATTCAAAACCGAGTCCCCTTGTTGGTCTCTATAAATCAGAACCAACTCGCCTTTGTTGCTATTGTGGGCTGGACAGATGGGCCTAACTCCGTCCAGAACAGCAAGAAGTCCAAAGATGGCCTCATTTACAGCGCTCTCAATTACGGCATTGACATTGCCCTTTTCATCCTCCTTGAGCCGGTTATACCATTCAGAGCGCTCAGACTCAGTTTTGCTCACTCTTCTACCCGGAGGGGATTCAAGGTTGCTTATGACATCTTCAATGGCCGCATTTTTTACAACATCTTTGACTGCTTCAATAAATTCTTCCGACTTCATTAGTATTCCTATTTCCGGTAATCGTATTCATTCCTTAATATCTTCACGCTACAACCTTCCTCCGCAGTGTGGGCACCTAAAAGAGCGTGTAAACAATATCGAACCGATGCTTTTTACTCTAATTGACAGAAAGCGATTATCCCTTCTCCCAACATGCAAAGGTGTTCCCCCGCAGTGCTTGCACTTCACTAAAATAGACGCTAGAGCTGACAGCGGAGCAACGGCCAATAGAGGGTATATGATGCGGCCCAATTCGTGCCTTCCCAGAGTAAAGAAGCCCAGTTCGTGCATCACCCCAAAAGCTGGGATTGATAAAAAAAGCACCCATGAAACAGATATACCCAGTGCGACCATTCGCAGTACAAACGATGCTTTCATGCCAATACCACCCGACATTCACTCAGCTCCAATACGCCGCCCAAACCACTTGGCCTCTGGTGTCGGTTAGCCACAACCGGCACCAACATCACCCGCCTTATGTTCCGGAGAAGAATCTCATCACTTCCGCTGGGTAATGGAATAGGTGCCCTCCTTTATCGAAGAACAGAAACCAAACAGACGCTGCCACACAGAATATTCCTGCAAGAATCATTTCTAATGATGTTCTCGCATAAATAGTAAGCCTGCTCCTATTATCGAACTTGATCACCCGATGTTTGAATAAAGCCACGCATCCAACGTATATACATCTTATCCCTGTTGGAAGCGCAATAAACACAGCGCCAACTGTCATAAATGTATATAAAAACATATCCACCCAGTTATTGATTTCCATAAGCCGTCCCCAAAGCTGATCCAATAGCAGAACCATGTGAGCCGTAATTAATCACTGGATTCCTCATTAGCTCTCTTTAACTTTAATATTTTCCTTAGATTTAAGTATCCATAGATTCCTGAGAACACTCCATACCCCCCCCAAACACCAACGGACAGATATAAGGCGAATTTGCTTAGAGGCCCATTCACATAATTTAATAAAGCGAACACTGCAATTCCTATAAGGGCTCCAGCTAACGGAAATCCAAGCAGATATACTGCTCTATATTTCAAATCGGTTTTTTTCATCTTACTCATCCTTATGGTATATAGTCATGTTGGCGATAGTGTTGCTTGATGCGTTGGACAGCGTAACGCCTCCAGGGACAAGAATTGGTTTCTTCACTCCCTCAAGCGCATTAGATCCAAAGAATAACCTGACATTGAGTGGGAGGTTTTCATAATGCACTCTATTTATTGAAGCAATTGCTTTTGATGCCATGTTTCCTATGCCTGAGCCAATTCCTCCGGCCAAGAAACCGTTAATTGCTGCTACCTTCACATCATCACAGCTTCCAGTAATTTGATTTTTTGCTCCAGTGATTCCTGCACTAATAGCTCCGCTTCCTACTGCATTAGCTATTATGTTTTTTCCCCAGCTAAGTCCTCTGGTAACGGTGCCTAGTCCACCACCTAATGCTCCTGTTACGGCTGATGCGACTACAGAACTCCAATCAATTTCATGCCCGGATTGGATCTGGGTGGCAATATTCAAACCAGCTCCAATAGCACCTCCAATCAAAACCCAAGCATACTCACCTGTTGGGTCTATATAGCTGTATGGGTTACTCAGCGCATAGGCATAGGTATTGATGCCACCAGCCAGCCCAATCGGGTCGCTGGTAATGTACCGCCCGGTCGCTGGGTCGTAGTAACGCCGCCAGTTGTAGTGAAGCCCGGTCTCCGCGTCGTAATACTGCCCTGGGAATCGCAGGTTGAAGGTTGGCCCCTGGGTGGTGATGCTGGACTTACCGAACGGGCTGTAGCTCGCCTTCCAAACCACTTGGCCGCTGATGTCGGTCAGTGCCTTCGGGGTGCCCAGGTGATCGACGTGGACTTGGTAGGTCTGTCCTGATTGAACAAAGCCCAAGGGTGTCCCATCGAGCCAGATATACTCCGCCAGCACGTCTCCAGTGGCCGCGTCCAGCTCCTCGATGAGGTTTCCAGCCAAGTCGTAAACCAGTAGGCAGGTCTGGCCGTTTAGGGTCTTGGTTACACGCTGATCCAGATGGTTGTAGGTGTAAGCTGCTGTCACTCCAGCGACCGTTGCGGCCACCAGCCGGTTCTGGCTGTCATAGGTGAAGGTATCCGCCCCCTGCTTCGTCAGGTTGCCATTGGCGTCATAGCTTCTGGAGGTTTGCCCAGTCTTCACCAGCCAGTTGTTCATGTAGTTGATGGTGTAGCTTTGGCTCAGGCCATCGGTCGTGATCGAGGTCCTGTTGCCGGTGGCGTCATAGCCATAGCTCAAAACGCCATAGAGCCCCTCAGCAGAGGTGATGCGTCCAACCGTGTCATAACCGAGCGACTGATTGACTGATGAGCTGAGGTTGTCATCTATGGCTGAAATCAACGAGTCTGGCGTGTACCGATAGACCAGCGAATGCACCCTAGCAGCGTCGATGCCGGTGATACGGTAATCGAGATCCAGAGTGCGGCTTTCTGAAATGCCGTTCCCTCTGACCATACTGGTGACGGGGCCAAAGGGCGCTCGCTCGATCTGGCTTGCCAGGCTTGTTGTGGTGCCTGCTTGTGTCGTTGCCACCTCGATGACGTCACCGGCTAAATCACGGGTGTAGGAAACCTCACGACCACTAGGATACGTGATCTTCGTGATGAGGCCTGCACCATCGTATTGGTACTGGGTAGTAAGGCTCTGCCCGTGGGTTTCCCAGGTCTCGTAAGCCAGCCATCCTTCGGGTGTATAGCCATATCTCCGGACACCGTTGCCATCATCGACTGAGGTCAAGCGGCCTATGCCGTATGGTGAGCTTGATTCGTCGTACCCGTACAGAATTGGCGATTCGCCAGCGACATCGGTGGAGGTTTCAATGATCCGGTTCAGCGCGTCATAGCTGTAGCTTGTGGTTTGCCCCTTGGCCGTCTTGCGCGTTGCCACGTTACCGGCTTCGTCATAGGTAATGTCGGTGGTGCCGGTGTCCGGGCTCCGGACCTGAGTCACCTCTCCAAAGCCGTTGTAGCTGTAGTAAGTCAGGCGAGAACGAGGGTCTGAGACGCGGTAAACATCGCCGGTATCCTTGTAGAGTACCTGCGTGACCTTCCCAAGGGGATCGGTCGTTTGCGTCCGGTGGTGGAAGCCGTCGTACTTGTAGGAGTGCGCGTTACCAGATGGACTGGTCTCCTGTATCAGGTTTGCCACCACATCGTAGGAAAACGATGACTGATTGCTATAGGCGTCGGAGACACTGGAGAGCCAGCCTATTTCGTTGAAGATCCGGTGCTCTATCCAACGGGTCTGGCCCAGCGCATCGAGCAGACGCTCTTCTACTGGGTTCCCGAGGTCATTGAGTTCAAGCTCGCGCCGGTTGCCCTGTCCATCTGTTTCCGCTACCAGCCGGTGGGCAGCGTCGTATTCATAGCTGACAGTTGCACCATTTGGCTTGGTTAGCGAACTCAGAAGCCCCACAGCATCATAGTTGTAGGTCGTGGTGCCTTCTGGACCAGTGGAGCTGACAAGTCTTCCTCTGGCGTCATAGGTGAGGGTCTGAGTTACACCGTTGACCCCCTGAATGGTCCCGGCGCGACCGTTCGCGTCGTAGTCACCAAACTGCGTCACCTGCCCCAGCGCGTTCGTTGTCCGGATCAGGTTGCCCTGGTCATCGTAGTCAAATGTAGTCACATCGCTGACGTCGGTGCGCGGACCATCAACCGAGGCCAACAGGCTGGGCTTTCCTGTACCAACAGGGGCATAGGTGTAGGTCCATGTCCGGGAAGCGCCCGAGCTGCGATCAGTGACCTTGCGACTTATCACCCGAAGATGAGTGTCGTAGGTGAGCTCAGTGATCCTGGTTGGTTCTGTGATTTTTGCCGGGAGCGACTTGGAAGGAAGCCAGTCGGTCGTAACCTTACCCCCGTCCTGGTCTATCTGGGTGGTTTCCAATCCCCGGTTGTTATGGGTGAACGTGCGCTTCTGCCCAGCGCGGTCAGTAATGCTGGAGACGAGGCCTTTGCTGTCGTAGACGTAGGTTTCCTTGCCGCCCACAAAGCCGGTACACGGCGCACCCTCAACAACATCAGGCTTGAGCATCCCATTGTGGCGACTGTAGGTGTATCGCTGAACGTGGCCGAGTGCGTTGGTGACAGAGACGCTTCCGTCAGCGTTGTAGCTTACCTGAGTTTTCTCTGCGCCCCCGGCGTGTTCGCTTAGAACCGCTCTCCTCTGAGTATCATATCCCCATGTAGCAAAACGGTTGCCGTTCTCGTCCACCAGCCCAGAGAGCAAACCAGGTGCGTTCGGGTCATCGTAGAGATAGCTGCGAGTCGTATTGTCCTGGTAGATCACTTCCGCCAGCTTGCCAGCGCTGTTGTACTGGTACTGAATACTGCCACCAGCAGGATCGGTGACACTGACCATGCGGCCATCCTGATACTGGAACTGGAGGGTGCGGCCAAAGCCGTCAGTGATCGAGGAGAGCTCTCCGTTCAGATAGCTCAGGGTGATGTGATTGCCGTTGGGCTTTTCGATGCCGGTCAGTCGTCCGGTTTCATCATAGGCCTCAACTACCCCATCAGATTGGGTGTAGCGCCAGCCGGTTGCCTCCTTCGTCAAGGTATCATCGGTTTTCCAAGTTGGCACCCAGACAGAGGACGAGTTGTAGAAGGCGAGTTCCTGCCCTTCTGGCCGGTGCAGGATAACCATGTTCTCACCGTACTTCGAGGCGTTGACCTCGACGCTCCGCGAGTAGGTATGCCGCCAGCCGCCGATCTCTTCATCCGGAAGATGGCTGTTGTAGTACCTGGTGAAAGTGAGCGGGTCTGAACCGCCGCTTTGATAATCCAGCTCAGCCTGGAACTTGTTGCCGGTGCCGAGATGGATAGGGTTCCCCACACACATGGCTGTTGATGGTAAACCGAGGTCACGGTCAAGGAATGGCGTATTGTCCATCTCGCCCGGCAGGATGTAGGTTGACCGCCAGTATGCTCCACCAGTACAGGTTTCAGGGTCATAGCTTGCGGTCCCGCCAACGTACTTGAAGCAGATCCTGGAGGTGTAGCGGCCATCACCATAAGCAGCTACAGGATACAGCTTTTCGCTGACGAACTCCCCGTACCCCTTCTCCTTTTCAATGCGGTAGTTCTTCATGAAGGAATGCGCGTCCATGATGGTGTTGAAGCGCATTGCATCTACTTCGGTGCTCACGGCCACAACCCGCCATTGTGCAAAAGCGATGCACGGCAAGGTTGCGAGCACCACCACGGCCAATGACCGCAGGTTTCGCATCAGTGAAAGGGGAGGTCTCGATCTCATAAACAGCTCCAGTTGTTGCACTGGAGCCATTTTCAGGTAGGTGGGTCGTTTTCAGCGACTGTGTTTCTGCCCTTTTAGGGAATGAAGAGCAGCAAAGCTATGTTTGTGCTGATGGCGCAAAGTATGGTTGCAGGGTTGCGTTGTTAGACTTCGTTGTTCCGTCGCAGATTCTCAATGTGATCTCGGTTAGTCCTCAAACCACGTTGAAGCCTGAGACTCTGGAGCCTCGCAGAGGCCTCTTCGACATCGAGCACCTTCTGTCCACTGGCAATCATGTCGTTAATGTAGTCCGCAGCTTTCCACCCGGAAGTGAAGAGAGCTGCTGGTCTATCTTTGCTTGCCCACTCACATTCCCCGAGCATGACAACCAAGGAATGAATGTTTGCCAACCCGACGTTAGGAAGAAGAGCCTCGATAGCCTTCACATGCTTGTAGTTCTGACGAAACGGATTCTGGAACTTATAGGTGCTCTTGAAGATTTTCTGGGTCCACTGCTTATCCGATTCCTTGCCATAAATCCGGCCTTTATAGAACTTTGTCTCGACGACAAATATTCCGGTTGGAGCAATGACAATGTGGTCTACCTGCGTCGTATCCCCTTCTGAAACCACCAGTGTGACATCATCCAAAACAACGCACTCCTGCCCACATCGGTTGTGCAGTATTTTTGATAACGCCCACTCTCCGAACCGCCCTTTGATGTTTCGTGAAAACATTCTTAGAAAAGACGCAGCGACCGCTACCGCAAAAAGCAACCAGATTAACGGTTGGCTTATCAGTGAAGCCAAAACGCCCCCTAAGAGCTGAGAAATGAAGTTCTCAGGCATCAGTTACCTCTCAAAGTTATTTATATATACTTATGTTTTTGATTTTATAAACAAATTCAGGCGAGGCCATATACCTCATTGCCTTATCCCACAATGGATTAGTGCGATCAGAAAGGTTTTTTTCAAGAACTCTAATCTCTGGTGGCGTTTCATCTATGAAAAACTTGTCTTTGTTCTTGTCGTAGACGATTCCATTTATATTAAATCTCAATGGCTTAACACCTTGTTCTTTTTGTTTTTTAATATCTTTTTTCGCCGTCTCCCATGTTATAGCACGAACAGCCAATATGTATGCTTTTTCATTAAACACACCATCAACGGTGAACATGGACTTTTTAGGATACATTGGATGTATTTTTCGCCTGAACAGGCCGCCACGAACATAACGGAAATGAAGTTTATCATCTGACATTTCGTACTGCCTAGAATCCGTTATATCAACCCAGTGACCCAAAGCCTTTCTAAGATTATTTCTAACAAATAGAACAGCAAATGCCTCTTCTGTTGCTGCATAATTTTGATACTTATTTATCAACCCCTTTTTCATCAAAAACTTCCCTTTTCTTACTCATTTCGTTCAAACACTGTCACGAGAACACGCTGAAGGTCTCGATCTCATAAACAGCTCCAGTTTTTACGCTGGAGCTATTTTCAGGTAGGAGAGTCGTTATCAACGACTGCGTTTTTGCCCTTTTAGGGTATAAAGAGCAGCAAGTCTAGGTTTGTGCTGACCGCGCAAAGTTTTGTTAGTACCTAGAAAAATGGCCCTAGTTAGAGCCATTTCGTTTATGCGTATCTCAGTAAATTGGCCTTACCCTGGGATAGGATTCGATCACCCTCATAATTGGCCCCAGAAAGCCCTTGTACTCCGGCATCCTCAGTCTGCCATCCAAAACCAGTATGCGACGGTTTTTAGGCTGGTTCTCCAAGCGGATTAGACGTCCAAGGCCTTGCTTGAAGCGGATAACCGTTTCCATAACTTCCATAGCTCCTTGCTTGCGGGAGCGAGCCAGACGTGCGTGGTAAGACAAAGAGCGGTTCAGGCCGAAAGGGAGTTTCGGAATGATTAGTGTGGCGATCACATTATCCTTCTCTGCAATCTCCTCATCGCTCAGCCCAATGTGCTTGCCGTTGATGTCAAGACCGGTCCATGCGCCGCCTAATGCAAGCCATACCGGCTTTTCACCAGCTTTCAGAGCATTCAGATAGGCAACCTTCTGCGCTTCTGTCGTAACGTTCCCGTCCGCTTTGACTATCGGGTTATTGAGCCCCACTAACCTGTCGTAAACGCCTCTCACATCGGCAAATGATGTCATCAGGACCAGCGTTCCCCCCTCACCCTGGCCGTGAGCTATCACGATTTGCTCAGCAATGTTATCCAGCCAGGCGCTGTGCATTTTCTCTCGGCTCTCAGTGGTTTCATCGCTCTGCTTTCGTCCTACCGGAACAAAACGTTCAGCTTGTTCGAGGGCCAAAGGAGGCAGACAAATTTCATGAACATTGCTTTTCAGCCACGGCGGAGTGATAGGCGTATAGGTTTTGAGCCGACGTTCGGGGATAAACAAGTTGTTTGCGAAGTAACTGCATGTGAACCCCCCCATTTTAGGGAAATACAATGTCGCACTGATACAGATGGCCGCAGAAACCTGCTGCCAAATTGTTCGCATATAAGGCTGGGTATTGATCTCACCAGAGATGATTTGCGGATACCGTTTCACTGGGGAGAATGTCAGCCCAAAGTGGTAGTGAGGTGAGTCAGCCTTATCAATCGCATATTGAAGCGTTCTGATCTGGGCCTTCAAGGAACCAGGTAATTTCCGGTAGTTCTTGGTTGACTTAACGAGGTTGACAATACGGCTTAACGCATGGAAATACTCAACCCCAGGAGTCAGGGATACCTTACCAGCTTCTTTATCTTGATCATCCGCGTTTATAATGATGCTGGCTTCCTTTTTTATGTCCTTCATCTTCCCGGCTGGAATGATCCCCGCGTTACTATGGGACTCCAGTTCTTTGATGAAAGACCGGAACGAGAGGTTGTCACTGATCATTCGGGACGCGGTTTCCTCAAGAAGATGCGCTTCATCGACAAAGAGGAACTGATACATAGGCAACAAACCAATGTCATTGTTCTGGTACACCTCCTTGGATAGAAGGTCTTCTCTTCTTTGTAGCTCGTCTATGTCTTCTTTCAAGATGCGCTTGGCCTCATCCGTCGCCTTACCCAGCGCCTCGATTCGAGATGATATATCCCGCTTGGTAGCCTTCAACTCGTCGGTCAAGTCATGCTCGCTCTGTGCGATCCTGATGCGTCGAGTTTTAGCATCTATGGCAAGCATTGCGTGGGTACAGAGCACGATTTCAGGGTAAACATCTTCTCGCACGAACTGACTTTTATAGGCCAGATACCCTGGGTCTTCGCTCGATGCGTCCACCCCCAGCACGACCTCAGACGTAGCAGCATTGGGGAAAAGGCTGACCAGCTCATCAAGCAAATATGCGGGAGCGGCGTCGATTTCACGCTCTTGAAGCAGGCCGGTTTGCATCCATCGTTCGACAGCATGGAGGACTTCTTGAGGGATCTCGTCATCGGCCAGATACCGGCGCAGTTTGTCCACACTCACGAAGCTGTTTCTTCCCAACACAACCCTAAGCGGAACCATCTTCACACCAGCCGCCACCAGTCGCTCATAGGTCTTAGCCATCTGCTGGATGTTGCTTATGGTGTTTGTTGCGATAACAGAGCGCTGCCCTTTTGCAGCGGCGATCTGATTAGCACTGGCAAGGATGGTCAGCGTCTTACCTATCCCTGTTCCACCTTCGACCATGCCGATGCCCCCTTTGGCGAGGGTGTCATTTATCGCATCCGCCAAGATGAGCTGCTCCTTTCTTGGCCTCATCGCAAGGGGATTCAGATAGACGTCCATCATGTGCTCACTTTCTTCCGAGGTAAGCTGGTGATTGACGTAGAGCTCCTTTTCGATCCCAGCGCTCAAAATATAAAAAAGCAGTAGCCCCTCAGGCTGTTTATGCTCTCGCATCAGCGTTCTTATTTTGGCGCTGACTTGCTGGGGGAACGTCAGGTTGTAGTGGAATGCGACACTCCCCTCATCGCTCTGGGCATCCATCTTCGGCCCGAGTCCCCTCTCTATCGCATCGACGATGATTTTCTTCGCAACATCTGCGACTTTTTTTTGATCATCCTTGCTAAGGATGTCTTCTGTGTTGTCAGGCAATAGCGCTTGGGCGAGCTGCTGCGGAATCTTAACCTTCGCCATAATCTTTCCTCTACGAGTTGACTTGGTAAAATCTTACTGATACGCTCTTTATAAGTCAAGAAAAGAGGAGCACCAGCGGTGAACCAATACATGCTCAAACTATGCCTCCCAAGAGGCATAAGCATTGGCCCCAACGAGCTGCGGGAGGCCACTGCGAAAGTCCTGAACGGTCAGGAGAACTGCCATCGTTTTTTTCACTATGACGAAAACGGCAAACCCTTAAATGAAAAGCCTGCCTACAGGTTTGTTGGTGGTAAAGGGTTCGTCGGCTTTGTCAGTGAACGGAGCGAGGAAGACATCAAGGACCTTATGTATCCGGTGCTCCAGGCCATACAAACACCCAAGTTGTTTTCAATGCTCAACGGCTTAATGCCGAAGGTGCAAATTCTGCAATTCGAGAAGAAGGCTTTTGTTACTCAGGAGCCTAACGTTTATCTCGTGTCGCGTTGTATCGACAAAAAGGAGCATCGGAAGGCGCTCGGTGAGGAAGGTCGTCTGACCGTGCTATTCAAAAGCATGTTGGCACAAGCGGTTAAGGAAGGAGTTCTTACAGCTCTTCCGGATGACCAGGACCTTCAACTTCAATTCGCTTCTGTACGTGATCTTGGGCTGGAAACCCAATTCCAAAACCAGAACAAGAAGTGGATGCACATGATGCACGCTCAGTTTATTGCCAATATTGATCTCCAAGGTATTTGGCAAATGGGCGGCATGACATCTCGCGGCCACGGCCTCATTTTCAAGCAAAACAAAAAGGGGGTATTTCAATCATGCCTCTGACAGTTTCGCAAATGATTGCCAAGTATCACCCCATCAATATGGTCAGCAGCACTCATGCAGACCATGACTCACACTGCGGTATCTGCGGAGGTGCCATCAAAGCTGGTGATGCCTGTGACGAGATGGTGTTAACCAAAACCTTTACCAATCAAAATGATTTGGCTGACATGTCAGCACCATACCGTTGTGTTGGCTGCGCCTCTATCATGGCCGATGGCCGCTTCCAAATGCAGCTATCCAGTGTTGTTATCACACCGCAAGCCATTTACCCGTTTGCCAAAAAGGTTGATCGCGGCTTTTTCCTAATCAACCCGCCAGAGCCTCCTTTTGCGATGGTGATAGGAGTTAGCAAGCAGCAGCACGTTGTATGGCGCTCGCCCATAAACCTAAACAACAGACGGTTCCAGATCCAGCTTGGTGATGATCGCGTCGCTATACGCCATTCGCGCTTAATGGACGCAGTGAACGCGGTCAAGTCCATACACACTTGTGATATTTCGGAAATCATCGGCAAAAAAAACAAAGTCAAGGAGAACGCCTCCCCCTTTACTTTTAGCGATATGAAGTCTGCTCGCTCAAGACAAAGTGAGTGGGCATGGTGGGCCTTGTTGCTACGCCAAGAAGGGAAGCATGACGCAGAGTTCAAAGTGCTGGACGAACTGACTGCTGATGAGGCATGGGCGCTCGATTTTTGCCTCGCTGACGATATAAAAAAACCTGAACCAATTTTGCTATAACACCTGGAGACACATCGAATGAACAGCATCAATATCGTTTTGACTACTACCTCTCCCTGGTATGTCGCTTATCCTGAAAATGAATCGAAAGAATTAAAAGGGGTATCTCTGACGCAGAAGAAGTCTGTGTTTGGTCAGCAAGTTCCTTGTTATCTCGGTAACGGCCTCCGAGGCCAGTTCCGTCGTAGCATCGGTCAGTTGATCATCGACTCCTTGCGTGGACGAGGAGAGACTATCCCTGCAAACGTGTTTATTGGCTTGCAAACGGGTTCCGCATCGGCTCAGCCGGATAAATCCATGAATAGCGTCGAAGAGCTGACTCGTTCCGCACAGCATGTTTACATGGGCTTGTTCGGTGGTGGGGCTCGGACATTACGCAGCCGCTATAGCGTATCGGACATCACCCCTATTCTCCATTGCACTGTCGAGACAAATGAAATTGTCGCCCCCAAAGGGATGGTGGATGAGGTTCTGGACAGCCTCCACTACACCGTTAAAGAAGATGGGAAAGAAACCCAGAAGATCATAGAAGGCTGGCAGTTGATCGAAAAACGCTGGTTCACTAAGGTTGACGACTTTGAACGCGGTAATGTCACCTTTGAATTGCTTGATGCCATTGAAAACGGCACCGAAGCTGTATCTGAGTACCTCTCTGGCAATGCAGAAAACAGCAAGCAACGTAAAGCGGCAAAAAACTCGGAAGGGAATGAAGTCGTTAAAAAAACATCTGTCGCCAACATGCTCGGTTTTGAGACCATCAAGACGGGCGTTAAGATGCACTTCCGAGTTGATTTCGATTCCACTGTTACGAAAGCACAGTTTGGTGCCCTTCTGTTGGCCCTTGAAGCCTGGGTGAACCGCAACTATGTCGGTGGCTGGGGCCGAACCAATTTTGGACGCTTCAAGATTGACGCCATCCGCATCGACTCTGACCGCTTTGAGATCTTTGAAAGCTATACCAGTGAAGATCTCTACACTGAGGGTAAATTCACGCTTGCCAATATGGCTGATGACATCAAATCCCATGTGGCGGCCTGCAAATCTGAGATCGAAGCAGTTGAGCGCGATGAGATCGTCAGCTACTTCACCAACCTGGTAAAGGCATAAGGTGACATGATGGAGCCGTTAAAAGTCACCTTTAAACTCGGGGGCATGATGGTCATGCCCTCTAACCCGATACACCTGGACGCTTTGATTGCTTATGCCGTCACACAAGAGCGTTTGCCAGAACTGGAGTTTGATCCTCAGCCCATATCCTCATTGGCCGAGGAACTTCCCATCGAAAAGTACGAGCAGGATGGTGACTGGTGCTGGAAGGCATCCGCCATCACCCCAAACAACGTGTTTGAACGCAGCTCTCGTCACTACACGCAGCGCATTGACGAAGACGCCTATGCAGAAGCCGCTAAAGGCGGCTTCATACAGTCAGGACGCAAACGCGGCGAATTGGAGAGAATGTCTCACGCGATCAAGATCGACACGTTACGAGGTAGCCAGCGCAATCTTCTCGGCTTTTACCGTACTGCGAGAGTCGATGAGTTAGTTGGCTATATTGTCGGGGATAAAGACCAGATCAGTTATTACCTCAAAGAGTCTGGGCTCATCACTCACATTGGCCCTCGTCGTCGTCAAGGTCATGGGAAAATAGTGGATGTCATCATCGAAAGTGACCAAATGGCCCTTGAAAAATGGATGCTGCGGGTCAAACCATTTAAGTTACTCGATGCTGACGTGGAGGTCTTTGCCACAACCAAGCCTCCATATTTCGACAAGACTTTGATGCAGACTGCGTTTATTCCTGATTTCATTTAAACGCACATATAAAAACAGATGGCCTTACTTTAACTGTTTAGGGGTCATCTGTTTTTTAATGTAAGTTGCCTTGCTCTTTTACAATATGTTTTCTCATTTGCTGTCAGCCCCGCTACAGCGGGGGTTAAAGATGAGCATTGAGTTTGATTGGTGAAGGAAATTTGTCCGCCCCGCACCAGCGGGGGTTGAAGGGTAGCTGGCCGCTATATAAAAACAGCATATTAGTCCGCCCCGCTTGTTCGGGGATTAAAGGTAGTCCGCAGGATCTGGCTGACACCATTTAACGTCTGCCCCGCTTGTACGGGGGTTGAAGGAGAACGCGGCCTGTGCCATGACGCAGGTGCTGGGTCTGCCCCGCTTGTTCGGGGGTTGAAGGAGAGCCATGTAGTCCTTCACAAGCTCTTGTCTGTCTGCCCCGCTTGTACGGGGGTTGAAGAGTGGTAGCTTTGGCCGCACGGGATTCTCAAGAGTCTGCCCCGCTTGTACGGGGGTTAAAGGTAAGCGCTAAGTGGCAATACTTATATGGTGATGTCCGCCCCGCGCCAGCGGGGGTTGAAGGGTACTTAACGCCAGCGTTCGCCAGTGCGTTCGGTCAGCCCCGTGTTAGCGGGGGTTAAAGAAGAACACTAGACCAGCTCTTGGAGCAGGAGAAGACCTCCCCGTCTGTACGGGGGTTAAAGATGGAGAATTTTGCGGGTGGGCGGCAGATATTTGTCTGCCCCGCTTGTACGGGGGTTAAAGTTAGTGGTCGGAGCCATTATCCCGCTGATAACCGTCTGCCCCGCTTGTACGGGGGTTAAAGAAGAGAAATGCTACTGGCCTCAGAGACAACCCCATATTCCCCTCTATGAGGGGGGTTAAAGGCGAGGCGACCGTCAGGTGCGTGTAGATCCTGCGTCCGCCCTGTGGTAATCAAATAAAGTTAGAAACTTACTGCTCTCCGAAGCCTATTAATCAATAAGATAATAGTCTTTGTAAATTAATAAAGTTGGTAATAAATTGCCCGTAAAACCCTAAAGCTATTTTTATAAAAATAATAAAGATAGTAACATTCAGAAAAATCCACTTCTAAGTCACCCGATATCAGTTGACAAGAATCACCGCCATTTATATGATTGACCACTCACTAAAGTAAGTGGTGCTTTTATGTCTAATTTAGGTCGTCCAGTGAATTATGCAGCTCGAGAGGCTAAAATCGAGGCTATTCTTGATGGTGCTGTGCAATGCTTTGTTAAAAAAGGCTTTCATGGCGCTGGCATGGCGGAGATTTCTCGTGTTGCAAAAGTCAGCCAGGCAAGCCTCTATCAATACTTTTCCTCAAAAAATGAACTCATTCTGGAAATTGCCAAACGCTATTCTTCTAGAGATCTCGATGCCTTGAGAAGAATTGAAAGCGCTAGTGATTTTATGGATGCTTTGGAGCAAGAGGCCTATCTCACAGGCGATAAAACAGGAACTATTATGTATCTGGAGATCCTCGCAGAGTCATCCAGAAACCCAGAAATTAAGAAAGCGGTACAGGATTCAGGTCAAGAGCTCTTTGACACCTGTTGTGCCATGATTAAGAAATTACAGGATAAAGATGAGGCAAGTTATTTGCTCACACCCGAGCAGATAACCCACTATATCTTTGCCTACATTGATGGTTTGTCCTGCCAGATAGCGACTGCGGATATCGAGTATTCGCGTGAACTTTTACGTCAGCTTGTTCAGACCCTTCTTACACCAAAAAAGTAATTAATATTTAAGCCATACCTCAAGAGGGTTTGATATGAGTTCGCCACTTTATATACTCGAACGATCAGTTATATTATTAAAGAAATTCAGCAAGTATGCATTGGTTAGCCTGCTTGTCCTATTCCAGGGATGCAGCAGTGAAAGTATACCTGAGCCCACTGAGCAGAACATTCGAGTGGTTACGCTCAATGAAGTAGGTGCAAACGCGCATTACCAAGAATCTCGCTTTTCTGGAATAACACAAACAGAGAGCAGAGCGCAGCTCTCATTTGGCGTTCCTGGCAAAGTGCAAAAGGTGCTGGTAGATATTGGTAGCCGGTTAAAAGCGGGCGATATCATGGCGACACTGGATCTTGAGCCTTATCAACTCGCGGTCGATAACGCCCGTTCTGAAGCCTCAAAAGCGCAAATCGCGCTTGAAGAGCACCAAGCAAACTATGAACGGCTTAATCGCCTCAAATCAAATAATGCAGTTTCACAGCAAGATCTAGACGCTGCTAGAACGCTTTTTTTAACCGCTCAAGCCTCTGTCCGTGAAGCACAAAGTAGAGTCAGACTCACAGAAAGAGAACTCTCTCAAGCAGTAATAAAAGCCCCTTATGATGGTGTTGTCTCTACCAGGCAAGTTGAACCCTTTGAAGAGGTCGCTCAGAATCAGGTCATTTTTACTTTCGACAGTTCAGCCCAACTTATTGTTGAATCATCAATCCCTGTATCTTTGGCAAATGCTCTACGTTCTACAAATGAACAGGTTATCAGTATTAGTCATCAAGGGAAGTCTTTTGAGGCTGAGGTGTCCCACATCGCAGAGCGAGCAAGTAATGGTTTAAGCTTGCCGGTTAAACTGCGTATACAAGTGCCAGAGGGCAATTTTTTACCGCCAGGTATCGTGGTCGCAGTGAACTATCGACTGAAGAATAGCGAAAACGTTCTCTTGGTTCCTCACGGCGCAGTTTATGTTGAAGCAACAAGTAACAGTGCTTTCTTATACTCTTTTAACGGTGAGTCCAATACCGTTAGTAAAAAACCTGTACAAATTATCGATATTCAACCTACAGGCTACATTATTAATGCTGAGTTGAAACTCGGAGAGAGATACGTAGCAGCCGGAGCGGCCTTTATCAGTGACGGGCAACAGGTTCGTGTTTTAGGGGAGACGCGTTAATGTCCATTACAGGCTTCTCACTTGCTAACAGCCGTTTAGTGCTCTTTCTGTTTTTTATGCTTACGAGCATAGGGTTGGCGTTATACCCGAGTTACCCATCTCAGGAAGAGCCCACACTACCGATAAATGTCACTGTGATTACCGCCTATCACCCTGGCTTAGATATTTATCAAACGGAATCGCTATTGGCGCGCCCGGTTGAACGTGCTTTGCGTGAACTGGAAGAAACTAAAAATATCACGACGTCTATTCGTGCCGGAGAGATCCATATCTCTTTGGAAATTAAGGACGGAACACCAGACTACGCGCAATCATGGCTCAGAGTCAGAGCGAAAATGCAGGATGTGCAAAACTCACTTCCCGATGGTGTGTCTGGGCCTTTTGTTAACGATAGTTATGACGCCGTTGCCGTGATGACTGTTGCAATTAGTGCCCCCAATCACACGTTTGAGCAACTTAGAAATAAAGCCAGTGAGCTGCGGGATTTTCTTTACGATATCCCTGGTATGGATAAAGTCACCTTGCATGGTGTCACCGAGGAGCAAGTGACTATCAATCTAAAGCCTTTTGCTGCGTCCAAATTTTCGATCAAGCCAAATGATATCTACCTGCAATTGCATAAAAACAATTCGCTTGATGATATTGCCAGAGTGAATTTTAGCGACCAGGAGAGTCGTATTTATGTCAGAGGCGGCTATAACTCTATCGAGGATATTAAAGCGATCCCTATTGTGCTGCAAGACGGCAGCCAGTTACCACTTGACACGCTAGCTGATGTAATAAGGTCAGCGGCACAACCGCTTAATACCGCCGCCTATCTAAATGGGGGGCAGGCTATTGTTGTTGCAGGTTATATGACACCAGGCGTTAACATGGTCGATTTCAATGATCGCCTTCGCACACAAATAGCGCAGTGGGAATACGATTTACCCGCTGGCTTTCAATTGAAAATCATTACCGACCAGGGTGAAGTCGTAAGCCGAGTGATATCATCAATGATATCAACGCTGTTACAAACCATTTTGGTGGTTACAGCCGTAACAGTCATTGCGCTAGGAATACGTGCGGGTTCACTGGTGGGACTTGCTGTCCCCATTACAGGCATTATGACGTTAGTCGTTTTACGTGTGCTTGGTGTTGAGCTTAATGAGGTTAGTATCGCCTCGTTTATCATTGCACTTGGGATCTTGGTTGATAACCCGATGGTGATTGTTGAGGATATCTCAAAACGTATTAATCAAGGTGAGTCTGGGAAATCAGCAGCCTTACACGCCGGAAAGACACTGGGTACGCCAATGCTGATTGCTAGCCTAACGGTTATCCTGGCATTCGCCCCACCTATGTTCACCGATAATATCACTGCGATTTATATGCAGACGCTAACCATCGTCATTGGCGTAATGCTGATCATTTCCTGGTTTGTTGCCATTATGCTGGTGCCGATTTTGGCGCAGTGGTCTATAAGGAAAGGGAAAAACACTTCTGAGCAAAGTGAGCTCTCGCGCTTAATGATGATCATGTCTCGCTTTTGGGACAAAGTCATTAGCTGGCCAAAAGCATTTTTAGCAGGTGCGACAGCAAGCCTGATCCTATCGTTATTTTTATCTGCGACTATTCCAGAGGCATTCTTTCCACCGTCTGAGCGCTCACAAATGCAAATATCCCTTGAGCTCCCAGCGGGCACGCCTGCAAACCGCACAGCTGAAGTCGCACAAGAAATGACGCGATGGCTTGCAGAGGAACAACGTTTTCCGCAGATTACAGGCGCTACTGCGTATGTTAGTGAAGGAGGACCACGCTTTATCCTGGGCCTGAATCCGCCAGATCCGGCTCCGCATACCGCTTACTTTGTTGTCAATCTTAGTAAAGAAACCAATGTTGCGGCCTTTGTAAGCCAACTTAGGGCTGAGATGCCCCCCGTTTTCCCCTATGCCAAGCTCGGGATCAACCCGTTTTTCATGGGCTCCACGCCTCCAGGCGAAGCAGCCATTAGAATCATCGGCAACAACCATAGTGATTTATTACAGGCTGCTGCAACGATTCAAGAGGCGCTTAGCAACGTACATGGGACGATTAACATCAAACAGGACTGGGAACAACCTATCCCCAGCTTAGTGGTAAATGTAGACCAAGCCGCAGCAAGCTATGCCGGAGTCACACGAGAAGACATTTTTTCCGCTCTTAGGAAAAATACTCTCGGAGAGAGTACATCTGAGCTTCGGGAAGGAGAGTTCTTGCTGCCTATTATGCTGGCAATGCCAACAGATAACGCGACACTGTCGCAATTAAATAATATTCAGATTTTCTCACAATCTTCTGATAAAACCGTTTATTTATCAGAAATTGCTCGCGTTGATACAGAGTTTCATCCGTCGATTGTGAAAAAGAGAAACTTACGGCCAACCCTGACAGTGACAGCGCTTAATCCGGCGATGACCTCTAAAGAGTTGGTTTCCAACATCGCAGAAACGTTGGAGCAAGTTCGCAATACTGACAAAGTGCAAATCGAGTTTGGTGGAGAGATTGAAGAGAGCGAGGTCACCGCAGAAGCTATTTTTGCTTTCCTACCACTTTGTGTACTAATGATGATCATTTTGTTCATCCACAAGTACAACTCGTTTCGTAAGGTGGCGATCATCGTACTAAGTATCCCCTTCTGTGCCATTGGGTTACTTTTAGCACTGATCATTTTCAGGCTGCCTTTCGATTTTATGGCGAATTTAGCGATATTCGCCCTAATAGGCATTATTGTGTCGAATGCTATGCTAATTATCGAACAAATTGATATCGAGAAAGACGCAGGAAAATCTGAGCTTGAATCACTCAAATCGGCTTTAATGCAACGGTTTCGCCCTATTATGTTGACACAAATAACCACTATTTTAGGGCTGCTTCCTTTGCTTATCGCCAATGATCCGCTATGGCGCTCGTTTAACGTTGTGATAATGGGCGGCCTTATTTCAGGCACCATTGCATCCTTTATCGTTGTGCCAAGCTTATATGTTTTGTTCTTCACAAAAAAAGCAGCAAGGGCAATCTAAATGAATGACTTATTACTCTATATCAGTGTCTTTGTGGGGGCGGCAATTCCGGTGCTCGAAGTTTGGATTGCCGTCCCATTGGGTGTTATTGCTGGGTTACCATGGTTTCCGTCTGCACTTGCAGGCTTTTTCGGAAATTTGCTTTCGCTGTTACCCATAATTTATGCCAGTGAAAAAGTTAAGTTATTTATGAAGCGCTGGCGAAATAAGCCCGAAACTGAGCAAGTTGCCCACGACATAACGGATCGTAAACATGTAATTATGGAAAAATTTGGTGTTCCAGGCTTGGCTTTTCTGGGACCATTTTTGATTGGTATCCATGCCGCTGGTGCATTTGCAATTGCCATGGGGGCTAACAGAAAGGTTGTTATGTTTTGGTTTACCTTGTCACTGCTGGTCTGTTCGTTACTATTTGGATTTTTGGCGTCATTGGGGATCACTCAAATAGGAGAAGAAAAACAGCTTCCCTTTATGTAATGGCACAAAACAAAAGCTTTTCTGGTAGCCAGCTCCAAGGCTGGCTACCGTTACTTAAAAGTTACCAAAGCTCATAATGGGTAACTTCACTCCTCGCCAAATTAAGGCACATCCCCATACCTATCTCAACTATATCGGCTACACTGTTAGCACAGGCTAGTAAAAGCTGTTAAATCAAAATGAACACACATATCACGAACGCCCCCCTCACTGAAGTATGGATATAAATGATGTTTCATAAAAATGAGAGTGCTTTGACCGCCATAATACAGTTGAGCAAGCTTGAACTTAGTAGTGATTATTTAAACAAAAAATTTAACGATCATCGGTTATATACAGCTGCGATTTTACTGATACTCATTCCTTTGGGGCTTGCCGAAGGTATTTTTGACTACAAATCACATCCTGAAATAAAAAGTGAGTTATTTCAGCTGAGACTTTACTTTCTTCTATTAGTTATACCTGCCTGGATTATTTTAAAATCGAGCTGTTTGAAATTAGCTACGGCAACAATTTTAATAACGCTGGTTTTTTCTGCGTATCTCGGCATAAAAATAATAGAGAACACTGGCGAAGACTTAGTGACAACAGTGAGTAATGTTGCACTCTATCCCTTTTTTATCTTTTTTGTTCTCATCGGCTTCTCAATCTACATTCAGATTTTTTTTCTTACTGTTGCTTTTTCCTTTGTTGTTCTATCCGAAAACCATGGCGTGCTAGATGAGCTGATACAAAACGTTTATTTCCAGATCTCAGTGCAATCGAGCGTTTCAGCTTTATTCATTATGCTCGTCTTTTCATGGAGTTATTATCATCGTTACAACCTTCTACTCGCCTTAGAGAAATCCTCTCAAACAGATCCGTTAACGGGTGTCGCAAACCGGCGTTACTTTGATAGTAAACTAAAATCAGAAGCAAGCCGAAGTGCTCGCTCAAGCAGTGATTGCGCCCTTATCTTAC
>ERZ1673961.271-NODE-271-length-24146-cov-6.280105_pt1 | contig 24146 bp, 20 predicted proteins | sample MGYA00580189_ERZ1673961 | MGnify/ENA primary metagenome ERZ1673961 (study PRJEB41334, sample SAMN05608105) | rock metagenome | biome: terrestrial subsurface; feature: shale formation; material: shale | place: USA: Pennsylvania ... | reverse complement strand
CTTTCATCACCGGAGCACTGATCCCGAGACTCCGGGGTCAATTTCAGACGTACTCACGGCATATCCGTGTCGGCGTATTTTTTCCAGCTCGGTTTGCCATTTTTCCATTCGGTGATCTTCACCGAAATAACGCAGAATCTTTTCACAACGCTGCGCAGGCATATACGCCAACATCACTTTGGATGAGGCGCCACGAAGCAGGGGTTGACTTTGACCCTGGACGAAGCTGCATCGAAGCGCCTGCATACTTTCTTTCTGGCTGACACACAGTGCGCGGTAACCGACTGGCACCATGTACGCCGCCATTTCACCAGTCTGCTTTTGCAATCGGCTTAACACCGCATCGACCGCATCAAGGTTGTGCTGGCTGGTTTCGTAACTGCGCATCAGAAGAAGGGCCGCAGAACCGATGATCAAGGTTTTGTCATGCGGGCTCTCTTCAATCAGGTTCCACTCTTTCAGCAGTTTGAGATGTCGGTACAAACTGCTCAGTGGCACCTGCAATTGCTCACTTAATGTTTTGGCCGAAACCGGCTCGTCATTCACCGCGACCTGCATCAGCAGTTGCAGTGATTTCTCGTTAACTTGATTCGCAGATTGTTTTATTTCGCTCATGACTGCTTTTTTAGCCTTTATCGTGTTTCAGCTCAAACTTGAATTCTTATATATCGAGAATTTAATTCGAATTAAAGGATTGCATTCTCACCAAGTGAGAAAACAACTTAAATTGGCTAAATTGAACGAATTTTTTTGGCGAAAAAAGCGTTGAAGAGTTATGCAGAAAGCGGTGGTTTTATCGGCATAACATGCAGAAAATCCCAACAAAAAAGCGACGCCGAAGCATCGCTTTTTTCAGACTCACACCCAGTTAGGCGAGTTTGAACGTGGCTACTTTGGCGCTCAGCTCAGACGCCTGTTGTTTCAGCTCATTAGACTGATTCAAACTGTCGTCCGCGCCTTCAACCAACTGCTCAGTCACATCTTTGATAGCAGTGATGTTTTGCGTGATCTCGCTGGTCACATGGGTCTGCTCTTCCGCCGCAGTCGCAATTTGAGTCGCCATATCGCTGATCAGCGCCACCGCCGCGTTAATTTCTTCCAGCGCATGCGTCGCTTTATCGGCATCTTCCACCGAGTTTGCCGCCAATGTGGAGCTGCTCGACATCAATGCCACTGCTCGTTTGGTGGTTTCCTGCAGCGTATCAATGGTCGCTTTGATCTCTTCCGTCGAGGTGTGCGTGCGTTGTGATAACACACGGACTTCATCGGCCACCACCGCAAAACCTCGGCCTTGCTCACCGGCACGCGCAGCTTCAATCGCCGCATTGAGCGCCAGCAGGTTTGTCTGTTCCGCAATCCCCTGAATCGTCGCCAACACCGTAGAGATATCCTGTGCGTGTTGGTTCAGAACAGAAATGACATCGCTGGCCTGGCTCACTTCATTCGCCAGATTGTTGATTGACGCTTTAGTATTGAGAACCAGTGTGCGGCCATTATTCGTGCTGGTTGAGGAGTCCTGAGCGGCATGAGCCGTTTGCTCTGCATGTGAAGCGATTTCCTGTGTCGCGGATGCCATTTCAGTTACCGCCGTGGCCACCATGGTAATCTCTTGCTGCTGCATGCCAAGTTCGGAAGCCGACAAGTTCGCACGTTGCGCGCCATGTTCCGCCTGATTACTTAGCTGCTCTGACTGATGTCGAATGTGACCAATCAACTGCTGCAAACTGGCGACAAACGTGTTGAAACTATCGGCCAGTTTGCCGACTTCGTCGTTGTTTTCCACCACAATGCGCTGCGTTAAATCGCCGCTACCGTTGGCGATCTGCTCCAGTGCATAAGAGACGTTTTTCAGCGGACGGAACAACACATTACACAGCAGGTTGAACAGAATGGTACACAGCACCACCACCAGGGCGGTCACCAGCAGTTGACCCCACAGCGCATCAAACAGCGGTGAAATCAGTGACTGGTAGTTGATGACAATCACGGTACTCAGCGCGGTACCTTCAATCGCTCGGGCAAACAGCACATATTTGTCACCATCAATCTCGATACGACTGTCACTGCCTGAGCGCTGAGCATTCTTAATATCTGAGAAATTAATGCCCAGCTCAGAGACACTTTTATTGAGCAATTTGGTGTTGGAATGGGTAAAGATATTCCCTTTGTCGTTGACGATAAACATGTAACCGGAGCCCGGCAGCACCACCTGTTTCATGTTATTGAGAATGTCGGTAATTTCCACATCGGCCCCCAGCACTAACTGCTGGCCGTACAAGTCCACGGCTTTACCGAGCGAAACCACATTAGCTCCGGTAGCCGCGGCAACGGTTGGGTTATCCATAAACACTTTGGCCGGATTGGCTTTAGCGTTGATGTACCAGCCCCACTTACGTGGATCGTTGTTGTCCGGGGGCAACACCGCGCCGTTGGCGTTTTGCTGCGCGCCATCCGGGTATGCAAGGAACACGTTGTCGAATGCCGCAGCGTGCTTCACCTGTTTCAGGTGCGTGACGATCGCTTCCTGCTTGGCTTCCGAGGTCAGAGAAGTCAGCGCGCGCTGTTTCGACACGAGCCAATCCGATACATATTGATTGTAAGAGGCGGTCACGCTTTGCAGGCGTTGTTCAACCTCGATATCCAGACGTCCCAGAGACGCATTGAATGATAGCGCTTCAACCAGCACTCCCCCGATCACAATGGCAGCGCTGGCAGAAATGGCCAGCTTATTTTTTAACGATAGATTTTTGAACATACCCTGTCCTGATTGTCTTTATAATTTTGCTTCACGATGAAGCCGCCCTCAGGGCGTCTGCATTATAATTTCTAGCCTCAAAATAAATGCGAACTGCCCGACGAAAATCACTTTTACCAGCTGGTACATGTCACAAGTGTAGTGCTAATTCCATTTCTGTCCGTGCTTTGCGCTCGGTTGCATGTGCAAATTGTGAAGGACAAAAGATCGCTGATTAAAAACGGGCGAAAAAAAGGAGGCCGAAGCCTCCGAATCTTTACTCTGCGTTTTAACGCTGCAATAAAGTGCGCCAGGACACCTCGTCAGTCTGATAACATTTGAGGCTCAGAATAAAACTTACCACGCCCAGCGCGATGTAAATCAACGCGTTAGCCACACTGATCTGCGCGACAACCTGTGACAGACTGGAATCGGTCAGGATATTCAGTGGCAACGCCAGTGTCTGGTGAAAGAAATCGCCGATCGCATCACTGCCAAACAGACCCAGACTGAGCCATTTCAGCGCATACACAGCAATAAACATCACCAGAATAGGAGAATTCACCAACTGTGAAATCAGCAGCGTGATACAGGCCAGCGGCAGCAACGCCAGCGCCACCAACAGCATCAGTCCGAGATAGTTCAGCCAGTGAGTCAGCACAAACAGCAGTGAGCGTTGGTGCATCAGCAGTGGAATGGCATCATCAGTGGCCAGATTCACCAGCCAGAACATCAAATCCGAAGCGATAACCAGCACTGAACAGATCACTGGAATCACCAACAAACCAAAAGTCAGTTTCACGCCGTGCGTCATCAGATTGCTGACAGGCATACTACGCCAGAACATTGAACTGCCTTCCTGACGCTCTTTACGCAACGTTTTAGGAATATACAACGTGCTCAACATGATCGACAGCGCGCCAGCCAGCACGACGATCAGTGAACTGAATTCATCGACAAACTGTAGATCCATGTTGTCAAATCCGCTGTAACTCATTTCAAACGAGAGATTACTTTGAACGTTGCCATTGCTCAAAATACCGGCAAACAGTACCAGCACACACACCAGCACGAACAATGGAATGCGGCTCACCGCTTTGTGTTCGATCCACTCTTTTTCTAACATGTAGACGGAAGCATGCATTATGCGTTCTCCTTCTGCAGCGCCAAAAACAGCTCTGCCAGTTTTACACTGTAAATATGGCCTAGCCCTTCGACAGCATTGCGATGCTGTGCTTTCAGCAGCCACTTCGTGGTGCCAAGTCCGACCTGAGACGACAATGGGTTGAGCGCCGCAATCTGCTGCGTCATGGATGTTGGTGCTTCCAACACAAAGTACCCCTGCTCCACCTGTTCCATGCTCTCCTGCAACACCACTTTGCCCTGTTTCAGAATCAGTACATCCGTCAATAGGTGTTCAATTTCCGACACTTCATGACTGGCAATGATCAGCGCACGTTCGCCATCGTGGAACCATTCCAGCAGATGACGATAAAACGTATCGCGGTAAATCAGGTCCAGCCCCAGCGTCGGTTCGTCCAGAATCAGCACTTTGGTGTCCGTGGCAATCACCAGTGCCAGATGCAACTGAACTTTCATACCTTTAGACAACGCCTTGATCTTACTGTGTAAACGAATATCGGTTTTGGCCAGCACCGAGTGCGCTTTGCCTAGCGAAAATCCCGGATGTACCCCCGACGTGTATTTAAGAAGCTGTTTGACGGTCATCCATTCTGGCAGCACATTCACATCCGAGATGTAGGCCAGATGTTCCATCACTTTTGCCCGTTGATGGATCGGTTCCAGACCAAAAATCTGAATGTCGCCTTGGTAATGGTGAGCGCCAAGCAACGCTTTGATTAAGGTCGATTTCCCTGCGCCATTATGGCCGAGCAAACCCAGCACCTGACCCGATTGCAGTGTGAAACTGACATCCTGCAAGGCGCTCTCCCCTTGTGAAGCCGAGTACTGCTTCGACACATGTTTTACTTCAACATACGGATTCATTGCTCGTCCTCAATATATTGTTTTAACTGCTGCATAAAATCTTCCAGCGACATGTCTATCTGAGTCAGCGTCGCGGCTATTTGCGGAATCTGCTGCTCAAGAAACTGTTGTCGCTGCTGGGTTTTCAATTGATTCAGTGCGCCACTGGCTACATACATACCTTGTCCACGACGCTTTTCTACCAAGCCTTCATCCACCAGCAACTGATAACCTTTCATCACCGTCAGATGATTGATTTTCAGGTCGGCCGATACGGTTCTCACCGATGGAAGCGGCTCACCTTCAGGCCAGATACCTTGTAGAATCTGCTCGGTGATCTTGTCCGCCAGTTGGCGAAAAATCGGTTGGTTGTCCTGCCATTCTGTCACTGCACATTACCGATATGGTGTTATACATGTATATAACACTAAACTTGAAAACGAATTTTCGCAACTCTCTTTTTCGCACAGAAAAGAAAAAGGCCCCGCCGAAGCGAAGCCTTTAGAACAAATGACATACTTAATCAGTTGGTTGAACAGTCTGCCGGGCCGACCAGTTGCCACACTCCCCACTCACCCGATTGATCAGGTGATGCTTCGTTAGGGTTTACGTACCACTTGTTTGACCACAGTTGTCCTTGCCACGCAACAATGGTACCCGGTGATGCATAAGTTTGGCTTGCATCCCACAGGTTGTCACAGGTTTCACCACCGCTTGAGGTTTTGAGAACAACGACATTGGTGCTGGCCGAAGCGCTCGCCTGGCCATCACTCACGCTCACCGTGAAGCTCAACGTGGTATCTTGCGAGTACTCAGGCGCCACGAAAGTGACGGTGCTGCCGGTTACCGTCGCGTTCAGACCTGCTGGTACATTCCAGTTGAACGTCAGAGTGTCGAGATCCGCATCACTCGAAGCGGAAGCATCAACCACAACCGTTTCACCTGCGTTCACCTGCGCCGGAGCGCTTACCGCAGCCACTGGTGTGTTGTTCTCATTGCCGCCCGCCGGTTTCACAGTCACAGTCACATTGGCCGATGTACTTGCGCCTTCGTTATCCGTCACAGTCAACTTAAAGGTCAGCGCTTGTTCGCTGGTCACTTCCGGCGCAGTAAAGCTTGCCTGAGCGGCATTGGCATTGCTCAGCGTTACCGCTGCACCTGATGTTTGCTCCCACAGGTAGCTGGCAATCGTGCCGTCGCTGTCTTTCGACGCGCTGCCATCCAGAGTCACGCTTACCGGACCTGTCACCGTCTGAGCAGCGCCTGCATTGGCCGTTGGTGCACGATTCGCAGGCGGAGTAGTTCCGCCAGCTAACCCTTCATGCATCGCATTCAGAATGTCGCCGTTGTCAGCATCGATTTCCCACGAGAACAGACCAGCCAAGCCCAGGCTGCGTGCATACGCACCTTTGGCTTTCACTGAACGGTCATCATCAAAGGTAATCAACTGACCAGAGGTGCGGTTCCATACCCAAGGCGCTTCTGCCTGAGCATCGTAGCCGTACTCAAAACCATTAATACCTGTATTATCTGCGCCCAACATGTTGGCTTTAATGCCTTTGTAGTCAATGACACCCGCTTCCCATACGCCTTGCGCCGTCGAGCCGGTCAGTTTGCCATTACCAACACCCGTCATCGGATCGGTTGGATCCGTCAGACTTGACGGCATCACACCATCCCAGCCACGGCCATACATCGCCGTACCCAGTACCAGTTTGTTGGCTGGGACACCTTGGGCCAGCAGAAGCTGAATACCACGGTCAGCGGTATAGGCCGGGCCTTTGTAGGGTTCGCCATTTTCATCAACGCCCGTGCCATCACACTGTCCCGGACGCATGAACGTGCCACAGTTCAGCGCGGTCTGGTGACCGAGTACGTTATTCCAACCGCCGTAGAAGTCATATGTCATCGCAAAGATGTAGTCCATGTACTGCACCGCATCGGCGTAGTTCACGTCTTCAATCTTGTCGTAGCCGACACCAATGGCAGAAGTCAGCTCGTAAGTGCGACCTGTTTCCGCTTCCAGATCATTCAACATGGCACGCAGCTCTTGCATCAGAGCAACGTAAGCCGGGCCATCGTTCACTGGATCACCAAGGTTTGGCGCCGCGCCGTCACCGCCTGGAAATTCCCAGTCAATGTCTACACCATCAAAGAATTTCCAGGTTTTGAGGAAACGCTTCACCGATGCAACGAACGTGTCACGATTGGCTTTGGTGGTGAAATCAAAGAATGGGTCAGAAAGCGTCCAGCCACCGACAGAAGGAATGATCTTGAGATCCGGATAGCGCTGCTTCAGTGCCATCATCATGGCGTAGTTGCCCTTGATCGGAGAACTGTACTCATGACCTGCCTGCGGGAAGCTTTTCTGATATGCAGCCCAAGGGTCATGAATCACTACCTCATAATCCGGCACGCCCTGACATGCGGTCATCAGTGCATTGTAGCTGTTGCCACCGACTGATTTTACCGACTCGTTCGGACCACAGATCGGGATAAATCCATACAGAATGTGCGTTAAGTTTTGCGCTGGAAGGTTATCCACGGTGTAGTTACGGCCATAAATGCCCCATTCAACAAAATAGGTCCCCACCACAGTATTCGCATCGGTGGTGTAAGTTTTGTTGTTCGGATCCACATTCATGGTCAGTGGTTTGAGATGCGAACCATCGGTATCCGCGAGGGTCAGCTCAGCGGGTGCACTTTTGCTACAACCGGTGTCGTCACATGCGGCCACTTCCAGCGTATACAAACCACCTTTGCTGTAAGTGAAGTTGGCCGTCGTCTGACTGCCAGAAATCGGGCCGGAAGCCACTTCCTGACCGTCAAAATAAATTTTGTAAGTGTTGCCCGTTTCACCACTCCACTGGTTAAACGTAATGGAGATTGGCGCTTCGTCGTGGTATTTCACCATCTGGTTGTAGCCAGCGGTGGTTTCCATCGCGAGCTCAATTTTTGAAAATTGCAGATTGTTCGACCCGTAGACATCAATACTTGGTGCCGCCGGAGCCGCTAAGGCCGTTCCAGACAGAGCCAGCGCAATACTTGCGGCGCACAGAGTAATACGATTCATATCTATTTCTCTCGTTCCTTGCAGATTGTACTCAACATGAGTTGGCTGCTCTTCAGTAAGGCTTTGAAGAACATCGGCTTCAGTATTTGGGAGACTTTATTTTTTTGAAAAAAAATTAAAACGCTTTTCGAGTCACAACGAGCATTTTGTGGCGAAAATTCACCGTGTTACATAGCAAATTCTACTCTAAGCCAAGAATTCAGAATCTTTACAAAGTCAGGAAGGCAAAATTATTTTTTTGAGCTAATGAAGTTCTTTACAAGATACCAAAAACAAAAAAGCCCTCTAAAAAGAGGGCATTAGTGTAAGAACTATCAATTATAACGGGCGAAATTTCGCGGTAAAATGACGCAAAACTGGCGGCTCATAGGCAAATTCCAGCCCTTTAAAGCTTGAGGCACGCTTGGTGAGCTCAATAATCGCATCAGCAATGTAGTCCATGTGATCGTTGGTGTAGACACGGCGCGGAATGGTCAGGCGCATCAGCTCCAGCTAAGCGGGCTTTTGTTCACCCGTTTGCGGATCGCGCCCCAGCAACAGCGAACCAATCTCAACCGCGCGAATGCCCGCTTCGAGGTAGAGCTCGTTACACAGCACTTGCGCCGGGAACTGCTCAGCCGGAATGTGAGGCAGGATCTTCGCCGCATCAACAAAGACCGCATGGCCACCCGTTGGGTACTGAATCGGAATACCTGCCTCATGCAGGCGTTCGCCCAGGTACGCGACCTGACTGATACGATAATGCAGAAAATCCTCGTTCGCCGCTTCGTACAGACCACGAGCCAGCGCTTCCATATCGCGTCCGGCCATCCCACCGTAAGTCACAAACCCTTCCATCGGCACACAACGTGTACGCACCGCCTGGAACAGCTCCTCATGGTCACGAATGCAGCAGAGCCCGCCAATATTCACCATCGGGTCTTTTTTGGCTGACATCGTCAACATATCGCCGTACTGATACATCTCGCGGATGATATCGAGGATCGGCTTGTCCGCATAACCCGCTTCACGTTGCTTAATGAAATAGGCGTTCTCACAATAGCGCGCCGAATCGATCACCACCGGAATATCGTGACGAGTGGCAATCTCATACACCGCACGCATGTTCGCCATTGACACTGGCTGCCCGCCCGAGCTGTTACACGTGATCGTGGTGATGATGGCGCAGATGTTGTGGGCGCCATACTGATCGATGGTGGTTTGCAGCTTGTCGAGGTCAAAGTTACCTTTCCAGTCATACGGCGTGGTGGTATCAAACGCTTCCTGCGTCACCACGTTGACCGCTTTGCCGCCATTGAGCTCAATGTGGCCAGCGGTGGTATCGAAGTGGTAGTTAGATATAAAGACCGGCGTGGTGCCACCGCGCACCTGGCGCATGCGTTCAATCAGGGCTGGAAACAGAATTTGCTCAGCGCCGCGTCCCTGATGGGCCGGAACGGTGAGCTTGTAACCGAAGAAGTGTTCAACCGCCGCACACAGGTTGTAATAGTTACGACTGCCCGCGTAGGACTCGTCACCAAGCATCAACCCCGCCCACTGGTTATCACTCATGGCGCCAGTACCGGAGTCGGTCAGCAGATCGATATAAACATCTTCACTGCGCAGCAAAAAAGGGTTGAAGCCCGCTTCTTGTAGTGCGTGCTCGCGATCGGCCAGAGTCGTCATTTTAATCGGTTCCACCATCTTAATGCGGAACGGTTCAGGAATACGTTTCATGCTTAAATACCTTTATCGCTTCGCCCGCGCAGATAAACGCGCAGACAAAGTTCAATTGATTGGGATGCCGTCACAGCGGCAGAAGAAAAAAGCCCGTTCGATGGGCGAGGAATTTAAGCGAGAGAGGAGGTTTTGCTGAGCAGAGACAAGCAGTAATCGAGGTTATACCAAGACGACAACACTAACTTAATGTCGTGCGTTGCGTTGAAGTCCATCGCGTCATCTCCGGTTGCTGAGTCATGAAATCACTATAGTGCAGCGGTTTAGCGTTTGGCTTGCGTCTCTTTCATACTTTGCCGGACTGCTCACATCTTCATCATCACCGTGAGTGAAATGACGTGTTAAGTTTTGATGAAATTCACGACTCCGTAACCATGAAAACTTGCAATTCTCAGCCACAATCGGCACCCTCTCATGACACTACGCGCAAGCGGTTAAAAGGATAAAACTAATGAATGTAATCAAACCTTTATCATGTTTTTTGGCTATTGTTTTCAGTGCTTCTGCTGCAGCGACCGTTACTTTGGACGTGCCTGATACTATTGATCTTTTGGTCGTCAATGGTGGCAAACCGAATACTTCCGGTGGCTTTTTTGCATCATCGAAAAAGGTTGAAATGGAAGATGGTCAGCAACAAATCGTGTTTCGCTACCATCCTTATTTCACTCAAGGTAATGACCGTGTTGGTGTAGAAAGCGACGTAGTCATTGCCAAGTTCAATGCCGCGGATCAATCCATTTCATTCGACATGCCGGAGTTTCGCAATGCTGCGGATGCCGAGCGCAGCATCAAATCGATGGAATGGACGTTACGAGATCAACAAGGTACCGCCATTGAGATGAAGCAGGATCGCCTGATCAAAGAAGGCATGCAGATTGGCCGCGATTACAAGCAAGAAACGCTGGAATACAACATGACTGGCGGCCCGGCAGCGATCACCACTCAGTATGTCAAACCGACATCAGCAAACGGCAGCACCAGCGACACCACCGCCGAAGAGATGCTGCATTTCTGGTACGGTAAAGCTGACGCGCAAACCAAAGCCCGCTTCAAACAGTATGTGAATCAGCAATAAGCTGGTCACGCATCATTCGATACGATTCGGGCTCCCAATAGGAGCCCGATTTGTTGGTTACATCACTTGTGATTGCATCACGATGTCATCATCCACCGACAACTGATAACAGTAATCCGCGTGCTGAGTCAGACAATCAAAAATCTCCCGGTCAAGCTGGTTGGCGTCAACCATTTCCCCGACAATCTGTAGTGCCTGCTGCAAGGTAATGCCTTCCCGATAAGGGCGCGACTGCGTCAGCGCCTGAAACACATCCGAAAGCGCAACAATGCGACTCGGCCGATCCAATTCTTGCGCGATTTTGCCCAGCGGATAACCCGAGCCATCGAGACGCTCATGGTGATTTGATGCCCATTCATTAATCAGCGGTGAAGTAATTATGCCTTGCAGAATGAAGCGAGTATCCGTTGCATGACGTTTGATGCAGGTGTACTCCTCCGCCGTCAGCTTGCCGGGCTTGTGTAACACCACATCCGGCGTACACAACTTGCCGATATCGTGCACCAGACCAGCAAGATAAAGCATTTTCTGCATTTTGGGTGAATAGGCGAGCTGTTTAGCAAGGTACTTCGAGAGCTGCGCAACTTTGAGCGAATGTTGAAAGGTAAACGTACTTTTGGCGTCGACCACTTTGGCAAACAGCTCTGCAATATCGATGGTTTCATCCAGACCGATATTGCTGAAGAAAGGCACCGAATCGAGATGCATCATCTTGGCCTCGATATGGCGTGGGTTCATTGAGAACCAGAAATCATCGTTATCCACCAGCTCCGTCATATGTTGCACCATGTTCGCTTCAAACACCGTACCCGAATGCTGCTGCAGTTGATGCGCGATGGACAATTTGGCCTCGGCGTTTAAGTTACCAAACTTATCCTTGGGTTGATGGCGATAGAGGTGATCAACACGGTTCACCAGACAGATGAGCGTTGCCAGCTCCTTGTCGGCTTCTGCGATAGGTAAATGTTGCAACTCACTCCACGGCGTATGGTGATAAAGAACTGGTGTGGCAAAACACGAAAGCGGCGCGCATTCCAGCAGCAGCTTGTAGCCTTTTTCACAATGACGGGCAAAACTGCCGCTTTGAAGGGGAAAGATCAACGGCATTGAAGCCGAGGACTGAGTGGAGCCGCAGTCATGCACCAGGCCTGTAGAAAAAGCCAATTGCGCTTGTTCTTCATCCCAGCCCATTAACCGCGCGCACCGATAAGCCATATAACCTACCCGATGGCTATGATGAAGTTCATCGAACCCCACCGCATCCAATGCTTGGGCGATGCCCAATAATACCCGACGCAAGTCGACGCTGACGTCTTCAGCATGCAATTCCATATTGTTAACTGACACTAAAAATTTTTGAATAATTATGTTTCTCGAGATTAATACAAACAGGCAGTTTATTCCTGATTTTTTTTGAGGTTTTTCTACATAACGTGACGAAAACCATGTGCTACAAGTTTCATTTCAATATAACGTACGAATAAACTTTGAGCGTCGCACGCAAAATGCTACTCTGCGCGGCAACATGCCGGACAAATAACAGACAAAATCAGGTGGTTAGAATGTTTACCCTAATGGTCGATGACGACGTACAGCTGGCACTCATCGAAGAATCGTTTGCCCCTTTGTATGCCCAAATAGTCGCAAAACAGCAGGCGTATTTGTCACAATGGTTGGCGTGGCCGCCTTATTGTCGCTCAGAGCAGGATTTCCAGCTTTTTATCCAGAATATGCTGCACGACTATGCCGACGGCAAAGTCGTCGTCTGTGCGATGTTTTATCGTGGGGAATTGGTTGGAAACTGCAGCCTGCAAGAGATCAACCGCGATTTACAGAAAGCCCGTATTGGTTATTGGCTGTCACAAGAACACCAGGGGAAAGGCATTGTCACCCGGGCCGTTTCTCGTTTGATTAACCTTGCATTTAACGCCTATCAACTGGAGAAAGTTGAACTGGCTGCCGCCAGCGGTAATCTGGCGAGTCAGGCAGTTGCCAAGCGCCTTGGATTTAATCAGGAAGGGATAATTACCCGGGCAGAGAATCTGAACGGGCGCGTCGTTGACCATGTGGTGTTTGGACTGACGCGCACCAACGCCGAATAGCATCTATAAAAAAGCGGAGCCCAGCTCCGCCTTTTTCTTATTGCCAGAAGAACATCGCAATAGCAGATAGCAACGCAATACAGGCAATGTTGAGGAACATCCCCACACGCATCATTTCGCTCTGCTTGATATGGCCCGTTGCAAACACAATCGCATTCGGCGGAGTCGCCACTGGCAGCATGAACGCACAGGAAGCCGCAACGGCAATCAACACAGAAAGCAGTACTGGCGATACGCCAAACGCTTCTGCCACGCTGGCAAAGACCGGAATGAGCAGCGCCGCACTGGCGGTGTTACTGGCAAACTCCGTCAGGAAAACAACGAATGCGGCAATCACCAGCACGATGAACAGCAGGCCCAGGTCGGCAATCATCGCACTCAGTTCATTGGCCAGAAACACGCTGGTACCCGTTTGTTTCAGTACGTTACTCAAACAAATACCGCCGCCGAACAGTAGCAGCACGCCCCAGTCCGCCGTTTTCTCGATATCTTTCCAGTGCACCACGCGCGCAAAGCTCACCATGACAATCGCGCCCAACGCAATAATGGTATCGAAACTCTTAAAGCCGCCTAGCATCGCGTTGACAGGTTTACTGAAGATCCACAGGAACACAGTCAGACCAAAAATCGCCAGTGTGACCACTTTGCCTTTGTCCCACAGAACTGGCTGACGGTTGAGTTCAAAGTGGCCGCTCAGGTCTGGTTTCAGGACCAGATACAACACCAGAATCGCCATCGGCAGCATGATGATTGTGGTAGGCAGACCAAACTTCATCCAATCCGTAAACGACAGACCCACTTCTGCCGCTGCAATGGCGTTTGGCGGGCTTCCAACAACGGTCGCAATACCACCAATACTGGCGCTGTATGCAATGCCAAGTAGCACGAAAACGTAAGTGCTGTGACCACGGTCGTCATCGACTTTGCTCAGTACACCAAGCACGAGTGGCAACATCATCGCCGCGGTCGCAGTGTTACTGATCCACATAGACAAACCAGCCGTCACGCCAAACAGCATGAACACCGCGACACTCATTTTGCCGCGAGCCATGATCAGGACTTTGTCAGCGATCACTTTATCCAGCCCCTGACGGTGCATCGCGGCAGCAAGCGCGAAGCCTCCCAGGAACAGGAAAATAATCGAGTTAGCAAAATTATTGAGCGCGGCCTGCGTATCAAACACGCCAAACAAAACGGCCATGATAGGCACCAGTATTGCGGTTACCGTCACGTGCAGTGCTTCGGTCAACCACAGCACAGCGATAAACGCGAGCATGCTGATACCTAAAACGACATTTGGCTCAAATGGCAGGGTATTAAAAAGGATAAAAAACAGCGCGACATCGGCAAGGATGATCAGGCTGTTGCGGTTAAAAAACCATTCTCGGGTATTGTGGGGTAAAGGGACACTATCATTTCTATTCATTATTATTCTTCCTTAAGGAGGCCAATCGGCACTCGCGATCATCACACAGATTCAAACGAGGAGATAATAATTATTGCGAAATTGTTAAGCCTATCAAAACTATCACTTACAATTTAACACATTGAAATAAATAGAAATCCCAACACCATAAATTTTAACAATTTGGAAAAATACGTGCTTCAATTCAAACGATTGAGCTAATCAATACTTTTAACAATTTGTTCAAATGCCACTTTAACTTCACTTCCTTTCATAATTCTTCCATGTCCTTGATTTTTAGTAGTAATCAAAGTGACATTTTCTATTTCCTGCGCCGCCTTATCAGATTCAGCGTAGCGAGCAAATCGGTCTTTTTCATCATGGACAATGATGGTTGGCGCTTTACGCTGTTTAAGGCTCTGGTAGGGCTGGATAGAATGAATAGGATAGCGATACTCGTCCTGTACTTCATTGACGACCTCTTCAAACAGACGCATGGAGTATCCTGAACGGGCTACCGTACCGAATAAGTTATCCAGATAATCCAGAACAGGCGCAATAAGCACCATCGGACAACGTTCCAGTTTGGCATGACGACATTCCAACGCGGTGACATTCCCCATACTGTGGCCAATCAGTCCGACAAACTCAGGTTCACTGTCGAGAATCGCTTCCAGGCCACGCACAAATGCCGGCACATGACCAAATGCCCCTTCACTTTCACCGTGCGCCGGATGATCGTAAGCCAGCGCCGTAAAACCTTGCGCCGCAATATGCTCCATCAGCGGGAAAAACTGGCTCGACGACCCGGACCAACCGTGAGTCAGGATCCACACCGGACCTTCTCCTAAGCGGTAAGTGCTCAGTTTACCTTCCGCAGACTCCACCTGACTTTTGATCATGCCTTTTGGCGGGTGATTGTTCGCCGTCATTCGCGCTGGAGTTAGCAGTACCTTGCGTGCCGTTTTACGAGCATGCGCCGGAGCCAGAGTATGGTGCAAACGGGTTGTCCAGTTAACCAGGCTGCGGCGCAGGCTGAACTTGCCGGACGTATTGAAATAAATCTTCTCACTCATGATTCGATCCTTCAGCACAAAAACGAACGTTCGTGCTTTTTATTGGTAAAATTTTTTGTGTTCAAGCCAACTCGCTAAACGTAAAGCGAGTTAACCAAATTCTTCACGCCTTTTTCCAGCGCGCCAGCAGCGCATCCACGCCCTGCCAAAAGTGTTGATAACTCTGTTCTTGTCCATATAGTGAATAAAACAGATGCGCACTCAGATAGAGCCCATACAATTCATAGCTCGCTTGCTGAGCATTCAAATGAGCGACAAATTGCCCCTGCTCTATGCCTTTGCTGATTTGAATCTGCAAATAGTGAATCCAGCTCGAAATCGACGCTTTCAGTGTCTGCTGAATCGCACAATCGGTGTGCACCGCTTCTTTCCACGCATCCAGAAACATGCAACTGCCCTGAAACGATTGGTTCCAGCCCAGCCAGTTGTCCAGAATCCGACGCAGTTTTCTCTCGATATCACCGTCATCAAGTTCGCGGGCTGGTGAGATCACTCGACGAATAAACGTCTGGTTGGCAAACTCCAACACGGCAATTTGCAGATTCTCTTTGGAATTGAAGTGTGCAAACAGGCCGCTTTTGGACATACCGCACTCTTTCGCCAACTCACCGATCGTCAGACTCTCTAAGCCATTGGCGCTCGCCAGCTCAAATGCCGTCTGCAATATATTCTCTCGAGTGATTCTTCCTTTGCTCATTATTGACCACCATAATTGCATTACGCTCTATTTTTAGCACGTTCGTTCTATTTTGCAAATTTGATTTCTCGCTCTTAGAAATCTGTGAAAGAATGGTGAAATTGCGACCACGGTCAAAGGATTGATATGGAAGGGATATTAGAGCAGCTGCAGTTTTCGGCGTCCATCACCGGCCCCATTTGCCTCATGCTGGTTTTGGGGGTGATGTTTAAACGCATGAATCTGATCAACGAAAACTTTATTGAAGTTGCATCCCGTATGGTATTTCAGGTCACTCTGCCTGCGATGTTGTTTCTCAGTATTGTGGGTTCAAAGCACGACTTTTCTTCCAGTGCCGCGCTGATCATCTTCGGTTTGGTGGCCAACTTTTCGTTTTTCCTCTTCACCACCTTTACCACCAAGCGCGCCTTTCGAGACCCGCGCGACCAAGGGGTGATCATTCAAGGTGGCTTTCGAGCCAATACCGCTATTATTGGCCTCGCGTATGTCGCCAATACTTATTCAGATGCGGGTGTGGCTCTGGCTGCTATTTATGTTGCCTCGACAACGGTGCTGTATAACATTCAAGCCGTCATCGCTCTGACGCCCAAAGGTGAAACCACAGGGGTGCAAGCGAGCAAACTCATCGTTAAAACGCTGACCAAAAACCCGTTGATCATTTCAATTATGCTCGGTGTGGTGTGCTACTTTCTGGCCGTGCCTATCCCCAACATTGTCACTCAGGCCGGACATTACTTCGCCAACATGACTCTGCCACTAGCGCTATTGTGCACTGGTGGTTCACTCGATATGCGTTCACTCAAAGATGACAAAAGTTCAGCCTGGTTCTCTACCGCCTATAAACTGGTGCTCTCACCCGTGATGATCACAGGCGCCGCACTGCTCTATGGTTTCCGTGGTATGGATTTAGGCCTGATTTTCCTGATGAGTGCGTCACCAACCGCAGCCGCAAGTTACGTCATGGCTCGGGCGATGGGCGGGAATGCAACGTTGGCCGCCAACATCATCGCGTTGACCACCGTATTTTCCCTGCTCTCGTGCACGTTGGGCATCTTTATTCTCTCCAGCTTCCAGCTCATCTGACGCACGATTTTGTTCTCCGCCCATACCACTCTGTACGGCGGAGAACGCAATCTAAAGAGAACTTCTCTGCTTTTGTTATGACCAAGGTCCTTGTTTGTGCGTTAGCATTAACTGCGCATTTGCAGGAAGCCCTCATTTCGCTCTACGCTTAGTCAGGGTGCTGGACGTACCTGACTGAAATTCATACTCTTTCGCAAAACAAGGAACCTTATGTTGGCACATTGGCTGAGCGCTCTTTTACTACTACTTCCGATGATCTCTTGGGCCGAAACGGCTCAACCAGTTCCTTGGGAAATGGCTAAAAACCAGGATGGCATCACTATCCAAACTCGCAAGCATCGTGACGGTTTAGTCGAGATTCGCGCGCAGATGTTTGTAAACACCACGTACGCAGCCTTTATGACACTCCTGGAAGACAGCAGCAATGTTCCGAACTGGATTGATAATGTGGACTCCAGCCGTGTGCTCAAACAGATATCGGACAACGAAAACATCGTCTACACACGCTTTGCGGCCCCTTGGCCAGCCAGAGACAGGGATATGGTGACTTATTCGCAGTTCAAGCAGTTTGCAGGCGCGTTGGTACTGACCATCAAGGATGCGTCAGATCAGTATCCTGAGCAGGAAGGTTTTGTGCGAATCAAGGCCGTGAAAGCCACCTGGACACTAGAAAAGCTAACCAATGGGATGACGCATATCGACTATACCGCCTTTGCCGATCCGGGCGGCATGTTACCGAATTGGCTGGCGAACAAATTGTCGGTGTCGAGTGCTTTCAATACTTTTGAAGGATTGAGAGCGCAGTTACCTGACTATCAGAATAAACTGCACCCTCATGTAAAGGAGTGATTAGAACAGTTTGCCGTACGGCAGATAAATCAGATTCAGTACCATTAGTATAATCATGACGCTAAAAGTCAGTTTCATTCCGGTTATGCGGCCTTTAAGTTGATCGTTTAAGATCGCTTTGGCATGCAGCAAACGACCGAGAATGAAAGCAATTCCCGTCGCATGCAGCCACCATACATTCGCGCCGTTGAACTCTGCGAAGCCCATCAAAATCAACGTGATCGGAATATACTCCGCGGCATTGCCCTGCGCACTGCGCGCCAAAGTCAACGCATTCACGCCCCCATCCATATACTTCACCTGATGGCGCCGACGCTGCTTGATCACCTGCACTGCCAACCCTATCAATAACCCAGCTAAAATGACGGCATACAACGCTGTAACCATAAGATTTCCTTAGTCTCCATTGAGGAGATAAGTGTAGATGAAAAGAGAGGAAAGAAAAAAGCGCCCTAATACCCGAACTCAAGCAAGGGCGCTTAAGCATTAGAATAAATCAATCGAGGTTTCATCCAAAAATAGATTAGGCTTAATGTCTTTCACAAATTCAGCCACTTGTTTATCCATTTCCGCTTGCTCTTGCTCAGTAACGAGAATTTCAAACACCGGTTCACCATTTTCAGTTGTCATAGGGCGACCATCTTTGACTCGCATCTTGTGCGTAATTCTAGTGTCTTCTTGTTGTTCGCCACCTAAGGCTCCTGAAACGCGGTTATAAAAATAGGCTTTTTTAGCGTTCTTTTGAATAATTAATTTTCCAGAACCATCTTTTTCACCTAGAGAATAAGCGTAATATAAGCTTCGAGCTGCGGCAGGATAACCAAGTTGAATAGCCTCATTAATCCACTTAAGTGCCCCCTCAACATTACCATCGTATAATTGAGTGTAATAAAGAGAAACCATTGCTGGTGCATAACCTTGATTGGCGGCAAACTTGAAATACGGTAGCTTGTCTTCAAATGAATCCCAATAGATATTGTGATCTAAGAATCGATAGCCCCCATTACGAGTTCCTCTAATGGCAATTTCTTGATATCGGCTCTGACGATAAAATGGAATATATTCCCACCAATCTCGGGTTGTAGAGCTATGAGCAAATTCAGCTTTGCCATTACCATTTTCTGCCAGTACTTTCCATCCCTGCTTGGCTTTCGTTAGCCATTTCTCATCACAGGGCCAACCAAGGAACTTACAAGGGTTGTTAGCATAAAGATTCACATCCCCCAGAACTCCCATCGCCCATGGGTCGCCCATCTCCGCCGCTTTTAAAAAAGTATCTCCCGCCTCAAAGTGCTGGCGGTTCTTGTACTGGGTCACTCCCAACCAAAACGTTGCATAAGCACTGCCCGCATCGGATTGCTGCTGAAAGATTTGCTGCGCTTGTTGGTACTCTTTTTGATTGAACAGACGAATACCCTGCTCGATAGGGGCATTCGCCCAAACGGCGCTGTGGAGTAACATTAAACAAATAACGATAATTTTTTTCATGTTTATTTCTCTGGTAACCAGTTAACAAGTCGGTAGCCCCTAGCTTTTAAGTGTTCAAGCTGCGCCTTATCACTGGCAGGCAGTGCGGTGTATTCGGTACTTAAACGGGCACGGCGCTCTGAGCTCAAGGTGTTTTTTTCTAAAATTAAATTATTTTGTGTCAGCCAGAACATGTAATCTTTAAACTCTGCATAATCAGTATTTAGTGATCTCATGTATGTGGCTTTATCTTGGTCATTTGGATTTTCATACGGTTGAGAAAAGGCTTTGATAAAGAAATCACGTAAAATCAAGATATTTTTTGCGTAACGCGACCACTGCTCTGTTTTATCTAATTGAGTCGGATCAGCCAACCCCATGCGCTGCAGCGCATTTTCAAAACGGCGCATACCACTTTGATTGGCTTTTTCGCCTCCTAACCAGAGTAATATTTGGTTGATCGCCTTACGCTGATTTTCATTGCGGGTGGCGGCTTTATCTCGCTCAAGCGAAGTATCCTTAAAAAGGGTAAATACTGGAATATCATTATAATGGACCAATACCGACAATAGCTTAGCTAACGTTTCTGCGGGCATATTGGCAATCCACTGTTGGTTTTCTCGCTGATGCTCCTTCGAGAGTAAAAAGTTCGCCACAAAATAAGCGTTATCTTTATCGCTGGCTTGCTTTTCCATATTGGTGATGATGTTAAAGGGTAACATCATCACTTGCCCAACCGTAAGGCCAAAAGCCGCCGCCACAGTCAATATTGTGTTAAACGCGGCAAAGGTATTAACCTCACCCGATTCATCGAAAAATTCAAAACGTTGGAAGCCTGAATTTTGCATCACCGCGAGTAAAGCGGCGAAAAAATCGTTCGCAGCCGCTGGGTTAAGTTCGGTGGCAAACTTACCGCCAATCCCCATCCCAGTACTGGCTCCCAGCGCAGTGATAAAAATAAAGCGGCCATTTTGGAAGGTGCATTGCAGCACACCTTCATAGCCAATGCCTAGGCTCATTTTAAAATCTTGACTGACTTTAAACAGGTTTTGCGGTGGCGATTTTTGATCTTTTGTCCAATCGTATTTGCAGCTCAACATACCGCCCGCTTCGAGCCCCGCAAAGGCAGAGGCTTCCGCTTTAATGCCTGCGCCAATCGCGTTGTCATTGCTGCCGCGAGTCCCCAAGGATGATACAGCGTAAGAGCTGTAATCGGCGCGACTTGGTACCGTCCCCTTGATGCCAAGTGGCTTTACTTGACGTTTTCCAAACCCCTCGCGAGTTTCTTCAATATTGCCAATATGCAGTTGAGTCCCCAACTTAAGGCTTGCTCCTAATACACCATAAGCTTTGCCTTCAATCATCAATACTGCTGTGCCTATGTTTTGGGTTTGCTGTTCGCTACTCTCTCTGACACGATAGGGAATATCTAATGGCAAAGCTCCTGCATTAGGGAATCGTATCGTGAAGACGCGTTCAGCACTGGCCAATGAAAAACCGGCATTCAGATCGATTTTCACCAGAGTAGAGGAGTCTGCTTTGATCAGTTCATGATCAACTTTCACCTCAGCGCTATGAACATAACGAGCAAACTGGACGCCGCCGCTGGTTTCGTAAGCAGTATTAATGCCAAACATTTCATTTTCAAAACGTTTTGTTTGCCAAGGAAACACAATGTCTTCAACGTTAGCCCAAGTTGCGGTTTGCTCAAATTTGAGGCTTTTCAATACCGATTCACTGCCCAGTGCCTTTTTGAGCCCTGCCGTGATTTTGCCTTTCTCCCGTGCAGCTGATGTGGCCAGATTTAACGAAATCACCGAGGTACATTTTTTATTTTCAGCCACATCAGCAGAAAGCACTGGGCTATCAGACAAGATATAAAGCGCCGTCGTTGGATCAGAAGAGAGGGCGCATTCCACTACGGTTCGCTGATTAATACCACTATTGGCAAAAATCTGGTTATTGAGGTTTTGAGGTTGCCACTGTGTTTCATGAATTAACACCGTGCGAGATGAATCATCCCAAACTGGAACATCACCGATAAAGGTAATGTCTCTTTTCAGGTAATCCCAATGGGGAGCTTTGGCCTTCTGAGTGGCCAGTGTTAAAAGATTTTCACAACGTTGCTGCGCCGCTTCCGCGTAACGCAATAAACTTTTAACGTATTGAGCATACTGCGCATTCTCGCCCAACCGTTCAGCAAAATCTTGTACTCGCAGCGCAATTTCTTGCAGTAGCAGTAAATTCAGCACATAAACACAGTAATACCCCATGGAACTAGAAATCGGAATCTGTTGGTTAATACTCCCCAGAAGGTTGTTTAAATCAGTAATACTGGCACGTTGTTCTTTGATCGCAATCCGTACTTGCTCTACTCGCTCCCATCCTTTAAATAGCTCATCTTCCGTTAAGCACTGCTCTTTGAGTACTGTTCCCGTCTGATTCAGGTGGTACACCGCAGCATAAAAATCAGGATTCTGCAGTCGGTTATCACTCTTGGTAATAGTGAAAAAGGCCCTAGGTTCCCATCTTAGCGTTTGATTCCTTAGACGATTTAAAACCTTATGCGCAGTGCCTTGCCAATACTGATAACTTTCATACGCGGTTTTTAATGAGGGTATCGCGGTGGAAATGGTTAAATCTGCACTGTCGATATCGTCACATAACCCAATTTTTTTACGTTCTTTTTTGATAGTTTCTAATGCGTTATAAATTTTAAGCTCAACGTTTGAGGAGTAATAGGCATGCTTATCAGAAAATTGGTAATGTTTACCTTGCTCTTCAAGACTTGTTTTGGCAGCAAAATCCATCGCCTCTTTTTCAAAGCGTTGAATGCTTTTTTCGAGCTGCTTTATCAGAGACTTCTGTAATTTTTTGAGTTGTGAAACTCGGTGAGTTTCGGCACCAGCAATCGCATCTTTAGTTAACGTAGCGTATTCACCATCAATGAACCAACTTGAGCCTTGAGAGCGTTGTTCAATATCACACAACGTCTCTTCATATTGTTTTTCAATCTGTTGCTGGCGTGCAATGATGCGACTGAGCCCTATACGCTCATTTTCTGAAGGGAATTGCAGGACATTATTTTGGTAACAGTGGGATAAGGCCATGTGTTCCAACAAAGCTTCTCGATAATCCTTGGCTTTCTGTTCATCAATATGCTTTAAAAAAGCTTCATGGGCGATGCTATTGAATTGATCCATCACGCCCAGTTTGGTGAGCTGTTTAAGAACGGTTTCTTTATCGCCTTGTAAAGCAGCTTTACAACGCTTGTTATCCTCAAGCACATACTTTTTTGCCTCCTCTGTGAGCAGGATCAGCATCTGTTTTCTGGTGTTTGGATGCTCGGGGACATATAAAGCATCGACAAATTGCGGAACACTGCATTCAGAGAGGGTAAGCCGCTCATTCGATAAAATTTGCTTAGCCTCCCGCTCACCACTAGCCACATCGTAGACTTCGGGTAAAACCAAAGTATTACCCTTGTAGATCAGATCAATATCTTTGATCTGCTGGGCATTCAACCGCTGTAAAGTAGCAACATCGGTATTGTAACGTTTGGCTAATACAGAGAGCGTATCGCCGGGTTGGATAAGATGTGTGCTCATTGTAATAATTCCTCAATAAGTGCACTAGGAAGTGAAAGTTGTTTTTGTCCCAGATCGCGATGTGTATTTCTGACAATCGAAGAAACATATTCATCACTTAAAGAGGGGGAGAAACATGCGCTTTCAGTTAATCCTAAAGTCGCATTGATAACATCTTCATCTCCATATTTAGCGACAACAGATAATGTATAGGGGGAATAAAAGCGGTAGAGGAATAGACGCCCATCCTCACTTCTTGCTGTAATATTTTTTTGTAATGACTTGACCACATCTTCAATGTTTTTATCATTCTGATAAACAAAGATAATTGCACTAGTTGCCCAATTTAGGTCATTTTCCCAACGCTGCCACAATTCATCCAGAGGGTTTACTTTGATCCATATAGGGCTATTCGAAATTTGCGGCTGCCAATCAGTTCCTAAATACAATGGTTCCCACTCTTTTTCTTCCTGAGCACATAATTTTTTAGCGTCAGTCACGCGAAGTGTATCGACGACAAGCAGATAGTTCTTTTCTTCGCTATTCATTGAGTACACTCGCAATTCGCCTTTGGACAACTTCCATCTGCTCTTTTTTGACAAAGCTCTATTACAGGTAAGTCCAATGTAGCGACAGCAGGTAGTAGACTCGACATCGTCGCTGACATTGGAGCACATAGCATTTCCTCTGGCACCGCTTGAGCTTCAACGCCTCCAGGCAGTTCAGCCACTTGTCCACCATAACCCGAGCCGCTGCCTGCGCTTCCGCCAGAGTTGAGGTTAATGGCGGAACCGACCACATGCACGCCGCCAGCATCAACTTTGATAAAGCTGCCTGCGGCTTTGATGGTGAGTTCGCTGCCCGCGTCGAGGACCAACTTGTTGCCTGCTTTAAGGTGCACTTCGTTACCGGAGTCGAAAATGGTCTTATCGGCCACTTTCTGATGCAACGAACCGCCGATTTCAATGCTTTGGTCTAACGCGATTTTGGTGCGGCTTTCCCCACCCACAGTCAGATGCTGATTGTTTTTGATTTGAGTAAAACGATCGTTCTCCACCGTGAGGTGTTTGTCGTGCTTAATCACGCTGGTGTGGTCGTTTTCAATCAGTCCGTCAAAGTCTTTCTGTGCGTGCAGATAAATTTGCTCACTGCCTGCTTGGTCTTCAAAACTGAGTTCGTTATAACCCTGCCCCTGATGGGTTTCGGTGCGCAGCACGGTTTTGGTTTTGTTATCCGGTAGTGCATACGGCGCAGTGTTAGTGGCGTGATAGGTGCGGCCAGTGACTATCGGTTGGT
>ERZ1673961.270-NODE-270-length-24214-cov-30.920568_pt1 | contig 24214 bp, 28 predicted proteins | sample MGYA00580189_ERZ1673961 | MGnify/ENA primary metagenome ERZ1673961 (study PRJEB41334, sample SAMN05608105) | rock metagenome | biome: terrestrial subsurface; feature: shale formation; material: shale | place: USA: Pennsylvania ... | reverse complement strand
CTCCTCAGAGTCAAATACTGTTTAAATAACAGGGGGTGAAACTAAACACGCCCTGCTAATTTTGGACAAATCAACGCCAAGAACTTTCATATTTGGATGCTAGGATCGTTTGCTGGCTTCAGCTAACTCCATGAATTCCTCCGGTGTGTAAACTTTTTCATACCACTCAAAGTCTTTTTTATTGTAGGTTACTAATGGAGCGTTGAGCTTTAGCGCCAGTGAACATATCATATAATCCCTCGCGTTCTTTCTAAAGTCCCACCGTCCCCAGACTGCTTTCACAGTTTTCAGAGCACACTCTTTGTCAAACGCCATAACTTCAATCCCTATGCTGTGCAAGAGTGCATCAACTGCACTTCTGCCTTCCTCAATGCTTCCCATCTTTTTGGACTGGTGGTAGAGGTACTCGGCATAGCTTACGGAACTTATTATCGGAGAGTGCGGAGAGTCCTTTAACCAGAGCAGGAACTTCCAGTTGTGGAAAACGTTTGTATCAAGGACTACCTTCATTTGTGATCCTCCGTGAACATTTTGCCCAGCCCTTCTCTCATCTCTTCTATGCTTTCCTCGATGTCCCTTGATAGTTCAGCCATCTCTTTAACGAAATCCTCAAGACGTTTTATCACATAGCCCTCTTTTGTCTTGATGAACACTACCTCGTCTCCAGCCTTAATCCCAAGCCTCTCTCTCACTTCCTTGGGAATCGTTACTTGGTATTTCTTTGTTACAGTTGGCATTGGGATCACCTATATGGTATTACATCTATTGGACTATTAATACTTTTCCCATTTGGCTTTTTCTTTAACTCAAGTCTGTCCCTTTAGGGTGGGGAGGAGGTCATCCTACAGGGATAATGATTTCAAAAGAAACACTTGGGTTTTGAAAAAGCTGTTAAAAGCTCTAATCTTTTTCCTTCAAAATCTGCTCTATGTCGTTGTAGATTGAATCCCTCGAAACGCTGAATAGCCTCGCTATCTCGGAGATGTTCAGAACCTTAACGTTCCACCCAAAGAGTTCAAGGGCTTTTCTTAGGATTGCCCTTCTCTCCTCAATGGTGAGGTTTTCAAAGCTGGCATCCTCTCTGGGTCTGTTAATCACAGCTACCCCCACGGCGTATTTTCTTCTCGTTACCGGCATCGTGTAGGTTCCGAAGGTGAAGTCAACTATTTCAGAGTCCTTTATTCTCATTTGCATCCTTTTTTGGAGCTCCTCTACAACATTTTTTCCCGAGGCGTATTCTGCTATTATGTATTTTTCTGTATTCCTTGTCGGGTCTATCTTGAGGGCTATTTTTATATCCATAAAGGCTCCAAAAGACAGCTCTATTTTAGCTCTTTCTATGGCTCCCGGTGTCTTTTCAAGGATTTTAGCCTTTTCTTCCAGCTCTCTTAAACATCCCTCCACACTCGCAGCCTCACATTCAATGAAGAGCAACATATCACCCACCACAATTTTTAGGATTTGTATACATAATTTGGCATGGAGATATTTATATGATTTGGTGGGGAGGTATTTGGGATGAATATATCCCAATCCTTTGCGGAAGTCATTTTGCATTGGATGAAATGAAGCATCTTTCAATTACTTGGGGATTTTTCCAGTATTTTCCCAAGGTGTTGGTTTGGCTTTGTTGATATTTCAATCTCTGTTGGAAAAAATCTAATAGGGCCTGGATACTATTGGAAAATCTCTATCCAATGTTAGTCAATTTTGGTGTAACAGTAGACATAATTGGGGAGAAAGCTATTTATATAAGTTTGGCGTAATTTGTATTTGAAATACCCAATATGGAGGTTGGTTGGAAATGATAAACCTGAAGAAATTGTTTAGAAGGAAGAAAGGTCAGGTGCGCTGGAGTATCTCTTCATGATAGCAGCAGCGCTGATAATCATCTTCGTGGTGGTCAGGTACATAAGTGGTACTGGTCAGCAGGCTTCATCACTGGTAGACATTGCCTCACTACAGAGCCAAGCAGAACTTGCAAAGACAAATCTTCAAGCGAGAGGATGGTGGGACAACGACTATACTTTATCCTGGGATGGATCTAGTAAATTGACGATCAAGTCCTCAAATACAGATGTAGCTACTATTGACATTTCAAATAGTGCTTACTTAGACGACATAAAGAGTGAACTTGGGGACAGTAGTACCGCTGTTACTATTGATACGGACGCTGACACTCTAGGAGAAATTTATGATAAATGCATGGATGAGAATAATGAGCTTGCTTGTAAGATCTTAGCTGCCCTTGGTGGTAGCTGAAGACTCTCTCAATCTTTTAATCTTTTTCTGGTGATTTTATGAAAAAATCACAAGGTGCTTCGGAATATTTAATGATAAGTGCTGTGGCGCTTATTATTGTTCTGATGGTTATCTTATTGGTCTCATCAAGGCCGAATGAGGTTAGTGAACAAACTAAACCCCAACAATATATGACTAGCGTTGAAAGTCTAATAAGTAAACTTAAAGCTCAAAAAGACTGGGATACAATAAAGACTCAAACCATCTCCTGCTCGGAGGGACAGTGTGAGTTCAACGGGGAGACGAAAAGTATAGATGATGCCACTTTTACCTACTCAGACACCCTTGAGAACGCCTACAACAAGTGCATCTATGAAAACGATTTAGAACCCTGCAAGGCGATAGTTTATGTTCTTGGGGATTAGTCGAGGGTTCGATGAGGGATAAGTTCAGGTATCCTCCTTGTGATGTCCGGTTTTGGCTTTCCAGTGAAGTTGGGGCAGGTTTGATATCTTTCTTCCGAAAATCCCTTCTGGAACATCTTTAGATCAATTTTTGCCTATTACATTCAATCGAAAATTTTATCAATATTAAATGCAATAACCAAAAATTGGGTGATAGCATGGGAACACATGTTCAGACTGAAGTTAATGGTGAAACTCACGATGTTCTCAAAATGCTTGCCATCCTGAGAGGCAAAAGTCTAAAGGAAATAGCGAGGGAGGCCTTGGAAGAATACGCAAAGAAGCACAAAAAAGAGGTTGAAAAGCTAATCCAGGAAGACCCTATCTGGGACACTATAGGGGTTCTGGAGCTTGAAGAGGATGCAAGCGAGCGGGAGGATTGGGGGACGGTGGAATGGCAAAGCGAGTGAAGCCAGAGCTGATTTACATGGACACGAGTGCAATGATAGCGTTAGCCAGCAAAACAGATAAGAATCACAAAAAAGCAAGAGAATTTTTTGAAAAATCTATTAGGGGCGGCATAAAGTTCGTTGTTGGCAGACCCGTACTGGTGGAGTTCCTCAATGGAGTTTCAAAGAGGGTTAACAAGAAGACCGCAGTTCAGCTCTATAAAAGCTACACCAATAGCAGGGTTATAGTCATTGAAAAAGAAACAGAGGAAGACTGGGAAAAGGCCTGGAGAATATTTGAGGAGTATGAAGACCAGAACGGCATGGATGTTATAGATTGCTTGAGCTTTGCGATAATGGAGAGGTTAAAGATTAGAGAAGCCTTTACCTTCGACAAAGACTTTGAGACGTATGGGTTCAAAAGGGCGGTGTAGCTCTAAATTCTCACTTTTGCTTTCACTCCTTCTCGCATTCGCAGGGATTCTTCCCGCAGTAGGGGCATACGCCGGGATACTTCTTCTTTGCGGCATCTTCAACATCAATGCCGGCTATGTTGGCCAAGCTAACCAGCCACGCTAAAACATCCGCAAACTCCTCTTCCATTGCCTCTCTGTCTCCTTTCCTAAGGGCTTCCGCTAGCTCGCCCACTTCCTCGGTAAACCAGAGGAACGTCTTCTCCAAGCCCCTCTTCTCGTCCCTGTGAAAGTAAAGTTCCCTAATAAGCTCTTGGAACTCCCTTATGTGCATTCTCTCACCCCTTAAAAGGCTCGGTGTGGATTCTCATCACCACTCAGCGCAATTCGCTCTCCTCATTGCCTGACTCTAAATTCTCGGGAGCCTTTTAAAGGTTAGCCGTTTTTGATTGTTTTTCTTTTTGTGTAATTTCATGGAAAACAATAGAAAAACATATAAAGGATGTGTGCGTATTCTATATCAGGGGTAGCATGGAGAGGCATTATACTCTAAAAGAAGCCTCAAAAATCCTTGGAGTTACTGTAAAAACACTTCAGAATTGGGACAAACAAGGGAAAATCAGGGTTGTCAGAACAGTTGGGGGTCGAAGAAGAATTCCAGAAAGCGAAATCAAGAGAATACTTGGGATTCAAGAGGAAAGGAAAATAATTGGATATGCAAGAGTCTCAAGCAGAACTCAAAAAGATGATTTGAACAGACAAGTCCAAACGATAAAAGAATTCGCAAAAGAGAAAGGTTGGGACATTGAAATCCTCAAGGATATTGGCTCAGGGTTAAACGAAAAGAGGAAAAACTACCAGAAGCTCCTCAAAATGGTGACAAACAAGGAAGTCTCGAAAGTCATCATTACATACTCCGACAGGTTAACACGATTCGGTTTTGAAACTTTAAAAACGCTCTTCCAAGCCTTTGGAACAGAGATAATAGTAATCAATGGAGAACTTCAAAAAGAGCCAAGAGAAGAACTCATTGAAGACCTGATAGCAATAATCTCGCACTTTGCCGGCAAGCTGTACGGAATGCGCTCCCGCAAGTATGAAGAGGTTGTGGAGAATGCAAAACAGCTCTTCCAAGAATGAAACCATCGTCAGGGCGTACTCAATTCCCCTCCGGGCCAACGATGTTATTCTAAACTTTATTGAAGAGTATCACAACATGGCAAAGACTACACTCCAAGAAATTCTCAATGCCAAAAAATTCACGAAGGTTGAGAGAAAGCAACTTAGGGACAAACTGTTGGAAAACTGGAGCTACGCTGCCCACTACGTTGACTCCGCAATAAACCAAATGCTTGGTCTTGTGAAGTCATACAAGCGAAAACTCAAGAAAGGAAAGAAAGTTCAGAAACCAAGGCTGAAAAAGAAACTCGTTTACGTGAAGTCCACACTCTTCAGACTAAAAGGGACAAGGCTGAAAATAACAATAGTGCCGAGAGAGTACTATCTTGAGATTGACCTAGCGAAATATCACTACCTGCATCCTCTTCTTGAGGAAATCAAAGAGGGGAAAGTAAAACTCGGCGGTTTGTTTTTGTTTCCAGAGAAACTCATCCTAAACTTCGTAAAAAGCGTAGAATATTTTGAGCCGAAAGACTGGATGAGTATAGACATCAACCTCACAAACATTACAGCCCTCGCTGGACTGACAGTTTATCATTTTGATACAAGAGGGCTTTATCACACCCACAGGGTTTATGAAGTGAAGAGGCAGAAAATCCAGAGGATTTCAGCATGGAATAGGAGGCTGAGTGGGGAATTGCTGGAAAAGTACTCTGGAAGGGAGAGAAACAGGATGAGAGACTTTCTCCATAAGTTGGCTAACAAAATCGTTGAGATTGCCTACAGAAAGAGGATGGGTATAATTCTCGAAGATCTGAGAGGAATAAAGGAGAAAGTGTTAAACGGTTCAAAAGATTTTAATAGGAAAATCTCAAAGTGGAATGCTCGTGAACTGCAAAGGCTAATCGAGTACAAGGCCAAATGGTTCGGTGTTCCTGTTGTTTATGTTAATCCGAGAAATTCTTCCCGCACTTGCCCCGCATGCGGGGGTCAGCTAATACCCCAAGAGGGGCGGTTAATGAAGTGCTCTAACTGCGGTTTGGTCGAGGATAGGGATTTTATTGCTGTCTTGAACCTTCGGATGTGGGGCTCGGGGGTTACCCCGAAAGGGTTGGAGGTTTCGAGGGCTGGAAAGCCCAATGAAGGGCCAATGAAGACCAATCCCTACGGGATTATTGTAATAGAAAAACAAAGAATTGGGATAAAATTCCACAAAATTACACTAACTTCCCCACAGGGAAAACCCCAAAACCCATTTAAGGTTGAAAGTATAAAATAGCTTAGGGATGACTTATGGGGTTATTTCCTTTCGGGTCAAAAAAGAACAAAGTCCTGAAGATGATCTCGGAGGGAGAGCTTGAGAAGATCCTCCGCTCTGCAGCGAGAGACCCCAAATATGTAGATGCTGTAATAGAGCTCCTCAAAGAGGGGAACCCGGGGATAAGGGGAGATGCCCTTCTGATCATTGGGAGCTAACCATCAGACACAGAGACCTCATGATGCCCTATATTGAGAGCGGCCTCCCCGTAACTGTGCTTTCTCTCATAAACGACCCTGACCCGTATGTAAAAGAAAACGCCATGCAGAGCTTTGAGGCTATGCTGAAGTACTTCCCGTGGGTCGGGGAGAAGTTCAAGAACGAGATGGCCTCCCTGTTGATTGAAATTCTCCGGACAGGGGATAAGAACCGGAAAGCCTTTGCGATTATAATGCTTGGAAGGCTTAACGTGAAAGAGGCCCTTCCGGTAATAGAGGAGTTCAGAAACATCAGCGACACCGTAATTTTGCCTCTGGAGGGCATTAAATGGGTTTCCCTTGGGGAGATAGCCGAGAAAGTTATAAAAGAGCTGGGAGGTGAGGTGGATGATTAATGTCCTAGTATTCATAATACTCTTAATAATTGCCGCGTTTATAGTGATCAAGCTGACCTTTGCTGTGCTTAGGTGGATGGCAATAAACGCTATAATAGGGCTAATCCTGGTGGGAATTCTAAACTATCTCGGAGTTAGCCACATAGAGCTCAACCTTATAAACTTCCTTATAATAGCCGTGGGTGGAATTTTGGGGGTTTTTCTTTTGGCTTTTCTGTCCTTCCTTTAGTCTTTCCAAACCTTTATAAAGTCGAATTTTTAAAGGTGGTTGGGAGAGAGAAAATAAGTTGTTAGAGGTGATGTTCATGTCTCACAAATCTGCTGAAATGTACGAGCTTAAAAAGAAGGTTGAAGAGCTGAAAAAGATTCGAGGTCGAGGGACTGAGCTTGTCTCACTCTACATCCCTGCGGGCTATGACATAAACAAGGTCATGCAGCAGCTTAGGGAAGAGTACGGCACGGCACAAAACATCAAATCAAAAACAACCCGAAAGAACGTTTTGGGAGCACTCGAAAGGGCAATGCAGCACCTTAAGCTTTACAAGCAAACTCCAGAGACGGGCTTGGCATTATTTGTGGGAAACGTCAGCGAACAGGAAGGTGTTACAGACATACAGCTTTTCGCCATAATCCCACCGGAACCGCTAAACGTGAGGCTCTATCGATGTGACCAAACCTTTGTTACGGAGCCCCTTGAGGAGATGCTTCGAGTAAAAGACGCCTATGGTTTAATAACGGTCGAAAAGAACGAAGCAACAATAGGGGTTCTCAGGGGTAAGAAGATAGAGGTCATTGAGGAGCTTACCTCCAACGTTCCCGGAAAGACAAGGGCTGGTGGTCAGTCTGCAAGGAGATATGAGAGAATTAGAGAGCAAGAGACTCATGAGTTCATGAAGAGGATTGGAGAGCATGCAACGAAGGTTTTTCTGCCCCTCCTTGAAAAAGGTGAGCTTAAGGGTATTATTATAGGGGGTCCTGGGCCTACAAAGGAGGAATTCGTTGAAGGCGATTACCTCCACCACGAGCTCAAGAAGAAGATCATAGGAGTAGTGGACATAAGCTATCACGGCGAATACGGATTGAGAGAGCTCGTTGAAAAGGCAAGCGACATACTGAAGGAGCACGAGGCAATTAGAGAGAGAAAGCTCGTGCAGGAGTTCTTCAGACACTTGGTCAAAGATACGGGCTTGATAACATATGGAGAAAAGGAAGTGAGAAAAGCCCTTGAGCTTGGGGCGGTCGATACTCTTCTGATAAGCGAGGGCTACGATAGAGTTCGCGTTAGGGCTAAGTGCAACCACTGCGGCTGGGAAGAGCTTAAAACCATGACCGAAAGCGAGTACGAGGTTTACAGGAAAAACCTCAGAACCTGTCCAAAGTGCGGAAGCCAGAACATAAGCTTTGAGAAGTGGGATGTTGCAGAGGAGTTAATAAAAATGGCAGAGGAGAGCGGGGCTGAAGTTGAAGTGATTTCCCTCGACACCGAGGAAGGTCAGCAGTTCTACAGGGCATTTGGAGGGCTTGGAGCAATTTTAAGGTACAAGCTCCAGTGAGGACAGTAGTTCTTTTATCTTTTCTCTAACATCTTCTCCGTCCATCGTGTAGGGTGGTCTTAGGATGGGCTTTATTGAGAAACCTCTTATGCCCATGGCTATCTTTATCGCAGAGCCGAAGGAAGATGCAAGGTCGTAAACCTTTGAGAGTTTGGCAAGCTTTCTGGCATACTTCATAGCCTTTTCGAAGTTTTTCTCTTCAAAAGCCCTGTATAGGGCAATATGAAGCTCTGGGGCAAAGTTTGCGCAGGCCATTATTCCTCCATCCCCTCCAAGGAGGAGCGTGTTGAGGAAGTGCTGGTCTAAGCCCGTGAAAACCTTAAAGTCCTTTCTTTCGCCTTTGACCTCAAATATAACGTCTCTAACATGGTTTACGCTGTCTATGGTTTCCTTTATTCCAGATATGTTTGAATATTCCAAAGCCAGCTTTTTTATGAGCGGGGCGCTTAGGGGGTTTGCACAGCTCGGGATGTTGTAGATGATTATCGGAATGTCCGTTTTCTCCGCTATCATGGAGTAGTGGTTGAAAAGGGCTTCCTCACTCAGGGGGCAGTAGTACGGAGGTGCTATGACTGCATAATCTGCTCCAATGTCCTGAGCATGTTTGGTTAGCTCAAGAACCTCAAATGTGTTCGTTGAAGCCGTTCCCACCAGATAGAACGTAGAGGTAACCATCTCTCGGCCCTTCTCCGCAAGAAGCTTCTTTTCTTCAAAGCTGAGGCTCGTGAATTCGCCAGTTGTTGCATTGATAAAAATTCCGTTGACTCCGGCTCTTTGGAGATAGTTTATGTGCTCTTCCAGTGCTTGGAGGTCTATAGAATAGTCTTCGTTGAAGGGGGTTACGAGGGGGACTATTACTCCTCTCATTAAATCACCAAGAAAGAAATAAGCGCTTGGTCTACTTAAGGTTTGTGAAAAAAAGAAAAGGGCCTCACATGACTTCTGGGGCTTCGATTCCCATTAAGTTCAGAGCGTTCTTTAGGACTTGTCTCGTTGCCATAACCAGAAGCAGTCTTCTCTCCTTTATTCCTTCTTCAGCCTTCAGAACCGGCAATGCCATGTAGAACCTGTTGAAGACCATCGCTACCTCGTTTGCATAGGTCGCTATTGTATTGGGCTTAACGTCTCTTCCAGCTATTTTTATGACCTCCGGGAATTTTGAAAGGGTCTTTATGAGCTCTTTTTCTTTCAGGTCAAGGTTTGAGAAGTCTGCCCTGCTTAAGAGCTCTTTGCTCTCGATGCTTGTTCCTTCTTCTTGGGCCTTCTTAAGTATGGAACAGCACCTCGCGTGGGCGTACTGGATGTATGGGGCGCTTTCACCTTCAAAGTTCAGCACATCCTCCCATCTGAACGTGATTATCTTTTCCGGCGAATATTTTATCATGTTGTACCTTACTGCGCCTACTCCGACTATCTCGGCTATTCTCTCCTTCTCCTCCTCGCTTAATCCCGGGTTCTTCTCTTCTACGAGCTCTTTAGCCCTTTTTACAGCCTCATCAAGAACTTCATCCACGGTAAAGCCTATCCAGGTTCCCTTTCTTCCGCTGAACTTCCCTTCAGGCCTTACAACGTGTTCGTAGGCTAAGTGATAGAAGTTATTGTATGCATCTTCATAGCCAAGGAGCTTGAGGGCATAGGCAACTGCTTTCTGCTCGTATCTCTGCTCCGAGCCGACGACGTTTATCACTATGTCTGCGTTTGCAAACCTTTCCGGCATTTCTTCCCCGTCTTTTGCGGTCGTCCATGTTTCGTGGTCTTCTTTTCTATCCCAGAGCTTGTAGCGCATGTCCGCTTTAACCTTGCCGAACTTCCACAAGTGATATGCTATGTCCTTTCCAGTGTAAGTTGCCGTTCCGTCGCTTCGTATAAGCACAATATCTGGGTTTTCAAGGTCCGGGAAGATGTCTCCAAGCTTCATTATGAATGCTCCCTTGTATTTGCCTTCTTTTGCCCATTCGAAGTGCTCGTTCTTTTCCATCATTGCGTAGGCCTCTTCGAATATCCCGCTCCTCACTATGTCGCTTTCCCAGCTGAGCAGGTCGTAGAATATGTTCATTCTGTATGTAGTTTCCATCTGTGCTTTGACAACTCTCTCGGCTAACTTTCTGCCCTCTTCAGCTATCTCGTTGTCCCCTTCTTCCAGCTTTTTCATGAGCTCCCTTATCTGTCTCTCTACCTCTGGGTCTTCTTCCATTCTCTTATGAACCTCAACATAGAGCAGACCCAGAGCGTGGTCGATTATATCCTTCTTAGAGAGCCCTCTCTTCTCGAGTTCTCTAATGATTCTCTCAAATTCGTCTTTCAGGTTTAGGTAGCCCCACAGAACCTGAGCAAATTGAGCCCCCAAATCATCTATATAGTTCTGAACTTCCACATTGTAGCCAAGTTTTCTCATTATCCTTGCCATTGTATCGCCGAGAATCGAGTTTCTCGCGTGCCCCATGTGGAGGGGTTTTGTTGGGTTTACAGAGGTGTGCTCGACAATGACCTTCTTTCCGTTCCCTAAGTCACTTTCTCCAAACTGGTCGCCTTTTTCTAATATCTCTCTTGTGACAATCCTGCCAAATTTCTCATAGTCCAGGAAGAAGTTTATGTACCCTGCTCCTGCAACTTCCACCCTTGAAATATATTCCGGGAGCTTTCCTTCCAAGCCTGAGAGGATTTCCTGGGCTATCATTCTAGGAGCTTTTCTAAACACCTTTGCGAGCTGAAAGGCAACAGTAGTGGCAAAATCGCCGAGCTCCATACTGGGCGTTTCATCAAATAAAACCTCTCCTTCCCAGCTTTTGCCCTCTTTTTCCAGCATTTCAGAGATGACCTCTTCTATTATCCCCTTGATCTCTCTTTTGACATCATCGTAAGCCACATTCACCACCTGTCCCTCATTTTTCATAAACCTTTAAAAACTACCCGCTTTAAATTTGTTTGTGGTGGGCATGAAAAGGATAGGCGAACACAAAGCCAAAAAGGGCCTTATAAGGTTTGAGATTGAAGAAGAAAATGGCATTGCAAAGGATGTAAAGATTACCGGGGACTTTTTCATCTATCCTGAAGAAGCAGTCAGCGAACTTGAGAGCACTTTAAAAGGGAAAAATCTTGAGGAGCTTGAGAGAGAGATAGAGGACTTCTTCGCAGTGAGGCTGGACATTGAGATGCCTTATATAAACGTTGAGGACTTTAAAATTGCCCTCAAAAATGCCCTGCGTGGTGAAAATGAGAACTAAAGTTTTCTATGCCTTTCTTGGGGTTTTTCTTGCGGGGGTTCTTTTTGGTGTAATGTTTTCTGTGTTAAGCCCTGGTTCTGCGGAGGCTCTGTTCTCAAACCTTAGGCAGTTTTTTGGAGGAACCATAGGAGAAAATACAGACAGATTCAGCCTTTTTACATTTATTTTCCTTAACAACTCAAGGGTTGCCGTGATATGTGCTCTCGGTGGGGTTCTTTTTGGCGTAGTCCCAGCGGGAATACTGTTCTTTAACGGCTTTATAGTGGGACTAGTTGTCCGGTACTTAAACGCGCAGGGAGAAAGCTTGGCGAGAATCCTTCTTGCTATTGTCCCCCATGGAGTAATAGAAATCCCGGCTTTTGCAGTTGCAGGAATGGGCGGAATAGATTGGTATCTAGAGATAATCGGCGGAGAGGGGACTATTGGAGAGCGATTTTTTAGGGGATTCAAGAAGTCTATGAGAATGCTCGCATTGGCAATTGTGATGCTCTTGGTGGCAGCTTTTGTTGAGGCATACATTACTCCAGTCGTTGCCTCAAGTGTTTAAAAAAGAAAAACAGCTTGAAATAGCATTGGCTTTCATTTTTTGTCCACACTTTCTGCGGCAATTTCCTGAACAGGGAAGGTACCGTATTCCTCATAAAGTTCAATTTCCTTCAGGAAGATATCTATCGGGTTCTCCATGGAGCCAATGATGCTTCGTATATGCTTTCTAAAGGTTCCGTTCTTTCTCATGAGTTCCCAGGCTTTTTCAGAAACTTCGAGTGGGTCCGTGGAGTGGAACTTAATACCAAGGCCTATAAGCCATTTCGTGACGGCTAAGAGCTTACCCGGGTAAGTTGAAATGGTTGGAGTTCCTAGAGCTAGGGCCTCCCTGTTCATTGTCCCTCCAGCGCCTATCATTAGCTTTGCATAGTAGAGGAGAGACAAGCTGTCCGTAACGTGTTCCGGGATTATGACGTTTTCAAAGTGCTCGAAGCGCTTCTTTTGACTTTCTGTTCTTGGGAATAACACTATTGGGATGTCTGGAAGTAAGGGAATTATGTTTTCAAGAACACTCTTCTCAGCATCCCCGTTGAAGTAGTTGGCCTTTATGGGCTCCGTCCGCATTACAATGTAGCTGTGTGAATGTAACCCCAGCTCCTTTAGGGGCTTTTTGCTGGGTATGAATCCGTAAAGATGGGCCAGCTCCGAGAAGCCGTTTATAGGCCTCATTCCGTTGGGATCGGCACCGCACTTGAGAAGTTCATATGCGTCTATCGCCTTTGGGAATAAAAGCCGCTTTGTATAGGGGAGAATAAGCTTGTTTTGACCAATGGCCGTTTCGTTGTCCACGAAGCCTATAGATGGTATCTGAAGGCCAAAGGCGACACGTGGAGCCTCTGCGGAGTGCTTGTAAAGTGCCATATCGGGTTTCTCCTCAATTATGAGTCTGCTGAGCAGGTACATTCTCTCGGAGCTTGCGAGAAGCTTTCCCTCAAGTGTTGCTCCTCCGTGCTTTCCCACAACGTAATAATCTACTCCCAACATATCCAAAATTCCAGTTAGGCCATCAAATTCTCTAGTAGTGACCAACACTTCGTGTCCCCTTTTTTCGAGCTCCCTGATTATACCTTTGAAAAAGTGAGCGTGAGGTGCATTGGTAATATCCACCCATATCTTCACGGATTTCACCCATTGTGTATGAACAACTTTGTCCATTAAAAGGGTTTCTGTAAAACGGTTTTCTGACCTTTATTCTTCGGGTTATTTAGATGTCCTTTGTTTTGTTAATCGTTTATTACCCTTTCTGTCCATGAAAAAACCCCTAATATTGGGGTAATTATGTAAAACTGTTAAGCTAATCTTGGTTTGGTAAAATTTTTCTGAATATCATGGGAAATCTTCTTGGATTACCACTTGAAATTGTTTCGTAGAAAAACCTTAAATTTTGATCCCCGCTCTTTCTTCTTGGTGAGAATACATGAGAGAAAAGATAATGGACAGGAGTGCAGAAATTGTGGTTATAGGTTTGGGTTATATCGGTCTTCCCACGGCTATTATGTTCGCTAATGCCGGATTTAAAGTGATAGGGTATGAAATAAGGGAAGAAGTAGTGAAAAAGGTAAACTCCGGGAATTCCCACATAATTGAACCGGAAATAGAGGAAATGCTAAGGAAAGCGCTTGAAAACGGAAATTTGAAGGCCACTTCTGATAAAAAAGAAATAAAAGGTAAGGATGTCTACATAATCTGCGTTCAGACCCCCCTAAAGGAGGACAAAACTCCCGACTTGAGCTACCTTGAAAGTGCCGTTAGAACCACTGCTGAAGCCATAAAGAGGGGTTCTCTCGTGATTATAGAAAGTACCGTTCCTCCCATGACGACTCTAAAGATGGCAGAGCTCATAGAGGAGTTGAGTGGTTTCAAAGCCGGGGAGGATTTCTATATGGTTCATGCCCCCGAAAGGGTCATGCCCGGCAGAATATTCAAGGAGCTCATCTATAACTCCAGAATAGTTGGTGGCATAAACGAAGAGAGCTCTGAACTTGCTGAGCTTCTCTACAGGACGTTTGTAAGGGGCCAAATCTTCAAAACAAACTCGACCACAAGTGAGATGGTAAAGCTGATGGAGAACACCTTCAGGGATGTAAACATAGCTTTGGCTAATGAGTTCGCTTTCCTTGCTCATCAGTATGGGATTAACGTCTTTGAGGCAATAGAGCTCGCCAACACTCACCCGAGGGTCAAAATCCACCTTCCGGGAATTGGGGTTGGGGGCCATTGTTTGCCAAAAGACCCATATTTGCTCCTCAGTTCTGCAAAAGAAGACTTTGGACTGATAAGGAAAGCAAGAGAAATTAATGAAGACATGCCGCTCTTTGCAAAAGATCTCCTCATGAGCTCTCTGAAGACCATTAACTTTCCACCGGAGGAAGCTGTAGTGACGGTCTTGGGGCTGTCTTACAAGGGCAATTCCGATGACACCAGGAATTCTCCCGCTATCAAGTTCATCGAGGAAATAAAAGATGTCGTTAAGGAAGTAAGAACCTATGACCCCTACGTTAGGGGGACCCACGAAAGCCTTGAAGCAGCTTTGAAAGGAGCGGATGCTGTTGTTATAGCAACAGACCATTCAGAGTTTAAGAACCTGGACTGGCAATCCATCGGAGGCCTTATGAGAAATAAAATACTCATAGACGGAAGACATGTCATAAAAGAGCCTCCGAAAGGATTTATATTCAAGGGGATCGGGAGGGGCGAGTATTGAAGCCGGCTTTCGTCTTTGGCACAAGGCCGGAAATAATAAAGCTTGCACCCGTAATAAGGGCATTCGAAAGGAAGGGCATTGAGCCGCTAATAATCCACACGGGCCAGCACTATGACTACGAGATGAGCAAGATTTTTCTGGAGGAGCTGGAGCTGCATAAAATCGACTATCACCTTGAAGTGGGCTCCGGGACTCAGGCTTATCAAACTGGAATTGCAATGATAAAGATAGAGGAGGTTCTCATGGAAGAGAAGCCAGATGTTACTTTGGTTCAGGGCGATACAAATACTGTTCTAGCGGGGGCTCTGGCGAGTGTTAAGCTTAGAATTCCCGTTGCACACGTTGAAGCTGGCTTAAGGAGCTTTGATAGAACTATGCCGGAGGAAATAAACAGAATTCTGGCTGACCATGCGAGTGAGATTCTCTTTGCTCCGACGGAGGACGCAAAGAAGAACCTTGAGAGAGAGGGCATCGTTGAAGGAGTTTACGTGGTTGGAAACACGATAGTGGATGCAGTCCTTCAGAACTCGGAGATAGCCGAAAGGAAAAGCAGAATTTTAGAAACTCTTGGACTAGAACCAAAAGAATACGCCCTTTTGACAGCCCATAGAGCCGAGAATACCGATAGCGAAGAGAACCTCAAAAAGCTCGTGGAAATAATAGAGTCTTTACCGATACCTGTAGTTTATCCCGTTCATCCAAGGACTGAAAAAAGGCTGAAGTCCTTTGGCTTATGGGAGAGGCTGGAAGCAAAAGAACACGTAGTCCTCACAAAGCCTCTTGGCTACCTTGACTTTTTAAAGCTGCAGAAGAATGCTAAGTTCGTTTTAACAGATTCCGGTGGAGTTCAGGAGGAGAGCATAATCCTCAACGTCCCATGCCTAACCCTCCGCTATAATACTGAAAGACCGGAGACAATAAAAGCCGGAGGAAACGTTCTGGTTGGTCTTGAGAAGGACAGAGTTCTTTGTTATGTCGATAAGCTCCTAAACGATGAAGAATTCTACGGCAGGATGGCAAGTGCCAAGAATCCATTTGGAGACGGGAAGGCTGGAGAAAGAATTGTCGAGATACTATTAACTCTTTACGAAAGAGGGGAGCTTAGGGTGAGAAGTTCGAGGTTCATTTAAAAATAAAAAGAGAATTCAGCTCCTTACAAGCACAAGGACTCCCAGAGCTGGAACTGTTAGCTCTTTTTCATATATTTTGTCTCCACTTGGGAAGATCTCTTTCCATTTACCTGAAGGAAGGGAGATAGTCGTACTTTTTAGTGCATTGTTTGCAATTACGAGAACTTCGTCCTCATGCCCTCTGAAAAATGCTATCACTCCTTCTTTTGCAGTGTATAGCTTTATTTTGCTGCTTGTTAATGCCGGAACGCTTTTTCTCAAATCTGCAAGGCTTTTGTAGTGGTTCAAAACTTCTTCATTTACGGTATCCCATTGTATAGGGTACCTCTGTGAATCGAAGTGCTCCTTATTTCCAAGAAGACCTCGTTCGTCTCCCTGAAAAGTTACAGGCATTCCCGGAAGTGTATAGAGGAGCGTTGAAAGGAGCTTTAGTCTTTGAATAGCCTCAGGCTTGGGAGTATCGCCTAAGTTTCCGCCGCCTAAGTCAGTGAGGACTCTTGAGGTATCGTGGGAGCTAACAAGATTGAAACCCATTGCAACGACATTTTCTCCATAGCTTGCGTAGTATCTTCCCAAGAGCTCAAGGGTTCTCTCTCCGTTCCACTGTCCTTTAGCGTAAGCTAGGAGAATGTCCCTCCCGAGGGCGTAGTTCATAAGGGAGTCAAAAGCATCTCCCTGAACCCATTCCGGGGATAGCTGCCAGATTTCCCCAACTATATATGCATCGGGATACTTTTCCTTAACGGCTTTCCTTAACTCGGAAAAGAACTCTTTGCTGTTTATAAGTTCAGTTGGCGCGTCTATTCTTAAGCCATCAAAGCCAAAATCCAGCCAGTACAGAGCCGCCCCTATTAAGTACTCCTTTACCTCGGGATTTACAGTGTTGAGCTTTGGAAGACTTCCAATGCCCCACCAGCCGAGATAGGCGTTTCCATCACCGAGATTGAAGGGCCACCTTTTTATGAAATACCAGTTCCAGTAGGGACTTTCTTTTCCTCTGGAAGCAACATCCAAAAAGGCCCAGTGCCCAATCCCGCTGTGGTTTGGTACAAAGTCAAAGATAACCCGGATACCTCTTTTGTGAGCCTCTTCAAGCAGGGTTTTTAAGTCCTCCTCCGTTCCAAATTGAGGGTCGAGTCTGTAGTGGTCGTAGATGTCGTATCCATGGGCACTTCCGGCTAGGAAGATGGGATTTAGATATATTAAAGTTACACCAAGCTCTTGGAGATAATCGAGCTTCTCAATTATTCCCTTGATATCACCACCATAATACTGGTGGCAGCAATGTAATCCCGTTATCGGGTCGCTCCAGTTGGAGAGAATTGGCTTTTTATCCGTTACTTCATTAAACCAGAGCTCGTCCGTTTGAAGCGCTAGGGGATCGTTACTGGAGTCACCATTGTTAAAGCGATCCGGGAAGATTTGATACCCTATTCCTTTACTTACCCATTGAACCTGAGGGAATCTATCCACGCCGTCAAAGTAAAAGAACGGATTTTTGGATGTGTTGAGGATTAAAAGTTCCCCATCATTCGTCTCAAGTTTGAAATAGTACTTTATTGGAGTTACTTCTTGGAGTTCCACCCTCCATACTTCCCCGGAACCCCACCATAGCTGGCGCTCCATTTCGTGCTCTCCCTCAGAACTCACCAGAAAAGCTGATTTTATTTGATTGGGTCTTGTTTTAAACCGGATAACCGTTCTATTATCTGCAATGGATAGATAAGCGGGATTTTCGGGATCGTGTTCTATAGTTAACTCAAGTTCTCCTTCCACTATTTTTACTGCATTTTTGCCTCCGAAGCCGTCATCAATATAGCTATCGGCTGTTGGATCAACTGTAGACATATCCGTTACCCATTCGCCGTTTATGAAGAACTTGTATTCATATTGACCTGGCTCCAGGCAAACAGTTTTTTTCCATACTCCATTTTCATTCTCCATTGGCAGTTCTTTCCAGTTATTGAAACTCCCACGCAAGCTAACAGAAGTGACGTTTTTTCCTTGTGGGTTATACGTGAAAGTTACGGGGACTTTTCCAGTAGGGCAGGTGCCTTTTACTTTTTCGTTGAGGTAAAGCGTTTTGTAGTTATCTTCTGGAAGGGTTAAAGTCTGTTCGGTACCTTGGCTTTTGATTTGCTGAAGACATCCTGAGGCTATTATTCCTATTATGAAAACTAATACAATTCCTACAGAAGTCCACCTTTTCATTCTATGTATCACCAGTGGTGATTATCTCGCGGATATATTAGGATTTCGCTAAGTGGTGAATTAAGAGGAATTTGGACATTTTGTATTATCCAGATCAATTTTTTGCAATTCGCTGACTATGGCAATTGCCGCCCGCTTTAGAAGATATCTCTTGTACCCTTTGAGGCTCATTACTCCCTTGGAGCGGTCAATTAAAATTATTTCTCCGGAAGCCCCAACTTCAGATTTGTTTACTATGAATTTGATAAACTCCTTCTCCTTATCTGTGGCGTTTTCATACCTTAGATAATGGGCTGGGTCACCAACGTTGGAGTATATAAAGTGCGCTTTTATACTGCCTCGTGAGAAAAACGGAGAATACATAACGTTCATTTCTTCCACCCAAACCGCCAGGAACTGCCCCTCACATTTTGTGGGGGATTCGAGTATCACGACTTCTTCTCCTCGGGCTTGTAGTTCGTCTGCCATAATCCTTCCGAAATCTGAATTCGGGTAAATGCAAAAGCCTTCGTTGATAGTTACATTTCCACATACTCGTCCTACTCCAGTTGAGGCATTAATATCTGATCTGGAGCTGATGAATACAAAATCTCCAAAAATAAAAGCTGTGACCACTGCAAGCACGAGAATTAAAGCAATGTGTGAACGTTTCATTTAACTCCCTCAGTATTTTTATCCAAAAGAAAGTTAATAAACTTTTCTAAACCGGAGTTGCAACATAGATTCCATGTCTTGTCCTCACGATTTTGACCTTAATCTCATCGCCGACTTTTGCGTTCGTGTTTATGATCTCTATCAACCTGTTCCTCGCGGTTCCAAGCATCTCCCCTTCGATTCTTCCCGGAAGGACTATTTTTACCTTGACGACTTCTCCAACACGGAACTGCAGAGGAATGAACTTTCTCTTGTGCATTCCGAAGTGCTCTGGTCTTAAGACGAGGGGTTTCATTCCGGTTTTTTCTTCAAGGGCTCTCAGCCAGTCATAAAACTCTTTAAATGGCAAAAACTTCACAGTGGGATGCCTCCCAAACTTATAGGGGACGTAGTTCTGGAAGCCTAGAGCGGGCCACCTTTTTCCGGCACCGATTTTTCTTGCAAACTCTATAAAAGCTTCAGCTTCATTGTCGTTTATTCCAAAGATTATTACCGGGGCCAGAAGAACGTCAATTCCGGCATTTACAAGTGCCTCGGCCATCTCCAAAACATGGTTGAGGTCGTAGTCTTTCATCCCCATTAACATTTTTGCCTTTTCGGAGTCGAGGGAGTGAATTGAGAGGTTTACCCTATCAAGCCCTGCCTCTGCAAGCTCCTCAATGAGCTTATCGTTCAGCAGTATTCCATTACTCTGCATCGAGATTACGCTGACGTTTGGGTTTTCTCTTAGCCCCTGGACGAGTTCTACAATGAATGGATAGAGCAGGGGTTCTCCCTGCCCGTCTAAGTGGGCTTCGAGCCCTTTGCCCTTGAATCTGGCAACTTCATCGAACCATTTCACCAGATAGTCAACATCGACAACGTAATCAAGGAGCCTTGTTCTGGAATAGGGCCCCTCATCAACGGAGCAGAAGATGCACGAGACATTACATCCAGTCGAACCCCTTACTTGGATTAGATTTGTGCCCCTGTCGATTAAACCAAACCCGTTGTATCCCAGAAGAGGAACTTCCATCCCCTCGTGGACGTATAGGACTTTCCTTTTCGTGTATCTGCTCCTTAAAAATTCCCCAAGGTGGCTCTGGATAAAGAATGCGAGAAACTTCTCAATCTCTTCGTTTTCAATATTCACCATAAGGTAACCATCTTCAACATGAATCTCAGGTTTTACTCTGAATTTCCTTTTAATGGCTTTCTCAAGGAGAGATTTCTCAAAATCAGCGTAGAGGGTGTTTCTCCAGATTAACCTTATGCTCTCTTCGGCTTCTTCGAAATATGAATTTGGAAGCTTTATTTTCATCATGTTTGCCCTTAACTGTATGGTCTTTTAAGATTTTGGATTTCTTTTGTGGGATTTCAACTCCGTGGGTCGGCTATAAATACGGGGATTCCGGAGAGCTTGCCGACGAATCCTTTGATTTCATAAACCTTTTCAAAAATTTCGGGTTTTAAGATTTCCTCTTTTCCATCTGCTATTATTTTGCCGTTTCTCATAAAGATAAACCTGTCGGCAAAGCGTAGAGCTAGGTTGACGTCATGCATAACCGCTATCGAGACTTTGCCCGCTTTTGCGAATTCTTTGGCTATCTTCATGACTTCAAGCTGGCTCTTTGGATCAAGATTGTTTGTTGGCTCGTCCATTAGTAGTATCTCCGGTTCTTGGGCTAGAGCTCTGGCAATGCTTACCTTTTGCAGCTCTCCCCCACTAAGCCTGTTGGCAGGCTTTAAAGCAAGGTGCTGAATACCGAGTTTCTTGAGGGTCTCATTGACGATTTTGATGTCCTTTCCAGAGGGTTTAAAACCCATATATGGTTTTCTACCTAAAAGAACAATGTCAAAGACTCTCATAAACCCGGGATTTACGCTTTGTGGTACGTATCCTATTATCCTTGCGAGATCTCTTCGGGAATAGTGCTCAAGGGGCTTCCCTAAAATCTCAATACCTTCACACCTGAGAAGTCCAGCAATGCATTTTAGCAGAGTGCTCTTTCCAGCTCCGTTTGGGCCTAATACTGCCACGAACTCTCCACGTTCAATTTCTAAGGATACGTTCTCTAAGACATTTAGACCATTATATGCAAATTTAAGGTTCTCAACTCTTATAACTTTCATCTGGCCCCCTCCATCCGTATGAGGAGATATATAAACATTGGGGCACCAAGAAATGATGTTACAACACCCACAGGAAGAGTCATTGGTGAAAATGTCAGCCGTGCGAGCGTATCTGCTGTAAGAAGTAGTAGTCCGCCTAACAGGCAGGAGAGTGGAATGAGGAATCTATAGTCTTCCCCAAATAAAAGTCTGACCATATGGGGAGCTATTAGACCTACAAATCCTATAACTCCTACAAATGCGACACTCGTTGCTGTTGCCAGAGTTGCGAGGAAGGTTAGCGTTAGCCGTACTTTCTCAATCTCAATTCCTACAGATTTCGCTACATCATCTCCCATGACGGCTGCGTTTAAGTCCCAAGATCTTAGAATAAAATATCCAAAAACAATGGCAAAAACCCCCACAAGTATTGTGTTTTCTCTCCATGTTGCTCTTCCAATATCCCCAAAGCTCCAGTACACCATCGCTGCCAGCTGGAGCTCGTCTGCGAGGTATTGGACAAGGGTTGTTAAGGCCGTAAAAAGGGCGCTCATTGCGACTCCAGCAAGTATAATGGCTTCTGGACTGAGACCTCTTAGCTTTGCTAGGGATAAAATTATAAGGGTAGCACTTATGGCCCCCAGAAAGGCAAATAGTACTATAGTGTATGGGCTGGTTAAAATAACTCTTCCCGAGCTTTCCGAGTATCCGGCTCCCAGGATAATTGCCAAAGATGCCCCAAACATTGCTCCGTGTGAAACTCCCATAGTAAAGGGGCTTGCAAGGGGGTTTCTAAGTACTCCCTGCATTACTGCCCCCGAAACTGCTAAAGAAGCGCCTACGAGGATTCCTGCAATGACTCTTGGAAGCCTGATGTTCCAGACCACTAGATACGCTTTTTCGTCCCCCTTTCCGACCATTGCCCGGTAAATCTCTTGAGCCGAAAGCTCATATCCACCGTGTGAAATGGCATATATGCTAACTATAAGCAAAAGAAGAAGGAGAACAATCCCGGCTAAAACTCTTTTTGCAGTATACTCTCTGTACTCCATAGGGCCTCACTGGGATGATAAAGCTTCAATACTTCCGCTTGAGATGTCAATCTTTCCAAACCCTCCAAACTGCTCGGCAAGTATTTCGTATACTGGTTTGCCCACTAGGAACTCGTATATTTCGTTTGCCTTATCTATGGGATCTACATCTTTAAAGCTCTCTGGATAAAGGACTTTTCCAATGAAGTACGCGTCTGCGAGGGCAGTCCCTATGTTTGTTGCGTAGTAGTTGTAGGGTAGAATTCCATAGACGTTCTTGTTTTTCACGGCCTTTAGCGACTCATAGAACTCTGAATTTTTCTTGTAGTCGTCGAGGATTATACTCAGCCCGCCCTCATCGATGAATATGTATTCTGGATCCCACTCTAAGAGCTTCTCTTTGTCAATGAATTTGTGTCCCTCTCCGAGCTCGTCGGCAACGTTCTTGGCATGAAGCACTACAAAAGGCGGGTACTTGGCAATAGTGCTCTCAATTCCATGTGTTCCTTTGTATCCAACCCCTCCAACGTAAACGCTTGGACTGCTGGCATTTTCTGTACGTTTTGATAAGTCCTCTTGGAGGGACTTAATGAAGTTGATAACCTCTTGAGCTCTTTTTTCTTTTCCAAGGATTTTGCCTGCGAGCTCTAAAGACTTAAAGAGCTCTTCATCTTCAAATGTTGCCAGTTCTCCGTAGCTGAGCACAACAACGGGGATTCCGGTCTTCTCTTGAATGTCTTGGGCTGTCTTGGCGTCCACATAAGTCATGAAAATTACATCCGGCTTCAGTTTAAGCAGTGCCTCTAAGTTGGGGAGCTTTCCCGGGCCGCCGGGTCCAATACTTGGAAACTCTTTAAGTTCTGGGTGTGCCAGAATGTAGGGCCTTCCATACTCGCGGAGCCTTTCGAAGTCTTCAACTCCTACCACTTTGTCGCTGGCGTTTAAATACACGACGATCCTCAAAGCTCCGGGACCGGCTGCAACTACTCGTTTAACGTTCCCTGGGACTTCGACATCTCTTCCAGCGAGGTCTTTTACAGTCACTGTTTCTGTTCCTTTAACTGACGCACTCTGCAAACATCCAGATACCAGTAAAAGCGAAACTATGAGTGGAATAAGTACCTTAGCTTTCATTCTTTTTTCCCTCCTCGAACCACCCAATTTTTGCGTTTTCCACGCAGTCTAGGTCTGAAGAATAAGGTTTAATGTCAATAACAGGTGTTTCGTCAATGGCATCTAACCCCCTCACTATTAGTTTCCTACCTTTTCTTTCTATGAGCTCTACAACTGCAAAGCCTATGGGATTTGGTCTGTGTGGAGAGCGTGTAGCAAAAACGCCGTGTTCTCTTCTATCATGTGGAGGTATCGCTATTAATACGTCTCTCCTAGCTTTATCAAGCCAGTAGAGGATTATTAAATGTGTGCAGGTCTCGATGTCTCTCAGTCCTTCTTCAAATTCTTGAAAAATTTCTATTGTGAATACTTCTTTTGAAAACTTCCCCTGAGTGGGACATTCTGCTTTGCTTTTGTACGGGGATTTTATTATCCCTATTGGACTGATGTAAAACTGCATTTGCTTACCTCCCCTTAATTCTGACTATGCCCCTTCCAACTACGGCATAGTACTCTTTTTCGGCACACCTTAGGCAGAAGGGCCTTCCATCGACATAAACCACTCTTCTCGACATTGTGAGTTCTCCACACTTTGAGCAGCGGATACTGTCAAAAATGGGAGCCTGTTCAATTGGGGGTACATTAACGTGCTCTATTTTAAATTCCTCTCGGGGGATATGGAGCATATTCTTTGCAGCCTTTTCCCAAAGCTCTTTAAGCTGCTTTCTTTCTTCTGCTGTCCCTTTTCTTTCTCTTATAACTTTGTTGAAAAGCTCTTTTGCTCCGGGAGGATAGTATTTCTCAAGTCTTTCGGCATCTATATAAACCCTAACTCCTTCCCATGTTGAACGTTTAACAAGAGTTAACGCATTTTTGCCGATATCTAAGTAAATTAGGGAATTATTTCCAAGTGTGCATCCGGTGGTTACCTGAACACCATCTGTAAAGCAACTGTTAACCTCGACTATTGCCAAAATGCTCTCATCTACACTCTCCGAGTAGTCAAGTCTTCCGACTCCCAGTTCGTCCATTGCAATTAGCGATGCTCTTATCCCAAGAGCTAGATAGGGACAGACATGCCCATGAAATTCCCTTGCATATTCGAGTATGTCTTCTGCTTTTCTCTCACTTACAAGCTTGTTAAGGATGGACATTGTGTCACCTATCTGCAGTGGAGTAACATATTTTAAATGATTTTCTTAATACTAGTGTTACCAACCAAAAGTTTGCGTTACCCGTAGCGGTGATAATCCCATCCATAAAAAACTAGTAGGGCTTGGGCAGCATGTATTTTCCCGGAGAGAGTTCTAAAACTCACAAGCGTTCTCTGGAAGTTCTTTCAAAGTTGTTGGTTTTTATTGTTATCTGGTCTCCCCCCGCTCTAAGGGTGATACTTTCAGAAGAAGACACTGTCAGGATAAGCAGTGGGACGTTAGGTTTAAGTTTCTGATACCTCTTCA
>ERZ1673961.268-NODE-268-length-24242-cov-56.127010_pt1 | contig 24242 bp, 23 predicted proteins | sample MGYA00580189_ERZ1673961 | MGnify/ENA primary metagenome ERZ1673961 (study PRJEB41334, sample SAMN05608105) | rock metagenome | biome: terrestrial subsurface; feature: shale formation; material: shale | place: USA: Pennsylvania ... | reverse complement strand
CTTTAGGGTGGGAACATATAAATTTAACGGGAGATTACATATGGCCAGAACTGGAAAATTAATCTTTTAAAGTCATAACGTTATGCTCTTAGCGTACAATATTTTCCGAATCGTCGTGTGACCCCTAATAGAACAGTTTGAATAATAAGCTAAGTCTAGGCCGCTGTTAGAGCAAGCGGCTTTTAACCACTTCACCTACGTCAGAGTCTACTAATCACATGAAACTGCCGACTTTCGACTACAGACATCTGGCACCGGCTCGGAACAGGCATGAAACTGTATAGTCTAATTCCCCTAAGGTGCTTTTGTCCCGAAGTAAGTGGAAAACACCGCTAAGGCGATTTATCATCTGATTAGGTCTGATCCATCGTCTTCACCGCTGTTGTTCATGGATAAGGGAGTCTTAATGCACAAAAACGCCTACGCTCTGCTTGTTGGTGGAAATACCGAAATTACTACCATGAATGGAGTTCAATTAATCCAGAGAGGACTACCTGGCGGGGCATTATTGCGAGGAGCTGAAATCATGGAGATCGAACTAGAAACATACCGTGAACTAGCACACGACACTCGCAAGCGTTCAACCATTAGAAATCAGCGATTGTCCCCTATAACTAGTGAACGCGTACTTATGATGACCGAAGTCTACATACTGGCTGTTGAGTATTTCGCCTCACACGAAAAAGCTGTTAGATGGCTACATAAACCGAACCTAAATCTCAGATATGTATCTCCTATAAGTTTGTGTGATACGGTACTTGGTATGCGTGTATTGAAGGAGGAGATTCAAAAATTGAAACATGGGTTACTCTGCTAGCTCCAGAGCTCTCATCTAATCCACTGGCATATACCTTCCTGGCACTTCTTACTCTCAGTATCTTGAGATGCGTTGCAGTTTCGCTACTTGGAAGATAGAAAGTTCGATGACAGATAAATTTCTCCCAGTAAACCGACGTCGGTAATGTCCCACTCGACCTTAGTGTCACTGCCCTAAATTGAAAATGTCGAGTAGACGACACCTGTTACCAAGTGCCGCCCCTCTAAGAACCGTACGTGCAACTTTCACTGCATACGGCTCAAGCCTCCGCTAAGGCGTATTACGTTACCCAGCAATCACAATGCAGCTAAAGCAGGTTCGAACCATGAGTTTCGTCCCAATTTCTTTGTCTTTCGTTCTTTAAGGAAAGGTTCATAAAAAGGATCATATGGCGTTGCCTTGCTCATGATTTTTACATGCCTTTTAATTGGCGTTTTGGCTATCTGAAACAGATTAAAATGACAATCCATATTCGCGATCTTTTGCCAACCATGGAATTGCCATTCACCTCGTCGATTCAAGTAATATTTTCTACGCACCCAATCTTTGTTTTTCGTTGGATGACGCCTTACCGCCCAACGCCATAACAACCAGAATAGTTGATGACTTACATAGTCGAAAGTTCGCTTTGCCACGCAATGACGATAATAATTCGCCCAACCTCTCAGTTTCGGATTCAATATTTTAATCAGATCGTTCACTGGAATTGTTGCGTGCTTTTTGATGAGTTCACGTAAGTTACCCAAAAATGACAGTACGTTGCTCTTACTTGGTTTAATAAGCAGTTTGCCTTTGTACTTTCTGAGATTAAATCCCAAAAAATCAAAACCATCATTTATGTGAGTTACGTGTGTTTTCTCTTCAGAAAGTGTTAAACCTCTTTCTTCTAGAAAGCTAATTAGCTGCGGTTTGATGTTGTTCACCAAAACATCCTTTGAAGTCCCAGTTATTACAAAATCATCAGCGTATCCAATGAAGTTGACTCTATCGCCAGTTTTACGTGCTATCGACTTAACCAGATTTTCTAAACCTGCTAACGTCAACAGCATAAGCGTTGGGGAAATTATACCGCCTTGAGGCGTCCCCTCTGCTGTCTTGTAAAACAGTCCTTTATCGATAAAACCGCACTCAAGCCATTGCTTCAACATTCGTTTATCCGTTTGAATGTTATCGATTAGCCACTGATGACCAATTTTATCGAAACAAGCCTTAATGTCCCCCTCAAGAACCCATTGTGCTGAACGTTTAAGACCCAAGCATTTGAAGCATTGTTCGATTGCATCGGCTGTGCTTCTATTGGGTCGAAAACCATAGCTATTTAGGTCAGCAATGGTCTCAGAGATAGGTTCTAGGGCAAGAAGATAAAGCGCTTGTTGCGCTCGGTCTATCATGCACGGAATGCCTAAAGGTCTGAGTTTGCCGTTTTTCTTGGGGATATAGATACGTCTGAGTGGTTTAGCTTGGTAGCCTTTCCGACTCAATTGATTAACCGCTGCCACACGACGAGCATCCGTATTCCAGATGATGCCGTCGATTCCCGGCGTTTTGCTGCCTTTATTTTGTGATACTCGTTTAACCGCAAGAAGTTTTGCCGCTTTCGAGTGAGTTAGTATCCACTGCAATGCTTTCGCCTTACTGCGTTTTCCTTCTCGAGTTGCTTTTGCAATGCGTATCTGAAGCTTTAATACGTGCTGTTCAATCGCTTTCCAGTTAGTGGCTTGCCATTGAGTGCCGTTAGGAGAGGCACTAACTTTTTTTGAAGCTACCATTTGCGTTTATATGAACGTTTCCCCATTTGCTAGGTCATCATAAAATAATTTCAAACTCGGTTAGGTGGCAGTTTTATATTCGGTCTACATTGGCAGACTTAGACTTCCTGCCGACCCTAATGATTTCCGCGGCCCTATTCCTCATTTCTCCTGCGAGCTTATTGCTCTAACGCAAATTCAGGTCTTATAAGGCTTGGTCTTACCTTGTTTGTCATTACTCTTTGATGCACCTTGGCAAACTTTTAGTGAACATCCAATGTTAATTAAATTTTGTGACCTGCCTTCCCCTTAACAAGGTTGATACTCTGTTTGGTTAGCAACCAATGCCCAAACAGTTCGAGCAGTCTCGTTGGCTAATGCAACTGTCGGAATATTTTTCGGTCTTCGTGCTTGTAAAGATTGAAGCCATTCACTCTTATCTTTGCTGCGACTTATTACCGATCTAGCTCCATGGATAAGTAGTGTACGTAAATAAATATCTCCTCTTTTACTTATACCATGCAAATGCACTCTACCTCCTGTTCCCGTCTGTTTTGGAACCATGCCAATCCAAGCAGCAAATTCTCGACTTGATTTAAATGCCGATGCATCTCCCATGGAAGCAATAAGTGCTGTTGCTGTTAGTGGCCCAACGCCTGGAACCTTGCCGATACGCTGACAATCAGCATTGTGCTTAAACCAGATTTGTATTTGCATTTCCAATCGTTTGATATCGCCATCCAAATGAGACAACTGTTCTATTTGAACTTGCAAGGCATGCATAAAGGCACTCGGGACTTTACCTTCCAATTTTGCTAAGCAATTAGGTAATTGCTCTTTAAATGCTTTTTTCCCTTTTGGCATAACAAGCCCAAACTCTGTTAAAAGTCCACGTATCGAATTGATTTGTGCCGTTCTGTGCTTGACTAGTAGCTCTCTCATACGATGTATACTAAGGATAGACTGCTGCTCTTCAGTTTTGACAGCAATAAACTTCATGCCTGGTTGCTGCATAGCCGTCCAAATCGCACGAGCATCAACCATATCGTTTTTATTACCAACAACGAATGGCTTCACCTTATTCGCAGGCAACAATTTTACCGTGTGACCCATTTTCTTAAACAACCTTCCCCAGTGATGGGCACCACCACAAGCTTCCATACCAATTACCGAAGGCTGCTGATTTACAAAATAGTTTACAAAATCTTTTCGCTTTACTTTGTCAGAGTGTATTTCTCCCGTTTCTTGATCGACCCAGTGAATTTGAAATACTTGCTTTGCGATATCAATGCCAAATACGCTAGTGTTCATGGTGGATACTCCCAATGTCGATGGTTCACTTTATTGAACCACGCTGAGCACGCGGATGCCGTGACAGGGAGTATCCTTCCTCATCAAACGAATCATCGTTAGTCTCCGTGGGTTGGGGAAACGTTCATATCATTTCTCCTTGAATAAAGTTCTTCAAATTATCTTGCAACGGGAGACCAGCTAGAAGTCAGCTCGCTTTCGCGCCAGATAACAACCTGTATCCGCATCATTACAACACGGCTTTCGCTTTTTCTAGCCTCCTTTACCTGCACCACTATCGGCGGTCTTTGCAGACCGCTTTCCCAAAGGGAGAAGTACAGGCTTACCCTGTTCCGTATGTCGCGCAACGTCGGGTTAGATGCCCACTATAATGCGGAGAGCGTCTTGATCACGAAAGAGCACTGTCCAATCTCTTTCCTACTCTCATGCCTTTTGGCCACAGCGTATTAACCACTTCCGCTGATCCACGTATAACGCATCTTAAATGGATTCACTTACGTTCATCATACCAACACCCTAGCACTCACCCAATTGTGGTTATCAGGAGGAACGTCCTCTCACGAATTCATTCCCGCTCAGCAAAGGCTGAACTTCGTTACATTGTCGGGTTCGCTGCTTTATTCAGAACCCTAGGGTCATCTGGTGATACAGATGGTTCACACTTGTTGCGGTGAACAGCACTTCATACGACTTCAGGTCGCACGGACAAAAGTGTGTCATCGCTTTTGCTAAATTAGCAAATTACGGATTAGGTAAAATTGGGGGGCGTTGCCCCCGCCTCCGTTCTGTTATCAAACTCCTTTACAGCCCTTTTCTAGAAGGACTTTAACTAATGACACCAAGGAGTACAGCAATGGCTATTGACGCACTGAGGGGCAAAGAAGCCCATAATAAACTTTTCCACATCAATCAAAAAGTCAGATGTGGAATAGTTTAAGTTAAGTTGGATCATCTCAGCTATATAATATAATTAATACAAAAACGTCTAAAGCGTTGCTGCCATTAATCCCCAACAACTATACCCTTCAGTGTTCGCTTTATTTCCGCACCAACATCTTTTACATAACCTTAGGGGTGACCATGTTCTTCATGCTCATCGCGACAAGTTTCTTGGGGAAACTCAAACTCAATGGTTGTATGAGATAAATTAAAGGAAGATAGCTTCATAGCCACTTGTTGTTTTAGCCCAATTAATTTATCGACTTCAAAATTATGGGCTAACTCTAAGTGAGCTGTTAATACGTGACTTTCCCCGTCAAGTGACCAAAAATGAATATGATGGATACCGTTAACTTCAGGTAATTCGTTTAGTAATTGCTTTATACTTTCTTGAGTCTCATCATCTGGAGCGGCTTGTAGAAATAAGACGAGTGTTGATTTCAGGTTTCTGAAAACATTAAATAAAATGAATAACGTGAAGCCAATCGATAGTAGAGGATCTAATATGGGTAACTCTACAAAAAGTAGCACGATAGAAACGATGAGTACGGTAACCCAACCGAGTACATCTTCAAGAAGGTGCCATGTCAGCACTTTTTCATTTAATGTTTCACCCGCTTTTAATTTAAATACCGCATATCCGTTAACGACAACACCGAGTATAGCTAGCCCTAACATCCCCTCGACCGCTGGCATTTCAGGGTTGGATAACCTTGGTATGGCTTCAAATAAAACCCAAATAGAACCAATGATTAAAACAATACTGTTTACTAATGCACCAAACAGTGTAAGGCGACGATAACCATAGCTAAATCTATCTGACGATTCTTTATCTGAAAAACGACTTAAAATCCACGCAAAACCTATTGAAAGACTATCACCAAGATCGTGAACGGCATCTGCCATTATCGCCGTACTGTTTGTGAGCCATCCTCCAATAAACTCGATAATAGTGAATGTCACATTCAGAAAGAACGCCCAACCAATGCGGTTGTCTTTTCCATGAGTGTGGGTATGACTGTGGTTATGGCTGTGCATTTTGTACCTCCGGCACTTTAAAGTTTCTTAGATTGGTTACGTTAAAATTGATCAGGTGACGGATCACTCGTTGATACATCCAACGTTTAATTCCCGACAAGTTAGTCCCTTTTTCGCGATAGAACTCATCTGGAGAGTCATAAAGTCCAAAATCATCATTAATGCCTTCTTTTTGTATATAAGTATCGGTTCCACGCCAATCTGTATCAGGTGAAGAGAAACATTTTGTAGCAACACCATAACCACAAAAATCAGTTTTTATTTGTCTGAATTTGAACTGCAATGACGTTAAGTATTGCTCGTCTAATATAAAACCTTCTAAGATTATCCAACGTCCATCGAAATAAACTTCCACACAACTATGAATGATGTATTTAGGTGCCAACCAAAAGACATAGTTTGGTATAGCACCTTTTTGTAGTTGCTGATCAATGGTAAAACCATGAAAACGACACTGGATATCTAGACCACGAAATAGCGCCATCAAAAGGTTACCCTTAGTATTACATTGTCCATAACCATCAGCTAGCACTTCGCTTGCTGCAATATCATCGCTTTCATTGTAACCAAACTTGATTTCATCTTTTACAAATTGGTATGCTGCACCAATCTTTTTGTAATCATCAAGTTCTTGCCATTTGCGTTCTGTAATTAAGGCTTGAATAGTAGAGTGTTCAAAATCAACTATCTTGGTTTTATCTAAATATTTAGAATTCATAGGATCTCCTTACTTTGAACAACAGGAGGTTGTTTGTTTATCTTCGCTTATTTCTTCACATGTTTTTTGAGCTGATGCCAATTCTTGCTTAGCATCACTTAGTATTCGGTAAGCACCTCGAAGAATTAACACTGAAATGATGCTACCTATAACGATATCAGGCCAGCGTTGTTCTAGTACCATAACGAGTACGCCGGCGATAACGACACCAAGATTAGCTATCACATCATTCGCTGAAAATATCCAGCTTGCTCTCATGTGGACTTCATCGTTGTTGTGCTTTCGAATAAGAATAAGACAAATGACATTGGCAACTAGGGCCACCGTGCCAACACCAATCATAAACCACGAGTGAGGCTCACTTTCACCATACAGCCTTCTAGCAATATCCAGTAAAATTAATATGCCTAACCCTAGTTGGAAATAACCACTGACTAAAGCTGCATTAGCTTTATGTTGGATTGATTTTCCCACGGCATATAACGCAATTGCATAGACAATTGCATCCGCTAGCATATCCAACGAATCTGCAATTAAAGCCGTTGATTCTGATAACCAACCAAAGCCAATTTCAAAAACAAACATCGTGGCATTGATAGCTAACAGCCAATAAAGCACCGTCTTTTGTTGATTGTCTTTTAATTCAACTTCACACCCACAACCGCTCATTCTTTATCTCCGGTTAACTTGTATACTTTAACTATAAAATCTATAGTAACTATAGTGTCAATTTTAATTGGAAATTTTATGAAAATAGGTCAGTTATCGAAAACATCCGGGTGTTCAGTACAAACCATCCGGTATTATGAGAGGGAAGGATTGCTGTCAGATCCTGAGCGCTCTGAAGGAAATTTCAGATTGTATTCTAATAAGGCACTAAAAGAGTTGGAATTCGTCAAACATTGTCGAAGTTTAGATATTCCGCTTAATGATATTAAGCGACTCATTGAATTAAAAAACAAGCCAGAGGAGAGTTGCTGTAGTGTAAATGCGTTGATTGATCAGCAACTCGAATTAGTTAACCAACGAATGAAAGAATTGAAAGCACTCAAAAGAGAGTTACAGCAAATGGCAAGCACTTGTGGGTCTGACGGTACAATTGAAGCATGTGGCATTATTAAATTATTGGATAGTTAAACTAAATATCACTTTATTTTATTAGTATTCACAAAGGCACCAATGAAAACTATCGGAAAATTAGCACAATCAGTAAATTTTAATTTAGAAAACATTCGTTTTTATGAGAGGGAAGGACTGATTACACAACCTGAAAAACCAATATCTGGTTATAGACAATATGGCTAATCAATAGCAGGACAGCTTAGGTTCATCACAAAAGCCAAGTCGCTTGGTTTTACGTTAGCAGAGGCGTTGTTGATCAAATCATCTTGAAGAACAACGATGCCATATACGACTATCCGTTAGTTTCTGACGGGCATACCTAGTCCTATGACTTTGTTTATAGCCTTGACGTTCGCCATGATTTCACCCACTTGAGCGTTGTAACATCTCAAACTCAATTTACCGCTTGTTAGTCCCTTGTATCGGGACATCGCGGTCTCAGATATTGAACGATAGTGATATCCAGACTCAGCTTTCCACTCCGCTATTGTCCCATTTTTCAGAGCTGTTACTGCTTCGTTTCTGGGGTGACCGTCCTCCCAAGGTACTGCATTCTTTCGAGGGGGGAACAACGGAGTACAGCCTTTATTTTTCAGAGCCTCGTGGCAACTTTTTGTGTCATAAGCTCCATCGGCAGATACGGCTGTGACCTTTCTGCGTAGTGGGTTGAGCAACGTCGGTAGCACTTCACTATCGCCAACATTTACAAGGCTGACTTCCGCACTAATAACTTCGTGAGTATCCACATCTACAGCTAAATGCAGCTTACGCCATGTTCTGCGTTTTTCTGCACCGTGCTTTTTTACTTTCCACTCACCCTCACCAAAGACTTTAAGCCCAGTGGAATCAATGGCTATATGGCGAATAGCGCCTCTATATTTATTGCGATATTTGACCTGAACCGTCTTCGATCGTTTACTAATACAGGTATAATCGGGAGAGGTCAGCGGAACATCCATTAGCTCAAAGATAGAGTCGATAAAGCCTTGAAGAGCACGTAATGGCAGAGAGAATATACCCTTAATCATCAGGGCAGTTTCAATTGCTGTATCAGAGTACTGGAAGCCTCTACCACGCTTACCATGATGGGTTTTGCATCGCCATGCATCTACGGCTGAATCATCTATCCAGAACGTAACCGAACCACGTTTGCACAAAGCCTTATTGTACTCCGCCCAGTTAGTTATCTTCTTTTTCGCTTTACCCATATCACCACCGCTCTAACCATTACAAAGGATCAGATCGCAGGACTTGGAAAAGGTTCAATTGATTTAGGCAACGACGCCGAGTAGTACAATAAATACAATATGCAAATAAAAAAAAGCCCGTATCGACTACGAGCTATGCATTTAATATTTGGGGTTATAAAAATGGCACATAACAAGAGCGCTGTGTACTATTTAATTACAGGGTATCACCAAGCAAAGAGAAGTGGTGGCTATACATACATGGGCGCAAACACCCCATATGGAATTCACCCGGGTTGTAGAAATTCAGTATCTCGCCACGGTCATCGATGCCTTGCGTCAGATCATCAACATTCTTGCGCAGCTGATCAACAGAACCACCATCGGGCTTCGCCCACTGGCGACCCTGTACACCATAAACACGCCCCATGTCATCCTCGCCTTTGCGATGCGGGTTGTTCAACCATGCGTCATTTAGGTTCGAGTTGGCATCCCATGTCTTGGTACCCAACTGGCGAAATTGCTCTGCGTTGTCGTAACCACGGATGTAGCCAAGAAGCTCAGCGACAGCCGCTTTCCAGAAACTTTTGCGTGTCGTTACCAATGGAAAAGCATTATTTGCCACGTCATAGGTTAAGTCAGCATTGATAGCCGTCAGGCAGCGCTTACCGGTGCGTTGGTTTTCAATCCAGTGGCCTTCATCAACGATACGGCGGCATAGGTCTAGATACTGCTTCATTACTTCTCCTTAGCCTTGTTGACTTCGAGGGACTTCTGATTGTATTTATAAGCCCACCACACCATTGCGGCGCCAATGAAGATCATTGGTGTTGAGAGTATTTGTCCCATAGAGATCCAGTTACCAAACAAGCCGAGGTGAGCATCCGGCTCACGGAAGTACTCAACGATAAACCGGAAAGAGCCATAGCCAATCAAGAACAACCCAGACACAGCACCCGCAGGTCTTGGCTTACGAATAAAGAAGTTCAAGATAAAGAACAGCACTACCCCTTCCAAAATCGCTTCATAGAACTGAGAGGGATGTCGAGGTAAATAACCACCCGATGGGAACATGACTGCCCATGGAACATCGGTTACCCTGCCCCACAACTCGTCATTCATAAAGTTGCCGATGCGGCCCACCCCTAATCCAAACGGAATAAGTGGAGCGATAAAATCAGCCACACCAAAGAAGGTGCGACCATTGCGGTAGGCATAGAATGCCATTGCCGAAATCACACCGAGCAAGCCACCATGAAATGACATGCCACCGGTCCAAACCTTGAACAAGTAAAGTGGATTATCTAAGAACAGGTCAAAGTTATAGAACAGTACATAACCAACACGCCCACCGACGACGACGCCGAGAAACCCTAGAAATAATAGGTCAGACACTTGCTCTCGCGTCCAGCCACTATTGTCTTGGTCAGCGCGACGATTGGCTAGCCACATAGCAAATGCGAAACCCAAAAGGTACATCAGTCCATACCAGCGAATTGAAACTGGACCAATTTCCAGCAATACCGGATCAATATGGGGGAAAGTGATAAATCCTTGATTCATAGAATCTTCTTAGAGCAAATCATTGAAAGAAAAACATTCGTATCGCTATTATCAGCAGCAATACTGCAAAACATTTTTTCAGTACTTGGGTGGGTAATACCGTGGTTAACCTAACACCCAGTTTATTAGTGAATACGGAACTACATGCTATTGCTAATAACGCAGGAACGTACACGTAGCCCACGCAATAGGCAGGTAGATCTTTGACACCTACACCATGAAAAATAAAGCCAATCATTCCAGAGGTCGCAAGCAATGCGCCACAAAACGATGACGTGCCTATCGCTTTACGCATCTCTATCCCGTGACGATTAAGAAACGGAACCATAAGCGACCCGCCTCCGATACCAGCTAGGCTTGAGATAGTACCTATCGTAGTGCCAGATATAAAGGTCTTTGTTGGGCTTGGTAAGGGTTTTACTGACCTTCTATTAACAGAAATAAACACCCGAATAGATAAGAACAGCACAATACAACCAAAAATAGGCGGTAAATAGTGACTTGGTATAAATTCAGCCACAAAGCTACCACCAAACCCTCCCAGTATGACACCGGGAATCAAGAATTTGACAACAAACATATCGATATTGTTCATTCGATAGTGATTGAACGCTGATGAGCCTGAGGTAATGATGATGCAGGCTAAGGAAGTAGCTAGAGCCATGTGCATGGCAATGTCAGCAGGCACACCAAATTTTGGCAGCAAAAATAGCAATGCGGGAACGATAATAAGTCCGCCACCAATACCCAACAGTCCAGCAAGCACCCACCAGCGCACCGACCATCACCAAGATAGCGATGAGTTCTAATGTAATCATTAATGTTTTCCGGGCCGAACAAACCCAGCAAGATCCCTTTTCTCTAGGTAGTTAAAGGCAAGTTTATGCACATCGGAGGCGTACGCCTTGCTAATCGCTTGATTGGCGAGTATCTCTAAGTCATCGAGATTTGATTGCCTAATCACGTACTTTATATTGGCAACGTTGGTTGCGTTCATACTTAATTGTTTGAACCCTAAACCAAGTAATAATAAAACACCAATAGGGTCACCGGCTAGCTTCCCACAGATTGATACGGGGATTTTGGAGTGTCGGCAAGCATCATGTATCTGTTTTAGTGCCATCAATACTGAGGGATGCACAACCTCATATAGCTCGGAGACTTGGCTGTTATTTCGATCCACAGCTAATAGATATTGAGTAAGGTCATTGGTGCCTTAGCAGATATAAAATCTCAAATGTCTACTGACAACGACTGCGCTCACGAAACCTATAATTAACTCTAGAGCTATTTGTTATTTAACTTAGCTTTTAATTATTCCCCAAAAGTACCTTGAGATTTATCTTCAAGGCACTCAGAGCGGGGGTGCGTCAATTTTATTTTAATTCACTTTGTACCAAATCATAGAGTTGTTGTGAACCAAAGGTTTCCAAAGGTTTCCCGTTCACAAAAAATGTTGGTGTCTTTTGAATTCCTAACGATTTGACATCCGCTGTATCTTGTTCAAGTATTTTTACTATTTGTGGATCATTGATATCTTCGCGAGCTTTAGATGTGTCTAGTCCGGCATTTTTAGCGATTTCCCAAGCTTTCGCGATATTGGGTTCACCGTGTGATGCCCATGAGCTCTGCGCAGCTAATATGGCTACGAGCACTTCTCTATAAAGCCCTTGACGTCGTGCAGCCTCCAACATTAGAACAACTTCGTCCGAACCTGCGTGAAAGGCCGCGTAGCGAAACACAAGACGAATATCTTCTGGGTTTTCAGCCATAATTTTCTTAACGAAAGGGTAAAATGCCCTACATGCTTCGCAGGCGGGGTCGAAGAACTCTACTATTGTGACTTTCGCCTTTTCAGGCCCAAAGCTCTGAGAGTAAGATCGCTCAAGCTCGTTGTTTTTCATTGAAATAGTATTAGTTTCTTGTTGTTGATACCAACTAAAAATAAAAACAGCGAAGACTATCCCCATCAGCAAGGTGATCGAAAGTACAATCTTATTCTGATTCATTAGGTGTTTTTTCCTTCATATTATAGAGAGTTGTAACAAGTGTTATAGTTATTAATGCTAGCAGTAGGGATAAGCCAAAGATAGAAAGATCTGTAAAAGTAATACTTTCATACAGTGGTGCGGCTGTCCCACAAGGGCCTTTAGCCTCAAACAATATAGGTAACCATGAATCCAACGGTATGAAACTCGGGAAAGGAGATCCAAAACTACAACTTGAAAGCTTCTGACCAGTTTCAATCAAGTGGTTATCCCAAGAAAACTGCAAAGAAAAATAGGTACCGATGATTGATAATAGTAATGTACAAATCTTAATTATGTAATTCTCATTAGAAAATAGATGTAGTATACCTGCAATACCGATAAATAATATAAAGAGCCGAATCTGTACGCAGTTCGCACAAGGTTCGAAACCAAGATAGTATTGCGTAAATAGCCCAAACAGCTCCATACAAACACTTGAAAAAAGTAAAAACATTCCAACAAGTGTCGAGTTTGTAAATATCTTCAAAGCACCCCCATATTAATAGAACTTCATAGTAGGTTATTTAGCTATGTTTCAGCTTAAGTATTTTACGGGCTCCATTTAAAACAAGCAATCCTACTAGCAAACCAATGACTAAATCGGGGTATCTCGATCCCGTTAACGCCACCAACGCACCAGCCAAGATAACACCTAGATTTGCGATGACATCATTGGCTGAAAATATCCAGCTTGCCTTCATGTGTGCCCCACTGTCTTTCTTCTTTGCAATCAACAATAAACAAGTGGTGTTGGCAATCAAAGCAACTACACCAAAACCAATCATCAACATTGAGACGGGTTCACTACCGTATAAGAAGCGTCTACCGACTTCGAACAGTGCCCCGAAGGCTAAAATCAACTGTAACCAACCGGCAAAATGAGCTGCACGAACTTTCATTCTTATACTGTGACCCACTGCGTACAATGCTACCCCATAAACTGCGGCATCAGCGAACATATCGAGAGAGTCAGCAATCAATCCAGTAGACTGAGCCCACCAACCAACGATTATCTCAACGAAGAACATAACAGCGTTGATGGCGAGTAATTTCTTGAGTACTAACGACTCAGAAGCGTCCACCTCTGAGTCCGATAGTGAAGCTTTATTCAACTCGTCTTCTGATATAGGCCTCGTATCGTTCAATCGAGCACCCAACCCAACAGATGATAAACGTGATTCCACCTCCTGTAGATTCTCAGAATGATAAACCGTCAAATTACGATTGGGTGTATCAAAATCTAGAATGACCGTTGGCTGAATTGGTTCAAGCGCAATTCGGATCATACTTTCTTCAGCTGGGCAATCCATCTTGGGTACTGTAAATTCACTGATGTGACTAATATTTAGATTCATATCAGCTAAATTAGGCGTGTAACTTTCTTGTTCAGAGGGACTTTTGCTTTGACACCCCCCGCAACATTGATTAGTCATAATTGTCCTTGTGCGAAATTTTTTGTCAGTTTAAAATCTATACTAACTATAGAGTCAAGCAAGGTGATAATAAATATGAAAATTGGAGAGCTCGCGAAGCAAACTAACTGTACAGTCCAATCCATTCGCCACTATGACAAAGAAGGGCTTATCTGCACATGGGCACGCAGTGAAGGTAACTTTCGCCTTTATGATAGGAGTACCATCGAAAGAGTCCTGTTTATCAAGCATTGTCGTAACCTTGATCTTTCTATCTCAGATATTCGTAAATTATTACAACTAAACGACTCGCCTAACACACATTGCGATGACATTAATATAATGATCGACAACCATGTAACCGACGTTGAACAGCGCATCAATGACTTGCAGACCCTTCGCAAGCAACTCCAATCGTTACGCAATAATTGCTCTGGCAAGAAAACAGTCAAGCAATGTGGCATTCTTTCTAATCTGAATAGTCTCGATTGTGGTTGAGTGCATAAATTACCTCACTTGAGTCGAAGTGAGAACTCCAGAAATAGACAGCCACTATAGTGTTATCGAGTGAGACAAAGAATGTACAATTACATTTAGGCTCTATCAGGGCCGAGTATTTAGTTTTTTCCCCAAGATCCATTTCATAATCGGCACCCACAAACTAATTCAACTATGTAAGCCTGAATAAATCCACTAAATAACTGATTCTAATTGTGCTCCACTTTAATAGCTCTCTCAGAAGAACAACGTCTGTTGATGGATATCAACAAAATCAAACTTGGGGTTGCATACAACAATCGAGCATTCAAGCAATTACAAATGCGTATTTCGGAGCATTCCAAACAGTCATTTTTTAGGATTATCCGATCACTGATTTCTGGAAACAGGCGATCGCAATCACTCCGAAATACGCATACAAAGAAATGGGGAGCGAACACTGGCTATAATACGCCTAAGCGTCCAGCATAAATATGCATTGCGATGATCATCAAGAAAAGAAATGTTCCTGCTCATTTCTGAGAGTTTTGAGCACTCCCTGTCATTCGTGCATGATCTACCAGTATGGGAACGAATTTATCGGTGCAAAGTCTAACTGACTTGATGTATGGAATCCACTCTCTCCTTAGCAATCTAGACTAAGGAGAGTGAGACAAAACCGAGGGTTCCAATATGTTGACGAAAAATGTTATCGCAATCGACTTAGCAAAAAATGTTCTTCAAGCCTGCCACATCAGCATTCATGGTGAGCTTCTGTCCAATAAACCTTTAAGTCGCCAAAAAATGAAAGAATTTCTGGCAAAGGCTAAGCCTTCGATTGTCGCAATGGAGGGTTGTTGCGGTTGCCACTACTGGGGACAATTAGCAGAAAAATTTGGACATGAAGTGCGGATTATTAACCCTAAGAAGGTGAAAGGATATCTAGAAGGTCATAAAACCGATCATAATGATGCTCTTGCCATCGCCAATGCGGCAATTCAAATTGGCATTAAATACAGCCGACCGAAGTCATTAGAGCAGCAATCGAAGCATTCTTTAGAAAGTAGCCGTCGGTTCTTGTCTCGTAATGTGGTTTCTCTAGGACAGCACATTCGAGGGACTATTTTGGGGTACGGTATTGCAAACCCTCGAGGTGAAAAAGGTCTAAAAGCATCAGTTCAAACTGTTCTGGATGGAGAAACATCAATCCCTGTAAATGTAGTTTCCGTCATATCAATGCTTTGGGAGCAATACAAACAACTCAATGCGAAATTAATAGCATTCGAAAAAGAAAAGAACGCCTTAACCCGTCAGATAGAACCATGCCAACGGTTAATGGAAATTGAAGGCGTTGGTGAAACTACCGCCGCAATGCTCTATACAACGCTTGGTGATGGAAAGCAGTTCAAGAATGGAAGACAAGCTTCAGCGTTTGTTGGTCTTACACCGAAACAACACAGTTCAGGTGGCAAAGTCTTTATGATTGGGATCGATAAATGCGGTGGTGTGAAGGAGCTGCGCTCCCTTCTCTATCTTGGTGCAATGTCTTACGTTGGACGACTACCCGAAAAACCGAAGACTCAAAAGGATGCTTGGTTGAGGAGTATCATCGATCGCATTGGCTTTAAAAAAGCCTGTATTGCACTGGCCAATAAAGTGGTAAGAACTGCGTGGGCAATGCTTCGATATGAAACAGAATACAAACCCGTACTGATCACCAATTAATCACAAACCTATTTATCAATTTTACGAAATGATGATGCATAAAAGGTAAGACCAACCTGCTGAAAACCTGACCATTCTGTCATGCTGTGAAAAGCTGCTGACGCGATAAGGACGGTAGGTGCGCAAACATCAAAGGCTAGAAGGTAGCTCCTTCAACAAGAAGCCGAATATACGACCGCATCTTAACTTTTATTGATTTTATCACTTTGTAAATACGTGGATTCCATATATGCAATGGGGCAAAAGCACGTTTGGCGTTTGTCATATTTTGCCCGCTACAATTTTTTGGCTACTCGTCCAGCCCAATCTAAAATTGACTCAGTAGGAATACCTGTAGACTCTCCTTCAATTGATTTTGGGTGTGATATGCCAACATGCTTTTTATAGCCAAACATTGCATCCATCTCTTGTGTTGGCCATCCTAGCGACTTTGTCACCACGCCTTTTTTGATTCGAGAAAACTGTTCTTGCCAGTTACTAGTATCGTTCTGCCGCACGCATTTGGTTGAGATCCATTTATTCAGGCCTGTTACATCAATTTCAAGCAAGTAATTAACATGACCATTCCGTTCAACGACAACGCAACGAATCGTTCTCTTTGCACCAGAGTCAATCAGGTGGCATTTACTACGCCCAACCTGATCCAGCTCGTGAGTGTAAGAATCAATGATTGTGCAGGCGTATTTTTCCTCTAGCATTTGCACCATCATGTTAAAAGCAGTAAAGCGAGAGGCATACTCCTCTGATCGATCAGTGCAATCTTGGATACCTCCGCCCATATCTGCGGAAGGTATCTCGCCATTACTACCAGGCTCATTGGTACTGACCTTATCACCAACTTTCTTAGCTTCATCTTTGCTTCTATCTGGCCTATGACTCCTTTTTGGCGTTGTTGCTTTCGACGTTGAAAAACGATTTTTAAACCTTACTGAGCAAGTATTTTCACCTAGTAAGAATGCATGGTTAGCATCGGAAGCCTCACGATCATCATCGATAATATGATCTTCTGGGCGCTCGTATGGTTCAGGGCATTTTCCACCAGTGGTTGGCTCTTGGCCTTCATCTGGATGCGTAAAAGAAGGGTTATGGAAATAGACCCTGGACGGCATAAGAGCATTAATTTCAATATCCGTGATCTTTTCAACCAGAAAGTAGCGACCACTTGCATCAAGCCGGCCTTCATATGACAAAGACCACCCAGACATTTGAGGAGGGTCGAAGTGAAATAGCCAGCGCTTATACCCCGCAGATACATCTCGGTCCTTCTCGACGTTAAAATATCTAAAAATCGATTCAAATGAACGCTTTGCATTGCTATCAATAAGCAACCAGCTCAACATTGCTCTTGTTGCAGAATCATTGAATGCCGAAGGAGGAAAGTTTGATGTTTGCAACACTTCGATATTGGCATAATCCTCCTTGGTGTTAACTTCGACCTTGAAGTCTGTAAGCAAACGAGAAGACATTAATGACGCTCGCGATAAGTAAGAGCTGGCATAAAATAGGACCCTTGCCAACTCTAGCTGAGGAATAATCAGTTTAGGGGCAGATACTCGGTCTAATACAAATGCATGTTGCTCTGACTCTTTCTTTCTCAAAGACTCTGCTGACTCTGAGTCGGTGAACTCACTCAAGCTACTGTGTCGAAGGAACTCATTACTTCTAATTTTATGACGCCCTCGTTTAGCGTAACTTTCTGATAACCCTCTTTGATTAATTATTTTTCCTCGATACAAAGCAGGAACGTTAGAAAATGCAGTCGCGTGAAAATTATTTTTCTGCTGTGGGGGATAGCACCAAACTTCAATTGAAGGACGGTAAGACGAATCACTTGTTCGTACTAATACTTTACCTGTATGGACTATACGTACATCATCGTCACACTTGTAAAACCTAGCTCCCATATCATTTCCTTATTTGTAATCTGATCTTGTAGTTACCCAGTCAAGTAAGTCGTTGATAACTGGCATTACTCTTTCTTTGGGGAGGCTTGCTGAACGCATCAATTGCCAGCGACTCATTCCTGCTCCTGTTTTTGATTTTGCGATTACAGCCATGACTAGCCGACGAGCTTGAAACTCAAAGACGCTTTCTTGATACCGATTCAAAGCAAAAGATAGCAAGGGTAATAAGTTCAGTTTTTTGCTCACCGAACCGTAATCATCTAGCTGCTTGAGTAAGAAGTTTTTGCTTCTTCGAGGGCCGTCAATAACAGTATCTAATCGTTCTACAATCCTAATAAGCTGCTTAGTTAGTGAGCGGTCTCTTGATCTCCAATCTACTTTTTTCTGCCTTACATGAGATTGGGATTGATGAGCTCGATTGAAAGCCAATAACCAATCTCTATCATTTCGGTACAGCCAAGCATACAGTGCACCACCACCAGGAAGTTTACGTGCTCTCTTAATCGGGGCCTTGCCTATTAAGTTACGCCACAGCTCACGTTTTTCTTTACTTGAATTTGGCACAAGCTGAGCATTGTCCTTCGGGATCGATACCGTCACTTTATCTTTTGATTTTACTTCTTTTATGATTTCACTAGCCGACATTTCAGGAATAACAGCACACCAAACCGTTAAGTGCTGTAGATAGCTAAAAGCTTTACGATGACGGCGAAATAACGTGCGAAGCCAGTTAGTATCTCTATCAGAATTGATGGTGAGCTCAGGGGTAACGATCTTGCTTACAACTAAGTCTGCAATCTTATCGTGAGCAACCTGTTTAGGACCTTTTCCACACCCAAAGTCCTGTGCTAGATGATTGTAGAAAAGGCTCCATTGATGCTGAGTCGGGGAGTCTTGGGCTGGTAAACACATTACCTCTTTAGCTTTGCTAGCTAAGTAAGCAAACCGCTGCGCGGTTATATTCTGGTCGTTACATAAAAAGGGCTGGCACTGTATTCGGTCACATGCATGGTACATGTGCCTACTATCATGGTATGAGGTTGTCGATTGGCTCAGAAGCCCATGCTCAGGGCAGTATGGTAAGGACGGTAAGAACCAAAATCTCGACCAATAACTTTCCCCATATTTTTTCTTTTGCTCCGCAACACAAGCAGGGCAAACACGAAAGTTGTCCGATGTTTTTACAATAGAAGCAGGTGCTCCTAGCATTAGATGAACAGAGCCCTTAGCACAATTTTCCATTCGCTTCATCGCTCTTATCCTGATACTTTCATCAACAAAAGGAGCGTAAATCGGGAACATTGTATGCTCATAAATAAGCTGTTGGACGTCAAATCGTCCCGTGTTAACTAGCTGCTCTGATATCGATGACAAATGACTAGGCAGGTCAATTGTCGCAATCACTTTTCTGTCACCAAACACTTCATCTAGTAGCTGTTTAGAACTTGTTATCGCACTGCGAATTCCAGCTCTAGCTACCAAACTATAGATTCATTCATCTGGGTATGGAACAGGGAAACAGCGCAATATTAAACCGCCTTTTCTAGCAATGACTGAATGTCTAAAATCAAACCCGACTTTGACATTGCAGTGTACACTTCGTTATCAGAATCAGACTGAGAATGAACAAACCTCAAGTCCTCACTATCAAGTGTATGCCATTGAGTTTGTTTGATTGATGATGCCCTCTTGCCCTTGCTTGGCTTAGCCTCTTTTTTCGGTCGTAGTTGTTCAGGATTAGTGAGTTGCTCATGCACCAGCGGCAATAAGCTTATCCATGTCAAATCAGGATTTAGGTCAAATAGCTGTCGTATTACAGGAGCCAAAAGCGTTGAGTCGAACTCATCTTTCAAGGCCATATATACACGCCGCTCTTCATCGGTTTTGAGCTGTTGATATGCAAACTCTTCAGGTGTTTGTTGGACTGTTTCTGCAACCTGCTTTTGCAGTTCTAGTAGCCTCTTGTCTGTATCGCTAAGTTTAAGATCTGAAAACTTAATCATTTCTTCGACATCATTAGACCGCAAAGCTGCGAGCATTGGATGAACGGATTTTAATTCATCCTCATAAACCTGTCGCATTAATTTAGGCGTGATCCTTTCCATTTTTGTCGCGATTGCTCGCAACTGACACAATACGAATAGTTTAACCACAATATCCAGTACGCCTTGGCTCAGGTCATACCACAAAGAACGAATTTCCTCCGATAATACCTCATCACATTTTTGTAGCCATTGAAGAGTCCATAACTTATCAGTGAGCGCTTTCCACTCTCTTCCTTCTTCCATTGGATCCCAAAAAATTGCGCCAAGTCCAGAGCCACGCCTTGCAGATCTCATATCGGCCTCAAATATCTCGCGGGCTCGTGGTGTTCCGACCAAAATCACCGGAAGACCAATGGTATTTACCAGTGTCACAAAGAAATTGAGCATTTTCTCAGAACCACCAGAGCGAGAGCGGCTAAGGTGCTGTATTTCATCAATAATAAGAACACCTACTGCGTGAGCATTTGCAACTTGGGCCATTGCAGCTAAAAGTGTTTCAATACTGGGCCTTTTGCTCATCGAGTATTGTCTTTCGTAGTTTGATGTTCCTAGTGCTCTATCCATCGCACGAAAAAAGTTCAAACACAGCTCTTTAAGTGATCCGTCATGGGAGCAGTCAATTTTTAGATAAACAACTTGCTCAAGATTTCTGTCAGGGTGGTAAATAACTTGAGGATATAACGACAAAAGCTGCTTAATCGCTGTTGTTTTGCCATTTCCGCTACATCCGATCAATGTCGTGCTTTGGGCTGTAGAACTAACTTCCGTGAACTTTATCGCCTTCAAATCACCAGATAAAACACGCTCGTAACCATTTTGTATATGTCTTGCCCAGTCACCTGTTTCAGGGTTTCTTCCAACATAGCCACGCCGTATCATCAATGAAAGCCTTTCATGCAATTGTATGTGCTGACTGAGGGGCTGGAAAAAATCATCAATAACACAACAGATACTATGCGCTCTTTCAATGCCATTTCGATGGATATCTTCTGCGGTACACCTCAACGAACTCTTTAGAGCACTTGAGTCGTCCAGGAAGCTATTTATCGGTGGTAGGGCCTCTATCAGCGGGTTATCTCGATAAACTGAGAGTGTCGCATTTTGATAGACGGCAACTACACGATGATCTTGGCTTTTCTTCATCAATTTTCATCCTCATCATCAAATAGCTCCGGTATGAAGTCAGGCAGTTGATAGCTTTCCTCCTCTCCCTTTATAGGTATCACCGAGGCAACTTCTTCTTTAGTCCTGTCTGGCCGTATTGCTAGTTCCTTTCTCTCTTGCTCTCGCGCATTCCGTTTATTGCCTTTAATCTCATTTATCTTTTGCGCGTTGCTAAATGTGCTGGTTTTTCGATTCTTTTTCGCCTTTTTCAGTTTCTTTTCAAGAAGGTCATCAAAATCCCGTTCTACCGGTGCAAATTGATAGTTAGCTTCTGCCAAAGTTTGTTTTTGAGCCGCTTGACGTTCCCATACTTGATACCAAGTTAGATCACGGAACTCTCTACTCCGACTAGCAAGATCACAAACCCAAAATGTATTTTTGCCTTCTTCTGGAAACAGGTATATGTGATTAGCTGAACCAAGTTCATAGGCTGCGAATAGTTTTTTAGGCCTAGAGACTTCAGAAGAGCGGTGCATCCAACCTGTCTGAATAACTTCTTTTCCTGTGTAGGTTAATCCCCATAACTTTATGCCTAACTCCGATACAGTGACTTTTTGACGCGGTAACAATAGTATTTTTGCAATATCCGTATCGATGGCTCGTAAACGTCCGGTACGATGCTGTAGTCCCCACCTCCAAAGCTCAATAGGGATCGATGGAAGGCTTTCTGGCATATCAGGAGCACGATCGTACTTTTCTAATGGTTTGTTTAAGTTGTGAGCAAGTATTGAATAGAGCAGTATTTCAATAAAGTCTGATCTCGCCACAGCAGCTTCAACTCTATAATCTCTTTCACCATGCTTCGTAACCTTGTTACCAGTTACGACACCTGGCATATAGGGCTTAAACTTAGCTTGTAACGTGCCAAATGATCTCTCGACGATACCTTTGGCATCACCCCGTCGAGGGGGAGCACTTTCAAGACGAACTCCTATAGCATCAACCAAATAATTTGCTTGATGACTCATCAATTCACCGCGATCGGCTAGCAGAACATCGGGAATACCTACACAGGGCCACTGCTCTTCAGAAATATCGATTCCATATTCTGCGCAGGCTTTTACTTTGCTATCAAAGCTGCATATCAGTGCCTTCATTGCAACGGGAAAAGACGGGTTATCGAAACCGATATAAAAGCCAGCAACCATGCGGCTAAAAACATCAATGACCATATAAATGGTCGGTCGACCAATAACCTTGTCTGAGTCGTCATCATCTACTAGGTAAATATCGGCGATGGTCGCATCAATTTCGTATCGACTGCCTGGGCCTAACGCTTGCTCGGTAGCAGTACCATGAAGTGGTCTAACATCTTTTTTGTAATTTCCTTGAGGCGTCTGCACCGTGAGCTGAGTGGCCTTTGTATACTCGGTTTTGTAAAAGTATTGAAACTGGCGAAGTGTCGGAATTTCATGCTCTTCAGCTTCAGGATGTTTGAGCTTGTAAGCCTTAGTAAACTTGATATACGAATACCGAATTGAAAAGCCTTTATCGTTCATCAGATACTTATCACAAATGATTCGAAATTGCTTTCTGACACTTTCGGTTACTGGCTCTCCGCGACCAATGCCATATATCCTCGGTCTACCAGCTTTGCTAGTCGTGAAGTTTCTTCTTTTTCCACCAGCGCCAGAGTTTTTGTAATCAGGCAAAAGAGCATTCTTCATCTGTCCTCTTTGCCAATAGCGCCTCAAGAGTCGATAGAGTGTAGGCTTGCCTTTACCCGATTCAGCAATAACCTGCTTAAACCTGCTCGCTCGAACTCGCTTGTCAAATGCTCCTTCGCCTTCAACGATAGGCTTTATCAGTTCATAGTTGCGTTGGCTTTCCAAATAATTACTAGATGCTTGGTCCCAAGATTCACCTTGGAGGTATGAGTAGGGGTCAGGGATCTTTTCTAAACGCCCCTCATCAGTCCAGTTACAGCATTCATCGAAATAGACTCTTTCAGGTAAACCTTTATTCTCATCAATAGCAATCCAATAGAAGTAGCTTGTCTCAGTAAAAAGTATACGATAGGGCTTGCCATCAAATGATAGGGTTTCATTAACTCGCCACATAGCTGTGCCCCTCATCAAAAGCTACACCTCTAAATACGAGATCTCTTACTCGCAAGCTATGGAAAGGATGACGAATATCAAACGTGATAAGCCTAGCAGCGCACATCAATCGAAGATCGAACATAGAGTCTCCTAACTTCTGTCCGTAAGCCAACTCATATTCTTTTGCAATTTCAACCACTTTTCTGTCAGGAATGTGAGAGAAATAGGCTTTCATGTGTTTAAACGTTAGCAAAAGCTCATCGATAATCAATTCATCGAAATACCCTTTGACGCCATATAGCCACTCAATATTATCCACAACGACTTTATCTATTTCTTTTTCCGTGACTAGGAACCACGGGATCTTTTTTAACTGCCAATAACGACGTTCAATTTCAAGTTTTTCGATAGTTCTTGAGTCTTTAAGGGCATTTTTATACTTGGCTTGGATAACAAATCTGGGTTGAACTTTAGAAGAGGAGTTGACAAAAAAGTCTGACGACATCACTTGGTTAACCCCATTTTGTGCAGGGTGCCAAAGCTGATGTTCCTGGCAAATATTTAGCGTGTCACCCCTATTGAGTGGAAATTGCTCACGAATGTCAGTTACGGCAGGGTTATGATCAAGAAGGAGAAAAATCGCGAATTCAAGGTCCGATAACACATGATGAATACGGCCCGTTAGATGAGAGTAGACTCTTTGAGATCTACCTTCGGATGGAACCTCATTCACGTACAACCACGGTTTATAGTTAGAAAGCTTTCCTGAACCTCGGCCTTCTTTAATCCGCCTGATGATTTGCTTTTCAGTTAAAACATACTTTGATTTTGCCATGACAAAAACCCGGTCAACTTTTAATCAGTCTAACCGGGTTTAAAAAGTTTTCAACTTTAATGTCTCAGTTTCAAACTTTATTGTTTAGTTTCTATCTTTATTGTCTTATGACATTGGGATTTTTGCTGTTAAGCGTAATTACTCAACCGTTACCGCTTTCGCTAG
>ERZ1673961.267-NODE-267-length-24287-cov-49.493851_pt1 | contig 24287 bp, 23 predicted proteins | sample MGYA00580189_ERZ1673961 | MGnify/ENA primary metagenome ERZ1673961 (study PRJEB41334, sample SAMN05608105) | rock metagenome | biome: terrestrial subsurface; feature: shale formation; material: shale | place: USA: Pennsylvania ... | reverse complement strand
ATAAACACCATTATCGCTATGATTTTGCGGCGATTATTTGTGATCAAACAACGGTCTTAGCGATGTGTCAGTCACAAAAGCCAAGTCGTTATCCGGTGAAACAATCGATGCAAAAACAGATGTGGTTTCATTTAGTGAGTCATGAACTGATTCGGTTAACCCGTAAGAAACGTGAATTAAAAGCTTTACTCTTATTTATGTTTGAACAACTAGAAAAAAATGGGCAGGTTGAGGCGCTTAACTATTTTTCGACCCTCTATGATCGATTAAAGAAAGTACCGGCTAAACGGTTTGGGCCGATTTTTTTGCAAGAGATAAAGACAGGCTTTACCTCAGTCCATGAGGAATTAATTAAAAATATGTTATCGCTAGGGGCTTGTTACCGGGAGTTGCATGAAGAAGCCATCATCGAGGAAGCCTTTGAGCATTTTCAGTACTAACGCTCTGAAAAATTTATGGAAGGATAAAAACGGACCGAAAGATTGTCTCTCGGTCCGTTTTGTTAATTTTGTTGTCACTTGATCGAACTAGTTGTTTCTTTTAACGACGCGCCCGAGGCCCATCGCTTTTTTAGCTTTGGCTAATGTTTTATTAGCGACACGACTGGCCGCATCACGTCCTTGATCAAGCACCTCATCAAGAGTCGATGATTCAATGATCTCACTGTAGCGTTGCTGGATTGGCTCGAGCACATTGACGACCGCATCAGCGACGTCTTGTTTAAACTGACCATAACCAACGCCTTGATAGTGTTGTTCTAAGTCTTTGATTGGTGTGTTGGTTGCACTTGAAAGAATCGTTAACAAGTTCGAAACACCAGGCTTTCCAACAGGATCAAACCGAACGATGCCATCGGAATCAGTCACCGCACTTTTAATTTTCTTAATAATTTTTTTCGGTTCATCTAACATATAAATAGTCGCTTTTTGATTCTCATCAGATTTACTCATCTTCTTCGTCGGTTCTTGTAGTGACATAATTCGAGCACCAACTTCAGAAATCTTCACTTCAGGTACAGTGAAAATATCGTTATATTTGCGGTTGAATCGTTCTGCCAAGTCCCGGGTTAATTCTAAGTGTTGTTTTTGGTCATTCCCAACGGGGACATGATTGGTGTTGTAAAGAAGGATGTCCGCTGCCATGAGTGGTGGGTAAGTGAGCAGGGCAGAAGAAACGCCTTCTTTGCAGGCTGATTTATCTTTAAACTGTGTCATCCGCTCTAATTCACCGATATAGCTCTGCGTTTGCATAATCCAACCGAGTTGGGTATGAGCCGGAACTTCTGATTGAATAAATAACGTCGCTTTTGTTGGGTCAATGCCGCTGGCGAGATAAAGAGCGGCTAACGAGCGAATGTTCTCACGTAGTTTCAGTCTGTCTTGGGGGACGGTAATCGCATGTTCATCAACAATACAGAAGTAACAGTCATAGTCCTCCTGTAGTTCAACGAATTGTTTCATTGCGCCTAAATAATTCCCAAGTGTCAGTGTCCCGCTTGGCTGAATGCCTGAAAAAATAGTTTCCATCATTATTCACCTATCCTTTAAAGTTTAGTTAATAATTAAGAGGTAAAAATATTGCAAGATTTAAACACAAAAAAACATGCCTAAGAGTAGTCAAGGGACGATTTAACCGCGGTACCACCCTTGTTACCTCTAAATGCATGAGATCAACTTTTCTGTTAACGCCAGATATACGGTGTTTAAAAAACACATGTTCAAAAGTTCCCACATTATTATCTTCAAAACACCTGCTTCCACCACCCAGGCTCGCTATCGTTTGAATGAGACAATAAACCAACTTTATCCTTACACGCTTCACTATTTAATTACATGCAACAATCAATGACAAGATTATAGCACACCCTTTTAAAAAAGGAAATAGAAAGTGACAAGTAAGCGATGTGGTCTAATTGAAGAGATGGACCTAAATTTTAAGGGATAAAATAAGATAAAACTATAAAACTAAAAAAGTAGTTGTGTATTTATTCACAACATGCTATACTCATCTGTGAAAAGGGGGATAAGTGGATGACAAAACAACATGAGATAAGGGCACAAGATGAGTTACACGCAGACTACATAACGGGATTGACGGCTTTACCAGTAGTAAAAGATGCTGACACACGTGCGATCTATGCGGATATATTTAAAGCATTTGGGGATGAGACACGGTTGAAATTGATGAGCTTTTTAACGACAGCACCCGCTTGTCTATGTGAAATGGTGGATGCTTTAGGTATCGCGAGTTCAACGATTACCCATCACTTGAAAATATTAGAGCGTGGCGGCGTCGTACAAAAGGAGAAGGTCGGGAAATTCACGGTCTATCAATTGGTTGAGACAACATTAGTCCAGCGTCTACTTCAGTTATTAACAGAAGGGGAGATGCGTGAATAATGATTATCTTTCAATGGATCAATGATCAATTATTTAAAATGACGTGGCTGTACGAATCAGTAGCGTGGTTAGTGGAAGACATTTTCGGTTTAGCAATGACGAGTCGCATCGGTGAGAGTGTGCACTTTTTTATTTATGATACGATTAAAATCTTTATTTTGTTAACCGCGGTGATTTTCTTCATATCTTATATTCAAAGTTATTTTCCACCCGAGCGAACAAAACAATTACTTGGGAATGTTAAAGGCTTTTTAGGTTATATCACTGGCGCACTACTCGGTACGTTAACACCGTTTTGTAGCTGTTCGAGTATTCCGATTTTTATTGGATTCACATCAAGTGGTTTACCTGTCGGTGTGACGTTTAGTTTTCTGATATCGTCACCGATGGTGGATTTAGCTTCCTTTATTATGTTAATGAGTTTCTTTGGGCTTAATTTTTCAATCATTTATGTTGTTGTTGGCCTAATCCTCGCTGTTATTGGTGGCTATATTATCGATCGATTTAATCTTGGTCGTGATATCGTACGCTATAATACGACAATGGATAAACCGGTTGATCAATTAACAGTTAAAGACCGTATAACTTTCTCTGTTGAACAGGTTAAAGACATTTTCCAACGGGTATGGTTATATGTATTAGGCGGGGTGCTTATTGGGGCACTTATTCATAACTGGATTCCGGAAAGTTATATTACGGCCATTTTAGGAAAAGATAATCCGTTTGCGGTCGTGATTGCGACTGTGATTGGTATGCCGATTTATGCTGATATTTTTGGTACTTTACCGATTGCCGAAGCATTGCTTGCTAAAGGGGTCAGTGTTGGTACGATTCTGAGCTTCATGATGTCAGTTGTTGCTTTATCATTACCATCACTTATTATGCTCAGTAAAGTTGTGAAAGGGAAGTTAATGATAGCTTTTGTCTCGATTATGTTTACAGGCATTATTTTGATTGGTTACTTGTTTAATTTTCTAAATATCTGAAGTCACTTTGTATAGATAGATTTTGTTTAGATAGGGAATGAACTAAAACGATAACTAAAACTATATAATAGAAGGAGAATGACAAATGAACATTAAAATTTTAGGACCAGGTTGTAAAAATTGCACAAAGTTAATGGCAAATGCAGAAGCCGCAGTGAAAGAACTCGACATTGAGGCTAACTTAGAAAAAGTAGAAGATTATGCGGAAATCGCCCGTCTTGGCGTGTTAAAAACGCCAGGTCTTGTGATTGATGATGAAGTTGTTAGTGAAGGAAAAGTTATCGCTTCAAAAACAATTAAACAGTTAATTTCAGCACGCGTATAAAGGTTTAAGTCATAGGGATATGATTTTTCGCCCCTATGACTTAAAACAAATATGACAGAAAACAAGCGAGATCCCAAAAAGGAATCTCGCTTGTTTTACTTTAAAAGCTTAAGAAGTAACTAGATCATCAAATAAACAATGAATAGTAAGACATTACTGATGAGGAATAGGCCCGTTTGATACTTAAAGAATGTGATCACCGGTTGTTTGATTTTCTCTGAGACAGGTTCAAAGGCTGTATCCATTGAACCGGGGCGCTTCTTACTTCTAAATACACGGTGCATCCCGTACAAAAACCCATCAAAAAAACGCGCATGTAATGTGACTAGCGATAAATAGATAACGAGATGAAACAAAAAGAGGTACGTGACGGTGTTAAACAGCGTTAAAAAGACGGCGTCTGCCGTTAAACTATAAATAAATAACCCAAGTAGTTGTAATAAAAATGCAATGATATGTATGTGATTTTTCATTCTTTCCCTCCATATTCAATAAAACTAGACTCATTATACCACAAGAAATTGTTCGTAAAAAGAAAACGAGAGGCTGTAGCGTAAAATTATAATCCCTTATCGGCATTGGACTTATGCTAGAGATAGATGGGTAGTTACAATATAAGTAAGTTCAAAACCGAATGTTAGATAGTAAAAAAGAACTATTTTATTTTTTGTAAAAGTTGTTATATCAACACTTTCGATATTGTATGTTTATAATTTTCTAAAAAATCAGTGCATTATTTGAAAAAAGGTAGTATAATTCAAATTGCAGTATTATTCATCTGCGGAATATTTAGAAAATTAAAAAATAGGGGAGGTCTTTCCAAGATGAAGAAAAAGAGCTTATTGCTGCTAATCCTAGGATTAGTCATGAGTATGTTTTTAGTCGCGTGTGGTGGAGATGATACATCAGACAGCGACAATAGTGGAAATGATGGAGGTTCTGATACTGAGCAAGATGATTCAGGTAATGATGATTCAACCTCAGGTGATGCAGAACAAGTATTAAACTTAATCGAGGGGTCACAGATTCCAACAATGGACTCTGTAATGGCAACGGATGCAGTTGCATTCCAATGGTTAAACGAGACAATGGAAGGTCTTTATCGTTTAGATGAAAACACAACACCAGTTCCAGCGATTGCTGACGGTGAACCAGTTATTTCTGAAGATGGTTTAGAGTGGACAGTAACATTACGCGAAGATGCTGTATGGTCAAATGGTGACTCTGTAACAGCACATGACTTCGTATTTGCATGGCGCCGTGCCGTGAACCCAGAAACTGGTTCTGAATACGGTCCATTCATGATGAATGGTGTTCTTAAAAATGCAGAAGCTATTTCAAATGGCGAAGCCGAAGTGGATACTTTAGGTGTTGAGGCAACAGGTGATTACGAACTTAAAATTACGCTAGAAAAGCCGGTACCTTACTTCCACAGTTTATTAACATTTGGTACGTACTTACCTCAGAACGAAGCTTTCGTTACTGAACAAGGTTCTGACTATGCACTTAACTCAGATAACTTACTTTACAACGGACCATTCGTCTTAACTGAATGGAATCCAACAGGTGAAAATGCTAACCAATGGACACTTGTTAAAAACGAAGATTACTGGGATAAAGATAATGTAAAATTAGAAAAAATCAACGTAAGTATTGTAAAAGAGACTAGTACTGCTGTAAACTTATACAATACGGGAGAAATTGACCGCGCAGGTTTATCTGCTGAGTATGTCGCACAGTACGCTGGTACTGAAGATTACAGAACACTTGGTGAAGCGGTATTATTCTACTTGAAGTTTAACCATGACAATGAATTCTTATCGAACATTAATGTACGTAAAGCGATTGCGATGACTATTGGTAAGCAAGGTCTTGTTGATGTTATCTTAGCAAACGGTTCATTAGTTTCAAATGGTGCCGTACCATCAAACTTTACTTCTCACCCAGAAACTGGTGAAGATTTCCGTGAGATCAACGGGGACTTAATTGTTGAAGATAAAGAAACAGCTAAAGAGTACTGGGCAACAGCACTTGAAGAATTAGGTACTGACACTGTAGAACTACGTTACCTTGGTGGTGACAGTGAAGTTGCACAGGAAATGGATGCTTACATCAAAAACCAACTTGAAGGAAACTTAGACGGTTTAACTGTTGAAGTAACATCTGTACCATTTGAAGAACGTATTTCACGTGATGAAGCAAGTGACTACGATATCCAAAACTCTGGTTGGGGTCCTGACTACCTTGATCCAAGTACATGGTTAAACATGTGGACATCTGATTCACCATACATGACAATGAACTACCACAATGAAGAATACGATGCATTAATTAACGAAGCAAATAATGAATTAATTACAGATTTAACAGCACGCTATGAAAACTTCTTAGAAGCTGAGAAAGTATTAATGGAAGATGCAGCGATTGCACCTCTATACCAACGTTCTCGTGCATATCTATGGCGTCCATCTGTAAAAGGTGTTATTAATAACCCAATGGGAGCGGATTTCACATATAAATACGCTTACATTGAAGAGTAAAAAATAACAGCTGCGGAAGGCCAAGACTTGTTCTTGGAAGAGAGTGTACTGCCTTTTTAGGGCATATACTCTCTTTTTCCGTGTTAAGGAAAAGTTTGAATTGTTTGAACTTTCTTGTAGAATAATCAATAAGATTGATTAGGAGGGAAATTTATGGGTAAGTACATTGCAAAACGAGCAGGATACATGCTGATTACTTTATTTATTATCGCTACATTTTCATTTATCCTCATGAAGTTGCTCCCAGGTTCTCCACTAACTGCCGAAGAGAAAATCACAGCCGCACAACGTGCGATCATTGAAGCGAGGTACGGATTAGATGAGCCAATTTTAATTCAGTATTTCAAATACATCGGTAACTTAGTGCAAGGTGATTTAGGGGTTTCATTCCAACTGAAAAACCAGCCTGTCACAAGTATTCTAATGAGTGGTGTTCCCGTATCCGCGCAATTAGGTATTTGGGCATTATTAATTGGGACGTTCTTTGGTATGTTATTAGGACTACTGGCGTCAATCAAACACAATACGGTTTTTGATTATGGAGCTAACGTTATTTCCGTATTAGGGATCTCAATCCCATCGTTTATTTTTGCAGGATTACTGCAATATTTTGTCGGGGTGAAATGGGGATTACTCCCGATTGCATTCTGGGGTACACCAGAGCAAATGATTATGCCAATCATTTCGCTTTCGATTTTCCCAATGGCCATTTCTTCACGTTTCTTACGGACAGAAATGATTGAGGTATTGGGATCAGACTATATGGTCACTGCGAAAGCGAAAGGTGTATCGAACTTTGCTTTAATCTTTAAACATGCACTGCGTAACGCTTTGATTCCACTTATTACGGTAATGGGACCAATGGCTGTTAGTTTAATGACAGGGACACTTGTTATTGAACAAATTTTCTCTGTTCCTGGTTTAGGGGAACAATTTACACGTGGCGTTTTAACAAATGACTATTCGATTATTATGGGAACAACGCTTTTCTTCGCGTTTTTCTTCATTCTAGTTATTTTAATTATCGATTTACTTTACGGTATTGTCGACCCACGTATCCGTTTGGCTGGAGGTGACGATTGATGAGTAACGAACCAAATAAAGACTTGTTTGTCATGGCGGAAGAGCGTGAAGATACAAGTGAGAAAATTAATCGTCCAAGTCTGACCTTCTGGCAAGATTCTTGGATTCGGTTAAGAAAAAATAAAGGTGCCTTATTTGGCATGATTGTGTTAATTTTAATTGTCTTAATGGCTATTTTCGGTCCAATCTTTAGTTCGCACGGATTAGATGATCAAGATTTATCTTTATCTAGAATGCCGCCTAAAGTGCAAGGATTAGAAAACTTTTCTTGGCTCGGCCTTGATGGTAAGAACTATCAGGAATTTGAAGCTGAAACAATTGAATTAGCGGACCAACGTGCCTTAGCGCGTTTCCAACAACCTGATATGGAATTTATTGAAGCTGAAGTGAAACAAGAACCGAACAATGAAACAGGAGAGTTAGCTGTTGTCGAGTATGCGTTTGATAAATATGCCGCTCAAGGTGTAGAAGAGTACTACTGGTTTGGTACCGATACACTTGGTCGTGACTTATTTACTCGTGTCTGGTTAGGTACGCGTATTTCATTACTGATTGCCTTTGTCGCAGCCTTTATTGATATGCTTGTTGGGGTTGCTTATGGTGGTATTTCTGCTTACTTTGGTGGACGTACAGATACAATCATGCAGCGTATTATCGAGGTCTTGATCGGTATTCCGAACTTAGTTGTCGTTATTCTGATGATTATGATTCTAGACCCTGGGATTGTCGCGATTATTATCGCGCTTACGATTACTGGTTGGACAGGTATGGCCCGGATTGTCCGTGGTCAAGTCTTAAAACTTAAAGGACAAGAATTTGTGTTAGCTTCTCGTACCTTAGGTGCAAGCCATACGCGAATTTTGACGAAACACTTAATTCCAAACACAATTGGATTAATTATTATTAACGCGATGTTTACAATTCCGAATGCGATCTTCTTTGAAGCGTTCTTAAGCTTCATCGGTTTAGGTTTACAAGCACCGGATACATCGCTCGGTACGTTAATTAACGATGGATTTAAAGCACTTCAAGTAAATCCATACATCATGATTTTCCCTGCGATCGTTATGTCACTCATCATGGTTGGATTTAACATTCTAGCCGATGGTCTACGTGATGCACTCGATCCGAAAATGAGAGAATAGGAGGTAGAAAAAAATCATGGAAAATATTTTAGAAGTTAAAAATTTGCATGTTTCTTTTGATACCTACGGTGGTGAAGTGCAAGCGGTTCGTGGTGTTTCTTTTGATTTAAAAAAAGGGGAAACACTCGCGATTGTAGGTGAGTCAGGTTCAGGTAAATCAGTAACAACACGTGCACTTGCAAAGCTAATTCCTTCACCTCCTGGTCGCATCAAAGAAGGCGAAATTTTATTTGAAGGCAAAGACCTTGCCAAGTTAAGTGAGCGCGAGATGCAGAAAATTCGCGGGAAAGATATTTCAACGATTTTCCAAGATCCAATGACATCACTTAACCCAACAATGAAAATAGGTTCACAAGTTATGGAAGGGTTACTTAAACACCATAAGATCAGTAAAAAAGAAGCACGCAAGCGTACACTAGAATTACTTGATCTTGTTGGGCTTCCTGAGCCAGAAAAACGGATTGATCAATATCCTCACCAGTTTTCTGGTGGACAGCGTCAGCGGATTGTGATTGCGATTGCGCTCGCTTGTGGACCAAAGATTCTCATTGCTGATGAACCAACCACAGCGCTTGACGTTACCATTCAAGCACAAATCTTAGAATTAATGAAAGATATTCAGAAAAAAGTCGATAGTTCGATTATCTTTATTACGCACGACCTTGGTGTTGTTGCGAACGTCGCAGACCGCGTGGCGGTTATGTACGCGGGTAAAATTGTTGAAATCGGGACAGCGGATGAAATCTTCTACAATCCTAAACACCCATACACATGGGGATTACTAGGTTCAATGCCAACACTGGATAACGAAGAAGAGTCATTGATTGCGATTCCTGGTTCACCACCAGATATGTTAAATCCTCCTGTAGGTGATGCGTTTGCTGCGCGTAATGAATATGCGATGGAGATTGATTTCGTTGAACAACCACCAATGTTTAAAGTAACAGATACGCACTATGCGGCAACGTGGTTACTACATGAACACGCGCCTAAAGTCGAACCGCCTTTAGCGGTGCAATCAAGAATGAAAGATAATCTACATGCGAACGTGCCTGGGGAACGTAAAAAGGAAGGTGACCGTTCATGAGTAAAGAAAAATTGTTAGAAGTTAAAAACCTAAAACAACACTTTAAAACGGGCCGACACTCTGTTGTAAAAGCCGTTGACGGGATTACCTTTGATATTTTTAAAGGTGAAACTTTCGGTTTAGTAGGAGAGTCTGGTTGTGGTAAATCTACAACCGGTCGTAGTATTATCCGCCTTTATAACGTCACAGATGGTGATGTATTATTTAAAGGTGAGAGTGTTCACGGGAAGAAAAATAAAGCGGATCTTAAAACATTCAATCAGAAAATGCAAATGATCTTTCAGGATCCTTATGCGTCACTTAATCCACGTATGACAGTTATGGATATAGTCGCAGAAGGTTTAGATATTCACGGTCTAGTGAAATCACCGAAGGAACGTCAAGTACGAGTGTTTGAATTGTTAGAAACCGTAGGTTTAAATAAAGAGCACGCGAACCGTTACCCACACGAATTCAGTGGGGGACAGCGTCAGCGTATCGGGATCGCCCGTGCGCTTGCGGTAGAACCTGAATTTATTATTGCTGATGAGCCGATTTCAGCACTTGATGTGTCGATTCAGGCCCAAGTCGTTAACTTGCTTAAAGACTTACAAGACCGTTTCGGTTATACGTATCTTTTTATTGCCCACGATTTATCGATGGTAAAATATATTAGTGACCGTATTGGCGTTATGTACTTCGGTAAAATGGTTGAGATTGCCGATAGTGATGAATTGTATAAGAATCCAATGCATCCTTATACACGCTCGTTACTTTCAGCGATTCCACTACCAGACCCTGACTATGAGCGGACTCGTCGCCGCGTTGAGTATGATCCTGAAAAAGATCATGACCATAGTGAAGAACCAGTGTTTAGAGAAATTAAAGAAGATCACTGGGTACTGTGTACAACAAAAGAATTCGAACAATATAAAACAGAAATGAAATAACCTTTACCTGCGATTAACCTTATGTTAATCGCAGTTTTTTAATGGTGATAATTTAAGGTTGTACGACAATCTATGCGTCTATGACTTTAGACTATTTTTGACAACTTTTTTAAACAAAGGTTTCTTTTCACTACTAAATCGGCTAAAATAGACAAGAGAGTCACTTAATAATTTGCGGGGGTTATACATAATGAAACAGCTTAGAATGCTAGCGATTTTTGCCTTTAGTTTAAGCATCTGGTTCGGTGTGAACACACACGACGCTTATGCCGAAGAAACAGAATCTTTACAGGTTAGTTTTAGTCCAAAGCGTACGATTACCTTAGATCAAACGGTGAAAGAGGCAAACTTGCAGCGTTTCCGGTTTGATTCAGGTTATACCTTTACTTACCCAGATGCCGTTCGTGGTATTTATTTAACTGGTCACTCCGCCGGTGGGAGTCGCTTTAACACGTTGATTGACTTAATTAATAATACCGAACTCAATGCGATGGTCATCGATGTTAAAGATGATCACGGTAACTTAACTTTTAAGCCAGATGAATCGTCACCTTATTATGATATTGCGAAAAACTACATTGGCGATCCAAAAGCGATGATGGATGCGTTAGAAGAAAATGATATCTATCCGATTGCGCGTATTGTTGTCTTTAAAGACACAGTACTCGCAGAACAACGTCCTGAATTATCGTTTAAAGATGGCGGACAAATATGGAAGAATAATCGCGGAGAAGCTTTTGTCAATCCATTTATGAAAGAAGTTTGGGAGTACAACGTTGAACTTGCGAAATATGCCGTAGAAATGGGCTTTATGGAAATTCAATTTGATTATGTTCGTTTCCCAGAAGGCTTTGAACGTCGTGATGAACAACTCACTTATTCTGAAGGTGATTATGAGAATCATGAACTCAACAACATTAAAAAGCGCGTCGAAGCCGTATCAAACTTCGTTGAATATGCGAAGAATGAATTACATGAGTACGGTGTCGATGTCTCTGTCGATATCTTTGGTTACGCCGCAACCGTTGAGGAAACACCGGGGATTGGGCAAAACTTTACCCGTATCTCAGAACATGTGGATGTCATTTCATCGATGATCTACCCAAGCCACTGGTCAAATAACTACTTTGATATCCCAGTGCCTGATAAAGAACCGTACCGTCTCACTGATGAATACGCCAAGGTAGAGAATGTGGTATTAGGGGCACTAGGTGAAAACGCACCAACTTCACGTCCGTGGATTCAAGATTTCTCTGCGCCATGGCTTTATAGCGGTGCAACCTTTACTTATGGAAAAAAAGAAGTCGAAGACCAAATCCGAGCGTTAAATGAAAATGGCATCAATGAGTTCTTACTATGGAATTCAAGTAATAAGTATACAGAAGGTGTCGATTATACACCAACGAACTAATCGCTCAAAAGAGATCATCCTAGCCTGATTGGATTAAGTGTGAGCATTGTTATGTGCGATGCATGATCGAGAAAAGTCTCCCTTTCCTAAGTGAAAGGGAGCTTTTTAAATCTAGAGTCGAATATATCATCGATAAACGGAGTATATAGTGTGAGAGTGAATTTTTTAAAAGAAGACGCTTTTGTTATAATACAAAAGGATAGTAGAGAGGGGATGTTTTAAATGGATTGGTTTGAAAAATTAAATGAGTACTTTCCAGTACATGAAATGAAATCAAAAGAGCATATGGAGATGTTGTTAAAAGAACGTGGGGATGTCTATTATAAAGATGAATCAGATGACCACGTGATGATGTATGCGGAATTTGATGAGTTTATCTTTATCGACTACTTATATGTGGCAGGTCATACGAGAGGAAAAGGAATCGGTCACCAACTGATTGAAAAATTAAAACAAAAAAATAAACCGATTATTTTAGAAGTTGAACCTGTTGATTATTCAGATACCGATACGAAGAAACGTCTACACTTCTATAAACGCGAGGGCTTTACGCACGCGGCCTCAATCGGTTATAATCGACGCTCCCTAGCAACAAATGAGGATGCACCTCTAGAGATTCTGTATTGGTCACCGTCGAACCAGGATGAAGAAGGCATTTATAATCAGATGCGTCATATGTATGAACATATCCATACATATAAGGATGAAGAAATCTATGGCAAGCGTTATCAAAAAGCCGATGAAGTCCTTTCATATGGCGATGAGGTTAAAAAAACAAATATTCTAGACGACTTAAACTAACCGTTGGCACCTTAATCATCGATAAGATTAAGGTGCTGTCTTTTTGAAGAAAAATAAAAAGAATCCGATTAACATTCTCAAAAAAGGACAATGGAACAGCGCTGGACGTAGATACAAGGTTTTATCTTGAATTCAAGATAAAACCTTGCCTTTCTCAACTAACTGCTTTATAATAAGAAAAGGTTGAAAAAGTTATTTTTAAAAATATGTTTAACGTCTCACAAGGCTGGGAATAGTTATACCAGTATACACATTATATACATGGATTTGTGTAATTTTTATGTAAAGTGAGGAAATACCCTATCCAATCGGTATGCTTTTGTTGTATACTAAAGGTAGTAAGTTAGATTATAATGATTTTAATCTAATAATTGATTGTATACAAATGATTTGACTATATAATAATTGAGGAGTGATGGTTGATGGTAACACTTTATATCTCACCAAGCTGTACCTCTTGCCGTAAAGCTAAAGCATGGTTAGAAGAACATGATATTCCTTACCAAGAGCGCAACATTTTCTCAGATAATTTATCTGTAGATGAAATTAAAGAAATCTTACGTATGACTGAAGATGGTACGGATGAAATTATTTCAACCCGATCAAAGGTTTTCCAAAAGCTCGATGTGGATATTGATCAAATGCCATTAAAGGATCTTATTAATGTGATTAAAGATCATCCTGGTATTTTACGACGTCCGATTATCTTAGATGAAAAGCGTCTTCAAGTAGGTTATAACGAGGATGAGATTAGACGATTCTTGCCGCGTAAAGTAAGAACGTTCCAATTACGTGAAGCGCAAAAAATGGTCAACTAACTGACAGTTGAAACAAGACGCTACCTTTTGGGTTTGTGTCTTGTTTTTTTGTGTGTATCGAGTGACAAGTCGTCATAAATACGATAAAATAGACATTCAATAGTCATAACTACAAGCTTAAGGCAGGTTTTTTTCGGGTATGGTAATATATAGAGACATGTTTTACCACCACCTTTTCAGAAGGGAGAGAAGAGAGAATGAAAATAGAAAGAATCAATGATAACACGATTAAATTTTATATTTCGTATATGGATATTGAAGATCGTGGTTTTAATCGCGAAGAAATTTGGTATAACCGGGAACGTAGTGAACAGCTCTTCTGGCAGGTGATGGAGGAAGCTGATCACGCAGAAGAGGATTTTGAAATTGAAGGTCCTTTATGGATTCAAGTGCAAGCGCTAGAAAAAGGTTTGGAGATTACCGTGACAAAGGCGCAAATGTCGAAAGATGGACAGAACTTAGAAGTGCCGGTCGATCAGATGATTTCTCAAGACCAGATTCAAGACAAAATTGAAAGCTTACTGGAACAAGATCATATCGGTGACCATTCAAATCAAGATGATCATGCCGACGAGGAGTATAAAATCTTACCAAACTTAGTCAGTTTTAAAGATTTTGAAGATGTGATTCGATTAAGTCATGCGATTGATGCAGAATTTATTGATCACGCCATTTATCACTACAAAGAGAATTACTTTATGATTTATACGTTTGATGATGTTCACCTCGACGATATTGCTCAAGATGGATTAAAGAGTACCATCGAAGAGTATGGGACTAAATCAAAACAATCGATTGCGATGATTTTAGAGTACGGTAAGCCGATCTTTGAAGAAGATGGCTTAACTGCAATGAAGCATTTGTTTACCTTATAAGATCGACACCTTCCCCTAATCATCTTTGATATGACGATTAGGGGGTTTTTCATGTGGAGGCATTCTTTAGAGTCTTTGTTCTAACTTGATCATCGATAAATCTGAAAACTTAAAAAAAAGAAAAGACGTGACAGTCGAATAGATCGGAACATATTTGTTATAATGAATGAATAAGACAAAACAAGGAGTGAATAGGATGAGTCAGAAGTTAATGACCCGTGATGAACAAAAAGAACAAGACACGTGGCGATTAGAAGATATTTTTGAAAGTGATGATCGCTGGGAAGAGGAACGCCAACGTTTACAAATAGAACTTGAACAGTTTAGTGATTATAAAGGCACGTTAGGTGATTCGGCGGAGCAATTATATGCGCTATTTGTTTTTGATGATGAGATCTCAGAGCGAATTGGTAAATTGTATACGTATGCCCATATGCGCTATGACCAAGATACAACAAATGCTCACTATCAAGAAATGAATCAAAAAGCGCAAATGTTACTGACAAAAGCTGTTAGTGAAACGAGCTTTATTGTTCCGGAGATATTAAAAATCGATGAATCAAGACTTGAAGGTTTCTTAGCCCGTCATGAAGGATTAAAGGGTTATGATAAAGTCTTGCGTGATTTAAATAAGAAACGTCCACACACCTTATCAGAAGCTGAAGAAAAGCTTCTCGCAAGCATGAGTGAAGTTACCAGCGGCGCAAGCCAAACGTTTGGGATGTTAAACAATGCCGACTTAACCTTTCCGGATGTGACTAATGAAGACGGAGAACAGGTTGAATTAACGCATGGCCGTTATATTAACTTTCTGGAGTCTAAAGACCAAGAGGTACGTAAAAACGCTTATACGGCGATGTACGAGACGTACGGGAAGTTTATTAATACGTTTAGTGCGACGTTAGGCAATCAAGTCAAAAAAGATAACGTTTATGCGAAAGTGAGACATTATCAATCAGCACGTGAAAAAGCTCTATCATCTAACCATATTCCAGAGACCGTCTATGACCAACTCGTGGAAGCGGTGAATGAACGACTCGATCTCTTGCATCGGTATGTCGCACTTAGAAAGCGCGTGCTCAAGCTAGATCAGCTGCATATGTACGATTTATATACACCACTCGTGTCAGATGTTGACGTGACATACACTTACGACCAGGCCCAACAGCTTATTATCGATGCCTTGGCCCCCATGGGCGAAGAATACGTATCAAGATTAAAAGAAGGGTTTAATAACCGCTGGGTAGATGTATATGAGAACAAGGGTAAGCGTAGTGGAGCTTATTCATCAGGTGCCTATGGGACGAATCCTTACGTATTAATGAACTGGCAAGATAACTTAAATAATGTCTTTACGTTAGCCCATGAGTTTGGTCATTCGCTTCATAGTTACTATACGCGCGAGAACCAACCATACCGTTATGGTGATTATTCGATCTTTGTCGCAGAAGTTGCTTCAACGTGTAATGAAGCGCTGCTTAATGAATATATGTTGCGACAAACGGATGACTTAAAACAACAATTGTATCTATTGAACCACTTCTTAGAAGGCTTTAGAGGTACCGTGTTTAGACAAACGATGTTTAGTGAATTTGAACACGTGATTCATGCGTTAGACCAACAAGGTGAAGCGCTGACGGCAGATCGTCTCACTAAAGAATATGATCAATTAAACCGTAAGTATTTCGGTGATGGTGTCGAGTATGATGATTATATTGGTAAAGAGTGGGCCAGAATCCCGCACTTCTATTATAACTACTATGTCTATCAATATGCGACCGGTTATAGCGCGGCTCAAACACTCGCCCATCAAATCCTTAAAGAAGGAGAACCGGCGGTTGAACGCTATTTAAGCTTCTTAAAGGCCGGCAGTTCTGATGAACCGATAAATGTCTTAAAACAAGCCGGAGTCGATATGACTGAGAAAGCACCAATCTTACACGCGTTAGATGTGTTCGAAGAGAAGTTAAATGATTTTGAGGCGTTACTCGAACAACTTGAAGCTTAATCAACAATGCAAACTAAAAAACAGGTTAGCCTCTTGAGGCAAGCCTGTTTTTTAGAAACCGCATTGATTAATAAAAGCGAAATAATGATACCAAGTATGACAATTTTGTGAAATGTCTATAGAAACGCTTGCGCAAGTTGGAAAAGGTTGCTATAGTAGTTTGTGAGATGTTTAACAAACAAAACCCCTTTGTTTGATCTAAAACTTTCTCCCATCCCCCCATGACGATCGGTCATGGCATCATACGCACACATTGTGTGCGTATTTTTTTGCGTTTTTTTAACGAAAAAACTCCCCACACAACAGTGGAGAGTTTTGATTAATCTTCTAAATAACGCCAGTACATACCGTGTTTAACCGGTACATGTTCAACGATGCGTTGTAATTTTAGTTTTTTCATTTCTTTACATGCCTTTTCAACAGGCCAATCGAAGATAATAGCTATTTCTAACGAACTTACAAATTTAAAATGTCGAATAAAGTCAAGTAAAACAGGTTTCTCCATCGGATAGACATCATGCTCAAGCAATTGTTTTAATACTTTAACATAAATCTCATAAGGGTATGCCCCAGATAATTTCAATCCTTCATCTTCATCATCTTCATTGAAGAAAACAAGTGATGGGGTGTGATCAACATCCATTTCCTTTGTCAGGTTCAGATCACAACGGAGGGCTTTTTTAGCTGTATCAGAATGAAGGTCACGCTTAAATTCATCAGTATCTAAATGGACCTCTTTAGCAATCTGAATTAATTTATCATCTGTTGATATGTCCATTTTATATAAGAAGAGTTTTTCTTGTACCTTTCTTAAATAACGCCGGCCCGCTTTGATGCCTTGCAGTTCAGCTGTCTTGATCGCAATGGAGACGTTTATAGGATAACTAATGGGATTTTCAATCCAAAGATCTCCGTCGCAACAAACGCCAGTAACACAAGCTGTCTTTTCCCATTGTGCTTTTAATTTTTTCGGCGTGTGTAAATCATCTTGATAAATGTTTGACCATTTCCCGGTAAGAATCGGTCGAATCGTAAAGAAACGCCCATACTCTAGTTGAAGTTTACGGATGATCGGGTCAAGTGACCAGGCTTCAGGGCAGAGTGGGTCAGTAAACATGTATATTTCGATCGGTTTTTTTAAGAGATCAAAGAAGCTATACTGTGCCTCTTTAGGTTGAGTGTGATTAAGCTTAGGCCCAGTTTGGTTTACGCTCACATCGATTCTCCTTTCCTACAAGTTCTTATTAAACATGATCTGTTCAATAACCTTATTGTATCAGTCTCATTGAAAAATAGGCAACTAATATGATTATGACACATTGTTTAGCGCACTATAAAATCGTGCGATTTTATTAGGTGTTTCCTTTTTGGTAATTGAAAAACACGCTAACAATGCAGCTAATCGCGCCTCAGTTACTTTAAGACTCGGGCCTTCAACTTCGAGTTCATAGTCAACGTGACCGAGGTAGTGACTCTCATCAAGTACGACAAGGACATCATCTTGGTTAACTTCAATACGATTCGTTTCCAAAGTGCCACCGAACATGAGCGCCTCTACTGAGACCCCGAGCGCTTTGATGCGGGTCGCAATCGTAGGTTTAATCACACCGTTATGTGCGATAAGTTGATGAGCTTCTTCTTGTGTCAGTACTGCATGCGTTTCAAGTAAGCCATCTCCTTGTGGTTCTTTTAGAGTCAGCACGTACTGTCCATTTTTCTCGCGGATGCGGAGGGCTGAGCCGGTTTGTTTTAACTGGAAATCAGCTGTTTCAAAGTAATGATTGCGCTGATTTTCAGGCGTAACGTCAGTGAGTGACAGGCCCGTAATCAACCGGTTATATTCGTCTTTAGTAAGTAAATTTTTACGCTCAATTTCTAATTCTTGCATCATGTCAGTCCTTTGTGAGTTTTCCCTAAGTATAAGGAAAATAGCTAGATCTGTCGAGATTTACAGCTTGTAAAAAGGGAATATGGTACAATAAGGGTAGACAGAGATTGATGAAGAGGTGATTGACATGACTGAAGAAATGAATTGGCATCAAGTACTTGTCCCTTATACACAGGTGGTCGATGAATTAAAAGTGAAATTAAGAGGCATGCGCAAACAGTTTGAAATTGAAAAGAAGCATTCACCAATAGAACTAGTGACAGGACGTGTGAAACCTGTTCAAAGTATGTTAGATAAAGCACGACGTAAACAATTAGACGAAGATCAGATTGAAGAGGTATTACAAGATATTGCCGGTGTGAGAGTCGTTTGTCAGTTTGTTGATGACATTTATACGATTGTTGGTTTATTGAGAAAGCGGGATGACTTTCATATTATCGAAGAAAAAGATTACATAAAACATAAAAAGGACAGTGGTTACCGGTCCTACCACGTGATTATCAAATACCCGGTCCAAACGATTCACGGTAAAAAATATGTAACGGCTGAAATTCAAATTAGAACGCTCGCGATGAACTTTTGGGCGACCAATGAACATTCGTTAAACTATAAATATAAAGGTCAAATACCACAAGATATTAAAAAAAGGTTAAAAAAAGCTGCGGAAGCAGCGTTTCAACTCGATGAAGAAATGGCGAAAATTAAAGATGAAGTACAAGAAGCCCAGTGGATTTTTAATCAAATTAGACCAAAATTTAAGAGAATAGGGGAGAAAGAATGAAGCGATTCGTGGTAACATCCAAAGGTGATGATAAATCAAATGCGATTAAAACGATTCTAGATCAATATTTAAGTGACTTTGATTTAGTGATGGATGAAGAAGCACCTGACCTAGTGATTACCGTTGGTGGGGACGGCACCTTCCTTCATGCGGTCCACCAATATTTCCATCGGTTAAAAGAGACGGCTTTTATTGGGGTACACACTGGTCACTTAGGTTTTTATGCCGACTGGTTACCGGATGAAATAGAAAAGCTCGTGATTGAAATCTCAAAAGAAAAATTTGATATTGTTGAATATCCATTACTGGAAGTTAAAGTATTTAAAAAGGGCGCAGAAAACTACGAACGCTATTTAGCTTTAAATGAAGCGACAGTAAGAAAGATTGAAGGGTCTGTGGTGATGGATATTAATATTAATGGCGAATTGTTTGAGCGCTTTAGAGGCGACGGTTTATGTATGTCGACCCCATCAGGCAGTACCGCTTATAATAAAGCGCTAGGAGGCGCAATTATTCACCCATCACTTTCAACGATGCAGTTAACAGAGATGTCATCGATTAATAACCGGGTGTACCGGACGATTGGCTCACCGCTTATTTTTCCGAGCCACCATGTCGTGCAATTTAAACCGGTGAATGAAGCGCAGAGCTTTTTAATGACGATTGATCATTTAACGAAATCGGTCGATCATGTAAACCTACTCGAATGCACGGTCGCAAAAGAAAAAATTAAATTTGCGCGTTTTAGAACCTTCCCATTCTGGAAACGGGTCCATGATTCGTTTATTTCGGATGAACGGTAGTGATCACATGATCCGATTTCAGGTAGAAACCGATGGCTTAAACGTTCGTGATTATTTATTGTCTGAAGTAAATGTGTCTCGTCAAACATTAAAAAAGATAAAGTTTGCGGGCGGGGCAATTTATGTGAACAACAAACCGGTCAATGCACGAGCACCGGTTAAAAAAGGGGATACGATTGATTGTCTATTGCCTAAAGAAGCCCGCTCCCCAAGTCTTTATCCGGTTGAGATGCCACTTGATATCCTCTATGAGGATGATTTTATTGTTGTACTCAATAAACCGGCAGGGTTACCGGTCATGCCTAAAATGGGCCATGACAAGCCTACACTTGCGCACGGTCTCATTCATTATTACGATCAAACAAAACTCCCGTATACCGTTCATATCGTAACAAGACTAGACCAAGATACATCTGGGCTCGTGCTCGTCGCTAAACATCAACTGGCCCATGGCTATTTTCGAGAGATGAAAGTAAAACGCCGATACTTAGCTTTAACTCAAGGGAATTTAAACGAAACAAGCGGTATTATTACCTTACCAATTGCACGGAAACCGGGCTCGATTATTGAACGTTGTGTAGCTGATAACGGAAAATATGCCGAAACCCATTACCGTGTGATCGAAGAAGCAGAAGGATGGAGTCTTTTAAACATTGAACTAAAAACAGGGCGAACCCATCAGATTCGGGTACATTTTAGTCATCTTCATCATCCGTTAATCGGTGACACGTTATATGGTGGAACAAAAGCGATAGCCAATCGGCAAGCACTGCATTGTTATCACTTAGCTTTTACGCATCCCTATACAAATGAAGCGTTATCATTTGTCGCATCGTGGCCAGATGATTTACCGAAAATTCAGGGTGATTTGTCCGTATTAACAACAGAGAACCTTCATGATGATTGAGAACAAGGCATAAACAAAACCTGACACCGTTAATGGATAAAAGGTGTCAGGTTTTGTTTTAGTCATTTTCAAAATTCGTAAACCGCTCTGGTTGAAACGGTTGTCGAGAGTCAACGGTCATCATCGTTTGTTCAGGAACACGTATCGCCATTAACTTATTACCAAAAATACAACCGAGGTCAATATTGATGGTGTTATTTGACATATACGGGTGTAAAACAGGCGTGTGGCCATATATAACGAGTGTTTCGCCGTTATGATATGGTGTCCAATCAATCCGCACGGGCCGACCATCCGGGTGATAATCTTTTGGCTTTGGTCCATATAAGACAAAGGCTTTGACATGTTTACTCGTCTCGCCAATCATATGATCAAGAATGCCCGCATGGCTGATAACGACATTTAAATGCTTGTCATAATAATAAAGCGGGGCTTGGTCGTAAAGTGTCATAAATTGTTGTTTTATTTTGTCTTGTTCTCTTTGGTTTAGCCGGTTATACTCAGCAATCGTCGTTTCTAAGCCATGTTTAATATCAACATTATTTCCGAGGAAATATCGGTACAATTTATCACAATGATTACCAGGAACATACACAGCGATCTGGTCAACGACGACCAATTGATAGACAAGTTCTATTACCTTTAATGAGGCGGGACCGCGGTCAGTTAAATCACCAACAAAAGCTAAGCGACGGTGATCGTCGTGAATGAAGTGCCCGTTTTTTTCTTTGTAGCCGAGTTGTGATATCAATTCAACCAATTCTTCGTTACACCCGTGGATATCACCAATAACGTCAAGGGCCATGTGATCATCTCGCTTTCAATATTTATCTCAAGTTTATGTTTGTATTTTAACACGTTTATGACGGTCTATTCATGACGTGTGCTCACAAATAGTGTTTAAGCCAATAAAAAAGGGGGAATAAAGAGGGTACATTAACAAGAAATTTTTTACAAAATATAGACGAGCTTGTTGATGTTTTTATGTCAAGAGTTAACAGGGGGACGATGATGGATACTATTACACACGAAACTCTTTACCAGAGTTTACTTAACGGAGCAAAAGAGGTCATGCATAATCGGATGTTTTTAAATAAGATTAATGTTTTTCCCGTTGCTGATGGTGATACAGGCAGTAATCTCTTTTCAACGATGCAGAGTATTGTCTTTCATGCTGAGTTAAAAGAAGATGCAAAATCAACGTTAGAATCGATTGCGGATTCAGCTATTATTGGTGCAAGAGGAAACTCGGGACTTATTTTTGCCCAGTACTTCCAAGGATTAAGTGAAGCAATGAAAAATGATACCGATGTGACCAAAGAAGCTTTTATCGCCGCAAGCAAAGCCGGTATGGACTATGCGTATCAGGCGATTGAAGAACCGGTAGAAGGGACAATGCTTACAATTATGAAAGCGTTCCATGACGCGTTGCATCAAGCAAGTCAACAAATCAGTGCCTTTGATGCACTGATTGAAAATGCCTTAGCGCAAGTCGATATTGCAGTCGATCATACAACCGATCAATTAAAAATTTTAAAACAATCCGCTGTTGTTGATTCAGGGGCGAAAGGCTTTGCTTATTTTGTGAAAGGCTTCTTAGACGGTCTTAAAGGTAAAATGATTGTAGATGACGGACTGACGAGTGAAGAAGTATTACCAGCAATCGAGCATGAACATGAAGATGCCTCTTTGCAATATCGTTACTGTACCGAAGCGCTCATTGAAAAAACAGCCAACTTACCAGATTTGAAAAAGTTACTACATGATTTGGGTGATTCAATCGTTCAAGTCAATGGTAAACAAAAAGTGCGGGTACATGTGCATACGAATGATCCAAGTGAGATGTTTGAACGGTTAAATCAGTATGGGAAAATCCTAGAACAAAAAGTCGATGATATGGTTGGTCAATATAACCGCATTCACAATCGGAAGTATCAAACCGTTATCGTGACGGACTCGATTGCTGATTTACCACAAGATATTATCGATGATGAACAAGTCCATATGGTTAACTTATCAATCCTTGTCGGGGATGAATCCTACCTGGATAAATTAACTGTCACCAATGAGCGACTCTTTGAACTAGCGAAAGCAAAAAAGACTCACCCAACGTCGTCTCAACCGACTGTTAAAAGTATCGAAAACACGTACCGATATTTACTATCCTACTACGATGATATTATTGTTTTCACCGTTGCTAGTGCGTTAAGCGGGACGTATAATGCGTTCATGAAAGCACGCAACAGCTTTACCCATGAACAACATCGCATTCATGTGATTGATACGAAACAAAACTCAGTCGCAGAAGGGCTACTCGTATGGGAAGCAGTGCAGCAATTAAAAAATAAGACACCGGTAGAGCAATTGATTTTAAATGCGAAGCGGTCGATTAAACAATCAAAAATTTTAGTTAAAATCAACACGCTTGATAATATGATTGCCTCCGGTCGTTTAAGTGTCAGAGCGGGCGCTTTGGCGAAAAAAGTCGGATTACGTCCGATTATTACCCTTGATGAACAAGGGGAGGGTGGGATTTTTAAAATTGCTTTTCATCCAGATAAAGCGTTAAAGAAAATTTTAAAACATCTAAAGAAATTAGATGAGACAAAAGGCCTTAAACATTATGCCGTTACCTATGTTGATGATCCATCGCTTGGAGAAGCTTTTGCTGATACATTGACAAAGACACTTGGGAAACCACCCGTCTATACGACGAAGAGTTCAGGTGTTATTGCGATGGGAGCCGGTGTAGGGGCTGTTGCTGTTAGTTATATTACAAACGAAGAGTAAATGAGAAAAAAGAACGTAACAGTTATAAGAATGACTGAAACAAAAAATAACATAATCATTTAAGCGGTAAACATGTCACACCAAAAAGGAGGGATTCGATGCGTTTTTTGATTATTTATCTCATCACTTTTGCCGTCTTTATTGTGATTGATTTGATCTGGTTAGGTTTTATCGCTAAAAATCTTTACCAAGAACATATTGGTTTTATCATGAGTAAAAAACCGAATTGGGTGGCAGCCATTGTCTTCTATCTCATCTTTATATTTGGTTTGGTTTACTTTGTTATTAATCCAGCACTTGATTCAGGTAGCTTTTCTGAAGCGTTATTGCGCGGGATGTTGTTTGGCTTTATCACCTACTCAACCTATGATTTAACCAATCTTGCTACACTCGAAGGGTGGCCGATTAAAATTACCATCATTGATTTAATTTGGGGAACATCGTTAGGCGGCTTAGTTTCAAGCATTAGTTTCTGGTTGGCACAATTGATTTAATACGATGAAAAGGACGCCGATACAAGAGTTAACCTGTATCGGCGCTTTTTTATCGTGACTACGTGAGTGAATCGCCATTGATGAGCGGCAACTACCATGTTTAGAAGTAGGCTAGACAGGGAAATTACGTAAAGCTGTTTTCTTTTCTTTTTTTATACAATCAAACTCACTAGCGTCGCATAAATATAATTAGAATATTCTGAACAACCTTCAATTA
>ERZ1673961.265-NODE-265-length-24291-cov-5.277686_pt1 | contig 24291 bp, 27 predicted proteins | sample MGYA00580189_ERZ1673961 | MGnify/ENA primary metagenome ERZ1673961 (study PRJEB41334, sample SAMN05608105) | rock metagenome | biome: terrestrial subsurface; feature: shale formation; material: shale | place: USA: Pennsylvania ... | reverse complement strand
TTCCGCGTTATGAATATGAGTACGTGTCTAGTTATCCATTTCATATTGAGACGACTAAAGATAAGAGTGCAGCTTATATATTCGATGATGACGATGATGTGAACTTCTTGCTTGATGTTTACTCAGCGGAGTTTATATATGATTAGACACTACACGCTGCATACACGAAAAAGTGTCGATCGCGAGCGTTTAACTGTCGTCACAATCTATGAGTCTAGCGTATCAAGAAAACAGATTAAGAGAGAAAATGTCTACACTAAAAAAGTCAATAAGGTGGTCGTTGAATGAATAAGAATCAATTACAAAAGCTTATCTATGATTACAACTGGCAATCAAAAGAATGTTCTCGTATAGAGAGAATCTTAAATAAGATTGATGGGCCGACTGGTGTTAAAACAACACAATACGGCATTGAAGCAACGCTACCTAAAAGCAACACGAGTGTTAAAAGCAAAGCTGAGATAGATAACTTAGGCAAGCGTGAAAAACGTCAGTATGAGCGTTATATCAAATTTAAGAGCAATGTCGAGTTTGTTGAAAGTCTTGCAGATTATGTTGATGACGAAAGACAACTGACGGTGCTAGATTGTATGATGGACGGGATGTCGTTTAGGAGTATAGCGTCGCATTTAGGTACAAGTCATTACAAAGTAGGCGAAATTAAAGATGATCTACTTAATCATATTTGTCAAAAATGCCAAATCAGCCAAATATGACAAATATGCCATATATGTCACTTTTGACAAAGTGAAATTCGCAAGATTATACTGGGGATAGGAACGGCCAGGCAGTCACACGATAACCCTTCTACCCGAAACGTATTGCTAACAATAGTACGTTAATGTAATATTGTGGTAGGAGGTGTTTGCATGAGAAAATTATTATTTGTTTTATTAACTGCCGTTTTGTTAGTAGGTTGTTCTGATAGCGGAGAAGTTGAATCGACAAGTAACGGTTCCGCAACTGAAACTGATAAAAAAGAAGAAATGACAGACACGGCTGTTAAAATGTATCTTAGCCAAATAACAGGAAAGTATTCTTTGGCGTTTACGACAAGCGCTAATAACGAACAAAAGAATAATCAATTGAACGAAGCAATAACAGACATTAATTTAGCAGTAATTGATATTCAAGATAATTATGAATCAAGCGCTAATGCTGTAAGTGAGTTAATTGATCTATCAGAGCATTTACTTGATACAATTAATTATGAATTATTAGGAGAGACAGAATCAGCATACGATAGCGCTTATGAATCTGGCATAATCATTAGGGAATTGTCTGATGAATATCTTGAGGGAGAATTGCCAGTTGGAATAAGAAACATGATTGAATAATAGAAGTTTTTAAAGCATCCTAAATTGGGTGCTTTTTTCATGCTTAAATATGGAGGTGCGGAGTTGATGTAAATGGCTAATTGGGATGCAGTTAGACAAGAATGGGAAAACAGTAAAATTACTTTAAAGGCATTAGCTGAAAAGCATGATGTTAAGCTCGGTACATTAAAAAGTCGTAAAAGTCGTGAATCTTGGTCAAGGGATGCAACTAATGAAAAGGATGCAACCAAAAGTAAGATGGTTGCAACCTCTGATAAAGATGCAAAAAATAAAGCTACATCTAAAGCAAGGAAAACAAGGAGTGGCAACCCGAATCCTAAGAATCAATTCACAAAACGGAACACTGCAGCAGTTAAGCATGGTTTCTTTAGTAAGTACATTCCTCAAGACACACTCGACATTATGGGCATGATGAATAAAGACGATCCTGCCGATTTACTTTGGGATCAGATACAAATACAATACGCTGCTATTGTCAGGTCTCAGAAGATTATGTTTGTTGAAAGCAAAGGTGAAATGATAAAAGAGTTAAAGAAAATAAAAGAGGTTTCATCTGATTTCAACGATACTAAAGAAAAAGAATGGGAGTTTCAATTTGCGTGGGAAAGGCAAGCTAGTTTCTTAAATGCTCAGAGTAGAGCTATATCAGAATTAAGAACATCCATAAGGCAATTCGTTGATATGACTCACGAAGATGACGAGCGAAAACTCAAACTTGAGTACATGCAAACAAACATAGATAAAGCTAAGGCAGAAGCTGAGCGCATTAAGCAAGAACAAGGACAAGTTGTTGAGGATATCGTCATTGTTGATGCTTGGAGTGATGACGATGATTAAAAACAAAGTTGTCTTTAATGTACAAAAGAATGTCAATCCTCATTTTAAAAGTGTGTGGCTCTCAAAAAAACCTTACAACATACTAAAAGGCGGTCGTAACTCGTTTAAATCATCAGTTATTGCTTTAAAGCTAGTGTTTATGATGATTTTGTATATTGTAAATGGCGATAAAGCTAATGTTGTTGTAATACGTAAAGTGGCTAGTACTATTAGAGACTCGGTCTTTAATAAAATACAGTGGGCCATTAATATGTTTGGACTGTCAGCGCAGTTTAAAGCAACAGTTGCACCATTTAAGATAACGCATAAACGGACTGGCTCAACATTTTATTTTTACGGCCTAGATCAGTTTGAGAAACTTAAATCAAACGACATAAATCACATTATTGCGGTATGGTACGAAGAAGCCGCGGAATTTAACGACAAGGAAGAGTTTGATCAAACGAACGTAACGTTTATGAGACAGAAACACGAAAAAGCACCGTTCGTGCAATTCTTTTGGTCTTATAACCCGCCTAGAAATCCTTATAGTTGGATAAATGAGTGGGCGGATGGTTTTGTTGGTGAAGATAGCTACTTAGTGCATGAATCAAGTTATAAAGATGATACGTTAGGTTTTATCACCGAACAGATGCTAGATGATATTAACCGAGTCAAGCGCAATGATTATGACTATTATCGATATCTATATCTGGGTGAATCGGTTGGACTTGGTACAAACGTCTACAATATGAATTTATTCAAGCCGTTAGACGAGATACCGACAGACGATCGTATTATTGGTCTTTATTATTCAACAGATGGCGGTCACTCAGTATCAGCTACAACACACGGCTTCTTTGGTTTAACAGCTAAAGGTAAAGTCATCTTATTAAATACTTATTACTATAGTCCAGAGGGTAGAGTCGAAAAGAAAGCTCCTAGCGACTTATCTAAAGACCTTAATACATTTATCACTCGAACAGCTAAACAACCGCATTGGCAAGGAGCACGCATCATCAATAGAACGATTGACAGCGCAGAAGCCGCGCTTAGAAATCAGTATTATAAAGATTATCGCCAGCATTTAAAACCTGTTAGCAAGAAGAAAAAAGTTGATATGATTGATTACGTCCATGACTTATTAGCGCAGGGGCGTTTTTATTATCTTAAAAATCCATATCCAATCGACATGAAACACTCTGATAGTAACGATATCTTTATCGAAGAACATAAAAAATATCAATGGGATGAGAAAACACTCAATTCTGATAATCCTCGTGTGGTTAAGGAATCAGATCATACCACGGATATGTTTCAGTATCTGTGCGTAGATAACACAAGGGATTTCAGACTGAAAATATGATATAATGTAGTTACGGACTAGCCCGACGGGGCGAAAGGGAAGCACCCACTTCCTTGTCCGTAATATTTGAATGGGAACAATCTGGGAGGTTGTTAATATGAAAAAAGTTGCTCTGGATTTAACGGGAAAGAAGTGTGGAAGACTGACCGTTATTCAAAGAGAAGGGTCGAACAAACACAAGCAAGCTATTTGGAGGTGCTTGTGTGAATGTGGGAATGAAACAATAGTAGTTGCTTCCAAGTTGAAAAGTGGATATACCCAAAGTTGCGGGTGCTTACAAAGAGAAAGAACATCAAAAGCGAGTAAAATACACGGTTTAAGTTCGAAAACATCAGAATATCATATATGGGCGGCTATGATGCAACGTTGTGAAAATACTAATAATGTTGATTATGAATATTACGGTGCACGAGGAATAAAAGTTTGTGAAAGATGGAAAACATTTGCGAACTTCATTGTTGATATGGGTAAAAAACCAAGTGAAAAACACACTCTCGAAAGAAAAGATAACAACAAGGGTTATAATAAAGGAAATTGCGTTTGGGAAAACAGGACCACACAAGCTAGAAACCAAAGATTAAGAAAAGATAATACCACTGGGATAAGGGGCGTACAGTGGGATAAAGATAGAAAAAAATATAGAGTATCCATTTCTCATAATAGGAAAAAATATATATAGGATTGTTTGAAAATAAAAACGAAGCTATTGAAGAAAGAAAACAGGCTGAAATAAAGTATTGGGGAAAGTCATCCTTGTAGGGTGGCTTTTTCTTATGACGAAAAGGGGGTGATGCAGTGGGTGTTATAGATAAGATTAAACGACTTTTCAAGAAAGGGGGCTATGCATTGACAGGACAAACGCTAAAAACATTAAACGATCACCCTAAAATCAATATCGAACCGAAAGAATTACAGCGTATTCAGCGTAATTTAAAGCAGTATGAAAACAACTATCCTCAAATTGAATATGTGAACACGGCTGGTCACGTTAAGAAACGCGATTATATGACGCTGAACTTGCGTAAATTGAGTGCTGATGTGCTATCCGGCTTAGTTTTTAACGAACAATGCGAGATTAATATCGGGGAAGATAAAAACAACCCGTTTCAATCAGCGCATGAATTTATCAAGCATGTATTTGAGCATAATAAGTTTAAAAAGAATCTATCCGATTACTTAGAGCCAACATTTGCTTTAGGCGGGTTAGGCGTCAGACCATATGTTGATACAGAAACAGGCGAAATAGAGTTTTCATGGGCGCTTGCTGATGCATTCTTTCCTTTGCGCTCTAATAGCAATGGTATCAGCGAGGGTGTTATGCAGTTTGTAACAACAAAGATTGAAAAAGGAAAACCAATCTATTACACACTTCTAGAGTTTCACGAGTGGGGCAAAGATGAAGAAGGTAATAGCGCTTATATCATCACGAATGAGTTATATAAATCAGACAAAGAGCAAGAGATAGGTAAACGCGTACCTTTAAACGACTTGGACATATACGAAGAGCTGGAAGAAACGTCAATCATGTCTGATCTAACAAGGCCACAGTTTAATTATCTTAAGCCGTCTGGTTTTAATAATCTCAGTCCTCGTTCGCCGCTCGGGTTAGCGATAACGGATAACGCTGTATCAACACTAAAAAAGATTAACGACACATACGATCAATTTTGGTGGGAAATTAAAATGGGGCAAAGAACGGTGTTTGTTGATGACGCTGTTTTAAGTACAGTGCCAGACGAAAGTGGTAGGCCACCTAAACAAATATTTGACCCGGATGTTAACGTCTTTAAATCAATGCGTATGGGTGATGATAAGAAAGCTATACAAGATGCAACAAGCGATATTAGAACAGAACAATATATATCAGCTATAAATCAATCGTTAAGAACGCTAGAAATGGAATTAAAGCTATCTGTTGGAACATTTAGTTTCGATGGTCGTAGCATGAAAACAGCGACTGAGATTGTCAGCGAGAATGATTTAACGTATAGAACACGCAATGAACATGTGTATGAAGTCGAGCAATTCATCAAAGGCCTAATCATCTCCACGTTAGAATTAGCTACAGCTTACAAACTGTATGATGGTGACATTCCATCATTTGAGGATATCGGCATCGATTTTGACGATGGTGTTTTTCAAAATAAAGACGCACTGCTATCATTTTACGGTAAAGCCAAATCATTCGGTCTTATACCAACAGCAGAAATCATTAAACGTGTCTTCAAAGTACCGGAAGAAGTTGCTACTCAGTGGTTAAAAGAGATTGAAAGAGAGAACGGCGCTGTAGACCCTACACAAATAAGTGAGAGGGCATCAAATGCATTATTTGGTGTAGAGGAGTGATTTAATTGGTCAAACCTAAAATTACTCCGTATCAACTCGATTTATGGTCCAGTAATATGAGTGAATTATACAATTCACTTGAGGGTGACATCATTAGAATCATCATTGATCGTTTAGACGGCGGGAGCAAAGATATTGCGCAGTGGCAAGCGCAAAAGTTATCGGAGTTACGATTGTTTAATAGCGAAGTTACTAAGTTACTTGCTGATGTAATAGATGTGGCTGAACCGGAAATAAGAAAAATGTTTGAGCAAACAGGAGTTGCGCTTGTTGAAGATATTGATCGTGCGATGCCTTATGATAAGTTACCAGCACCAAACAACCTAGACAACGTCATGCGTGGCTATTTTAATCAATCGTGGAGCGAGATAAACAATTATGTGAATCAAACACTCATCACGACCAACTACGGCGTAGGAACAGCTCAAAAAGCGTATACAGACGTGTTGAACAGAACGGTCGCATCTTTCAACACTGGTTTATATACATTAGAGCAGTCGGTTGAGCGTTCTGTTATTAAATTAGCGCAAGAAGGTATTAAATCGACATTAATTGACCAAGGCGGGCATACGTGGAGCCTAGAAAGGTATGTCAGAACCGTTTTAAAGTCAACGTTAGGCAATACGTATGACGCAGTCAGAAAAGAGCGTATGGCTGAGTATGGTGTGCATACTGTCGTTGTGACTAGCCATGCCGGCGCAAGAAAAGCATGTTCGGTTATTCAAGGTAACGTCGTTGATTTAAGAAATCCATCAGAGGTACCCTCTTTTAGTGAGTATCTTTCTATTTACGATTCTTATTGGAATGCTGATTACGGACTTCCTGGCGGTCATCGTGGTGTAAATTGTGCACATAATCATATACCGTTCATTCCAGGTGTTAGCACTAACAATCAGCCGGAATTCGACCAAGAATTGAACGCAAGAGTTGCCAAAGCTCAAGACACGCAACGTAGGATTGAGCGTGAGATCGTTAAGTATAAAAAGAATTTGATGGTAACTGAAAAAATAGGAAGCAAAAGCGCTGATTATTGGCGCTCTATGGTATCTAAGCGACAAAAAGCAATGAGAAACCATTTAGCTGAAAACGGAGAGTATTTGAGAAGAAACTATAAGCGTGAAAAGGTGTATACGCCACTTGAAACGATATTAAAAGACTTTTCTTATAATAATTCTTAGGAGGTGATTACTATTCTTACTGTATACATCCGATACGGAAGAAAGGAGTAGTGATCTAATCTATCTCGTTAGTAGCAGACGTTAGCTACTATTTTTTATGTCTTTTATTCGGCAAGACGTTAAAGAAACGAAAGAAAATACCCATTAGGGAGGAAATAAAAATGATGAACACAGATGAATTTAAAGCTAATCAGCAGCTTAAAAACGCTGAAGGACTATTACGTTTGAACTTGCAACACTTTTCTGATGACGGCACACCTCCAACAGACCCGACTGCAGAGAGTCAAGACGGAGACGGTGACGAAAATACTGGAAAAGGAGCGCCAAAGACATTTACGCAAGAAGACGTAAACAACATTGCATCTAAAGAAGCTAAGAAAGCACAAGAAAAGCTGTTTAAAGAACTTGGTATTGATGACTTTGAAAATGCGAAAGATGGCTTTAAAAAGTTCCAACAATGGCAAGACGAACAAAAAACAGAGCTTGAAAAGCAACAAGATCAGCTAAAGACTCTATCCACAGACAAAGATACACTTAGTAGCGAAAATCAAACATTAAAAGCGCAGTTGAGCGCATTAAAACAAGGCGTGAACAGTGAATTTGTTGAAGATGTTGTTGCTTTAGCTGAAAGACAAGTAAGTGATGACGTCTCTATTGACGATGCGATTAAGCAGGTCGTCGAGAAGTATCCACATTTCTCTAATGCACAAGAAGAAACACAGAAGAAACCGACGATTGTAGCAGGTGGAAATCCTACAGGAAGTAAAACGGGGGATAACGATCCCTTTGCGGCTAAACTAGCCAAATACAAATAGAAAGAAGGAAAAATAATGAGCAATTTATTAAAGTTAGACATTCAGTTTTTCTCAACGGCAAACAACAATCAATCAGCACGTAACTATGAATTACAGTTCAAAGAGCTACTACAAGCAGTATTTCAAAAGCAAGCCTTTTTCCGCGATTTCTTTGGTGGGCAAATCGAAGCGCTTGATGGCGTGCAACACAACGAAACGGCTTTTCACGTCAAAACATCAGACATTCCTGTCGTGGTCGGAACGTACGACAAAGGCGCAAATACTGCTTTCGGAACAGGTACTGGGAATAGTACGCGTTTTGGTCCTCGTACGGAAATCGTTTATACAAATACACCAGTTCCGTATACGTGGGAATGGAGCTACCATGAAGGTATTGACCGTCACACAGTAAACAATGATTTTAACGCGGCGGTAGCTGACCGATTAGATTTACAAGCACAAGCTAAAATCGCTAAATTCAACGCATCACATTCAGCGTTTATTTCTTCTTCAGCCGGAGAAACAAAAGTTTTAGCTGATTACTCAAACGATGCAGTGTTAAAACTATTCAACGATTTAGCTAAATATTACATCAACATTCAAGCGGTCGGTGTGAAGGTAGCTAATGTTAACACTGACTTGTACAATGCTATTGTTGATCATCCACTTATGACAACAGCTAAGAACTCAAGCGCTAACATTGATACAAATAGCGTGATTCGCTTTAAAGACTTTATTATCAACGAGACACCGGATGCGATGTTCCAATCTGGTGAAGTCGCATACACGTATATTCAAGGTGTAGGTAAAGCGTTCACCGGTATCAACACAGCACGCACAATCGAATCAGAAGACTTTGATGGCGTTGCGCTTCAAGGTGCTGGTAAAGCTGGTGAGTTCATTCTTGATGACAACAAAAAAGCCGTTGCTAAGGTAACGCTAACACCGACACCGGCGGGATAATAGGAGGTATTAATAATGGCTAAATTCAAATGTCCAACAACGTTTAAAGGTATCAAAGAGGATAAAGTTTTCGAGAAAGATGTACCGTTCGAAATGACAATCAAGCGAGCTGATGAAATTAAGGCTAATGTCAAAAAGAAATACAACATTGAGCTTGAGTTTGAGCGTCTGGATGTAGATGAGCAAGCGGAAGAAGAGGAACAAGAAGAAATTGAAGAGGAAGGCGAATAAGCCCTCCTCTTTTTTAGGAGGGATAACATGTCTTATCTCACGTTTACCGAATTCAAAGAACTGTCAAAATCGGAGATAGACGAGCCGACTTTTGATCGTTTAATCACAAAAGCTAGTGCTATTTTAAGCAATATCACTAGCTACTTTTATGTAAAAAACGACATTGAACAAGACAACGAATGGCGAGTAAACCAATTTAAACAGGCGTTATGCGCTCAAATAGAGTTTTTTGACGAAGTGGGCGCTACATCATTCGAAGGTATCAACAACAGCCCACAAACATTTCAAGCAGGTCGAACGAGTGTATCTAATACCAGTCGATTTAACGCAAGTGGAGAGAATGAGAGTAAGTCTCTTGTTGCTGAGGATGTTTATATCTATCTTGAGGGAACCGGGCTTTTGTATGCCGAGGTGTCGCTATGGTAATGCCAAAGCCACCAGAAGAATTTTGTATTGATACATTTGAGTACAGTGATTATCAAGGTTTGAACAGTTGGTCTGAACCACAGTTTGCAGAGCCAATCCTTATCGAACATTGTCGCATTGATCGCGGAGCTGAATACTCGTCGTCAAGTTCCGGTAAAGTGTTGTTATATAACGCTGTTATCTTTTGCTATGAAGGCATTACAAGTCCGTTGCCAGTATTTAAACCACAATCTATGATTAAGTTTGATGACAAAGAGCATATCGTCACGAAAGTTATACCTATCTACGAAGCATATAAGAAGGCTGTCTATTCGTATGAAATAGAGGTGGTCTAATGGTCAAGATAGATATTGATTTAAGCGGCGCATATAAAAAGCTCAATAGTCAGAGTGTTAATCGAGGACGTTATGCGGTGGCCAACCAAGCGTTAGCAGATATGAATCAATTTGTCCCTAAGGACGAAGGCACATTAAGAACCGCGACATCTATTGATCTTGACGGTTCTAACATAAATTATAATATGCCTTATGCCGCGAGAATGTTTTATATGCCGATGTATAACTACACAACGCCAGGAACAGGCCCAAGATGGGATGTTAAAGCTAAGCGAATGTTTATGAGTGACTGGGTTAATGCATTTAAGAAAGGAGCCGGTTGGTAATGGATTTTATCGAAAGACTAACAGAACGAGTGAACGACATACCCGGATTGCCAGTTGATTGTAGAATGGGCTATCTAGGCGTTGATGAATCGTTTGTTGCTTATCCGTTGCCAGGCTCAATGACAGTCACTGAGTACATGGACGGCACCAAAGACCAACGTTTAAACTTTGAGTTTGCAATGAAATCAAAATCGCAGAGCAAGATACACTCAACTTTATGGCTTGTTCAAAATGTTCTAGATGATTTAAAAACGCTAGAAAGTCAAGATGATAGTTTTGAATTTGATCAATTAATAATCACAAATAAGCCTTTCATCAATAACGCTGATGATCAAGGCTTTTTCACATTTTTATTAGACGTACAAGCTAATATAACTATTTTAAGAGGAGATGAATAATTTATGGCTAGAAATAAAAACGCATTGCGTATCCATGAGATTCAACCGTATGTAGCAGGAGCTGAGCCGACAGCGGAGGGATGGTTAACACTCGCGCACCGCATATCAAATATTGGTGTAGAACCAAACGAAGAAACAGAAACAGAAGCATTCTATGACGGCGATGGAACACCGGAAGAAACAGTAACATCAGTTGCTAGAGCATACACGCCGGAAGGTCAATTCGATCCAGAAGACCCGGCACAAGCATTGATTGAGGGACTACAAAATGAGGTTGGAGACAAACGTAAGATTTGGCACCGTGTAACGCGTTCAGATGGCAATAAGCAGTGGACCGGTCGAGCAACTGTTCTAGGTATCATTGCAGGAGCCGGTGAAGCGAGTGCCTATGAAGAGTTCTCATGTACGATTCGTTATGATTCAAAACCAGAAGAAACAGATTTAACTGTTCCGGCAGTTTAAAAGAGGGGTTTATACCTCTCTTTTTTATTTTATTTAGAGGAGTGAGACAATGACGGAAATCAAAATTGACATACAGCGGACGGGATTCCCTGTCAAAATCGGCACAATCGAATTATGGTTCGATAGCTCATTAGAAAACTTACGTAATTTCATCAACGTTGAAAAAATAGCAGAAAAAAAACTAGAAGAAGCGAAAGAGAAAGCAAAACATATTCACTTTCCTGCTGAAATAACGCAAGATAATTTCCGCGAGGTGAACGAGAAAGATATTGACGACGCACTAAACTTAAATAATGAGTTTGTCGCAGCGCAATACGACATTATTTTTGGTGATGGCACATTCAAAAAAGTTTACAAGAAATACCCCGACATCATCGCTTTAGAAAAGGCGCTTGATCCTGTCGGCGTAGCAATAGCGAAACGTATTGAAGAAATGGAATTCGAAAGAACAAAAGAAGTCGAAAACACCAAAAAAGAATACTTAAGTAAAAAAGCAAGCAAAAAGTAGGTGATTAGATGCGTTTGAATGATGCACTAGTCACTTCTTTCATTTATATGGATAAAGAATACGAGATAGACCTTGCGTTTGATAACGTGCTTGATGTATTTGACGTGACAGAAGATAAAGCGCTCAGAGACTACGAAAAAGCCGAAATATGCCTATCTCTGTTGATTAACGAAGATATTAAAGGATTGTTTGCTATCGAGCTTTGGAATTATGTCTACGAGAACTTTATCGAGTTCAAAGGCAAACAAGTGATCGAAGTTGATTTAAACGGAAATCCAATGCCTAGGCAAGAAGATGATGAAGAACAGCAAAACTACTCTGACCTGTCTCAAGATGCAGGATACATCTATGCATCGTTTAAACAAGCCTACAACATCGATTTATTCGAAGAACAAGGGAAAATGCACTGGCATACGTTTAAATCACTCTTACATGGTTTACCTAGCGATACGATTATGCAACGCGTGATTGGTATTAGAGCGTGGAAACCACAAAAAGGCGAGCCGGCAGAGTATAAAAAAGAAATGGAAAAGTTGCAACGATTTTACGCGTTAGAGGAGGTGGAATAATTGTCAGATGGTTCGATTAAAATTGCGATTGAAGTTGATGGAAAACAAGTCGAAGTTGCATCAAAAAGCTTACGTAATTTAGAAAGCGCTGGACACGGAGCGGGAGATGGTACGAAAGAAGCTGAAAAAGGCGCTAAGGGTGTTGGTAAAGAATCAAGTAAAGCAAGTAGTAACGTCAAAGACTTTGCAATTTCTTTAGGTCTGGTAAAAATAGCATCGGTAGCTTTTAACACGTTAAGAAAAAGCTTAGATTCGGCTATATCGCGTTTTGATACGTTGAATCAGTTTCCAAAAGTATTACAAGCGCTAGGTGTATCAGCAGAGGACGCAGATAAAGCCATGAACGATCTATCTGATGGCATTGACGGGTTGCCAACAAAACTAGATGATATCGCATCAACAGCACAACGTATGTACACCTCTTTTAATGACATGGACAAGGCGACCGAATCAGCCATCGCTTTAAATAATGCGATGTTAGGTTCCGGATCAAGTGCAGAAGATGCGCAACGCGGAACAGAACAATACATTCAAGTTCTCCAAAAAGGGAAGTTTGAGATGGAGGAATGGAAAACTTTACAGGAAACTATGGATGTAGGGCTTGTGAAGATTGCTGAATCATTTGGATATACTGGACGAAGTGCTAAAAACGACTTATACAACGCTTTAAAAGAAGGGTTCATAACGATGGACCAATTTAATGAAAAACTCATCGAAGTTGGTACCGGAACAGGAGCCATGGCGGAATTAGCTAAAGTAAATAGCTTAGGTTTAGCAACGTCAATGAAAAATTTAGGGACAGCAGTTGCTAGAAACGTCACTAATATCATTAAAAAGTTTGATGATATGTCAAAAGAAGTGACTGGTAAAAACATTGCCGAAAATATTGACGGATTGAAAGATGTCGTTAACGCGGCGTTTGAAGCTATAGGAAAAGCTATTGAGTCTGCTACACCATTTGTCAAAGGGTTCGCAAGCGTAATCAAAGACTTAATGCCAGTTGTAAGCGCGCTTACTCCTCTAATTATTGGTTTAATGGCGGCTTATGCAACTTATCAAGTGATCGAAAAAGCGCGTTTAGCCATTGCGGCGCATAGCGCTATTTTAGTCACTGCGGATTTGGCAAGTAAGATGTTAACAATTACGACTAAAACATTAACAACTGCGCAAATAGCACAAACAGGCGCAGTTAAACTCAGTACTTTAGCTGTTGGCGTTATGACAGGCGCCCTTTCTTTATCAGCGGCCGCATCAGCGATAATGACAACTGCGTCTTATGCTTTAGGTGCTGCGATTCAGTTCTTGTTAGGTCCTATCGGATGGGTTATTGCAGGTGTAGGTTTGTTGGTCACTGCAACGATCGCAATCGTCAAGTGGTTCAAACGAACAAGCGCAGAAGCAGAAAGATTAAACGAAGAGACAGAAACGCTAGGTGAATCAACAGATGCATTAAAGGAATCTGTTGATAGTACGTCTGACGCTTATGCGCAAAATCAACGTGATATTAAGTCTACATCACGCGCTAATGAAGAATTAGGACGTAAAATTGATGAATTATCGAGAAAAGAGAACAAGTCAGCGTCAGAAAAAGCGCTGTTACGTTCGTACATCGAAGAATTAAATGGGTCTGTAGACGGATTGAATCTATCATATAACGAAGAAGCAGACGCACTTAATATGTCATCTGAGCAGATGCAAGCAAGATTAGAGTTGATGAAAGAGCAAGAGACAGCTCAAGAAGCACAAAAGAGATTGACGGAAATACTAAAAGAACAACATGATGTTGAACAACAACTAGCTGAAACGAATGAGTTACGACAGGAGTGGAACGAAAAACTTGACGAAGGTTCCGTCAAATCAAAAGAACATAAGAAAGCCATCGAAGAATTAGACGCGCAAGAAAAGGTATTGAAAGATACAAATGTACAGTTAGCTGAACAATATCAAGTTACTGAGGAACAAATGACGGCATCAATGGAAGCTGTTACAGAGATGACCGAGAGCGGTGTAGCTAGTCAGATATTATCGTTTGAAGATTTGTCGGAAGCTCAACAAGAGACAATTGAGAATATGAAAGTAAAGTGGCAGGAGTATAAAGACGCTGCATCGGACATGTTTGATACACTGTCCGATGAAATAACAATAACGGCTGAAGAAATGCGAACTAACTTAGAAGAAAATCAAAGAATTATTGGTGAATGGGCTGACAATATCGCGACATTAGCTGAACGTGGTGTAGATCAAGGACTACTTGACACTTTACGTGAAGCAGGTCCAGAAACCGCAGGAGAAGTTAAAGCTTTGGTAAACGCTTCTGACGAAGAACTAGAAAAGTTAAGCACTGTTTTTGCTGAAGGCGGTCAAGTCGCTACGGACGCGTTAAGCAAATCTTTGGGTGTTGACATAACAGCGGTAGAAAGTTTGGTTGCAGATACAGAACAATCTTTGAGAGAACAAGTTGAAGCTGCTGATTTTACTGGTGTTGGTCAAGACGTCGCAAGTGGACTCGCTAAAGGTATTGAAACAGGTTCAGTTGATGCGGAAAAGGCATCTAAAGATATGGCAGACGATACAGCTAACGCAAGCAAAGAAGCGCTAGACATCAACAGTCCATCCGGAGTATTTAAAGACATAGGTGAAAACAGCGCGGAAGGACTTACGTTAGGTATTAGTAATGGTATTCCCAAAGTCGTAAAATCAGCTAAAAAAATGGCTGAGGACTTACTGAAACCTTACGATAAAACGCAAGCTGATTTTAAGTCAATCGGAATTAATGCGATGAATGGTTTAAATGCGGGTCTTAACGCAGGGAGAAACAGAGTGATGAGAACTGCAAGGAGTATCGCCAATCAAGTAGCTAGCACGATGAAAAGCGCTTTAAGGATTCATTCTCCATCGAGACTAATGCGGGATGATGTCGGTATCGAAATACCTGCAGGAATTGCTGTCGGTATCAAAGATAACGCTAAAACGATTTTTAGTGAGCTTGATAAGCTTACAAGTGGGATTGCAAACTTTGGTACACCGGAATTAGCTTTAGATGTTCGTGGTATGGCTCAATCTGGCACAAGTATAACCAAAGTGTCGAACAGGACTACCTCAGAAAACAATTACAATACAGCTAATATGGCCGAGATGTTTAAAGGTGCTGTTTTTAATGTGCGAAACGATAATGATATCTCGAAAATCGCGAAAGAACTTAATGATTATATCAAAACAGGCGGAAGGAAGTATGGGGTGATAATGCCATGATAACAATTGATGACAAATATAGGCTTGAGGACTTTGGTTTTAATGCTTATCTAAATCACGATCACGAAGCCACGCCTAAGATAATCAGAAAAACATTAGAAATACCCGGAATGCCAGGCGCCTGGAACTTCGGTTCTGAAATCGGACAGCGAGATTTTCAAATTCCTTTGAGAGTGGCTGATGGCGATCCGATAAATCTTCAACAAAAACAAAATAAGTTAATCGCTCTATTATTTGATGAATTCGGCAAACCCAGACCGTTCAAATTAACTTTCGATTATGAACCAGATAAATGCTATACAGTTGAGTTATCTGGCTATATTGCGCCGAATAATGCTGTGAGTTTTTTAAGGAGATTTGGTTTATATTTAACTGCTAGCGATCCGTTTAAATACTCAAATGTTTATGCTGACGAAGTCACCTGGGGAAGTGAAACGATTACCTTTGAATATCATTATTTACTTGGCCACGAATCAACAGGAGGATCGGTAAATATAACTGGTCCACAAACATTAAATATCAGCGTAGAAGGGTTAGCGGTACAACCAATTATCGAGATTGACGGAACGGCAAATAGCCTAACATTGAGTGCAAACGGGCACTCTTTTTCTTTGCCTAACTTTAACAATGAATCATGGTCTGTTGATTTTGAAAAGTTTTTAGTCATTAGAAACGGAAATGAAACAATGTTAGAAATCAATAATTTTTATTTAATGCCAGGCGATAATGATGTTGTAGTCTCCGGCACCAATATTGACATTGATCTAAGAATTAAATTCCGAGATAAGTTTATTTAAGGGGTGATGTAATGACTGAATTAATTAATAGAGATGATAGTCTCAATCAGGGTAGAGTAAAGTTAAATGAGGGTATAAAAGCAAGTGAACGAGCAGAAAACAAGTCGGATGAAGCTTTAGGTAAAGCTAATCAATCTTTATCACAATCAACAAGTACTCAAGAACAACTTAATCAAGTAGTGATCAACGGAGATTCATCAGTTGAAGCAGCACAAGCGCGGGTCGATGCAGAAGGTCAAACTTATCAGACTTTAAAGGAAAGATTAGATGCAAAAGAGACACAGACTACCGCACAGTTGGCACAAAAGGCGAATCAAACAGCCTTAGAAGTTGAGAAGGCACGAATAAACAACTTAACTGCTAACGCTGGTGACGTAACCAACAATGCTGAACTCTTGGATATACGAGTAGGTTATGACGGTATCACGTATACCACGGCAGGCGAAGCAGTAAGACAAACGATTGGCGCTTACATGACATTAGAAAACGAAAGTTGGGTGGTTTAAATGGCTGATAAAATGATGAGAATTGCAGGTCGTGACGCAAACGGTCTTGCTAAAGCGGTTAAAACGGATAATAATGGCAATCTCGGCGTAAGTTTGAAGGGGATTTTTGCATCACTTCACGCCGGGGCTGTTGCTACAGGCGGCGGCAACATTCTCGATGTTTCGGGTATGGCATCGGGTACGTTGCGGGTAACAGGAACATTCGCTGCGACAATGATTTTGCAAGGGCGAATGGAAGCGACTCACACATGGTCGGATTTATCAGTTTTGAACGCCTCCACCAATAAAACAGCAGCAACAGTTACCGCGAGTGGCTTATATCAATTTGATTGTCAAGGGATGAATGAAATTCGATTGGCAATTGCCCAGTACACTTCGGGTAGCATAACTGCGGAAGCAAGTGTAAAACCGTTCGGCTTTTCTTCTTTGACAACTACGATTGCGAATGAAAAACTTCCTATTGAAGTAACTGGGAGTAAAACAGCGAGAGCACACACCAACACAACAACCCCGGGTGAAGGTGTTTCAATCGATACAACAAACATGGGGTCGGGTACGGTTATGATCGTAGGAACTTTTACTGCGTTTATGAAGATGCAAGGAAGAATTGGCACTTCGGCTTTCACAGACATTCCAGTCATTAAAATCAGCACTGGAGAAGTGGTTACCGGATTTATTACTACGCCCGGCGCATACGCCTTTAGTTGCCAAGGATTCACAGCGGTAAGGTTAGGTATTAATGCGATTTCATCTGGTTCAGTTACGGCTGATTTCTTGCTAGAGCCATATGCAACGCAACCAATCACGAAAGAACCTGTTATCACACAACCGGTCGAACTAGTCGGCAATAAAGTGAAGCCTGAACCCGTTTTACCCGTAGCATTCCCTGAGGGCGATTTGGAAATGGTGGATGTCATAGAAATGGACACGGCATACGGTCAAACTATTGGACCAAAAAGCGTCGGCTTTGACGATGGCGTTATTTATGGCGTAGGTGGAGCAGGTAATAAATTAGTCAGAATCAGCAATGGTTTTGCAACAAAGTCAATAACTGACTTAGAATTCGGTTATGACTTCTCGACAAACCCTAGCTTCACCGGCGCGTTGACGTGGATTGAGAAAACGTTCGCGGGCTATGTCGCTGTCGAGACGATTCAAGGAAGTCCGAACACGAGCGCCATTTGGTTCTCGTCGTCCTTCACGTCTGGGTTCACGAAAGTGTTGACACTTGACCGTGGGCGCGTGACCGAATTCAACTTCACGGCGCATCACGGCGGTAAGTACAACACCGTGTTGATGGCGTCAGAATATCCGTCCAACATCAGCAGTCACACGGCAGGACAAGAACCGCGCCTGTTCATGAGTCTTGACGGCGGCGCGACATGGGAATTGATTCGGACGCTCGAACCTCCGGTCGGGACAAACTTCAATAACCACATTCACACGCAAGTGTACGACCCATACGACGCCCGCATCTACTTGTCTAACGGAGACGGCGACAACTCGAAGTTGGCCTATTCGGACGACCTTGGGGCAACGTGGAAGATTGTCCCGTTGTCTTCATACACGGCACTTTACCCATCGCACCACCCGCAACCGACATTGATGATTGCGACACCGAACAAAATCGTCATGTCGCACGACAACGGACTACCGGGTGGAATTTTGTCATTGATTAAAGATAAAAAATACACATCTGTTGGTGGGGAAACCTTTTCTTGGAAGTTTGAGTATGCGGCATACCCACACTTAAGTGGCGCAAGTGGGAAATTTGGATTCACTTATGTACAAAAAGGTAAAGAGTTATATATCGTTATCCCGACCTTCCAAAATCATAAACAAGCACATATTGTGGGCTCGGGTGATGGCGGAAATACTTTCTATAATGTGGGGTCTTTAAACTTAACTAAGTTAGCAAGCAATCAAGAAACCCGACAACTCACAGGCTTTGATAGGAACGGGTTTATGTATTTAACGTTCGGTACTACCAGAATCGCTAAGTATAAACCTGCAAAATGGCTTTATAGCTAATTAACTTAACAAAGTTACTAAAAAATATTACACTTTATCCTTTAGTGTGTTAAGATTACTTCTAAAAAGGATAAGGTGTTGAATATTAGTGAGCATTAAAATAAGTCAAAAGAAAGCTGTGTTTGTCCTTACCAATTTAATAATGGCTGGGATATTTTTTATGCTGTATTGGTTATCTGACGAACAAAATATAAAACAAGTGGCGATTTTCGGAATCTTTCAGTATATTTGGATGTTTGTGAGTTGGTTTAAGGCAACAAAAAATATTATGAACATTTATTTAATCTTCCTGGCCTTATCATTCTTTTTCTATTTAGGGCAACCAATTTTATACCTCTTTAACATTGAGGTTACCAATGTAATGTCAATTAACACCTCTCCGTTTACCATTACTCAAGTTAATACTACACTAAAGTTTTTATTGAGGGCTATGGCATTATTCCATGTAGGTGCATCTTTTACGATAGAAGGAGTACAAGTGAGAAATCCGGTAAAAGTAAATAAGAAGGCGATGGTTGCAATTGGGAAGTTGCTATTTTTAATATCAGCTATACCCGCAATTAACTTCCTCATAAATAGTTTAATTACAACTTTTACTGTCGGGTATGCGAATATCTTTGAAAGTGATTTTGTTCAAGGTGCTGGGGTTGATGGCGGTATCCCAAGGTTAGTAGCGGGTTTTTTTGATAGCTCATTATTGTTACTAATTTTAGGAAATATAGCCAATCCGAAACGGAGAACTTTTTGGATTGGGTTTTCAATTGTTTATTCATTATTAATGGTTATATCAGGCCAAAGAGGATCAAATGTATTATTTCTGATTTCAATTGTCTTGCTTTATCATTTCTCTATTAAACCATTCACTAAAAGACAGTTACTAAAATTTGTATGGATTGGTCTATCAGGAATAGTTTTACTAAGTTTAATCTCTAGTACAAGGAATATGGCTCTATCTAACATAGGATTCGAACAGATTTTAACTGTTATGTCTAATAACAATCTCGCGGTTAATTTATTGGGAGAAATGGGTTTTACTTTAATAGCGTGTACTACAGTGATGGTATTTTCACCTAGTGCAATTCCTTTTAATGGAGGAGCAACTTACATTAATAGTTTGCTTACATTAATACCTAATCTGTTTTGGGACGTTCATCCTGCTGCTCAAGGAGGAGTCGACCAAGTATTTAAGTCGTTTCTTTTTCAGAATAGTGGAATAGGCTCTTCTTTCATTATTGAAGCATATTACAATTTCGGTTACTGGGGGCTTCTTATAATACCTATGTTTGGTTTTATATTTGGTAAAATGTACTTCAGTATTATAAAAGCAAGCAGAGACGAAAACTACTTGAAGCTATTTATGTGGCTATCAATTGCTCCAAACTTACTTTGGTTTGTTAGAAGTGAGACAATAACATTTTGGCGTAATTTCGGCTACTATACAGTAATCCCATTAATAATGGTGGCTTTATATACTGCTTTAGCTAGGAAAATGAACCCTTCCAGAATTAACTCAGTAAATAATATGCAAAATATTGAAAGGTATAACTAGTAGTTGAACCAAACTGCGCGGTAACTAAAAATGGAATAAAGCAGGAATTTAACTCTTCCTTGTCGAATAAAGTAGATAAGGAGGCGTTAAATATGGAATTGTATAAAGAATCAAAATTAGTTGATGAGTCTAACGGTTTTGATGGAGAAACAGTATTCGAATTGGATAACGGTCAAAAGTGGAAACAAGTTGAGTATTATTATAGGTATAGATATAAATATAGACCAAAGGTTCAAATTTTTAGGGATGGCGGTAGATATCTATTAAAGATAGAAGGGATAGACAAGCTTGTTAGGGTTCAGCAAATATAAATTAAGTTATCGGAAATGCGTTCCTTTTAGGGGCGCATTTAATTTATTTAAAACTGAGGTGATAAATTGATACGCACATTAAATTTAAACCGCGAAACAACAGCAATTCTAGAAAACGCATATAACGTTGGATACGAGAAGCAAGTCAACGCAATTTGGCAAGCTTCTTTTTCTTTGCCGTTAAACGATCCTAAAGTTAGAAAAGTTGAGCTACTTAAATACGTTGAAATAACTGATGACAAAGAATATATTGGATTGTTCCGTATCATACCGAAGTTAACAATCAAAAACAATTCAACAAAAGAAGTTCAATTCAAGTGTGAACACGTCTTGGCCACACTATTAGACAAGTCATTGTTTAAGTATCATCAGCGCGCTGGATTTACGACAACCGAAAATATTGATTATCTATTATCAAGACAAAATCATCCGCACTGGAAAAAGGGGGGTGTAGAGTTTACTCGCTATTTTCATTACAACTGGGAAAACGAAAATCTATTATCAGCTATATTCAGTGTTCCGAGGCCGTTCAACGAGTCATATTTATGGGGCTTTGATACACAATCTTATCCCTGGACACTTAACTTAGTCAGACCAGATGACGAGCCTGTATGCCGCATAAAAGAAAGTTATAACCTTATTGGATTGGAGATAGAAGAAAATCCGATGAGTGTATATAACCGTATCTATCCGCTTGGCGCCGGGGAAGGGGTCAATCAATTAACGATTGAATCCATCAACGATGGTGTGCCCTATTTAGAAGATATAAAACCAGGCGAAGAGGTTAAAGAATATGTTTGGGTAGACCAACGCTTTACGGACGTCGAATCATTAAAATCTAGCGCTCAAGCGTTACTTGATAAGTTCAAAAAGCCAATCGTAACATGGAAAGTTTCGGCTGCGGACGTTTCAAAAATTACGGGCTTATCTATTGATAAATTTAAACTCGGAAAAGTTGTGCGATTACAATTAGATGATTATCCAACAATTGATATGCGCATTATGTCAGTGAGTAAGCCAGACATTAAAGGCGATCCAGGAAACGTCATTTTAGAGATCGGCAATGTTGTTGAAGATTTAGCAACAACTCAAGCTGACTTAGAGCGTAGACAACAAATCAATGAGTTGTACTCTCAAGGCGCTACGAACATTATGAACTTTAGTTATCAAGACAATTGTGATAATGATATACCTGCGCTAATCCCGTTTTATATTGATGACGATGTTGTCAACATCAACACAGTTGAGTTGACCTTCAGAACAAAGAATTTCAGGACTTACTCACGTGCTACTGAGGGTGGTGGGGCAACTGTCAAATCGACATCAAGCGGCGGCGGAACAAGCACATCAACGTCAAGCGGTGGCGGAACAAGCAAGTCGACTTCTAGCGGTGGTGGCACAAGCAAGTCAACGTCAAGTGGTGGTGGTAGTGTGCAAAGTAGTGGGTTAGCTAACGGTTGGGAAACGACGTTAATCCCTTATACAACAGGCGATGATATTCCTTATTTTGACTCACCACATAAACACGGTGTAACGATTGATCTTGCTGATTTTCAACATCATCATACAACAGACTTACCCGCGCATACGCACGATTTTGACGTACCTAACCACACACACGATTTCAATGTTCCGAGCCATACACACGATTTTACAACACCTAACCACACACATGATATTGAGCTACCAGATCACACGCACAATGTAGCACATGAGATTGTCGAACTAAACACATTGCCTAATAATGTGCAAATTAAAGTGGATGGTAACATCGTTCCACACTCAAGCACTAGTGGTAATCGCATTAACTTAGTTGATTACCTATCGAAAAGCGCAAATGGTAGAGTGACAAGAGGAAGGCACGAAGTGGAAATATTGCCGAATGGCTTGGCCAGAATCGAAGCTGATTTAATTTTGAGAGTATTTATTCAATCTCAGTTAGGAGGTAATTATTAATGGAAAACGAATTAATAAAACTGCAAGTATCAACTCATTCTGGCGACACCGACATTGTCGAAGTAGAAACATACGACGCTGATCTAATAGCTGAAAAACTTAATAGTTTTGACATGCAGGCTATGGCGATTGGAGATAACGTTTACAGCAGAATTGATATTAAGAACATTAAAAAGATTATTACTGAAGAATAAAAAATAAGCATCTCATTCGAGGTGCTTTTTATTATGTAAAAAAACTAAAGGAGCGAGACGATGGAAATGATTATAAACAGCGGTAAAGCAGTGACAGGAGTTATATCAATTGGTTTTAGTTACTTATTTGGAGGGTGGTCAGCCTTGTTAGTTACATTAATTGCATTTGTATTTTTTGACTATGTAACAGGGTTGATGGCGGCAGGTTACAAAGGTAAATTAAATAGCAGAGTTGGACTTTACGGGATTGCTCGTAAGGTCCTTATTTTTGGTCTTGTGGCTATCGCTGGTCTTGTTGATCACGTGATTGCTGAGCAACTAGGTAATGCTTTTGCGATTGGTGAGTTTAATTTATCAGTAGCAACAGCGACAATCTTATTTTACTTAGTTAACGAGTTTATTAGTATTACGGAAAATTTAGGGAAGTTAGATGTTTATGTACCACCAGCATTGAAGAAGGCAATTGCATTATTTGACGATTCATTTAATAAAGGAGACGAGTAAAAATGAATATTATCGATCGTAAATTATCATTTGGTAGCTTAGTGCCATTAAATAAAAGTAGAGTGAGTAAGATTGTTGTGCATCACATGGCGCACAGTACATGGAGATTAGAAGATGTCCACAACTTCCACAAAAACACACGTGGTTGGTCTGGTATCGGCTATAACTTCTGGATTGACAAGCAAGGTAATGTGTTTATAGGTAGGGGTTTTAATCAAGGTGCGCACGTATTAAATCACAATAGCACGACTGTAGGTATTGGTTTCCAAGGTGATTTTACCAAAGATAAAATGCCAGATGCGCAAGTTTTAGCAGGTCAGCAGATTATTGACTACGTTAATAACTGGGCAGGAAAAAAACTCGAGGTTGTTGGTCACAATGAATTACAAGCGACAGCATGCCCTGGTAAGAATTTTAGAATGTCAGAAGTAAAACAACCTTTAAAAAATATGCAAGTTACGGGTGACTACACCGTTAAAACAGGCGACACACTCTATTCTATTGCAAAAGAATTAAACACGACTGTAGACGATTTAATCACGTTAAACAACATCAAGACACCTAACTTAATCAAGCCAGGTCAAAAACTAAAAACGAAAGTTGTTGCTAGTAAACCCGCAGTAAAAACATTAGACAAGGTTGCAAAAGAAGTTATCGATGGTAAATGGGGTAATGGTAGCGATCGATTTAATCGTTTAAATAAGGCTGGTTACAATGCTGATCAAGTGCAATCGAGAGTTAATATGTTGTTAACAAAACCTAAGCCGAAAAAGACAGTGTCTCAAATGGCTCAAGAGGTAATCGAGGGCAAGCACGGAGTAGGCCATGAAAATCGTCGTAAATCGCTCGGAATTAGTTCGTCAGAGTACGCTAAAGTACGCGCTGAAGTTAATAAGAGAGTATAGAGTTAAAGCCCTTCACTTAGCGTGAGGGGCTTTTTTATTTATTCCTATTTCTTTACGCTAGACTTTATGCTAGACTTTCGCTATACAAGATTGTTTATGTTAGACCGCAAATAAATTAAAACGTTGATTTATCGGGGTATTAAGTCAATAAAAACCAATAAAAACAACCACTTTTAACCTTGACAGGGTGGGGGTCGCTGGTTCGAGCCCAGTCGAAGTCACTACCAAGAA
>ERZ1673961.264-NODE-264-length-24295-cov-284.167285_pt1 | contig 24295 bp, 21 predicted proteins | sample MGYA00580189_ERZ1673961 | MGnify/ENA primary metagenome ERZ1673961 (study PRJEB41334, sample SAMN05608105) | rock metagenome | biome: terrestrial subsurface; feature: shale formation; material: shale | place: USA: Pennsylvania ... | reverse complement strand
AAACAGCTGCATAGAGAGTGGAAATTATATGTCTGAATTTAAGTTACCACTCCAAGCTTATTGTTATATTCATAATATAGAGCTAAAGTTTATTCAACCAGGTAAGCCTATGCAAAATTCAAGAGTAGAAAGATTTAATGGATCTATGAGAAGAGAGTTCTTTAATGCATACATTTTTAGTTCACTTGATGAAGTTAGATATATGGCTAAAGAGTGGATTGATGATTATAATCATAATAGACCACATACAGTTTTAAATAAATTAAGTCCAATTGAATATTTAGAACAGTACAATTTAGAAGCTAATTATTCTGATTTAAGCTGTCCTAATTAAGGGGAGGCTTACACTTTTATGGACTTTGAAAATGAAATCTTTTTTAGAATAATAGATTTTAGTTTCCCTCTTATTGATGCTTTAGAAAATGATTTTAATCAAAAGTTTAGAAAGAAGTTGAAGTTGGGTACAACAGATACTTTGAATAAAAAGTTAGCAGAGATACCTAAATTAATTCAAAATTGGAAAAATTATAATTATGAAAAACAAGAATTTCCTTTTGCTCTTGCTGCTTTTCGTACTTATTCTGACCCAAGATTAAATTTAAAAGGAAATTTATTTTCATATGAAGATGGGACAACAAAGGCTTATATTGCTACAAAATTTTTTATGTCGGCATCTTCTAAATTATATAAAGAAGATGTTTCTAATAAAAATAAATAGGCAAGTATATAATTATGTAAAAAGTACACCTAAAAGTATACCTTTTAAATTTGATGGTCTGTAAAGTACTTAATATCAATATATTCTTTCCTATATAGAATTGGTCAGGAGAAAATATTATGGTGAATTATCTCTTTATAAATCAATCCTCTTAATAGTTTTTCTCTAATGAATGTGTTACAATAAAAATAGAAATTTATAAAAGGTTTTCTATGATAAATAAAAATGATATAGTTGTAAAGTTAAAGGAATTAAAACCAAAATATGAGCAAGAAGGATTGATTCTTATAGGTTTATTTGGAAGCTATGCAAAAGATAATCAAAATAGTTTTAGTGATATAGATATTGCTTATAAAGTTGATTATAATAAATTTTCATAAAAATATAAAGATGGCTTTTCTAAACTTTTAAGAATAGACGCTATTAAGAATGAACTTCAAGAAACCTTTAAAGCCAAAGTTGATTTTGTACCTGATTCTAATAAAAAATTACTTAAGGACATAGTTTATGTCTAGTGCTATTAATAAAAAAGATATAGTGCATATTATTTAAATATATTAAAAAATGGAATTGCTAATTTAGATATAATAGTGAATTAAAACAGATACTTAGAAATCAAGTATCATCAGATTGTACTAAAAAAGAAGCTTTAATAATAGTTGCTAGGAAACTAGCTTATATCATTTGGGCTATATATAATTATAATTAACCATATAATCCTGCTCGTATATTTGTAGCATATCCTTAATAATGAAAATGGTAAAAAGTGACAATTTATAAAAATATGTTGTTAAGAAAAAAATGAAAAAAATATACTTGAAGAAATCAACACTTAAATTAAAATTTACCAATGAATGCAACTGCTGTAGCAAGAGCACAAAGTAAAGCTGTAAAAAATTCTTCAAAAGGTGGGAAGTAAGATAAATACTTCAAGTATGAATCAAGAAGAATTAGACCTTTTCTCAGATATTAATAATCCAAATAATGTTTCATATATTGATAAAAACTAAGTATTGACAAGCTTTTATCATTTTTTAGATTGTTTTTGAAATTGATATTTTACCTTTGCACCTGACATATGTAATGTAGTTATTAAAATATAAGTTAAAATAATATAAAATAATTATATTAATAAAGATTATTATCAAAAATGAAGATAATTCACTAGAAATAATTCTTACTATTCAGATATATACCTTATGTTATTGTTATTAGCCCGAATGGTTTACAAAGTGAGATAAAAAAGAATATTGATAAATATATAAAAATAAGTGAGTAACCTAGTTTTGTTATTTACTTATAATATGATTTTATAAAATATGAATAAGAGGATAGATGACAACAAATATTAATCCTAAAGAATTTATTAAAGCACAAAATGAAGCAAAAGAAGCGATAATTGATGCTCATTTTAAAGGTAGCATTGAATATGTCGAAAATATGCCGTATTATGATGCTAAAAAAAATAAAGATTTATCTTTAGTTATTGAAAAACTTATCGATTTCAATGTATTTGACTATGATGAATATTCTTATTCTTTATTACTTAGTGACGATTATAACGCACATTTAAAAACTTATACAGATGTAAATATCAAAGATATTGAGGAAAAACAAAAAAACATTAAAAAGCTAATTCGTGATATTAATATTAAAAGAAAAGATAATCAGTTTTATTCAAATGAGATAAAAAGAATAAACTCTACATTGAGAAGTATTAAAAAAATAATTTATAGAGTAATAGAATCACTTAATGAAAAAGAGATGAAGTTTAAAGCAGAAACAAATTTTGAAGTTAAAAAAGCTAATCTATATGATTGTAAAGCTGATTTAACAGCACTATCTGAAGCTGTTAGTAATACTGATAAATTTCTAATAGAGTATAAATCATATTTTGTAGATGAACTTGGCAATGATTCAATTTCTTTTCATACTAATCAATTAGCCCACTATATACATGATGTAAGAGAGAATATAAGAAAAACATTAAATGAACTATCAAAATATTTAATGTATATTGAAAAAGAAGCAAAAAAGATAGAAAAACTAAATCATCTATATAAGATGAAAGTAAATGGAGAGTTATTTGAAAAGAGCAATATTGAGTCGGTCTTAACAAGGTTAGAAAGCGTAGCTGATCCAATAAAAGTAAGACCACAATATATGAATGACGAAGTACTAAAAGAATCAATTGTTAGTATTGCAAAAGAACAATATAAATCCAAAGATGACAAAAATAAAAAGAGTGAAGCAAGACCTAATCCAATAAAGTCTAATGATAAAAAAGTTTCAAAAACAAAAGTTATATTAAGTACAAAAAAAGTTTATAAAAGCTTTATTAAGCAGGATTTAGACTTAGCATCATTTTTGAAACAGAAAGATTTAGATAAGAAGCAATTTTTATCAATTTTCATTAGGCTTACTTTGCAGTATAACAAGTTTTTATCAATATCTAAAGACGATATTATAGAGCATAAAGGTATTAGATTACCGCATATTATAAAAAGGGGATAAATTGGATTTATTGCAATTACAAGAATACAAAGATATTTTTCAGGTGATTGAAGAGTGTAGAGTAAATGGTAAATTCATTAATGAAAATAGTTCAGATTATAAAATTAAAGAAGCATACAATTTTATATACCAATATAAGCAAGATGTAAAAGATTATTATAATATCATAGGATATACATTAAGATCTGATACAGGCTTTTTTTATTTTATTATTGATATTTATGAAAATATTCCCAAACCTTATTGTAATGGTTATGTTGACTACATTGATATATATAGATTTCTAAAATTATTAAATAGTGATATTGGCTCATCAGATGCTGGTCCGTATAGTGCAAGTGATATGGAAACTAGGCTAAATGGAGATATAGAATTAAAAGCAATGATTGATAAAATGAGTTTTTTAAAGAAAAGATCAACAAACCGTGAATCTATAGATTCAATCATTACAAGATTAAAAAGTGATGGTTTTGCTGAAAGTATTGGTAATAAAGAAGAAGAATTTTTAATATTAAGATCATTTAAATTCATAGAAGATATTATTGAGGATGTTGAGTATGAGTTATAATCAATTAGGCTTAAAAGAGTTAAGGTTTATAAATAGTGGACACTTCCCTCATGAAAGAATAATCATTGATGATTTTACTTTGCTACTTGGTAGTTCTGGTGTAGGTAAAACAACGGTTATGAGTGCTATATGTTACTTTTATACAATGGATAAATTTAAAACTAGACCTATCCCAAAAGAGAAAACTTTTTATGATTGGCATATTGAGGGTAGTTACTCTCATTTGATTTATGTTTATGAAAATAAAATAGGAAAGAATCTTCTTTTATTAAGTAAAGAAGATGGAAAATCAATCAAACATATTTTTATAAATATACATAATTTTCAAGAAGACATAAGTATTTTATATCTTGATGAGAACAATCGAAGTTTAAATCTAAAAGAGATTTTGTCAAATTGTTTAAAGCATGGTTTAACATATTATAAAAGTGAAACTGTTCCTACTTTTAGAAAAATGATGTGTAGAAAAAGCTATAAAATGTTGCCAAGTAAAGATAAACCTGAGTTAGATTTTTCACTATATGATAGTGAAGAGTCTGCAAGTTTATTTGGTAAATATTTATTTAATATATATTCAAATTCTTCAGTTAGAGATAGAGGTATTAAAGATATGCTTATTTCTTTAATTGGAGAAAAAGAGTACTCTTTAGATATATCAAGTTTTAAACATAAGCTAGATGAAGCCTTGAAAAATGTAGAACATTTTGAATTAATAAAAAAAAGAAGAGATAAGATACTAGAACTTGATGAAACTATTGTTTCTTATAGAGCATTATGTAGTGAAATAGATAAAACTGTTTTTGAACTTGAAACAATGTCTTATAATAAAGATAGAATAAGTGAGGTAATAGCAACAAAACAGCTAAATTTATATGCTCAAGAGAAGATAGAGATTGAAAAAAGTGAAAAATTGTCAAATGAATGGGATAAAAAGTCTACTAATTACAACGATATAATTGCAGAACTTAATAAAACTATCAAAAGTAATGAAACTACATACAATAAATTTATTGGTGAATATAAAATTGAAAGATTAATAGAAGAAAATAGTAAACAAAATAAATATGAAGAACAGAAAAAAAATCTAGAAATCAAAGTAGTTGCGATTTCTAGTAGCCTTGAAGAACTTGATATTAAAGAGGAAACAGAAAAACAAAAAGAAAGAATTTCTTTAAATAGCAAAAAAGAAGAAGAAAAAATACAACTAGAAGAAAAAAAAGAACAACTTGCAGAAGAAATACTACAATTATCAAAGGACAAAGAAGTTAATCTTAAAAATAGTATAAATGCATTTGATGAAGAAATAGAAGTAAAAACAACTGAGTATAATCAAATAGATAAAAAAATATCAGAAGATAATACTACATTAAGATTATTACCATCTCAAAAGTTAGAGAGTAATGCTTCTATAAAATTTGAAAAAGAGATTAATAGATTAATAACTTTAAAAAGCTCGATTGAATCAAATATAAAAGTATTAGAGAGTGAAAAATTAGAACTTGAAAAACAAAGGGATGCTAGCTTTGATGAGCTTAATAAAAAAATTCAAGATGAAGTTAGTCAATATAATGATAATAAAAGTAAGGTAAAAGAGAAAATAGAGTTAGTTAATAAAAAATTAGACATTGGAAAAAACAACCTTTTTGGTTTTCTAAATAAAAATGAAGTTCCAAATAAAAGAAAGATTTTAGCTATAGCAAATGATGAAATTTTATTTGAAGAAAAGAACTTTACATTTTCGCTTGAAACTAGCAATGATAATTTTTATGGTTTAGTGATTGACGGTGATATTGAAACAATAGCAAGTAAATATGATATAGAAACCCTTGAGAATAATAAAACAGCACTTCAAAAACAACTAAATGAGTTGGTGTCAAATCATACGGTAAGATATAAAAGACTTGAAGATAATCTAAAATCTTCATCTAATAAATTTAAAAAATTAATAAAAGAAAAGTCAAGAGAAATTTATGACTTAAGTCCTAGAATTAAAGATTATGAGATAAAGATAGCTAATGAGCAAAGAAGACTAGATGAAGAGATATCACGTCTAAAAGATGAAAATGATAAAAGAATAATTGAAACAAAGAAGCAACTTCTAAAAGACAAAGAAAGATTAACTACTTTAAAAGAATATATCTTTGCTAAGAAAAGAAAAAAAGATACTTTTATTCAAGAAATAAATGCAAAATATGTGGGAAAAGAAAAGGATTTAAATGCTCAATTTTCAGAGTGTAAAAATAGCATTAAATTGATAAATAAAAAATATGAAAACCTTGTCAAAGAGTCAGATAAAAGGATACATGAAATATATAATGAAATAAAAAGAAGTCAGAATATTGATACTGATGAACTTGATTCTTATCATAAGACAATTAAACAATTAACAAAAACTATAAAAGAAATACAAGATAATAGAGGTTTAGTTAAAAGATATATTGATGAAGTATTACCTAATTATAATCAAATCCCTTTATTAAGAGATCAGTTAGCTCAAATAGGTAAACAAAGAACTGAAGATAAAGATTATTATGAAAAAGAATTAAGAGTTATTGGTAATGTATTAAAACAATTAGAGGATTCTATAAATATTTGGAAATCTCATGCCAAATCATTTAAAGATTTTAAAAATGCATTATCTCAATTTGAAATAACTAGTAATATAAACTATGATTCTTATATTGAGGAAGAGGTTATATCTTTACTGAACACTAAACAAAATATTACTCTTTTAGAAAGATACAAAACTCTTGAAATACAGCAAGATGAAAAAGAAAAAACAATTAAACTTGATACCAGAAGAATTGTTGATGATATTCCTAGTGATAATATGATGAAGCTCAAATCAAAATCTGATATAAATAGCTTCGATGATAATATCGAACAGTATATTGTAATTGCAAAATCATATGCAGACTTCATCAAAACAAAATTTGATATTGAAGGAACAAGCTTACAGTTACATATTCTAATTGAAACGATAAATGATGCTGTTAGTAAAATATCACATATCAAAGGTACATTTGATAGTATTGTAAAAGATGTAAATAAAATTAATTCAACTATTAATGATGGTATTATAAATATTACGGTGATCGATTTTATTAAGTTAAATTTTAGAAATACAGGTAATGATGAAATTGTAAGTAGAATTGAAAATATAGGTGATATGTTAAGTGCAAATATGCTTATTGGTTATGAAAATAGTGAAAGATCAGAATCTGTAAAAGATGAATTAGTGAAAATAGCTCAAGATCTTCAAGTAATATTAGAAAGAACATTTAAAAAGAATATTACTGTTTCAGATATAAGTACATTAACTTTTGATGTAAGTGAAAATAACCAAGTTACAAAAGGTATAGCAACATTAGATAATATAGGTAGTAATGGAACATCTATAATGGTAAAAGCAATTATTTATATTACATTATTGCGCATGGTTACAAAGAAATCTGCCAATAGTGAGAATATAAAATATCATTGTATCATTGATGAAATTGGTCAAATATCTGCAGATTACTTTACTGAACTTATGAATTATGCAAAACTATTGGATTTTGTATTTATCAATGGAACTGCTGCAAACGATGATGATATTATTGATGCATACCCTAGAATATATATGGGAACAAGAGAAAGTTCAAATCATGTTGAACTAAGCCTTATTGATGCACAAGATGCTATGGATGAATGGTAATGGCTATAAATATTAATACAAGAAACTTTAAAGCATTAAAAAAACTTTTAAAAGATGAATATATATTAAAAAAAGAGATATCTTCTCAAAAACTTATAAATTCACTTAAAGAGTGTAATGCAATAGATATAGAGGGAAAGCCACAATGTATCTATTTAAAAGATCTAAATACTTTATTTGCAGTTTTAAAATCAAATGGTTATAACATCAATAGTCTTGAAGATATAGACTATTTTATAGAAGAAAGTGAAAATTCAAAAAGTCGTGATGAAGTAGCTGAAAAATTTTCAGATACTAAAAGAGTAGAATCTAAAAGTTTCAATGGACTTATGGTTAGTGTATTTAACAAAATAGAAGTTACTTTAAATGGTGTTATACAATATATTTATCCTATAGAAGGTACAGGTTTATTTATTCATTATAGTACTAAGTTAGAATTGGATAATGATATTGTTTTAGTAGGTGTAGAAAACCCTCAAGTTGTTTGGTTTATAAATAGATATAGACACCTTTTTAATCAAGATAAACAATATATATTTTTGTCTCTTAGTGAATTCAAAACTTCTTATCAATACAAGTGGCTTGAGTCTTTTAAAGGGGAGTATATTCATTTTGGAGATTTTGATTTAGCAGGTATAAATATTTATCTTAGCTCTACACTTCCTAGACTTAAGAATTGTAGGTCACATTCTTTTTTGATTCCTGAGCATATTTATAAAATAATGGAAGAGAAGAATTATAAAAAAGATTATTCGAATCAAACAAGATATTTGAATATTGAATCAAAAGATGATGAAAAATTAAAGGAACTTATAGATTTCATAAAAAATCGAAAAATCACACTTGAACAAGAATACTTAAGTAGGTCACCTAATTAGGTAACTTACTTAAAATATATAATGTGATAATTTATAATTAGGAGTTATTAATTTCTAAGTATGAATTAGTGTAGCCAAAAAAATACTATAAATTAAGTTTTTTAACAACTCCTACTATTCACCAAAAAGAATGTTCTCTTTTTGGTGAATCATTTTTGAAGTAAAAAAGCTAACTATTAGTATGGTTAGTGCTGGAATAAAGAAAAAATATAGTAAAAGTATATCGGCTCTAAAATTCCAGTATGACTCAAAGAGTATTGTACTTATAATATAAGAGCCTATGCTTCCTAAAACTATTCCTAAAGTACTTGCACTAAAAGAGATAAGACCAAACTCTATTAAAAAAGAGTTTCTGATGGTTTTATTTTTTACTCCAATCATTTTTAGTCTTAGTATATTGTTTTTTTGTAAGTTCATTTGGTATTGAATGATAATAAAACTCATAAGAAGACCAACGATGATGGAATATAAGCTCATCTTTTCAGTTACATTAGTGACATTTTTTACAAGGCTTGTAAAAGTTTCAAATAGATTTTTTACATCTATAACAGTTAAGGTTGGAAAAAGATCTGTTAGTTTTAAAAGCATACTTGAGGCATCATAATCTCCTGTTGATATTGTGGCTAAAATAGTTTTTGGTGCATCATCAATGGCTCCTTTTTGTAATATCAAAAAGAAGTTTGGTACAAATTCTGTCCATTTTACTGTTCTTATATTGACTACAACTGATTTTAGTTTTAGTCCTAAAACATCAAATACAAGAGTATCTCCTAAGTTTATTCCTCTTCTGTTTGCATATCTTTCTTCAACGCTTACTTCTATTGGTTTTGAAAAATCTTTTGAGTTATAAACTCCTTTAAACTCTCTACCTTGAACAATCTCTTCACTATTTTTTAATTTTGTTCTATATGAGAGATTAACAGCTGTATTCTCAAGCTCTTCTTTATTGTTTATTTTCACTACTCTTCCCCTAATCATGGGTGAGATGTTTTCTAATTTTGCATTCATGCTATTAACTGCATTTTTAATATCTTTAATTTGCTCTTCTTTTGCATCTATAACAAAAAAGCGAGGTCTTTCATCAATACTTTGAGTTAAAGCAGTTGATAGTGATGAGCCTATTTGAGGGATTAGACTAAAAAATGTTGTACATAAAACAATTGCAGTAAATAAAGTCAATGATGTTTTTCTTTGTCTAATAATATTTTTCAAGGCTAAAGATAATGATAAGTTTTCTAAATGTCCTACAAAATCAAATCTTTTTAAAATAAATGAGCCAATTGTAAAAAATAAAATAATAAGTAAAAGCATTGCTATAGCAAATATAAGTCCTACATTTTTACTAGGTGTTACAAAGTGTGATATAAGTAATAGTAGTAAAACAAAAGGAGTAAAACTAAAAATAGTTTTAGAAAATGATTGTTTTTCTCTTTGAAGTAGAGGTAAAATCAAAGGAAGTCCTATACTTAAACTTAAAAGCAATAATACTAATGAAGATTTTAAGAAAAAATAGTAATCCAATGATAAATTAAAATTAAAATCTATAAGTTTTTCAAGTATTGGACTTATAAATTGTGCAGATATTGCCATAAGTGAAAAAACAATAATACTTGAAATTGTTATTAGTACAAATAGATGAAGGATATATGTAATTGCTAAATTTTTTTTGCTCAAACCCAAATCACTCAAGATTGTAATATCTTTTTGATGTTTTCTTAAAAAACCTGAATATAAATAAATAAGCCCCACAAGTCCTAAAAAGAACGAAACAAGAGAGACTAAAGATAAAAAGTCTGTAAGGAAGTTTAAAACACGCAATAGACGGTCTTTCCCATCATTTGGAGAGAGTACTCTTAGGTTTTGTTCAATACTTTTTTCTAATTTATTTTCAATTTTTTCCAATGTGTCATTGTCTAGATTATCTTGAAAAAGAAAGTTTAGTTTGTATCTAGCAGTAGAACCAAACTGCAAAAGCTCTGTTTTTTCTAAGCCTTTTTCACTTATATAAATTTTGGGCATGAAGCCAGAAAAATTTATTGTTTTTAAGCTATCTTCTTCAATTATTTTTTTTATGATAAAGCTTTCTTTACCTATTTTTACTTTTTCTAAAAGTTTTAAGCCAAGAAGATCAATAACTTCTTGGGAAACCCAAATTTCATTTGCTTTTGGTAAAGGTTCACCTTTTGGATAGATTGTTTTGTCTTTAAAAACCAATCCTCCATAGTAAGGATAAGACTCATTTATTTTTACAACTTCCATTAATCTAGCTCTTTTAGATGAAGAGATCATACTAATAGTAGAAACTCCTTGTGAAAAATCTTTTATTTTTGGAAGTTTATTTTTTATGTTTTCTATTTGTTGTGGTGTTATAGGAAATCTTGAAGATACCACAAGATCAGAGCCAAGTAATATTTTTGCTTTTGTATCTAATGAGCTTTCCATACTTCCTTTGAAAAACTGTAAATAAGAGAGTGATGCTATGGCTAAACAAAAGTTTAGTATAAATATCAAGCTAAAAGATTTTGAGCGTGCAAGTGCTTTTGAAACAAGATCCAATACTAGCATTTAGTCAAATCTCCCAATACAAGTTCATAAGTCTCTTCACAACGTTTTGCAACATCTTTTGAGTGTGTCACTAAAATCAAAGTAGTGTTGTTTTTTTTGATTAGTTCAAAAAGTTTATCCATAACAGCAATGCCTGTTTCTTCATCTAAGTTTCCACTTGGCTCATCTGCTAAGATTATTTTAGGATTATGAATAAGTGCTCTTGCTATTGCAACTCGTTGTTTTTCACCACCACTTAGTTGTGAGGGAAGATGATTTAATCTATGCTCTAAGCCTACATCTTTTAGAAGTTCTATAGCTTTTTCTTTTGGATTTGAAATACCACAAACTTTTGCAGGAAGCATTACATTTTCCAAAGCATTTAAGTAAGAAACTAAATGAAAATTTTGAAAAACAAAACCTATATTTGAAGCTCTAAAATCATTTAATTGGCTCTCTTTTAAATCTTTATAAGAAACTTTATCAAGAATTATATCTCCATTATTTGGCTTGATTATTCCTGATATCAATGAAAGTAGTGTAGATTTTCCACTTCCTGATTTACCCATAATAGCAACTGTTTGTGCTTTTTGTACTTGAAAGTTCAAATCTTGAAAAATATCAATTGTTTCTAAACCTTGAGAGTATGATTTTTTTAGTGATTTTATTTTTAACATTATAACTCTTCCTTTAAAAACTTATAAACTTCTTTTGCGATATATTTGTGTCCTTGAGTATTTGGATGAATTCCATCTGATTGATTAAGTTCTTTTTCTCCAGCAACGCCATCTAGTAAAAAAGGCATACTTTTAAGTTTGTATTTATTTTTTATCTCTTCATACATCTTTTTAAAACGCTTTGAATACTCAGGACCATAATTAGGAGGTATTAGCATTCCTGCTAAGAATACTTTTGCATTTGATTTTTGTGCAAACTCTACAATCTCTTCAAGATTTTTTTGACTTTGTTGAAGATTTAGACCTCTTAATCCATCATTTGCTCCAAGCGCAATAAATACTATATCCGGCTTTCTTTTTAAATACCATTTAAGTCTAGATAAGCCATCACTTGTAGTTGAACCACTCACACCACCATTTATAATTTTGATATCTTTTTTTAGTTTTGTTTTAATCATATTTTCCACTAAGCTTGGAAATGCATCTTTTTGTGCAACTCCTAAACCTTCTGTTAATGAATCACCCAAAAAAAGAATTGTTTTAGTATTTGAATTTGCACTTACAATTTGTAAGGCGATTAAAAATAGAATTAATATAATTTTTTTCATGCTTGATAATATCCCAAATGATAATTTTTTTTATTAAGATAAAGTATATAAAGAAAAAGTTAACAGAAGTTTAAGACTTGATGTACAAAGATATATCCACTTCATCTATTTGCTCTTTTTTTAGATATTTTTGAGCATACTCTTTATATGCGCCTGAGCTTAAAAATAGTTTAAAAATATCTTCATCAATATGTTCTTCTTTTACCATAAAACTAAGTATTTTAATAGCTTCACTTAATGTTTTTGCTTTTTTATATGGTCTATCTGATGCTGTTAAAGCTTCAAAAATATCAGCAATAGCCATGATTCTAGCTGGGATTGACATGTCTTGTTTTTTTAATTTTTTTGGATATCCTGTACCAATAAGAGTTTCATGATGTGCTCCTGCATATTCTGGAACTCTTTTTAAGTTGTCACTAAAAGGAAGCTGTTCAAGCATGATGATTGACATCATCATATGTTCATTGATTTTGTATCTCTCTTCATTTGTAAGTGTGCCTTTTTTAATACTTAGATTATATACTTCTCCTAGATTATAAAGATCTTTTGGTATATCAATTTTGAAGTTATATTTATCATAATCTTTAGTATCATTTTTATTTCTTTGTATAATATGCTCTTTTTTATCACTTATTAAATACTCTTTGCATGGAGTTTGTATTTTATTTTTATCTAATCTTGACTCTTCATCTTGTGATAAACCTATTGTATTATCAAAATATCTTGTCCATTGTTTTTTTGATATTTGTTCAATTCTTTCTATATCTTCATCACTCATAAATTCAGAACCGATATTTGCTTTTGCAACAATTTTATACTCTTCTTGTAGATTATTTAACTTCTGCTTTAAAAGTTTTTCTTCTTCTTTTTTATCTTTTTTATCTAATATATTTTTGTACATTTGTATAATCATATCTCTATAAACAACTTCAAATCTAGTTCTTATTTCATGGATTCTATTATATATTATTTCAAGTTTAGTAGCTTTATCAACAACATATTCAGGAGTAGTAACTTTCCCACAATCATGCAACCAAGCAGCAATACTTAGTTCTCTTTTTTCATCTTCATCTTTAAATATAAAATCTTTAAATATACCTTCATTGCTTTGATGTGCCTTATTTGCTATTAGCATGGTAAGTTTTGGAACTCTTGCACAATGTGCACCTGTGTATTTTGATTTTGCATCAATCGTACTTGCAATAAGCTTGATAAATGAATCCATTAATTCTTCTTGTTTATTTTCATACTCTTTAATAGATTTAGACATATTTACAAGTGATTTTGAAAGTTCATCAAGCTCTTTAATATTTGTATTTATATCTTCTACTTTTGTAAATTCTCTTTTTAGTATTTTGTTATTTTGTTCTTCTAATTTTTCTATGGGTGTTACTAAAATTTTTGTTGAGTACCAAATAAGAGGAATAGTAAAACTAAGAAGAGCTAAAGTCATCAAAAATGAGTAGTAAATTCTATTTGTGTATGGCTGCATAATTATATCTTGTGGTACTGTTATTAAAAGATAATCTTTATTTTTATAAATTGATTCAATTTTAGAAAAATATATAAAATAGTCGATATCATTGATTTTCATGCTAAAAGATTTATAATCTATTTGAGTATTAATTATTTTTGATATTTTCTTTTTTAAAGTACTATCAATTTCTTTATTTTTTATATTCTTTCCTGCTTTTGAAATCAATTTTATATCTTTTTTAATCAAATATATCTCTTGTTTATCAATATGAATTTGTTTTTGAAGAAACTTATCAAGACTTTGAAGTGATAAATCAAGCCCAATTACAGATTTAGTACTAGTTACTTTTTTTGCACAAGTTACTCCAAAATTATCTAAATTTGTAAATAAATATGGCTCAGTTCTTATTATAGAGTTGTCCTTTATTGCTTCTTTATACCAAGGTCTTGAAGTAGGGCGATAGTCTGTTTTACTTTTTATACTTCTTATTTGTATTAAGTTTTTGTTTAGATATTCATCATATCTTACATGAGTTCCATTTTCAACATAAATTTTTACTATTAGCCATCTTTCTTCTTTATTTGCATTATATTTTTTTCTTAGTTTCTCATTTATATTTAGATTTATTACTTCATAAAAAGTATTATCTTCATGACCTATATACAAAGCATAAATATGCTTATTGTTATTTAATGCAGTTGTGATAAGTTTCAAAAGAGGGTGGCGTTTATTTTTTTGTGGTGTTTGTTCTATTTCTTTGTAAAGTTGAAGAATTGATATTAAGTCATTGTGGCGTTTATCTAAATTTTGTAGTCTCTCTTCAAGTTTTTCAGAGATTTGTGAGAAATTCTCTTTTGTTGCATTTTTGGCTAAATCTAAAGAGAAATTATATTGTAAAAGTAAGGTTATAGATATAACAGAAATTATTAAAAATACCAAAATAAATGAGATTGTAGGTCTAATTTTTATGTAAAATTTCTTTTTCATAATGGCTTCTTTTATTATTTACACTATTTTAACATAATATAAACAATAAAAGTATATAAAGCTATAAAATTATTTTTAAATTATAAAATTTAAAAAAGTAAGAATTAATCTTACTTTATATGACTGTATTGTCCTCAAGTATAATTTTATTTCTACCTTCTTCTTTTGCTTTATATAAAAGCATATCTGCTTTTTGTATTGCACTATCATATGACTCATGGTCATTTCTAATAGTAACTCCAGCTGAAAAAGTTATTTTTATTTTTTTATTTTCATAGATAAAATTATTTTGTGTTACTATACTTTTGATTCTTTTTAGATATTTTAAAAGTTCTCTTTTTAAGTTGAAGTGAATTATAGCAATAAACTCTTCTCCTCCATATCTTCCTACAATATCCATATCTCTTGTATATTTACTTAAGATTTTCCCAAAAGTAGATAGTATCATATCACCACCTGCGTGGCCATATTTGTCATTGATTGCTTTAAAGTGGTCTATATCAAAAAATACTATTGCATATTGGGTATCATTTCTTTTATAATTCTCTTCTGTTTTTTTAGCTTCATATTCATATGCTTTTCTAGTAAGTAAGCCTGTTAAATGATCTTTTAAATTCTCTTCTTTTGTTTTAGAAAGTTGTTCTTCAAGTGTTTTTACTTTATCTTCAAGCTCTTGAACTTTATCTTTTCCAGAAGATAATTTTTCCCCTACATTTGTCATTTCATTTTCTATTGACATTGCTGCATTTATAAGTTTACTTTGCAGTGTTGTTAATTCTTTGATTCCATTATTTGTAAGATTTATAGCTTGAATTTCATCTTTTATGTTTGATACTTCAACACCGCTATTTCCACTACTTGAAATAGCTTCATTTAAGTGTTTGCCCATTAGTGTTACAAGCTTTGCAATTTCTGCTGTTTTTTCTTGAACTACTTTTTTATCAGCTTCAAATCTATTTGTGATGAAGCTTTGCATCTCTTTTTGAATCTCTTCTTCAAAAAGTAGTGCTGGAGAGTTTCCTATTTTTACAGAAAACTTTGTTATCTTATCATCTAAACCAATTGAAATAGATGGTGTCATAGATTCTTTAAAAAGTGATGTCAAAGTTTTTAAGTTTTTTGTAGCAACTCTATTTAAAAGTATGGGAATCATATCTTCAAAAGTAGTTATTTTTTTACTTTTTATCTCTTCTTGCTCTTCATTGTTTAATCTACTTACTAGTTCTTTAAATTGAGTGCATTCTTTTGCGTTTAGTTTATACTCTTTAGCAATTATACAAAACTCTTTATGATACTCATTTGGAGTTGGATCAATATTTTTTATAAATAGATTTTTGATAGTTTTTTTTGCTACTTCTTTGATATCATTTCCCATAATATAATCCTCTTATGATAAAAGTTTTTTTACTATTTCATTGATTCTTTTTCCATCTGCAACTCCTGCAAATTTCTTTGTTGCTGTCCCCATAACTTTACCCATATCTTTGATACTTTCTGCTTTTACTTCTGCTATTATGTCTTTGATTCTAGCTTCTAATTCTGCATCATCTAATTGTTTTGGTAAGTATTGTTTAAATATATCAATCTGCTCTTGTTCTTTTTGAACAAGCTCATCTCTTTGTGCTTCTTTATATTGAATAATAGCTTCTTGTCTTTGTTTAATACCTTTTTGAATAAGTTTTAAAATATCTTCATCATTTAGCTCTTTTCGTTCATCAACTTCAATTTGTTTAATCATTGTATTTATTGCTCTTATTGAGTCTCTTTTTACTAACTCTTTTGCTCTCATCGCATCTTTTAAATCAGCTTTTAATTGTTCTTTTAAACTCATGAAAATCCTTATTTTTTGTTTATTATATCTTTTTATGAATTAAAGCTTTCTATTAGTTCTTCAAGCTCTAAAAATCTTTCTACTTTTGTTTCATAGACACTTTTTACTTCTTCTAATTCTTGTGATACAACAACAATACCTTTTTGTTCATAACATTTTGGATTTGCAAGGCAGTTGTTTATCTCTTCAATTTTATTTTCTAACTCTTCTATCTCATCTGGCAGTTTATCATATTCTACTTGATCTTTGTAGCTTAGTTTATTTTGCTTTTTTGGTTGAGATTTCTTTTTTTCTTCATTTTGACTTGTTTTTTGAAGCTCTTTTTCATACTCTTCTAAATCTTTTATCTCTTTTTCTACTTCAAGATACTCTGTATATGGTTGATAACTCTCTTCAACTAATCCATCAATTCCTCTAAATACAAATAGTTTTGTAGCAATTTTATCTACAAAATATCTATCATGGCTTACAAATATAAGTGCACCTTGAAAATTTTGTAAATACTCTTCTAAGATATTTATTGTAGGAATATCCAAATCATTTGTAGGCTCATCAAGTATCAAACAATCATAATTTTTTGTAAATAAAAGTGCTAAAGCAACTCTGTTTTTTTCTCCACCACTTAATAATCCAATCTTTTTATCAAGATACTCTCTTGGAAATAAAAAGTTTTTCAAGTATCCAAATACATGCATATTTCTTCCATCATCTAAAACAACTCTATCTCCTCCATTTGGACAAAAAATATCCATAATTGTTTTTGAATCATCAAGCATTTCTCTGTGTTGGTCAAAATATCCAATAGTAAAATCACCCTTTTTAAATCTACCTTCATCTACTTGTAATTTTTGAGTAAATAGTTTTAGCATTGTTGATTTTCCAGTTCCATTTGGACCAACTATTGCAATAACATCTTTTTGTAAAATTCTTGTAGTAAAATTTTTGATAAGAAGTTTATTTCCTAAAGATTTTTTTATTTTATCTAGTTCAAAAAGCATTTTTCTTTTGTTTTTATTTTGACCCTCTGGTGCATTAAACGCTTTTTGTTCTCTTTGAAGTTCTAAAGACATCTTTTTTATTTGTGCAGGGTTTGATTTTGCCTTTTTCTTCAAATCAAAATATTCTGATTTTCTTCTTTCATTTCTTTTTCTTCTAGCTGTAACGCCTCTTTGCATCCAATGGGCTTCTCTTTTTACAAGTCTTATTAAGTTTTCATGCTCTTTTTGCATGTTTGATAATAACTCTTCTTTTTGAGCTAAATAATCACTATATCCACCATTGAATTTTCTTAGGTTTCCGTTTTCTATTTCAATAATATTTGTAGCAATATTATCAATAAAATATCTATCATGAGAGATAAATAGTAAAGTAAAGTTATTCTTCATTAGAAGTGATTCTAAAAACTCTACCATATAAACATCAAGGTGGTTTGTAGGTTCATCTAAAAGTAAAACATCAGGTTTTTTAAGTAGTAAGGTTGCAAGGCTAACTCTTCTTTGTTCTCCTCCACTTAAAAGATTTACATCTTTAAATTCAAACTCTTTTAATTGAAACTCTTTTAAGACTCTTTCAATCATATTGTCCAAATCCCAAGCATTGTGAAAATCTATATAAGTAGCTAGTTTACTTTGCTCTTGTAATAAATCATTGTTTTCATAATCAATTGCAAGTTCTTGTGCAACTTCTTCATATCTTTTTTTTGCTTCGTTTATTTCTGTTAGTTGTTGCTCAATTGCTTCTCTTACTGTAAGCTCTGGTTCAAACTTTGGTTGTTGAGCTAACATCTCTATTTTTATAGATTTGTCAATTGATTTTTCACCAGAATCTACTTCAACCTCACCCATAATAACTTTTAGTAAAGTTGACTTGCCTTGACCATTTTGACCAATTACCGCAATTCTTTGTCCAGGTGTTAAAGTAAAGTTTACATCTTTTAATATTACTTTTGTATCGTATTGTTTAGTTATGTTTTGTAAGTCTATTAGTGCCATTTGATTTTATATACTCCCCATATAATGGTGCTTGGTTTATATAATTAGTAGTTATGTTTTCTGCTTAAAATTTGCTTTTTTATGTCATGTTTTTATGGAAAATATTTTTTTGTTATACTTTATAAAATATTTCATACTTCCATAACCACACATAATTTCTAATTTTTTAAGTTTGTATAATATCTAAATTATAGTTATATATTGATTTTGGTAATTTTATAAAATTTATTTAATAAAAAATTAACCTACTAAAATTTTATTTTGAAGTCTTTCAATATCTGCAAGTGTAGTTTTATGAACACTTTTATCTCTATTTTTTAGAGATGTTTTTGCAGCTTGATATTTATCAGATGAAGTATAAGTTCTAATAGCTTGATAATTTGAAGAATTTTTAAATTCTGAAACTTTTTGTAATATATCGGGTTTGATATTTTGTTTTAAATAATCTTCTAAATTCATAAAATCTCTCCTGCTAATAAAATATAAAATTGTTTTTCATCTACATCTTCATAAATTATATCATTTTCTCTATCAAAAATATTTAAAATAGAGCAAATATTATTAAAACTAAATTTGTTAAAATCCTAGAGTATAATTTACTGCTTTATTTACAAGTTTCAGTTTTTTTTCTTGGACTATATAGCCATTTAAAATTTATTGTTTAATAATTAAATTGTATAGCCAAAAGTTAGTTGTATTTATTCTTTAAAAAATTCACATATTTTACACTTATTTGTAACTCTTTATGAAAAATCTATAGCCTTATAGATTTCTGGTGTTAATATATCCTTAAAATTATATTTATTTTATTAATAACTTAAATAAATCTAGTATAATATTATTTTTGATACTATAGTAATTATAAAACTAAAAGGCTATTTAATGAAAAAATCTTTTTATTTATTAATTATATCAATATTTTCATTTATTGGTTGTACTGGTTCTCCTAATATTTCTTCTGATTTTGTTGTTGATTATAAGCAAAAAGTAAAAGAAGATTTTAAAAATGAAGTATATAAGAACTATAACATTAATCGAGAAAAAACTGTATATGTAGGTAATGAAATTGTAGAAAATAGTAGCTTGAAAAGATATTGTAAAGATGTATTTATTATTAAATATAAAGCTTCAATGGATTATAAAAAAATTATAAAAAATAAATTATATGAGATTCAAGGTTATTCAAAAAAAGATAATAGTATAAATTATGTATTTGTATTTTCAGAAAATGGTTATTTTAGATATCTAAAATTAGACAATAATGGAAACTTAAAAAGTAGAAGTCTTTATGATTCTTCTGGGAAAATTTTAATTTCTGATTATATTCAAAATGATAATTTAAAGTTTGAAGCAATAAAATTAAAAGATGAAATTAAAAGTTACTCTAAATTTTTAGATGGTTCTTTTAAATATCAACTAATTTACAGTGGAAGAGATGGTAATAATATAAAAATTGCATATAGAGAATTCTTAAATGATATGGCAAGAGCTGCCTTTTACCAAAACTTAACATATAATTTAAATGAAAGTACAATTATTAGATATAAAAATATTAAAATTAAAGTTTTAGAAGCAACTAATGAAAGTATTAAATATATTGTATTAGAAGAGTAAATAAAAGGATTAATAATGGGAATGTGCAAAGGTTGTAATGAAGTATTTAACACAAATGATATGGTAGATGGATATTGTAAAGACTGTTCTCTTATAGATGTGGAAGATGTCAAAAGATTACAAAGTTTAACAAAAGAAGAAAAACAGAAAATAAAAAGTCAAATTATTGTAACTACAGAATCAGTTATAGATATTCCTATTGAGGCAAGAATAACCATTGCTTCTACTCAAAGAGTATATGGTATTAATATTGTAAAAGATATTTTTGGAATGATTAGAGATATTGTAGGTGGAAGAGTTGACTCTATTGAAACGGCAATAAACAATGCAACAAATGAAATTACACAAGAATTAAAAGAAAAAGCTTTTCTTGTAGGAGGAGATGCTGTTATAGGTCTTAAAATAGAACATACATACAATAATGCAAATAATGGTTCTATTTTATCAGTGTTTGCAACAGGTACAGTAGTAAAATTAAATAAGTAATTATCAAGTAAATAAGATTTTTTGATGATTGGAAAAAACTTACAAACAAAAAAATGTAAAATTTGTGGTTTTGAAAATAGATTTAATAAGTAATGTTGTATCGAATGAATTTTTAAACGGTCTCGATCACTAATCTTATTAAAACATTTGGAACAGGTAGGTTTCTATGAGAATTAGAAGTTTTTAATCTTGTGTCATTGTCATTTTCATCTAAATAAAAGTAATAATACTTTTGTTCATCTTTTTCTTGGACGTTTAGGTTTCTAATTTTTAATTGAAGTCCTTCTCTTATTCTAACTCCAAAAACTAAGCCAAGTAAAAAAGTATAAAAATTTTGAGGAGATTCATTTAACATATTTTCAATAATATATTTATCTTGTAAATTATATTAGCAAATTTTGTCATCTCTGAAACAGTTAGAACTCTAACACCATAATCAACTTCATTATCATCTTTTCTAAGTAGTTCTAGTTTGTTTCAGCATTTAAATAGTCAATTAAATAAATATCTCCACCAAGATTTTAAGTGCTTTGCAAAGGTGTTTATAAAAACTTCTTATTTGATATTCTATTCATATTTAATGGTTTTATTAATCTTGAATTTTCTATGATTTTTTGTTCTAACTATGATATTTACAAGTAAATCTTGAAATTCTATTATATCTTCATTTGTTATTCACTTAGTTTTTTAGCTTGATGTTCTTTTCCATTGCCTTTCATATAGTCAGTAAAGTATTTTATACTTCTTGCATAGTTTGTAGCAAGTTTGCTTTTTTATTTAAAACATCTTTGATATATACTTCTGCTAATTTTTCTAAGTTTTCAACTTCATTTAGTACACTTTGCTCTTGCTTCATTTGGTAGATAGTATAGCCAAAAGTGTGTTAATATGTGATAATATTCATTCTTTAAAAAATTCACATATTTTTACATCAAAAAGTACTGATAGTTTATGTAGTTGATTTAGGTTAAATCTTTTTTTAGAGTTTGGTGACTCTGCATTTGTAATAAATGATGGATTTGAAAAGCCTAAAGCAAGGCTGACATCAAGTTGTGTAAATTCTTTTTCTTTTCTTATTCTCCTTACATTTTTTGAAATATTTTGGTGAAAATCTTCAGATTCTTCTTCTGTGATTTCTGCTATTAGCATTTAGTTCCTTAATATAATTTATGAAATAATATTACTTATAGGTAATATTTAATAATACCCTATGGTAATGTTTGATATTATGACTTTAAGGAGAAGCTTTATGAATAAGAGTTTTAATTTGATTTTTAACATAATTGAAAACTTAGAAGCAGGTATTTTACTAATAAATGAAAATGGAAAAATTGAATATACAAATAGTTATTTAAATAATATGTTAGGCTATAATAAAGATGAATTAATAAATGAAAATATATGGAAAATTGATTATTTTTTAGGTACTTCTGATAAGTTTAAAGAAAAAGTAAAAGAGTTTAATAAAAATAGATTTAATGAAATTACAATTAAGTATATAAAAAAAGACAATACAATTTTAGACTGCAATTGTAATATAAGCAAGATTAAAAAAACAGATAATAATTATTTTTTTTTAATAATTAAGATAAAAAAAGATTTCAATAAAAATATAAATTTAGAAGAGTGCTTATATCTAAAAACAGAATTATCTTCTTATATAAAAAGTTTAAAAGAACCTATTATTACGATAAAAACAGCTATAAATGCATTTGATTTCAAAAAAGATTTAGGATTAATAATTAGTGATGATGATTTAACAATTAATTTACAAGCAGTAAAAAATGAAGTGAAAAAAATCGATTCTATTTTAGATAAATATAAGTAAAGCTACACAAAAGTGTAGCTTTTAATTTTTAGTTTATACGAAAAATTTAGTATCAAGTGTATCAACAAGCTCTTTTACAGAATCAATTGATTTTGCAAATTCAGCTGTTTGTTTTTCATCTAGTTTTAACTCAATTACTTCTTCAACACCATTTTTACCCAATCTTACAGGAACTCCTGCAACGATATTTTCATATCCATATTCACCCTCTAGCATAACTGCACAAGGATATACTTTTTTATTATCAGATAAGACTGCTTCTACCATAAGTGATGTTGAATATGCTGGTGCATAATATGCAGAACCTGTTTCAAGTAGTTTTACAATTTGAGCACCACCATGTTTAGTTTTGTTTATTATTTTCTCAATTTGTTCTTCATTTAAAATTTTATCTAGTGGTTTTCCATTTACTGTTGAGTAGTTTGCCAATGGAACCATATCATCACCATGTCCACCCATTACAGATGCATCAATTTCACCTTCACCATATCCTAACTCTTCAAAAATAAAGTGACTCATTCTAGCACTATCTAAAATACCTGCCATTCCTAGAACTTTATTTTTGTCAAGTTTAGAAGCTTTAAGTGCAGTATAAACCATCGCATCAAGTGGATTTGATACAATAATATAAACAGCATTTGGATTTTGTTCATTTATATCATTTATAACTGATGTCATGATTTTTGCATTTGTTAGAAGTAAATCATCTCTACTCATTCCTGGTTTTCTTGGTATTCCAGCAGTAATAACAATCACATCACAATTTGCAAAATCTTCATTATTATGTGCAAAACCTACTTTTGTTTTTGAATTAGCTGCATTTGCAGATTGTGAAATATCTAAGGCCATTGCCTCAACAATATTTTCTCTTAAATCTTTAAGAACTATTTCATTACAAAGACTTTTTGAAGCCAAGTTAAAAGCTAAAGTAGCTCCTACATTTCCTACGCCAATGATTCCAACTTTTTTATTATTCAAGTTTTATCCTTTCTTTTATATAGTGTTTTTTTCGTTTGATAAGTATTCATGCGCTAAGTATGAACTTCTTGCATATGGAGTACTATGTACAAAATCAAAACCAAGATCTAAAGCAATTTGTTTATATCTTTCGAACTGTTCTGGTTTTACAAACTCTTTTACTGTTTCATAATCTCCTGATGGAGCTAAGTATTGCCCAATACTTAAAAATTTGCATCCAACTTCAAGTAAGTCTTTAAATACTTGAACCATCTCTTCTTCTGTTTCACCAAGTCCTACCATCAAAGCACTTTTTGTTTTGATTTTATCTCCACCTAGCTCTTTTAGTCTTTTTAAAACTTGTAAACTTCTTTTGTAAGAAGCATTTTTTCTTATACGATAAAGTGAGGGTACTGTTTCTACATTGTGTCCAATTATAACAGCGCCACTATCAACAACAGTTTTTAAAGAGTCCTCTTTTGCTTGAAAATCTGGTATTAATATCTCAACTTGTGTACCTGGAGATTTTTCTAAAATATTTTTAGTAACTCTATAAAACTGTTGTGCTCCACCATCTTTTAAATCATCTCTTGCTGGACTTGTAATAACAACAAACTTAAGTCCTAATTTAAGTACAGATTCTGTAACTCCATCAACTTCTGCTATATCAACTTCTGTTGGTTTTCCTGTGTGTACATTACAGTATGTACATCTTCTTGTACAGATATTCCCCAATATTAAAAATGTAGCATTCTTTTTAGCATAACACTCACTAATATTTGGACATTTCGCTTCTTGGCAGATTGTATGAAGTCCATGTTTTCCTAGTAGTGCTTCCATCTCTTTTTGAGCTGTTGGAACTAGTTTTTTTCTAAGCCAATCTGGTTTTTTAAAATTTACTTTTTTTGCTACTGTCATTT
>ERZ1673961.263-NODE-263-length-24300-cov-177.302578_pt1 | contig 24300 bp, 23 predicted proteins | sample MGYA00580189_ERZ1673961 | MGnify/ENA primary metagenome ERZ1673961 (study PRJEB41334, sample SAMN05608105) | rock metagenome | biome: terrestrial subsurface; feature: shale formation; material: shale | place: USA: Pennsylvania ... | reverse complement strand
TGGGTGGCATGATGTAAGCCAGCTTATCTCTTTGCTCTAAGGGAATCCTTATAGCGGAAAGATAACCGACCAAACCTTTAAAAGTCGAGGCATTTGCCTCGACTTTTTTATGCGCGTTATCCGAGAAATATAGCATTCTGATGTGGCTTCGATTGTGAGAGGCGAGTTCAAGAAATGTCAGTGGAAAAACATGAAAATAGAAGCGATAAAATTTTTTCTTTTGAGTCAGATGGTTAAATCTGACCTACCGCTAACACTTTTTGAACGTGGATAGCGCAAAATCTGAACATTACACTATGTTGTAAATTGTTGCTTCCCATCATGGAGATGAAAATGAAAAAGCTTATGACGTCATTGGCGGTTGCAGCCGCTATCGCATCACCAGTTGCTCTTGCTGACAGTACACCTGTGATGTTCTCTACTATCGACAACACAAACGCACCTTCTAACTCGTCAGTTGGTGGTGTTCGTTTAGCCGTGTTGCATGGACAGGTGAATGAGGTTAAAGGTGTCGACTTTTCACTGCTTGGTATGTCAGAAACGGATCGTACGACAGGTGTGAACTTCGGTCTGTTTTTTGGTGCAGCAAAGGTAAACCAAGAAATGAAAGGTGCGTCTTTAGGCTTAGTTAACTGGAACCAAGGTCAGACGACGGGTGTTAACTTGGGTGCTGTCAACATTACGAACAATGTAAAAGGCTTGAACTGGAGCGCGGTGAACTATTCTGAAGGCTACACCATGGCGGATGTGGGCTTAGCGAGTATCTCTAAAAAGTCTAACTTCCAGTTTGGTTTCTTCAACATGACCGATCAAATTGATGGCGTACAAATTGGTCTTTTGAACTGTGCGGATAACGGTTTCTTCAAGTGTTTCCCACTCATCAACTTCGCTAAATAATCCCTGAGCAAGTCAGAATCTTTAGATACCGAAAGCCCTCGATATTCGTCGAGGGCTTTTTAATTACTGATGGGGTGAAGCGAGTTTACCGGCGCGTTAACTATTTAATTAAGCGGGATGAGGTTTTGCGTTGTTGAATTCTTTGGTGAACCCCTCGGCGCAATGCTTTGATGTGGTTTTCTGCTTTATCCACGCCCAGTAACACCGTTAAAGCCAGTAGGGTAATGACCACCGACTGCGTTAAATAACCCAAACCGATCATCAACCCTAATCCTGCCAGTACCCAAATAACCGCTGCGGATGTTACGCCGTGGATTTTTCCATCGAGTGTCATCATCACCCCTGCACCCAAGAAGCCGACGCCAGTAATAATCTGACCAAGCACGCGTGCTTGATCGAGTGTATTTGGCGATAACGATACTGCCATCGACATAAACAGGTAAGTGCCTGAAATAATAAGAATTGCCGTGCGAATGCCAACAGGTTTACCACGAGTTTGGCGTTCGATACCGATCATTAGCCCATTAATGGCACAGCATAGTAGGGCAGGCCAGCTGAATGGGCCAAGATCGAAAATTTGTTCGAGTGCTGTATGCATCTTGACCTCCAAAAGAGCGGAGTATGCATAGACTTACCGTGCAAAGCGAACAAAAAGGAACGGTCGTGACGACAAATTTAATTGAGCGTCAGGACCTATTCTAAATGCAAATCCAATGGCGTTTTACTTGGCCTGCCACCAATTTCTCGTGTCAGTTTTGGTACCAGGTAACCCGATACACGCGTGATGAGTCCGCGCATAATGGCTTTTGCTTCTTCGTCCGAAATAAAGTAGTGCGCCGCGCCTTGCACCTTATCAAGAACGTGGAGGTAATAAGGCAAGATACCCGCGTCAAATAAGGCTTCACTTAACGCCACTTGAGCTTCTACCGAATCATTCACGCCTTTCAGCAGAACGCCTTGGTTTAGAAGCGTAACGCCTGCTCTTTTGAGCTTGAACATCTGTTCAGCAAATTCGTCATTGATTTCGTTGGCATGGTTGATGTGAGTCACAAGGATGATTTGTAACCTTGATGCTTGCAGCAGTTGGCATAGTTCATCAGTGACTCGAGCGGGAATCACCACAGGTAAACGGCTATGAATACGCAGACGTTTGATGTGAGGTATGTGAGCAATATGCTCTAAAAGCCAATGAATTTCATCGTCTTTTGCCATTAATGGATCACCACCTGAGAAGATGACTTCGTTCAACTCTGGTTGTTGAGCCATGTACTCTAAGCACTTTGCCCATGCCTGCTTGCCGCTTTTATTTTCTTGATATGGGAAATGACGACGAAAACAGTAACGGCAATTTACCGCGCAGCCACCTTTGACGATCATTAAGGCGCGGTTGCGATACTTGTGTAGCAGACCAGGGACTTCATTATCCTGCTCTTCTAACGGATCGTTGGAATAGCCCGGATGTACTTCAAATTCGTCACTTAATGGTAAAACCTGACGTAAAAGAGGGTCTTTAGGGTTGCCTTTCTCCATCCTATCGACAAAACTTTGCGGTACACGCTGTGCAAACAGCTTGCGCGCGGCAAACCCGTCTTGCCACGGTGAAGGATCTATTTCCAGTATTTCGAGCAATTTTGCAGGATCAGAGATCCCATTCGCCAACTGTTTGAGCCAGTTTTGCTCAACAGATTCGACTTTTCGGGTTATTATGTGCGGCATTGAATTTAGCTCTAAGAATGTAAGAGGAAAAAATGGCTACAGTTAGCACCAATGAATTTAAAGGCGGTCTTAAGTTAATGCTTGATAACGAGCCTTGTGTAATTCTGGAAAACGAATACGTTAAACCAGGTAAAGGCCAAGCGTTCAACCGCGTTAAAATTCGTAAACTTCTTTCTGGTAAAGTGCTAGAGAAAACATTCAAGTCTGGTGACACTTGTGAAGTGGCAGACGTAATGGATATCGACCTAGATTATCTATATTCAGACGGCGAATTCTACCACTTTATGAACAGTGAAACGTTTGAACAGATCGCAGCAGACGCAAAAGCGGTAGGTGACAACGCTAAGTGGTTGGTAGAAAACAACACTTGTATGATCACACTTTGGAACGGTAACCCAATTACTGTTACTCCACCAAACTTCGTTGAGCTAGAAGTGGTAGACACAGATCCAGGCCTGAAAGGTGATACTCAAGGTACTGGTGGTAAACCAGCTACGCTATCAACTGGCGCTGTTGTTCGTGTTCCTCTGTTCATCTCAATTGGTGAAGTGATTCGCGTTGATACTCGTACGGCTGAATACGTAGGCCGTGTGAAGTAAGTACTTTAGATTGATTGTTTGAAAGGTCGCTTCGGCGGCCTTTTTTATTGCCTGTAATTCTCTCTTGAATGTTCCTGCATAGAAAATCGATATCCTCCGCAAATTTTCGATGATTTTGTATTATTCGTAAAAATCTTATTTATTTCATGAATCTGTCGATTATTCCTTAATGTAACATTTTGATACATTAGTTCTTGTTGTTGAGTTGCATAGCAATCTGATTTTTATCGATTTAACTCAGTAACAATCCAAAAAGGAGAACAAAATGGAAAGCAGAGGCTTAGGAAGGGGTTTAAAGGTGGAAGAAAGACGTCAGTTACTACACAAAGGATTGAAAGCTGCGGTGTTTGGCGTACCGCTGTTGGCAATAGGCTTAACGATTAATAGCTCTGTGCTGATGACCGATGCAGGTTACAGCTACGTGCATCAGAACAATATCACAGGTGAGTTGGATGTGTTTACTGAACCTGGCATTCATTTTCGCATGCCATTTCTGTCCAAAATCACCAAGTATGACCAAGTGATCACTGTGTCATTCGGTAACAGCAAGGGCGAAGATTTTTATCAACGTCTTGATGCGATTCAGGTTCGATTTGCCGACACCTACATTGGTCAGATCCCCGTAACATTCCGCTTTAAGCTCAGTAATGACCCTGAAGCGGTGAAGAAGATGCACAAAGAGTTCCGCAACAATAGTAACTTGATTGATGCGTTGCTTGTAAAGAACGCACGTAACGTGACGGTGATTACTGCAACCCAATACACGGGTGAAGAGTTTTTCCAAGGTGGTTTGAACCAGTTCAAATCGAAACTTGGCGATCAGTTGCGAGAGGGGATTTATCTAACAGAGCGACGTCAGGTTGAAGTGGAAGAGTTGGATCTTGCGCCTGTTGGGGCGAATCAGGCCAATGCGAACCAACTACAGCGTACCAATCAACTGGTTTGGAAAACGGTGCCAGTTGTAGATAAAACCGGGCAACCAATTCGTCAAGACAACCCGTTACAACAATACGGCATTCAAGTGACGCAGGTGACCATTGGTGATCCACAGCCAGAAAAGCAGTTAGATCAGCTATTGGCGGATAAAAAGCGTTTAGTGGCGGATCGTATTCGCGCGATTCAGGAACAAGAAACGTCAAAAGCACAGGCGGAGACCGAGCAGTTACGCAAAGAGATTCAACGAACACGTGAAGTGCAAGACGCTCAGCGTGGTAAAGAACTCGCTATTATTGCTCAGCAAAAAGAAGTGGAAGTTGCACGTCAGATTGCAGAGCGTGAAATCGTTGAAGTGGAAAAAACCAAACGACTTGCTGAAGTCGAGAAGGAGAAAGAGCTAGCTATCGCAGAGGCTAACTTAGCCATTCAAAAGGCGAACGCACTTTCTGCTGAGTTTGAAGCGAAAGCGATATTAGCGAAAGGTCGTGCAGAATCTGAGGTCCTAAAAGCGAAGTACTCGGCGTTAGGGGCAAACCGTGAAGTTTATTTGGCAGAGTTGAATCGAGACGTAGCGAACTCGTTGTACAACAACTTGCAAAACTTCCAAGTTCAGATGCCACAAAACTACATTGGTGGTAGCGAAGAAACGGGCTTGAAAACAAACCTAGATGTGATTACTGGCTTTGGTGCCCTGGGTCTTATGGACCAAACGAAGAAGGTCATACAGCAATAAGATCATGGGTGGTCAAAAGCTTAAAAAGCAAAAAGATCATGGGTAACCCAAAGCAATAAAAAAGCTGGCATAGAGCCAGCTTTTTCTTTTTTAGTCAGTATCTTAAATCATGAAGATAAAGATAACGGCTAGTGCAGTAATGAGGCCTGCAAATGCATAGCATGCAATTTTACCTATCACACCAGTGTGGAATTTAAGGTCGTGCATGCCGTGGTGTACACGGTGCATCGCATGCCACATTGGTAGAGCTAGGGTGCCAATGATGAATAGCGCACCGATGATACTGGTTGCGAATTCGGAGACACGCTCGTAGCTCATCGCTTCTGCATCAATCACGCCTAGTGGGACCAAGATACCTAGCACCAATACCGTGATTGGCGTGATCATCGCGAACCAAGTACCGCCAGCACCAAATAGACCCCACCAGATTGGCTCATCAGAACGTTTTGGTGATGTGTTTACACTATAATTCGGTTTCATGCTCAGCTCCTTACACCACGATGAGAACGATCAGTGAGATGAACGCAACCGCGGCCCACTGAGTCAATACGATGATTTTCTTGTCCACTAGTTTGCCTTTCAAACGAATTGGCATTACTTGTGGCATCATGCTGAAGAAAGTTTGAGCGTGGAATAGGCTACCGAGTAGTGCAACGATGTTGATTGCGACTACGATTGGGTTTGCCATAAAATCCAACCAACCTTGCCATGCTTCAGGGCCTTTCACCAAGCAACCTAAACCGAAAGTTAGGAACAGAGTGAATAGGATCAAAGGCAGCACAGTCGCTTCACGTAGCATGTAGAAGCGGTAGAAAGGATGGTTCTTCCACCAAGTGCGTTTTACTTCACGAACGTAAGGTTTACGATTGCTCATCCTTATGCCTCCACTTTCTTTGGTGAACCATCAGGTTTCAACATAGCAATCACGAAGTCCATAGAAGACTCCACTTTGCCTTGGTTTACTGCCGCTGCTGGGTCAACGTTCTTCGGACAAACTTCAGAACAGTAACCAACAAACGTACAACCCCAAGCACCGTTTTCACCGTTGATAAGCTTCATGCGCTCATCTTTACCGTTGTCACGGCTGTCTAGGTTGTAGCGGTGCGCTAGCGTTAGTGCCGCAGGACCGATGAACTCAGGGTTTAGACCAAACTGAGGACACGCCGCGTAGCACAGACCGCAGTTGATACAACCAGCGAACTGCTTGTATTTCGCCATTTGCTCTGGCGTTTGCAAGTTCGTACCGTCTTCTGGTTTACGGTCGTTACCAATGATGTACGGTTTGATTGCTTCAAGACGTTCGATGAACGGTGTCATATCAACAATCAAGTCTTTCTCGATTGGGAAGTTCGCTAGAGGCTCGATAGTCACACCGTCTGGGTAATCACGTAGGAAGCTCTTACAAGCAAGCTTCGGTACGTTGTTCACCATGATGCCGCAAGAACCACAGATCGCCATACGGCAAGACCAACGGTAAGACAGATCTTTGTCTAGGTGATCTTTAATGTAGCCCAGTGCGTCAAGCACAGACATGGTTTCATCGAATGGCACTTCGAATGTTTGCTTGTATGGTTCTGCATCTTTTTCTGGGTCATAACGCAGAATGTCTACTTTTTGAATGCGATTTGCTGACATTATGCTTGCTCCTCTGCGTTCTTCTCTTCAGCTGCGGCTTTTTCTGCTGCTTCACCGTATAGACGAGCTTTTGGTTGTGACTTAGTGATAGTCACATTGCTGTAATCGATACTTGGCGCTGAATCTGGTTTGTAGAAAGCAAGTGAGTGTTTTAGGAAGTTCACGTCATCACGTTCTGTACAACCGTCGTCCAGACGTTGGTGCGCACCGCGAGACTCTTTACGTAGAATCGCAGAGTGAACCATCGCTTCTGCGACTTCTAGGCCGTAACCCACTTCAATTGCGTACAGAAGATCAGTGTTAAACACTTTGCCTTTGTCTTTAATGCTGATGCGTTTGTAGCGTTCTTTTAGTTCGGTGATCTTGTTAATGGTTTCTTGCATCAAATCTTCTTGACGGTAGATACCACAACCCGCTTCCATGGTATGACCCATTTCAGTACGGATGTTTGCCCAGTTCTCATCACCTTCTTGGTTCATCAGTTTGGCGATGCGCTCTTCAACTGCTTTCACTTGAGCATCGATTGCAGACTCGTTCCAACCTTTGAATTCTTCAGCGCGTTTCACTGCGTTTTCACCCGCTACGCGACCAAATACCACAAACTCAGCCAGTGAGTTAGAACCTAGACGGTTTGCACCGTGAAGACCAACAGACGCACATTCACCAACCGCGAATAGACCTTTAATGCGAGTTTCACAGCCGCCGTTTGTCTCGATACCACCCATGGTGTAGTGAACCGTTGGACGAATTGGAATTGGCTCTTTTGCAGGGTCTACGTTTACGTAAGCTTTTGCTAGCTCACAGATGAACGGTAGACGCTCTTGTAGGTACTCTTCACCAAGGTGGCGAAGGTCTAGGTGCACCACGTCACCCAGTGGGTGTTTGATGGTGTTGCCTTTCTGTTGTTCGTGCCAGAAAGCTTGAGAAACTTTGTCACGAGGACCCAGTTCCATGTATTTGTTCTTCGGTTGGCCAACTGGAGTTTCAGGGCCCATGCCGTAATCTTGTAGGTAACGGTAGCCGTTCTTGTTAACGATGATACCGCCTTCACCACGACAACCTTCCGTCATCAGGATACCTGTGCCAGGAAGACCGGTTGGGTGGTATTGAACGAATTCCATATCACGTAGAGGAACGCCGTGACGGTAAGCCATTGCCATACCATCGCCCGTTACGATACCGCCGTTGGTGTTACAGTGGTAAACGCGGCCCGCGCCACCTGTTGCTAGAACAACAGATTTTGCTTTGATAGTAACAAGCTCGCCTTCAGACATGTGAATAGCAATCAGACCTTGAACTTCGCCTTCATCAACAAGCAGATCCACCACAAAGTACTCATCAAAGCGTTTGATGTTGCTGTACTTCATGGATGTCTGGAATAGCGTATGAAGCATGTGGAAGCCAGTTTTATCTGCAGCGAACCAAGTACGTTCAACCTTCATACCACCAAAGCGGCGTACGTTGACTTCACCGTTCTCTTTACGACTCCATGGGCAACCCCATTGCTCCATTTGGATCATTTCGCGAGTCGCGTTCTCTACAAAGTATTCAACAACGTCCTGTTCACATAGCCAGTCACCACCGCCAACAGTGTCGTTGAAGTGGTTGTCTAAGCTATCTTCATCCTTGATAACTGCTGCTGAGCCACCCTCTGCAGCGACCGTGTGGGAGCGCATTGGATAAACTTTAGAAATCAGAGCGACTTCTAAGTCTGGGTTTGCTTCAGCCGCTGCAATAGCAGTACGAAGACCAGCGCCGCCTGCGCCGATGACTGCGATATCTGTGGTGATAATTTGCACAGTTATCCTCCAGTGTGTGATTGCGGAAATCCGCTTGTTATTGTCATTACGAGGCGCTCTTTAAAAAGAACTCCCCAAAAGTAGTAGGGTTAGTGTAGATGAGCCACATGGCAGAAAAATTGATGTAATTGGGTTTTTGCTTCGGTAATGCACTTAAGGGCATAGAATTTATAGGTTATGTGACTGCTATCACGGCATCGAGGTTTTGGCCCTCAAGCATTAACATTAGGGATGTTAAACCTGTGTTGCGTGACATTAACCGCATGGATAATAGGATTTTAACTGAGTGTTTTTTGTGCTGCGGCACGAGTAATACTTGCCTCAAATAGGCGAGCACGTTAGTAAAAAGAAGAAGGGATATTCCTCTCTTCTTGAAGAGTAAAAAGCATGTAGAATGAGACTTTCCTCGCTGAATTAAAGTTTGAGAGACTTGTTATGCAAACCAACTGGCAACCTACTGCTTCCATTGACCAACTTCGTCAACGTGCGACGTTAATCGCGTCGATTCGCCAATTCTTCGCTGATCGACAGGTGATGGAAGTCGACACGCCAGCCATGAGTCACGCAACCGTGACCGACATTCATTTGCATACTTTCCAAACCGAGTTTGTTGGTCCGGGTTACGCCGATGGCAGTAAGCTGTTCTTTATGACCAGCCCTGAATTCCACATGAAGCGTCTTTTGGCAGCGGGTAGCGGTTGTATTTATCAAATCAACAAAGCATTTCGTAACGAAGAAAATGGTCGTTACCACAATCCAGAATTCACGATGTTGGAGTGGTATCGCGTTGGCTTTGACCATCATAAATTGATGGATGAAATGGATGATCTGTTGCAACTGGTATTGAAGTGTGGCGCAGCGCAGCGCATGACGTATCAACAAGCCTTCATTGATGTGTTGGGTGTGTGCCCACTAGAAGGCTCGATGACGGAGCTGAAAGCGGCGGCAAGCAAGCTGGGTTTGAGTGACATTGCAGAGCCTGAAGAAGATCGCGATACGTTACTGCAATTGCTATTTAGCGTGGGAGTCGAACACAAAATTGGTCAGGATGTGCCTGCTTTCGTGTACGACTTCCCGGCATCACAGGCGGCGCTTGCGAAAATCAATCCTCAAGACCATCGTGTTGCGGATCGCTTTGAGGTGTATTTTAAGGGAATTGAGCTGGCAAATGGGTTCCATGAGCTCGATAACCCGAAAGAGCAACTGGCGCGTTTTGAGCAAGATAACGCGAAGCGTCTCGACATGGGTTTAAAACCGCAGCCAATCGACTATCATTTGATCTCCGCATTGGAGGCAGGGTTGCCAGATTGTGCGGGTGTTGCGTTAGGCATCGATCGTTTGATCATGCTAGCGCTCGGCTGTGACCACATTGATCAAGTGACGGCTTTTCCATTCCCAATCGCATAAGGATATTCAATGAACTTGGCTGCTGCACGTTTGGTCATTCTCAGCTACGCAATACTGATCGCTTACTTATCGTTGAGCTCGGGCGAGTTGCAAGACTGGGGCAACATTGCGTATCTTGATAAAATGCAGCACGCCATGGCGTACAGCGGATTTGCGTTTTTAGGTTGCTTTTGCGTGTGGCGTTGGCGTCAACGTTGGGCGGTGGCGATTGGTATTTTGCTATTCAGCGCCGTTATTGAGTGGTTGCAAGGGTATGTAGGGCGACAAACTTCTTGGTTAGACCTTGTCGCCAACTCAACTGGCATCTTAACTGGTCTGTTATGTTACCGTATTTGGAGCCTCTATCGACCTAGGTTGGTGAAGTCGCTATACTCGATTCGTTAATGAAGAGGGAACACGATAACAATGAAAACGCGCGACAAAATCGTCTACGCGGCACTGGAGTTGTTCAACCAACATGGTGAACGCAACATCACCACCAATCACATTGCCGATCACATCGAAATTAGCCCAGGTAATCTGTATTACCACTTCCGTAATAAGCAAGAAATCGTTCGTGAGATCTTTGCGCTTTATTCAGCAGAACTTTTAGAAAGATTTACCCCTATTCAAGGCTCACAAGAAAGCCTGACTATGCTGAAGAGCTACCTAGATTCCATCTTTACGCTAATGTGGAAATACCGCTTTTTCTACGCGAATCTACCTGAGATCTTGTCACGAGATGAGCAGTTACATGAGCAGTACATTGATGTGCAAGAAAAGCTGCAAGCGAACCTTATTGCGATCATGCAAGAGTTTGTATCGCTAAAGCTGCTTAATGTTGATCAACAGCAGTTGAAGTCACTGGTGTGTACGTTGCATTTGATTGCGTGTAGCTGGTTGGCGTATCAATCTGCAATGGCTTCGAAAACCAGCATCACTGAGCAAATGGTGAAGCAAGGGATGTTGCAGATGCTTAATGTCGTTAAGCCATTAGCAACTGAGCAGGGGTTAGAGCAGCTACTGTTATTGGAAGATGCGGTCAGCAATCTACACAGTTAAACGTCAAACTGCTTAATATTTCGAGAGTCACTCTCATTTTCGAGTCGTGGCTCGAGTTGACTTGTCAAATATGCCACGCACAATAGTCCTCATACCGTTCAGCCCTCTCTGGGATATGACTCTCGATAAAGGAACTATCGCTCCATGAATTACGACATTTTTAATGGCGATGCTGATGGCATCATTGCGCTTCTACAATTACGCTTGGCTGATCCTATCGAGGCTCAGTTAATTACTGGTGTAAAGCGCGACATCAAGCTGGTGGAAAAAGTAGACGTGCAAGCGGGTGATGAGCTAACGGTGTTAGACATTTCGATGGAAAAGAACATGGTAGGCCTAGAGCAAGCATTGGCTCAAGGCGCACACGTGTTTTACGCCGATCACCATAAGGCGGGTGATATTCCTCAGCATGGCAACTTGGATGCGCACATCGATCTCGATGCCAACATGTGTACGGCGTTGATTGTCGATCAATTGCTAAATGGACGTTTTCACACATGGGCGATTACGGCGGCTTATGGCGATAACATGATCGCGAAAGCAGATGAATTGGCTGACAAGGTCGGATTGTCACACGATCAGAAAGCGCAGCTTAAAGAGCTTGGCACTTTGATTAATTACAACGGTTACGGTTCGAAAGTGGATGACTTACATTTCCATCCAGCGGATTTGTACCAAGCTTTGCTGAAGTACGCGTCGCCATTTGATGTAATTGAAGATAAAACTTCGCCTTACTACCAACTGCAGTCTGCTTACCAACAAGATATGGATGCCGCTCTGGCAGTGCCTGCCACGCATGAGAGCGGTAAGCTGAAGCTGTTCGAACTACCAAACACGGCCGCATCACGTCGAATCAGTGGTGTTTATGGCAACTGGCTGGCAAATCAAAACCCAGATTCTGCTCATGCAGTACTCACCGAAAATGCAGATGGCACTTACACGGTCTCTCTACGTGCCCCGTTGAACAACAAACAAGGCGCCGTTGCCGTGTGTGGGCAGTTTCCAACTGGTGGCGGCCGAGAAGCGGCGGCAGGCATCAACGCATTAAGCAAAGATGATGTAAGTGCTTTTATTGATGCGGTAGAAACGTACTACGCATAGCATTTGCCAAAATATGAATACAAAAAAGGAGCCGAGTGGCTCCTTTTTTATTATAAGTCGATGAGTCAGATAATCAGCGCTTCAACCAAGATTTCGGGTTTTGCGCTTCACTGTTGCGGCGAATTTCGAAGTAGAGTGATGCGCGATCTTGCCCGCCAGTATCACCCGCAAGAGCGATCACTTCGCCTGCGGTCACTCGATCGCCTTCTTTTTTCGTCAACGCTTGGTTGTAGCCGTAGAGCGTCATGTCGCCTTTGCCGTGGTCAAGCAATACCACTAAGCCATAACCGCGTAAATACTCCGCAAATACGACAGTGCCCGGGTAAACGGCTTTCACTTGTTGACCATAATTGGCCGCAAGCACCATTCCCTTCCAGTTTACTTGCCCGGTTTGGCGAGTACCGAAGTTGTGTAATACACGACCTTTGAGTGGCCATGGCAGTTTACCGCGCTGTTTGCCCAGTCCGTCCATTGGCACGGCATTACGCTTAGCCGCTTTGGCGATCTCGGCTTTTAGGCGTGTTTCGTTGCGCTGCAGTTCAGCAAGGTAGCGTTTATCGTTCTTGATACTGCTCTGAATTTTATTCAGGGTTTGCTTACGTTTGGATTGTGTACTTGCCAGCGCCGTACGTTTCTCAGATTGCTGTTTGAGTAACGTCTCGATTTGCTCTTTTTCTAGCTCAAGCTGGTTTTTGTTGTGTGCCAATTCTTGAGTGGTTTTGGTGATTGCATCAATCACTTCCGCACGCGCTTTGGCTAAGTGCTGGAAGTATTGACTCATGCGGTCTTCTTCCACACCTTGATTCAACAAGTGACCATTGGCTTTCGCTCGTTCGGTCACGTAATACGTTTGCAGCAACTGTTTGAGCTCTTCCTCTTGCTCTTGGCGCTGCGCTTCTTGCAAGGCAATTTTATCTTCTAGCTTGTCTATGTTTTTGTCTGCTTGTGCCAGCTCAGATTTGGTTTGTCTTATTTCGCGTTCAAGTTTAGAAATGCCAAGTTCTTGCTCTTTGAGCGATTTTTGTAGCTCATTGAGTTGCTTTTCTTGGGAAGAGAGAGATTTGCGTTGACGGCTTATCTCACTTGATACGCCTTTGAGCTCTTGTTGACTAGCGGCAGAAGAGGCGAGGGGATATGTGGCAGATAAAGCACAAGTTAATAAAATAGCCGAGCGTAGAACAGGGTGATTTTGTTTTCGCACTTGAGATTTACCTACCACGTTGTTGTCAAAAGGTTTGTTGACGATTAAATACCATCTCCATGGATAAAGCTTTGTGATTTACCATTAAAGCCTTGATCCATATCGAGAGAAGGTTTGTCCGTTTTTGGACGACCGACGATTTTCGCAGGAACCCCCGCCACAGTTGTGTGTGGTGGTACTGCTTGCAATACCACAGAGCAAGAGCCGATTTTCGCGCCTTCGCCCACTTCGATATTGCCAAGAATTTTTGCACCTGCACCAATCATCACACCTTCACGGATTTTCGGGTGACGATCGCCGCACTCTTTACCCGTACCGCCTAAGGTAACGTCTTGTAGAATTGAGACGTCATTATCGATAACTGCAGTTTCACCGATGACAATACCCGTTGCGTGGTCGAGCATTATGCCGCTACCAATGCGTGCTGCCGGGTGAATGTCTACCTGACACGCAACCGAAATTTGGTTTTGCAGGTAGGTTGCCAGTGCATGGCGCCCTTGTTTCCATAGCCAGTTTGCCACGCGGTAGCCTTGCAGAGCGTGGTAGCCCTTTAAGTACAGCAGCGGCATAGAGTACATCGAAACTGCAGGGTCGCGATTAACCGTGGCACAAATGTCACAAGCGGCACAATCGGTAATGGTTGGGTCGGCAGAGAACGCTTCTTCTACCACTTCACGTACTGCCATTGCTGGCATCGATGCCGTGTTTAACTTGTTTGCCAAAATGTAGCTGAGCGCGGCACAGAAACTTTCATGCTTGATGATGGTGGCATGGTAAAAGCTGGCCAGCATTGGCTCTTGCTCTGACATTTCGCGGGCTTCTGAGACAATTCTGTTCCAGACTTTTTGTTTTTCGCAGTGTTTCATTCTCAATATCCTGAGTGGTTCTTCCGTGACCCGACAACTTCTATTCTTCTCAGATGAGGTGCGAAGGGGCGTAGAGTGCTACTTTCCTTCGGCTTTTTTGTCACGAGCAAGTAAATCTTGCGCTGCCAGGCGTGCATCCTTCCCTTGATACAATACTTGATAAATTTGATCAACAATTGGCATCTCAACACCCATGCGTTGAGAGAGCATCCATACTTCTTTCGTGTTGCGGTAGCCTTCTACGACTTGGCCAATTTCTTCTTGTGCCGTGTCGACGTCTTTACCTTGACCTAGCGCTAAACCAAAGCGGCGGTTACGTGATTGGTTGTCGGTACACGTTAGGACAAGGTCGCCTAAACCAGCCATACCCATGAAGGTTTCTGGTTTTGCACCAAGCGCGGCACCAAGACGGCTCATTTCGGCCAAACCACGAGTAATCAATGCAGTACGCGCGTTGGCTCCAAAGCCGATGCCGTCAGACATACCCGCACCAATTGCGATAACGTTTTTCACCGCACCGCCCAATTGCATGCCGATAAAGTCACTATTGGCGTACACGCGGAAGGTTTTGCTGCAGTGGATTTTTTCTTGTAGGTCAGCGACAAATTCAGCATCTGGAGAAGCAACTGAAATTGCAGTAGGCATGCCCATCGCGAGCTCTTTGGCGAACGTTGGGCCAGACAATACAGCCAGTGAGTAGTTTTCACCGATAATGTCATAAGCGACGTCTTTCAGCAGACGACCCGTTTCTGGCTCAAGACCTTTGGTTGCCCAGCAGATACGAGAGTCTTCACGTAAGAAAGGCTTACAGCTGTTCAGTACGATGCCAAAAACATGGCTTGGAACCACAACCAATAAATCTCGGCTTGCTTGTACGGCTTTTTCTAAATCCGATTCAATGATCAAGCTTTCAGGGAAATCAACACCAGGTAAGAAAGCGTGGTTCGCGCGATCCGCTTCTAAACGTGCCATGTGCTCAGGCTCGTGTCCCCAAAGGACTACGTTCGCGCCGTTACGAGCGAGTGAGATCGCCAGAGAGGTACCGTATGAACCTGCGCCAATCACCGTCATTGCGATGTCTTTACCGTAAGCATTGTTTGTATTTGCTTGTGTCATGCTACCGCCTAATTGTCTTTCTACTAGTAGAATCTAGTTCCTAATCGTCAAATTTTACGCCTTCTGGCGATTAGGAACTAGGAACTTTTGTCAGAAATAAAAAATGCACATTGCATCGGATGGTAGACGCTCTGTGCATTTTATTAGAGTCGGTGACGTCAGCACTCAGGCTATTCGTCACTTACAAAACGTGAATTACGCTTCAGCTTCGCCTTGTTGAGCTTGCTGTTGTAGGTAGTTCATGAATAGCGCGTCGAAGTTAACTGGCGCTAGGTTCAGTTGAGGGAACGTACCTTTAACCACTAGGCTTGAGATAGTTTCACGAGCGTATGGGAATAGGATGTTCGGGCAGAATGCGCCTAGGCAATGTGCTAGTTGGCCTGCTTCCATTTGCTCAGCAGTGAAGATACCACCTTGTTGAACTTCACATAGGAACGCTGTTTCTTCTTCGTTCTTCACAGTTACAGTTAGACGTAGAACCACTTCGTAAACGCCTTCACCAAGCTCACGGCTTTGAGTGTCTAGGTCTAGTTTAACGTCTGGGTTCCATTCTTTTTGGAAGATTACTGGAGAGTTTGGCGCTTCGAAAGAAACGTCTTTTAGGAAGATGCGTTGAATTGCGAAGTTTTGTTGTGCTTCTTGAGGTGCTGCTTCAGCCATTTTTTAATCCTTAAATAAATATTTGTAGAGCCTAGAAACGTCTAAACTCAGAAAACTGGTATGTCCCGAGACTAACTGAGCCAATCTACCTTGACTAGATGAAGCGTGTATTACGTGCAAAGCGTCACAACTTAATGCTTCAACTGCTTTCAATTTGCTCAGTTTATTATCCACGAAGCTTGGCAAAAACACGCTTGAATGCGTACCTTATCTTTTGCCTCTGCCCCGTTATCGAAGCTGCCGGGTATTACTTTTTACCACGTACTAAAGGCAGGTTCGCTTCGTTCCATGCAATCAAGCCGTTCTTCAGTAGGCTTACTTTTTCAAAGCCTGCTTTTACTAATAGGTTCGCGCTTTCTTGAGCGTTTTGCCCTGTCTTGCATACCACAATGATTGGGTCTGATTTGTGGTTTTCAAGGCTACCAAAGTTACCCGCTTTGATATCTGACGGTAAAATGTGAAGTGAGTCGGTGATATGACCTTTTTTGAACTCGTCCTTTGTGCGGATATCCACTACAACGCCGTTTTCACGGTTCATAAGATGAGTCAGTTGGTTTACGTTGATTTCTTTGTATGCGGCCGTCGCTGACTTCACGATGTTCATGATAAAGGCGACAAGAAGACCTACCCAAACCAAAGATAGAATCATGTTCTGTTGGAAAAATTCAATGTACTCTTGCATGTCTTGAGCTCTTACGCTGTTGGCGGAAAAATAAAGCAGGAGTATAGCGGGGTTAAGCCTCTTAGGCGAGAGGGTTAAAATTTTCTAACGAATAATTGAGATCTCTATAAACCCTTTATGTTATTGCCATCCGTGCATTGGACTATGGTAGCTTGATTGTTTTTGCCTATTGGATTTATCGACTTAAGTGACTTTTGTTTTACCGAAAAAAGCGAACAATAGGTACTAACCAATCTTGTTCGATAATGCTTTAAATAAGCGCTGTTTCGGGTGCAAAAACAAGAATCAGAAGCGTAAGAAAACCGAACCTAGACTGGGGTGTACAAAGCGTATTAGGAATGACTATGCTTGTGGAACACGTTTGTCGGCACTGACTCGTTGTTCGCTTAACTTGTAAGATAGCAACAATAAATCGCAAACATTATTTGATCTTAACCTACAGTTTTGGTTAAAAAGTGTAGTAAAATTACGCTAGTTTTGTTTCAAGGTTAGATAGGGCAGCGAGGCCCTACGCCAAAAGTTACTTAAATTTGATGAGGTCATCACTATGTCAGCTAAGAAGCCACTGGCTCTAGTTATCCTTGACGGTTACGGTTACCGTGAAGACACAGCAAGTAACGCAATTGCGAATGCGAAAACACCAGTAATGGATGCTCTGATTGCGAATAACCCACACACTCTAATCTCTGCTTCAGGCATGGATGTTGGCCTTCCTGATGGTCAAATGGGTAACTCAGAAGTTGGTCACACTAACATTGGCGCAGGTCGCGTTGTATACCAAGATCTAACTCGTATCACTAAATCGATCGCTGACGGTGAGTTCGCTGAAACACCAGCGCTTGTTGAAGCAGTTGATGCTGCTGTTAAAGCAGAGAAAGCGGTACACATCATGGGTCTGATGTCTCCAGGTGGCGTACACTCTCATGAAGACCATATCTACGCAGCGGTTGAAATGGCAGCGGCTCGTGGCGCTGAGAAAATCTACCTACACTGTTTCCTAGACGGTCGTGACACGCCACCACGTAGTGCAGAAAACTCGCTACAACGTTTCCAAGATCTATTCGCGAAACTAGGTAAAGGTCGTGTTGCTTCTCTAGTAGGTCGCTACTACGCTATGGACCGTGACAACAACTGGGATCGCGTTCAAGTGGCTTACGATCTTCTGACTCAAGCGAAAGCTGAGTTTACAGCAGAAACCGCCGTTGCTGGTCTAGAAGCCGCTTACGCTCGTGAAGAGAACGATGAGTTCGTGAAAGCGACAGCAATTAAAGCGGAAGGCGAAGAAGACGCAATCATGCAAGACGGTGATGCGGTTATCTTCATGAACTACCGTGCTGACCGTGCTCGTCAAATCACTCGCGCATTCGTGCCTGACTTTGATGGTTTTGAGCGTGCGGTATTCCCGGCAGTTAACTTCGTTATGTTGACTCAATACGCGGCAGATATCCCTCTAGCAATCGCATTCCCACCAGCGTCTCTAGAAAACACGTACGGTGAGTGGCTGTCTAAGCAAGGTCAAACTCAGCTACGTATCTCTGAAACAGAGAAATACGCACACGTGACTTTCTTCTTCAACGGCGGTGTTGAAAACGAATTTGAAGGCGAAGAGCGCCAGCTTGTTGCTTCTCCAAAAGTAGCCACTTACGACCTTCAGCCAGAAATGAGCTCCCCTGAGCTTACAGAGAAACTGGTTGCGGCGATCAAGTCTGGTAAGTTCGACACTATCATCTGTAACTACCCGAACGCAGATATGGTTGGTCACACTGGCGTTTACGAAGCAGCTGAGAAAGCAATCGAAGCGCTAGATGAAAGTGTTGGCAAAGTAGTTGAAGCAATCAAAGAAGTTGGCGGTCAGCTACTGATCACTGCGGACCACGGTAACGCAGAAATGATGGTTGACCCAGAAACGGGTGGTACTCACACAGCGCACACTAACCTACCGGTTCCTCTTATTTACGTAGGTGATAAAGCGGTTGAGTTCAAAGAAGGCGGCAAACTGTCTGACCTTGCACCAACCATGCTTTCTCTAGCGGGTCTAGAAATCCCAGCAGAAATGACGGGTGAAGTGCTAGTTAAATAATTAACTGACAACTCAGAATGACAAAAGCCCGAGTTTAAACTCGGGCTTTTTTGTATCTGGCAACAAGGGCTGGTCTGTAAGGTTATTGAACCAAAATGCCAGCACCAATCACAGCTAGGGCTGCGCCCAACCATGCAAATCGGTTTGGTCGGCGTTTAGTGTAAATCCAGAGTAGCGGTAGCAACATAATTGGCGTGGTTGAAGATAGCAGTGCAACCATACCTACATTTCCTTCTTGCAGTGCGTATAAGATCAGCGTCATGCCGACGGCCATCGCCAAGAAACCGTTAAGCGCAGTAATACCAAATACTCGCCAAGTAATGTGTTGTGTCGAGCGAGCGACTTTGACCCCTAGAACTAACAACATGCTGTGGGCGAAAAATGCACTGATCATTCGAATAGCAGAAGCCGCAACGGGGTCAATGCTGGTTTGCATTACTGGCTTGGCGATGATGCCGCCCAATGCTTGGCACATTGCTGCGGTTAAGCCAAGTCCAATGCCCACCCAGATGTTACCTTTAATGTCTTCCAAGACGTTATTCACTTGGCCTCTTCGACCAAAGAATATCGCCATCACCACGCCGCTAAATACCAATGATGCGCCCAGTAGTTCTATTGTGGTCATGACTTCGCTAAATAAGAAGTAGCCCAAAATAGCAGAGAATACCGCATGGCAGGAAAACAGTAGCCCGGCTTGTCTTGGCCCCATACGATTCAAGCACGCAAACAGAGCGGTATCACCGATGAAAATTCCAATCAGACCCGACGCCATCATTGGCGTTACATGTTCCCAAGAAACCGTTAACCAGCCGCCAGTTATCCAGGCCATTGTTGATAAGATCACGGCCGTACAGCCCATGCGCCAGCGGCTGTAAGAAAATGCGCCTAGGTGTTGTGCAGGAATGACAGAAATAAGGCTAGAAACTGCCCACAAAAAAGCGGCACATAAAGCAAGCCATTCGTAACCCATGATGTGTCGACGTCCTTGTAGATTTGAGGAGTCTTAATATGCACGAAATTTAATGGATGTAAAAGCTGCTCTGTGAGGGTAATAGCTGGCGAACAGCTCCATGACAACAAGCTCTGTCACGGAGCTTATCGATTAAAACAGCACCAGAACTGCGCCATACACGATAAATAGACCAATCAAACCAAGAATCAGCCCCACTTTCGCCATGTCTTTGCTCTCGATTAGGCCTGTTGAATAAGCCAAAGAGTTTGGTGGCGTGGAAACCGGTAAGATCATGCCAAGTGATGCGGAGAATGCGACGACAACCAGTAAACCTTGTAGGCCACCAACCGCAATAAGGCTTGGCATGGATGTACCAATAGCGGCAGCAATAGGCATTAATAAGTTTGCCGTTGCGGTATTAGACATAAAGTTCGCCATTAACCAACATACGACCGATAGGGCAAAGACAACGGCAAATGGTGATAGTAAGCTGTAATCAATGGCGTGTGCCAATGCTTCGGCTAGACCCGTTTTGTCTAAGGCAATACCAATTGCGATACCACCGGCAACCAGCCATAGCACGTCCCAGTTAATCAGCTTGAGTTCTTCTTTTCCCATAATGCCCGTTAACGTGAACACCGCCAGCGGGATAATCGCAACAACATACGTGTTCATGCCGTGCACTTTTGTCGTCATCCAAAGCACAATGGTTAGTGCAAAAGTGATGTAGACGACGATCGCGCGCCAGCTCTTTTTGAACGTACCATCCAGCTTTAGTTTCATTTCTGGTTCGCTGGACGGAAACAGCTTCTGCAACAAAAACCAAGCAACAGTGAGTTGTATCAGCACAAATGGTAGGCCCATTGTCATCCAGGATAAGAAGTCTATGGCGTTTTCTCCGGTGAGGTATTGGAGCGCTATTGCGTTAGGTGGCGTGCCTATCGGAGTTGCAATGCCGCCAGTATTCGCGGCAATTGGAATGCACAGCACCAGCGCTTTAATCCCTAGATCCCCTTTAGGTGCAGAAGCGACGATTGGACCGAGCAGCGCCAACATCATGACCGTCGTGGCAGTGTTGGACATGAACATTGAAAAAACGGCGGTAATGAGCATCAAACCCAGCATGATGAACTTAGGTTGTGTGCCGAATGGTTTTAGTAGTACTCGGGCGAGATTGTTGTCGAGTTCGTATTTGGAAGCCGCGATGGCGAGGGCAAACCCACCCATAAAAAGAATAATGATCGGTGAAGAGAAGGCAGAGAAAATATCTGTGTAAGCAATTAACTCTCCCAAATCATGCCCCGCTGGTGGATTGCGAAATAGATGCAAACCTTTATCCGATATCATGATCAGTTCAAGAGCGATAATAAGAATGGACGTAGCAAAAACGGGGACCGGCTCAAGAACCCAAAGTAGGGCAGCAAGAAGAAAAATAGCCAACAGGCGATGCTGAATTAAAGTGAGATCATCAATAGGAATAGCATCAATCGGCATCATCAAAACACCGAGCGGAATTAAAAAGCACACCAGCAATTTCGCCAGCGTGTTTACACTCATCTTTGGCATTGGCTGCCCCTCTAAATATTCATCCTAAGCGCAGGATAATTGATTGTGGAATGAAGGTCTTAGAGGCAGGTATGAGTTTGAGAAATAGAGGCTAAATTTTGAACGGAATTTTGCTTTTTATCAATAAAAAGAGCCCTTGAGAAAGGGCTCTTTTAACGGGGTTTTGCTTATTTTTTCAAGGCGTAAGGTGTGCCCATTACGGTTGGCTTACCGTTTTCCATGCTTGCGTCAAACTCAATCGCGTCTTTGGCAAACAGGTTAATAACAGTAGAACCCAGTTTGAAGCGGCCCATCTCTTCGCCTTTTTTCAAGATCACGGCCTTGTCACCCTCAGCTGGGTAATCCCATTTGTAGACAGTATTGCCACGAGGCGGAGTGATCGTGCCAGCCCACACTTGCTCAATGCTGCCAACAATTGTCGCACCAACAAGCACTTGTGCCATTGGACCAAACTCAGTGTCAAAGATACACACCACACGCTCGTTACGTGCGAATAGATTTGGAACGTTTTCTGCCGTAAGTGGGTTTACCGAGAACAGGTCACCAGGCACGTAAATCATTTGGCGCAGTGTGCCGTCACACGGCATGTGTACACGATGGTAATCGCGCGGAGACAGGTACAGCGTGGCAAAAGATCCATCTTTAAATTCGTTTGCTAAATTCGCGTCACCGCCCAGCAGTTCTTGCGCTGAGAAGTGATGACCTTTTGCTTGGATAAGTTGACCATCTTCAATAGGGCCAAATTGGCTAACACAAGCGTCGGCTGGGTGAGTGATGACGTTTTCGCCTTCAGAAATTGGGCGTGCGCCCTCTTTTAGCTCACGAACGAAAAACTCGTTGAACGTTTTAAAATGCTTAGGATCTGAGTGCTTCGCCTCATCCATGTTCACATTGTATTGTTTGATAAACCAACGAATAACTGCTGTTGTTAGACCGCCAGCTTTTGCTGAAGCCAGTTTACCCATTAGGCGAGTGAGGCCGTGTTGTGGGATCCAGTACTGCAGTCCAACTTTAAACTTGTCCATCTTTAATTCCGATACTTCTGTTAGATTCGCGCTTTAGGGCGCGTGATGTTACTGAAATTTAATTTGCTTGTCAGTATTAGGTGAAGACTTTTTACACAGTTACAGTCTTAACTTAATTACAGATCGGCTTTCTTATTGCGTGAATACTGACGGTTTGCTTTGTTTTCAACCATGCTTTCCAAAATGCGATGGTAGTTTTCAAAGCGAGTTTCGTTGATTTCCCCTTTCTCAACAGCTTCACGTAGAAGGCAGCCAGGGTCGTCATTGTGCTTACAATCTCGGAACTTACAACCGCCTAAGTATGGTCGGAATTCAACGAATGCTTTCGTTACTTCTTCTGCTTCCAAATGCCAAAGCCCAAATTCACGCACTCCAGGCGAGTCGATCAAGTCGCCACCCGTCGGAATATGATACAAGCGCGCTGCTGTCGTGGTGTGTTGGCCTAAACCAGAGTTCTCGGAAACTTCGCCTTCTTCCACTTCGCTCTCTAGTTCCGGCATTAACGCGTTGACTAAGCTGGATTTCCCTACGCCTGATTGACCAACAAAGATATTAATTCGGTCACGCAGCAGAGTTTCTAGTTCAGCAATGCCTTCTCCAGATTTCTTGCTGACCAGAAGCACTTTATAGCCAATGCGTTCATATTCTTTGAGCCATTCTTCATACATTGCACGATCATCGGCTTCTAGAAGATCGACTTTGTTTAAGACCAGCAATGGTGCGATATTCAGTGTTTCTGATGCTACGAGGTAACGGTCAATAATATTCAGTGATAGCTCGGGCAGTACCGAGGAGACAATGACCATTTGATCAATATTGGCAGCTACGGGCTTTAGGCCATCGTAGTAATCTGGACGAGTGAGCACTGAAGAACGAGGTTCTACCGCTTCAACAACGCCAGAAATGCCAGCCATAGACTCCAAGCCTTCGCGCCATAAAACTCGATCGCCAGATACTAAAGATTCGATACCACGGCGAAGGTTACAGCGTTGAATCTCGCCTGTTTCAAGGTCTTCAATATCCGCGTGCTGGCCAAAACGAGTGATCACGAGACCTTGTTTGCTTGCGCCTAGCATGTTTTCATCCCACTGGATGGACTCTTCTTGCTTTTTTAAACGCTTTTGTTGGTTGCTGCGTACGCGTCGCACTTGACCTTTGGTTAACTTTTTCTTCTTTGCCACAATTCTGTACTTTATGTGAATTTACTCAAATGGTTGAGCCGTGATCTTGGCTCTGAGTGAGTATCGTGTTTCCCGTATTTTGAGGTATAGTACCTCTTTTATCGATAAACAAATAGGCGGCGTAACCATGTCCTTTAGCGATCAAAACCTAATTTGGGTTGATTTAGAGATGACAGGGCTTGATCCTGAAACGCACAAAATCATTGAAATTGCTTCTATTGTCACGGATAGCGAGCTAAATATTTTGGCTGAAGGTCCAGTATTAGCGATTCATCAGCCGGAAGAAGAGCTAGCGAAAATGGACGATTGGTGCACCAATACGCATACGGCAAGCGGCTTGGTGGAACGCGTTCGCAACAGTAAAATCTCAGAACAAGATGCGGTCGCACAAACCATTGAATTCTTAGAAAAATGGGTGCCGAAAGGGGCGTCGCCAATATGTGGTAACAGCATTGGGCAGGATCGTCGCTTCTTGTACAAACACATGCCGGAATTAGAAGAGTTCTTTCATTACCGATATGTTGACGTCAGCACTCTTAAAGAATTGGCGCGTCGTTGGCAACCTGAAGTATTAAATGGGTTCACAAAACAGGGAACACATTTGGCCTTGGACGACATTCGCGAGTCGATTGCAGAACTTAAGTACTATCGTGGTACTATTTTCAAGATTTAACTGTTAAGGTTGCGATCCAAATTGTTGTAATTTATATCGCTTTTGATTGCTTTTTCATCGTTCAGTAAAAAAATAAAGTTTTTTTGAAGGAAGGACTTGCATCACAAAAAAATGCTCTTATAATTCGCAGCCCTAAACAGCGGAAACGTTGTTGATGCGACACTAGCTCAGTTGGTAGAGCGCAACCTTGCCAAGGTTGAGGTCACGAGTTCGAACCTCGTGTGTCGCTCCAGTTTCATAGTTCTCACGGTACTTAACGGTGACACAATACGGACGCGGGGTGGAGCAGCTTGGTAGCTCGTCGGGCTCATAACCCGAAGGTCGTCGGTTCAAATCCGGCCCCCGCAACCAAATTCTATTAATAGCGACTGCTGTTGATATGCGACACTAGCTCAGTTGGTAGAGCGCAACCTTGCCAAGGTTGAGGTCACGAG
>ERZ1673961.261-NODE-261-length-24420-cov-47.912292_pt1 | contig 24420 bp, 21 predicted proteins | sample MGYA00580189_ERZ1673961 | MGnify/ENA primary metagenome ERZ1673961 (study PRJEB41334, sample SAMN05608105) | rock metagenome | biome: terrestrial subsurface; feature: shale formation; material: shale | place: USA: Pennsylvania ... | reverse complement strand
ATTGCCGGCCCGTGTATTCGGTACCAAAGAAGACACCGGAGCTAATATCGAAATGCTGCTGTTAACCCAACATGAAGGGGATACATGGGAAGTACTCGCCAAGCCAGCGAAAAAGGTAAAAGAAGGCACAGTGGTCAGCTTTGGTGATGGCAAATTAAAAGCCACATGTACCAAGTTATTAGACCATGGGGGTCGCTTAGTGGAATTTAGTTATGACGGTATCTTTTTAGAAGTGTTAACGGAGTTAGGCGAAATGCCACTCCCGCCTTATATTAAAGAAACGTTAGATGACCAAAGTCGTTACCAAACCGTTTACGCTAAGGAACAAGGCTCAGCAGCCGCACCAACAGCGGGACTCCATTTTACTGAAGCGTTGCTTGAAGAAGCAAAAGCTAAAGGCGTTGAGATTTGTTTTGTGACACTACACGTCGGACTCGGGACATTTCGTCCGGTGAGTGTCGATAAAATAGAAGAACATGATATGCACAGTGAGTTTTATGTATTAACAGAAGCAGAAGCCGAAAAAATCAACCGAGTAAAACAAAACGGTGGCCGGATTATTTCTGTTGGGACAACGTCTACTAGAACGCTTGAAACCATCGCTAGAGATCATGATGGGGCCATTACGGCGGCTTCTGGTTGGACCAATATCTTTATTTACCCAGGCTATCAGTTTAAAGCAATTGATGGTTTGATTACGAACTTCCATTTACCTAAATCAACGTTAGTGATGTTAGTCAGTGCCTTTAGTGATCGTGACTTTATAATGGAAGCTTATCACGCCGCAATTAATGAACGTTACCGTTTCTTTAGTTTTGGTGACGCGATGTTTATCCAATAATAGAAAGTAGGATGATGTATGACAGCAATACGCTATGAATTAATTAAAACATGTAAACAAACAGGTGCGAGACTCGGTCGTGTCCATACGCCACACGGGTCATTTGAGACACCAGTCTTTATGCCCGTTGGAACACTTGCGACGGTGAAAACAATGAGCCCAGAAGAATTAACCGATATTGGTGCTGGGATCATTTTATCTAATACGTATCACTTATGGTTACGTCCAGGTGAAGACATTATCGAAGAAGCCGGAGGACTTCATAAGTTTATGAACTGGGACGGATCAATTTTAACAGATTCTGGTGGCTTCCAAGTTTTTAGTTTGAGTGATTTACGCAAAATTGAAGAAGAAGGGGTCCACTTTAGAAATCATATCAGTGGTGAGAAACTGTTCTTATCACCTGAGAAAGCCATGCATATTCAAAACTCACTTGGGTCGGATATTATGATGGCTTTTGATGAATGTCCACCGTATCCAGCTGAGCATAAGTACATGAAAAATTCAGTAGAACGGACCAGCCGTTGGGCTGAGCGTTGTTTAGAAGCGCATAAACGTCCACAAGACCAGGGGCTATTTGGCATCGTCCAGGGCGGCGAATACGAAGACCTTCGTCGTCAAAGTGCCAAAGATTTAACATCACTTGATTTTCCAGGTTACGCGATTGGTGGTCTGTCTGTTGGTGAACCAAAAGATGTTATGAATCGTGTGTTAGAATTCACAACACCACTCTTACCCAATGAAAAACCGCGTTACCTTATGGGCGTTGGCTCACCTGATTCATTGATCGATGGTGCGATTCGCGGGGTGGATATGTTTGATTGTGTCTTACCGACCCGGATTGCCCGTAACGGGACACTCATGACCTCACAAGGGCGTCTTGTTGTAAGAAACGCCAAATATGCCCGTGACTTTTCACCAATTGATCCAAATTGTGATTGTTACACGTGTAAAAATTACACGCGTGCTTACGTTCGTCACTTAATTAAGACTGATGAAACATTTGGGTTAAGATTAACCTCTTATCATAACCTATATTTTCTGGTAAAATTGATGGAGCAGGTTCGACAAGCGATTCGAGAAGATCGTTTAGGTGACTTCCGCGAGGAATTCTTTGAACAATACGGTTTTAACAAACCGAATGCGAAAAACTTTTAAATAAGAGAAGGGAGGAAATAGTATGGAAGATATTCTAAGTATGTTACTCGGCTTATCACCTATCTTGGTGATGGTTGTGGTGTTTTACTTTTTCTTAATTCGTCCACAGCAAAAACGTCAAAAACAAGTCAGTCAAATGCAACAAAATTTAGCTAAAGGTGATCAAATCATTACGATTGGTGGTCTCCACGGTACGGTTGATGCGATTGATGAAGATGTTGTTGTGATTAAAGTAAATGAGAATAATCGTTTACGTTTCGATCGTTCAGCGATTCGTTCGGTTACCCAACAAGAACAAGCATAAATAGTTGATACACATGAAAAACGCTAATGTTAATCATACATTGGCGTTTTTCTTTTGGTTTTTTAACTTATAGCTCGAACAAAAGCAACGACTATGGTAACACTAAACCATAAACATGAACGTTTTGTGAACAAAGCGTAAAACCTGTTTACTCATTCACAAATTAATCATACAATAAAACGGATTATGTAAACGTTTAAACTTGAGAGGAGAAAAAACATGGAACAATTACTACAACAAGTAGAAAGCTTACAGTTACTGAACCACTTTTTATTATCGTTGTTTATTATTATTCCGATGGTACTCATTGCCAGGACCGTGGTCGCTGGTACGAGGTACTCACCGATTTTAATTATCGTTATTTTTGGTTTAGCTATGGGCTTTGTGCTCGTATCAAGCGGCGTGGCAGAACCGGGATTAAAACAATTTCCGGTCGTTGAACTTATTTCAAAAACAACTAGTATTGCCTTGATTGTGACCTTCTTTGTGGGCGGTCAAGAAATCAGAAAGATTTTTGGAAACAAAGAAGGCGCAACAAAAGATTTACTCATACATAATGAAGAGGAAGCGGTGTTAGGAACGACTCGAACACAAATGGTCTTAATCGTCCGCTCATTCTTCTTATTGATTGGGATGGAAGCATTAAGTCGTATTATTCTTGGTCTTAATTCAAGCGTATTATCGAATTATTACCCGATTATGGCTTACTTAGGGTTAGTAGGCTCAATTATACTGATTGATAGTAAAGCAAAGATTTTAGAAAAACCTCTTTATATTAGAAAAGGGGTATTAGAAATCATTGTGATCACAGGTATTCTTATTTTAGCATATCATTTATCAATTTTTGTCAATGATCTTGTTGCCTTACCATCGATTTTCTTTGCGATGGTGCTCGCGACTGGCTTAGGGATGATTTGCTACGACTACGTCTTTGGCCCAACAATAAAAGCATTACTCTTTGCCGGGATTCCCGTCGTTCTTGCTGGTAACTTTACCGTCGGTGGTTCACGGATTATTGAAGTGTTTGATATGGAAGGTGCGGCGAGTGTGTTAGGTTATGGCTTCTTCGGTCAAGTCTTCTGGATGTTTGGTGGGATGGCTTTACTGATGTATTTTGGTAAAACACAAGCGGTGAGAAACTTAGCACCAGGTATGGCCGGTGCCTTATCACATACTGGTTTAACAGGCGCATGTACAGCAGGGGATTTAGGGAAGCGTGCCGCCAATCGTGCGCCAATGCTTGTGAATATCCCCTTTGCGATGCACATCTTCGTCTTCTCAATTTTAGCGATGAGCTCTGACAGAGGATCACTCTTAATGATTCCAGCCATTATTATGGCTATCATCGGTTTTGGCCTACTTATTCTTGGATTGAAAAACATAAAAAAACCAGACAATAATGATAAAAAAGAAATGGCCGCCTTACTACAATTCGGGTTTGGTTGGCAGTTAATTGCGATTTTTGGCGGGTTAATTATGTTGAGCTTTAGCTCGATGAGTCTTGACTTTGCGGCGATGGCAAAAGCGAGTGCCATTTCACACTTCGGTCTATTTGCGGCCATTCAAGAAGGTATGTTTGGCTCTGAAGCTGCAGGGTTAATTACCTTCACCTTTTCGATGACCTTCCTTGTCCACCCGTTCGTGTTCTTCATGTTTGGTAAAGCAATGGAGAATAATGAAGAGATGCCTAAACTACCGGTGTATATTTTAAGTATTGTCGGATTTATTGGCATTGTCGGTTCGATTATCTTTTTATAAAACACAATTAAATAGAGAGTTTACATGATTCGTCATAGAAAACGATTAACTTATCAAAGTTAATCGTTTTCTTTTGAGGAGCATTGGACCTTGCTCTTTTATAAAATTACTGAAACTAGACGCATCATTTGTAAAGTGATAGAGACCGGCCGCTGCTTAAACAACTTGTCCTTATTTAAACAAATGAAAAATAAGAATACACCAACGATGAATCCGCGCATCATGAGTGTTAGGGTACCATCAATGAAACTTTGATGGTAAGCTGTCTGAAATTCCTCCCTTTCCAAATAATGAATCTTCCGCTACAATAGATATGTTACAAATCTTCATCTTAAACTAATAATGAGCTAATAATCGAATAAACAATAGACCGAAGATATCTTAAATGAGAGGAGGAAATCTGGTGGAGCCTAAATTAGCATCTGAATGGAAGCAGTCCCTCGGTAATGTGATTGATAGTAAAGTGAATGAGTTGATTTACTTAGGGTATGATGAAGCAAATGCGACTAACGTATGGCAATGTCTGATGAAAAAAGTTTGGAAAAAAGATAAACAACTGCCTTTGCATCAAGTCGTTGAAGATATCTTACATTTAAAACCACATCTTTTTATGAGTTATATGACACAAATGGCCTATCAAACCGATGATTTATCCGGTGCGATTGAAGGCGTACTCGGGTCATAAAAAGATCAACGAAAGAAACATGACGTAATTAACGCCATGAAGAAACTACAGAGATGAGAGGGAACGTTACATATGATTAAGAAAAACCGTATTATTGGCTTTTTTATCGTGCTAGCCACGTTAGTAGCCGTTATTTCAACAACTGTATTTGGTATTAGTGAAGATGTAAAACTCGGCCTTGATTTACAAGGTGGGGTTGAGATTTTATATGACGTGGAACCGTTGGATGATAGTCAAGAGGTAACCGATGATATGCTGGATGCGACGGTCGAGTCGTTACGTCAGCGTGTCGATGTGTTAGGGGTAAGTGAACCGAGTTTCACGATTGAAGAACCCAACCGCGTTCGGGTGCAACTGGCAGGGATTCAAAATGAAGATGAAGCGAGAGAAATCTTACAAACGACGGCGCAATTAAGTTTTAGAAATGCAAATGATGAATTAATGTTATCAGGGGCAGACTTAGTTGAAGGAGCTGCTCGTCAAGATTTTGATCCCAATACGAATCAGCCGATTGTCACGCTAGAGTTAAAAGATGGAGCCAAATTTGGTGATGTCACCAGAGAAATCTTAGAAAGTGATGTACAAAACACCCTTGTTATTTGGTTGGATTATGCTGAAGGGGATTCTTATCAAGAAGAATTTAAAAAAGAACCGTATTATATGGGTGAAGACAAATTAGATGGTGAACCGAAATATATTTCAGCACCGTCCATTGATCAAGTCATTAATTCACCACAAGTTGTGATCAATGGTAATTTCACCATTGATGAAGCACAGCAATTGGCGGACCTTTTAAATGCCGGGTCATTACCGGTTGATTTAACCGAAGTCTATACGACATCTGTGTCAGCCCAATTTGGGGTCGACGCCTTAAATGAAACGCTGTTTGCTGGGGCATTAGGGATTATCTTTATCTTCTTATTTATGCTTTCGATCTATCGTTTCGGTGGTGTTATTTCTATCATTACTTTAAGTTTATATATTTACTTAATTATTTTAGTATTTGAACTGATGAATGGTGTCCTAACGTTACCTGGTATTGCTGCAATTATTTTAGGGGTTGGAATGGCCGTTGATGCGAATATCATTACATTTGAACGGATGAAAGAAGAGTTAATAGAAGGGAAGTCGATGATTGCCGCTTTTGAATCAGCGAATAAGAATTCCTTATCAACGATTCTTGATGCGAATATTACGACGTTAATTGCAGCGACTGTCCTATTCATCTATGGAACGAGTTCAGTTAAAGGTTTTGCGACCTTGCTCATTGTTAGTATCATCTTAAGTTTTATTACCACCGTCTTTATTTCTCGCTTCCTGATGGGATTATGGATTAAGAGCCGTGCCCTTAATAAACGACCACACTGGATTGGGGTAAAACAGAATCAAATCAGGGAACTAAGTGATACAACTGACATTGAACCAACGTTCTTTAATAAACGGATTGACTTTGTTGCCCACCGTAAAAAGTATTTCCTCGTTAGTGGAGCGTTGATTGTGGCTGGTCTTATTTCAATGCTTATTTCCGGACTTAATCTCAGTATTGATTTTACGAGTGGGACACGAGTAGAAGTCAACACCGTTGAAAGTATCACGGAAGAAGAAGCGCTTGATCACTTTGATACCCTAAACTATGAAGCAAATACTGTTACCTTTGCCGGTGAGAACAATGAAATTGCGGTTGTGCGCTTAAGTGATCAATTAAATCAAGAACAAGTCGCTGAAGTCCGTGCGTACTTTAGTGAAGTATATGGCACAGAAGCAAGTATTAGTACAGTAAGTCCGGTTGTTGGTCAACAGCTGGCACGCAATGCGATGATGGCAGTGGCCATTGCCTCTGTCTTTATTGTCATCTACGTCACCATTCGCTTTGAGTTTAACTTTGCGATTGCGGCTATTGTTGCCTTACTGCATGATGCGTTCTTTATCTTAGCCATCTTTAGTCTAACGCAAGTCGAATTTAATATTACGATTGTCGCGGCTGTATTAACAATTGTCGGGTACTCGATTAATGATACGATTGTTAACTTTGACCGAATTAGAGAAAATATTCAAAAGAAAAAGACGATCCGCTCATACGATCAGTTAGCGCGAATTGTTAATGATAGTTTAATTCAAACACTCGCAAGAAGTATTAATACTGTCGTGACAGTTATTGTTGCAGCGATATTCTTATGGATCTTTGGTGCGCCAGCGATTACTAACTTCTCATTTGCTTTAGTCATTGGACTCTTTGCCGGTATGTATTCATCAAACTTTATTGCGGCGCAGTTATGGCTTGTGTTACGTGGACGTAACATTAAAGAAAAGCCCATTGTCTTTGTTGAGAAAAAACGCAATGACGGGCCACAAGTCTAAACTTCAATAGGTTTAGAAAGTTACCAAATGTGGTAAAAGAAAGTATCGTTAAATATAGTAAATGAGGTGACGTCATGAAAGGACAAACGTATGTCATAGCTGCACTTTTATTTGCACTTATTGTCGCAACGTTTGCGGTTATTAATGTGGAGCCAGTAGAAGTGAATTATTTATTCTTTACGAGTGAATCGCCACTGATTCTTGTTATTTTAGTTTCAACACTATTAGGTGGCTTGATTACGAGTGGTTTTGGTATTGCGCACCTAATTGGCGCAAAGAAAAAAATCCGCCGATTAGAATCAGAAAATCAACAACTTCGGGCATCAACAGCTGTAAATGTCTCAGATGAAAATACCTCAGCTGAATCAGCTGAAGAAGTCGAAGTGATCGATTCAGAAAATAATTAATCATGTTTAATTGAACCCCCTGATATTGTCTAGTATAATAGACAAGTCAGGGGTGAATTTATGTTAGAGAGTAAAATGAAATGGTCGTTTGATTCACTAGAACCAGTAGATGAAGCGCAAACGATTATTACACGCTTATTAGAAAAACGCGGGGTGACAACGGACAAAGAACAAGCAGCGTTCTTGTCTCCATCAATGGAGGACTTAATTGACCCGAGGCGTTTAGAGAATATTGAAAAAGTAAAGACACGTATTTTAGACGCCATTGAAGCAGGCGAACATATTATGGTGTTAGGTGATTATGACGCGGATGGCGTCACATCGACCGTTGTTATGATAGAAACGTTAACCGAACTCGGTGCGGTGTGTGAGTGTTATATTCCGAATCGTTTTACCGAAGGGTACGGCCCAAATCCTGATGCGATGCGCAAAATTAAGGCAGACGGTTTTAGTCTTGTTATTACTGTTGATACAGGTATCGCCGCTTTTAACTCGATTGAGGTTGCGAATGAAATCGGGCTAGACGTCATCATCACGGATCACCACGAAGTGCAAGACGTGTTACCGGATGCTTATGCCGTCATTCACCCAAAAATTTCGGATAATTACAGTTTTAAAGTACTTGCGGGTGTAGGTGTTGCCTTTAAATTAAGTCAATATTTACTCGGCTATTTCCCAGAACAATTTCTAGATTTAGTCGCCATCGGAACGGTCAGTGATTTAGTGCCTTTAATTGGTGAAAACCGTGTCCTTGCGACACTCGGTTTAAAAAAACTAAAGCAAACGACGCGAACAGGACTCGTTGCGTTAAAACATGTCGCAGGGATTAAAGATGATGTCGATGAAGAGGATATCGGGTTTGGTATTGGCCCAAGACTAAATGCGGTTGGACGACTCGGAAGTGCTTTGCCTGCAGTAGAGTTACTCATGGCAACGGACCCAGTCGAGGCGAATCAACTAGCTGAAAATATTAACAACATCAATCAAGAACGGCAAGAGATTGTGAAAACCATTGCCGAAGAGGCGATAGAGCTCGTTGAAAACAATCCAGAAGAACACGAGCGTGTCATTGTTGTAGCTAAAGAAGGTTGGAATGAAGGGGTTTTAGGTATTGTAGCTAGTCGTTTAGTGAGAACGTATCAACGACCGGTCCTGTGTCTTGCGATAAAACCGGACCAAGGTATCGCAAAAGGTTCGGCCCGTAGTATCGATGCCTTTAACTTATTTGAACACGGCATGTCGGTAAGAGACTTGTTTATTCATTTTGGTGGTCATAGTCAAGCGGCAGGTATGACCGTTGATTTAGCTAAATTATCTGAACTGAGAAGAGCACTAAATACCATTGCGAAAGAAACACTGAATGCTGAAGACTATAAAGAACATAAACAAATTGATTTAGCAGTTGATGTCAGTCAGTTAACACTTGATTTAATAAGCAATTTAAACAAGTTAGCCCCGTTTGGTATGGCGAATCCTAAACCGCTCTTTTATGTCACAGGCGTACCAAAAGATATACGTAAAATTGGGGCAGATCAAACGCATTTGAAATTTAGTTTGGAACACGATCAATTTCAAGTGAATGTAATTGGATTCGGTTTTGGTCGAGATTATCATCATTTAAATCAAGACCAATTGGTTGAAGTCATTGGTTATTTATCCGTGAATGAATGGAACAACATGCGCTCCGTACAATTAATGTTAGAAGACCGACGCATCCTTAACCAACAAGTATTTGATTTCCGGGGACGTAAGTTTTGGTATAAAGATGTGCTGCCTCATGTTGGTGATGATGCTGTCATGGTGCATTTTAATCAACCAACAACGGTTGGAGAAAAGCAAAGTGAGCCAAGTGACAAATGGATCAGTCAATCTCAGGCAGTCAAAAACTTAATTGTCACAGATTTACCTGAATCACTTGATGAGTTTCTCACACTGATGAAACAAACCTCACCTGAAAATATTTATTTATGTTATCAAGTGGATGAAGACACGCTACAAGTGTTGCCATCACGAGATGATTTTAAATGGCTGTATGCGTTTATTATAAAACAAGGCCAATTTTACATTGAACGTGACAGTGAGCGTGTAGCCAAACATAAAGGGTGGAAAATTAATAAAATTAAATTCATGATTCAGGTGTTTTCTGAGCTGGAATTTGTTAAAATAGCGAATGGGGTTCTAACGCCCAATCCGTCTGTTGACAAACGGCCACTAGAATCGGCTGAACACTATCAACGCCAACAGGAAAAAATTGAAATGGAATCAACCTTATATTATTCAAGTTATCAAGGGTTAGTCTCATGGTTACTTGCTGGATTAGAGTCAGCTGGCTCATTAGAGGAGGAAAAGGTAAATGGATTATAAAAAACACATCGCATTAGTAGAGGATTGGCCAAAAGAAGGGGTGCAATTTAAAGATATTACCCCACTTATGGATAATGGTCCTGCTTATAAAAAAGCAGTCGATGAGATTGTAACGTATGCAAAAGAACGTGATGTTGATATCGTTGTTGGACCAGAGGCACGTGGGTTTATTGTTGGCTGTCCTGTGTCTTATGCTTTAGAAATTGGTTTTGCGCCTGTGCGTAAAGAAGGAAAATTACCTCGTGAAGTAATTAAAGTCGATTACGGTTTAGAATACGGTAAAGATGTTTTAACCATCCATAAAGATGCGATTAAACCAGGGCAACGTGTGTTAATTACGGACGACTTACTCGCAACAGGTGGGACAATTGAAGCGACAATTAAATTAGTCGAAGAGCTTGGCGGCGAAGTCGTTGGGTGTGCGTTCTTAATTGAATTGGATTACTTAAATGGTCGTGATAAGTTAGAAGGATACGATGTTTTAACATTAATGCATTACGAGTAAACATGACGCGCCGTTGGGCGCGTTTTTTACTTGTTTTTTTAATCAGGTTCAGTATCAACAATTGATCTAAGCGTGTCAAAGTGAGTGCCTGTTGCTAATTCTATACAACTTATTATAAAATAGAGGGAATCCATGTTATGATGGTAGAAAGTAACGAGCGAGACACAGACTAAAGGATTTAGGTGATAAACATGGCAAGAGATTTAGTATTAACCATCGATGAGGTGATTGAAGAAGCCTCACGTTATTTAGATGAAGCTGATATAGCGTTTATTCGCCGAGCGTACGATTATGCCGAACAGGCCCATGAAGGTCAATTCAGACAATCAGGTGAACCATATATTATCCACCCAGTCCAAGTGGCGAGTATTATCGTGTCACTTGGCTTAGATAAAGAAACCATTGCCGCCGGCTTTTTACATGATGTTGTCGAAGATACATCGATTACTCTAGAACAACTGTCAGAGGCATTTGGTGAAGAAGTGGCGATGCTAGTCGATGGCGTCACCAAACTAGGTAAAATTAAATATAAATCAAAAGAAGCCCAACAAGCAGAGAACCACCGTAAAATGTTTATTGCCATGTCGAAAGATATTCGCGTCATCATGATTAAATTGGCTGACCGCCTCCACAACATGCGCACGCTTAAACATGTACCGGCAGAAAAACAACGCCGGATTGCGAATGAAACACTAGAAATTTTCGCCCCCTTAGCGCACCGTCTCGGTATTTCTACGATTAAATGGGAATTAGAAGATGCGAGTTTACGTTACCTCAATCCACAACAGTATTACCGGATTGTAAATTTAATGAAACAAAAGCGAGAAGAGCGTGAACATTATTTAGATGATGTGATTGGCGAAGTTAAACGCCAGTTAGATGATGTGAATATTAAAGCCGAATTCTCAGGCCGACCGAAGCATCTTTATAGTATTTACCGTAAGATGGTGCTGCAAAATAAACAGTTTAATGAAATATATGATCTATTGGCGGTGAGAATTATCGTCGATAGTATTAAAGATTGTTACGCCGTGCTTGGGATTATTCATACATGTTGGAAACCGATGCCTGGGCGTTTCAAGGATTATATCGCGATGCCAAAGCCAAACCTGTATCAATCACTGCATACGACGGTGATTGGTCCAATGGGCTCGCCACTAGAAGTGCAAATCCGGACAAAGGAAATGCACGAAATTGCCGAGTACGGGATTGCCGCTCACTGGGCGTATAAAGAAGGCAAGACGTTAACGAAAAAACCGAACTCCGAAGAAAAGCTTGCCTGGTTTAGAGAAATTCTTGAATCACAATCAGACACAAATGATGCTGAGGAGTTTATGGAATCATTAAAAGTTGAGTTATTCGCCGACTTAGTTTATGTCTTTACCCCTAAAGGTGATGTTATCGAGCTACCAAAAGGTGCGGTGCCGATTGACTTTGCTTATAAAATTCACACCGAAGTCGGTAATCATACAATTGGTGCCCGGGTTAATGGCAAGATGGAGCCACTTGATTACCAACTGAAAAATGGTGACATTGTTGAAATGATGACTTCGAAGCATTCTTACGGTCCATCTCGTGATTGGTTGAAGATGACCACAACGTCACAAGCAAAAAATAAAATCAAGCAATTCTTCAAGAAACAACAACGTGAAGAAAACGTTGTGAAAGGCCGGGAACTTGTTGACCGAGAAGTTCGAGCAACTGGGTTTGATCCGAAAGTTGTGCTATCTAATGATAACTTACAGAAAGTAGCCGACCGATTTAATTTCATTAGTATTGATGATATGTACGCAGCGGTTGGTTATCAAGGCATTAATGCCACCCAGATTGCGACACGCTTAACAGATAAGTTCCGTAAAAAAGAGGATAAACAAGAACTTCAAGAAAGTATTGAAAAAGTTCAACAAAAACAAAAGGCAAAACCGACGAAGTCAAAATCGTCAGGCGTAAAAGTTGAAGGCGTTGATAACTTACTCGTTAGACTTGCCAAATGTTGTAACCCTGTCCCGGGGGACGAGATTGTTGGCATCGTCACAAAAGGTCGCGGTGTGTCTGTGCATAGGAAAGATTGTCCGAATGTCAATAGCCAAGAAATGAAAGATAAAGCACTATCAGTGGAATGGGAAAATCATGATAGCATGACGAAGCAATATCATGTTGACATTGAAATCTCTGGTTATGACCGACGCGGCTTGTTAAACGATGTCTTACACAACATTAATGAAATGGGTACGAATATTATTGCTGTGAGTGGTAAATCTGATCGTAATAAGATGGTCGTGATTCACTTAACGATTCTGATTCATAATGTGCAACACTTACGTAAGGTCGTTGATAAATTAAAACAAATCAAAGATGTCTATACCGTTGAAAGAATTGTACAGTAAAGGAGTATTCATTTGAGAGTTGTACTACAAAGAAGTAAAGCAGCACAAGTGGTCGTTGATGATAAAGTGACAGGACAAATTGATTTTGGCTTTGTCCTCCTCGTTGGCATCACACACGAAGATGCTATCGAAGATATAGATTATTTAGTGAAGAAAATACCACATTTGCGTATATTTGAAGATGCGTCGGGGAAGATGAATCATAGTTTATTAGATGTCGGTGGTTCGATCTTATCGATTTCACAATTTACCTTATATGGTGACACGCGGAAAGGCCGACGCCCAAACTTTATGACAGCCGCAAAGCCCGACCAAGCTGAAGCACTCTACAATCAGTTTAATCAACGATTAGTTGAAGCAGGTGTTCACGTAGAAACAGGTGTGTTCGGTGAAATGATGGATGTGTCACTCGTCAACGATGGACCAGTCACGTTAATCTTAGACACCGAGGACCGTAAATAACAGACAAATACTTAAAAGATGTAAGACTCCTTTGATAAGGAAGCTTGCATCTTTTTTTGTGTTTTCGTCCAAGGTATAAAAAACGGTTATGATTAATTGTAAAAGCTATCGTCTCAGTTTGATTTAAAATAAGGGTGATAGTCGTAGTCAAGAGTTATGTCTTGAAAAAAACAAAAAGAACCCTCTTTAAAAACGTTGATATACCAATGGTTTCATCAGAAAAATGAAGAAGTTTGTTGAACTTTACAACTTCTTTACATACGGTTAACGATAGCTTCACAACCGTTCGTTATGATGTAGTTGTGGCAAAGAGATATGTCATAAAAAAAGAGATGCCAATAAGGAGGACGAAAGAAATGCTAAAAATGAAAAAGGTATGGGTACTATTTACATTAGTTTTATTGTTAGGTGTTCTAGCTGCATGTGGCGACGATACATCAAGCGATGCAGAATCAAACGGTGACTCAGGTTCAGAAACAGAAGAGTTATCTGGTAGCGTTGCTGTTGATGGTTCAGGTACGGTTTATCCTTTGATGGCACGTATTGCTGAAGAGTACATGTTAACTGAAGAAGAAAATGTGTCAGTTGAAGTTGCTCGCTCTGGTACAAGTGCTGGTTTCAAAAAGTTCTTAGTAGAAGATGGGACAGACTTTAACAATGCTTCTCGCCGCATCAAAGATGAAGAACTAGAAATGGCAGACGACATAGGTATTGAAGTGAAAGAACTAAAAGTTGCCCTTGATGGCCTTACTTTCGTACTTCATCCAGATAATGAATGGGCTTCAGAATTAACAGAACAACAAGTGATTGACATTTTCAAAGCAGATAGTGATATCGAAAACTGGTCGGATATTAACCCTGATTGGCCAAATGAGAAAATTAATACTTACGGTCCAAATGAAAACCACGGAACGTATGAATTTTTCTATGAAACAATTTTAGAAGAACAAGATTTAAAAGCGGATGTTAACTTACAACAAAATTACTCAACACTTGTTACATTAGTAAGTGAAGATGTGAATGGTATTGGTTTCTTCGGATTTGGTTACTACGTGAATAACCAAGATCAATTACAAGCAGTCAATGTAGACTTTGGTGATGGTCCAGTTGAACCTTCACTTGATACAATTGCTGAAGACGGTGCTTACGCACCATTCACTCGCCCGGTATTTAGTTACTTGAATGTTGGTATGGCAAAAGAAAAACCACAAGTAAAAGACTATGCGATTTACTTGATGGAGAATGTTAATACATTCGCAGGTGAAACTGGTTTTGCTCCACTTCCAGAAGAAGAAGTACAAGCCATGGTAGATGAATTAAAAGGATTATAATTTATAGATAATGATAGTCAGTAAAGTTGAGCCTGTGGGCTCAACTTATTGGCTTGAAAAAAGGTGGGTTTAATGTGGTAGAAAATAATAAAGAAAGCACATCTACTGTGCGTGTAAAAAGTATGATTGAACAGAATCGACAAAAACAATCTTTCCGTGCCGTAGGCGAAAAAGCTGTTCCAACTGTGCTACTCGTGATTGCGCTTATTTCAATCTTAACAACGATTGGCATTGTGTTTGTATTAATAACGGAAACATTTGAGTTTTTTAACCGTGTGTCACTTGTCGAATTTTTTACAGGCACAGTATTACGACCACTGAGTCAAGATCCGAAATTTGGTATTTTACCGTTAATTAACGGGACAATCATTTCATCGGTCATCGCGATGCTCGTCGCCGGTCCAATTGGGATGATGACGGCGATTTATTTAAGCGAGTATGCCTCAGATAAAGCGCGACGCGTACTGAAGCCGGTTTTAGAATTACTTGCAGGTATTCCAACAGTTGTCTATGGTTTTTTTGCTTTTACGTTTGTGACACCCTTTTTACGTCAATTTATTCCTGAAATGGGTGCGACGAATATTTTAGCGCCAGGTCTTGTTATGGGTGTGATGATTATTCCAATGATTGCCTCTTTATCAGAAGATGCAATGAACAGTGTACCAAACGACATGCGTGAAGGGGCCTTAGCTCTTGGTTCAACGAAATTAGAAGTGACGTTTAAAGTCATTATTCCGGCAGCCTTTTCTGGTATTGTCGCGGCATTTGTACTAGGGATTTCTCGTGCGGTAGGTGAGACGATGATTGTGGCTATTGCCAGTGGTAGTTCGAAGAACTTCATATTCGATGTTACCCAATCGATGCAAACAATGACAGCCTATGTCGTAGAAGTTGCTGGTGGGGATACGAGTCCAGGTTCAACGATTTACTATAGCTTATACGCCGTTGCGATGACGCTCTTTATCTTTACTTTACTGATGAATATTTTAGCGCGTTATATTGCACGCCGGTTTAGGGAGGAATATTAATGACGACACATATACATTCAGAAAGAGTACGCAACCGTATGAAGCGTCGCGTAGCTTTAAACAAAGGCTTAAGTGGCGTATTTTTACTCGCGACAACGTTTGGTGTTTTTGTATTAGGGGTATTATTTTATCAAATACTAACGGAAGGTATTCCGTATATTAATTTAGATTTCTTAACAGGGAAATTATCGACAATGCCTGAACGTGCAGGGATTATGGGCGCGATTTTAGGAACGCTATGGCTGATGGCTGTTGTTATTCCCGTGACGATTGTGTTAGGTGTAGGAACGGCGATCTATAACGAGCTATATGCCAAGCAAGGGAAACTTCAAAAAATTATTCAAACAAATATTTCTAATCTATCCGGGGTACCATCGATTGTGTATGGTATTCTTGGGATGACAATCTTTGCGAGTCTATTAAATTTAGGCAGTGTTGTATTAGCTGGTGGTTTAACGATGTCGTTGCTTGTATTGCCGATTGTGATTGTGTCAAGCCAAGAAGCGTTAAGAGCTGTTCCGGGCTATTTGAGTGAGGCATCGATTGGTTTAGGGGCAACAAAATGGCAAACAATCAAGAATATTATTTTACCAGCGGCTTTACCTGGTATTTTAACAGGGGCTATTTTAGCCTTATCTCGCGCGATTGGTGAGACGGCACCGCTAGTTGTCCTTGGTGTTCCAGCGTTACTGTTACCATTTCCGGGCGGGTTATTTGACCGGTTTACCGTGTTACCAATGCAGATTTATTACTGGACACTTGATGCATCATTAGTAGAAGAATATCAATTCTTAGCTTCAGCGACAATTATCGTCTTACTAGCGATGCTATTTATTCTAAATGGAACGGCGATTGTGATTCGAAATAAATTCCAACGACGTTATTAAAAGGGGACTTTATTATGAAATTTGTGACAGATATTAAAAATACACGACAAGAAGTGAAGCAACAACCGACGAAAGTTTACGAAACGAAAGATTTAAACCTATGGTATGGCAACACCCATGCTTTAAAAAACGTCAACTTTCCGATTTATGAAAAAGAAGTGACCGCGATTATCGGTCCGTCTGGTTGTGGTAAATCAACATTTTTAAAAACACTGAATCGTATGGTTGAACTTGTCCCGAGTGTACACACATCAGGCACGATTGAATATCGCGGTAAAAATATTCTCGACCCTAACTTTATGGTAGAAGATTTACGAACCAAAGTAGGGATGGTCTTCCAAAAGCCAAACCCATTTCCAAAATCGATTTATGATAACATTGCTTATGGCCCACGTATCCACGGAATTAAAGATCGTAAAATTCTAGATGAAATTGTTGAGACAAGTTTACGCGGGGCGGCGATTTGGAATGAAGTGAAAGATCGTTTGAAAGAAAATGCTTATGGCATGTCTGGTGGACAACAACAACGTCTTTGTATTGCGCGTGCTTTAGCGATTGAACCGGATGTCATCTTGATGGATGAGCCCACCTCTGCGCTTGACCCGAAATCAACTTTAAAAGTAGAAGAGTTAATTCAAGAATTAAAAAAAGATTTCTCTATTGTCATTGTGACTCACAATATGCAACAAGCAGCGCGTATTTCTGACCGTACCGCTTTTATGTTAAATGGTGAGTTAATTGAATATGATTATACAGATGATATTTTCCAACATCCAAAAGATGAACGTACAGAAGACTATATTACAGGACGTTTCGGTTAATTAAGAGGAGGCTATATTTATGGTACGTAGACAACAATTTGAAGATGAGTTACTGCAAGTCAAGCGACGCGTGATCGCGTTATTAGAAGCGAGTAAAGAACAGTTAAACCGTTCAGTAAAAGCTTTATATGAATCAGATGTAAAAGAAGCAAAACAAGTGATTGAAGATGACAAATCACTAGATGAGTTAGACTTAGAAATTAATAATATGGCGATCTTAATGATTGCCAAACAACAACCTGTCGCAACCGACTTACGTCGGCTGATTGTGGCGATTCGTTTAGCCACAGACATTGAGCGCATGGCAGATAATGCGAAAAATATTGCCCGTTCGACGATTCACTTAGGTAATGAACACCAATTAACGATTGACCCTCGCTTAGAGCAGATGACAAAAATCGCAAATGATATGATCAACCTTGCGATTGAAGCATATGATGAAGAAGATATTTTAAAAGCAAAACAGTTATCAGAAAAAGATGATGAAATTGATGCGTTATTTGGACAAGTGTTAAAAGACATGCTGTCAAATAAAGCAACAGAAAAAGATGAAATTCAACTGATTATGCAAGTCGCTTTCAGTACCCGATACATTGAGCGCTTTGGCGATCACTTAACAAATGTCGCTGAAAACATTATGTACCTTGTTAAAGGTGAAATTTACGACTTAAATAAATAAAAATATTGAAAACCCAATCACTACCGCTATATGCTGGTAAGTGATTGGGTTTTAGTTTTATGTGTTATTGTCTCGTTTCAAAGTAGTTGATTACACCGTCTGTAATGCCTTTAGCTAACTTTTCATGATAGCTCGCTTGTTTAATATTTCGTTCCTCCGCCTGATTAGACAAGAAACCAAGTTCTAACAATAAGCCAGGTCGGCGATTATTTCTAAGCACGCTGTAGTTACCTGATGCTACGCCGCGGTCGTTGGCTGATGTTTCGGCTAAGAGTGAGGCATGAACAGTCTCAGCAAGTGCTTCAAAGCCAGGCTCACGGTAATAGGTGTTAATCCCATTAGCGGATGGGTAAGCAGGTTCACTGTTATAATGCAGACTTAAAAACATATCGGCTTGTAGATAATTGCTAAGTGTAGCTCGTGACGTTAAACTGTAATAATAATCATCGTCTCGGGTAAAGACGACATTGGCACCTTGTCTCGCTAAGTAACGTTCTAAGACACGTCCTGTTTGCATCGCAAATTGACTCTCATATTCATCATGTAAACTAATCGCTCCAACATCGATCCCACCGTGGCCAGGATCAATGACAATGATTTTATTCAGTAAAGGTGATTGACCTACCGGCTTTGTCAAAGTTAAATCAACGACCTGTTTTTTTATGTAACCTGTCGTATCATCCAGCTCGACTTGGTACCACTCTCCTTGCTCACTCGTGATAGTGACGTGATCATTTTTAGTTAATTTTAAAATAATCTCACTTGTAAGTGATGTGTCTTGCCTTACATGGACGGCAGGCAGAGATATCCGCGTTTCATAAGGATAGCTCTGAGTTGGTGGGTCAGCAGGTATCTCACTTTCTATTTCATCCTCTGATTGATCAAGGAGCGGTTCAGTTGAAATTGTCACATAATCTTCGTGTACCCATCCGGTTGTATTGTTGAACGTAATCTGTAACCAAGGGGATTCCGTTGCTTCAATAGTGAATACATCACCGGTATTGACGTGGCCAATCGGTTCATATGATGTACCAGGACCGCCTCTGACGAGCAAATCATCCGCATCAATCGTCGCAACCTGAGCGATAATCGTCAATGGGTTGACGAATAGAGCGGTGAATCCAATAGCTAGTAATATGTATGGTAGTTGTTTTAAGTATTTTCTCATAAGTACAGTTAAGTTGCCTTTTTAAAGCAACTGTTCACTCCCTTCAGTGTTTGTGTCAATCTCTATCTCTATCATACGTGTAAACCTTAAGCGAGTCAAAAGATTTTAAACAATATGAAGAAGATTGTCCGTGACAAAACGTAAAGGTTATGTAAAGATTAAAAAAGGAGAAAAACTTACTTGACATTCCGGTTTTTTATCAGTAATATTATAAACAATTCAAACAATTTGATCGAACATCACCAATGATGAGAACAGTAGTTAAAATAGGCGAATCAAGAGAGGGAATTGCCTCGGCTGAAACAATTCCTATTTAGCGTTTTAATGAAGGACATCTCTGAGGTACTATATTGAACTGGTAGTAAATATAGTCGCGAGCAGGCGTTATTGTGATAAGTGGAATACGTCTATTTTGTATTCAACTAGGGTGGCAACACGGGTAATCGCTCGTCCCTTTCATAGGGAGGCGTTTTTTTTATGTCCAAATTGTAAAAATATTCTATTTCGTTAGGGGAGATCTACATGATTCGTTTACCACGAGGAACGCAAGATATTTTGCCAGGAGAATCAGAGAAATGGCAATATGTCGAAGCAACATTTATTGATATATGTCGACGATTTAATTACCAAGAGATTCGGACACCTATTTTTGAACATACTGAGCTGTTTCAGCGTGGTGTAGGTGATACGACCGATATCGTCCAAAAAGAGATGTATACATTTGAAGACCGCGGAAATAGAAGTTTAACGCTTCGACCAGAAGGTACCGCCTCTGTTGTGCGTGCTTTTGTACAAAATAAACTCTATGGTTTAGCGAAACAACCACAAAAACTGTTTTATAACGGACCGATGTTCCGTTACGAACGTCCGCAACAAGGGCGGATGCGTCAGTTCGTTCAACTAGGTGTTGAAGCGCTCGGTAGTAAAGACCCGGCGATTGATGCAGAAGTGATTGCTTTAGCAATGACATTCTATCAATCACTCGGTTTACATTCATTAAAACTCGTGATCAACTCATTGGGTGATAAAGACAGCCGCGAAAATCACCGTCAAGCCCTCGTTGAACATTTTAATCCTTACCGCGAGGAGTTATGTTCAGATTGTCAAATACGACTTGATCAAAATCCACTGCGAGTGCTTGATTGTAAGAAAGATCGCGATCACCATGCTATGGCAGACGCGCCTAAAATATTAAATTATTTAACTGAGGAAGCGCGTCAGTACTTTGAAGACTTAAAAGCGTATTTCGATGCCTCGGGTATTGACTATGAAGTCGACAGTAACCTTGTTCGTGGATTAGATTATTATAATCACACGGCGTTTGAGATTATGAGTGTCGCAGAAGGCTTTGGCGCGATCACAACCTTATCAGGTGGGGGACGTTATAACGGTTTAGTCGAAGACTTAGACGGTCCAGAAACACCAGGGATTGGATTTGCTTTAAGTGTTGAGCGTCTTCTTATGGCGCTTGAAAATGAAGGGATTACCTTACCTGTTAACGCCGGCCTCGATGTGTATGTCGTGAGTTTAGGTGATACCGCAAAAGTACCGGCCTACACCTTAACGCAACAATTACGTAACAGTGGGTTATCTGTGGATAAAGATTATTTAGATCGAAAAATGAAAGCTCAATTCAAAGATGCCGACCGTAACCAAGCAAAGTTTGTCGTCGTACTAGGTGAAGAAGAAGTCAAACAAAAACAAGCGACAGTAAAAGACATGGCAACAGGCGAACAAGAAATGGTCGCTTTTGATACGTTAGTCGATTATATTCAATCAAAACGCTAGGGGGATAAAAAGATGACAGAGAAAAGACAACTTGCCGGGGAGCTTAGGCTTTCGGATGCAGGTCAACATGTTGTATTAAAAGGGTGGGTGCAAAAGCGCCGTGATTTAGGTGGACTAATTTTTATTGATTTACGTGATCGTAGTGGTGTCGTTCAAGCGGTATTTACACCGGCAAAAAGCGAAACAGCACTTCAAATTGCTGAGTCTGTCCGCAGTGAATATGTTATTGAAGTACAAGGTGAAGTCGTTAAACGTGAGGATGCGACAATCAATGATAAGATGGCTACCGGAGAGATTGAGGTCTTAGTTGAAGCGGTAACGGTATTAAACGAAGCGAAAAACCCACCGTTTACCGTGCTAGACGGTGAAGATGTATCAGAGGATGTTAGGTTAAAATATCGTTACCTCGATTTACGTCGTGAGTCGATGCAACAAACATTTAAATTACGTCATCAAGCCTCACAAGTCATGCGTTCATTCTTAAATGATGAAGGCTATTTAGAAATGGAAACACCGATGTTGACAAAAAGTACACCAGAAGGTGCGAGAGATTATCTTGTGCCTTCACGGATTCACGAAGGCCATTTCTATGCCTTACCGCAATCACCACAGTTATTTAAGCAGTTAATTATGGTCGCTGGATTTGAGCGTTACTTCCAATTTGCCCGTTGTTTCCGTGATGAGGATTTACGAGCAGACCGTCAACCAGAATTCACTCAAATCGATATTGAAACAAGCTTTATGTCTGAGGAAGAAATTATGGCGATGACTGAGCGTATGATGGCCCGTGTTATTAAAGAAGTAAAGGGTGTCGATTTAACATTACCACTGCCTCGTCTTACGTATGATGAAGCGATGAGCCGATTTGGTTCTGATAAACCTGATACACGCTTTGGTTTAGAACTTGTTGATTTATCAGAAACCGTGAAAGATGCTGGATTTAAAGTGTTTAATGATGCGGTTGCTGGCGGCGGTAAAGTCAGTGCGATTAATGTCAGCGGCTTCGCAGATAAATTCTCACGTAAAGACATCGATAAACTAACTGATTTTGTGAAGATTTACGGCGCCAAAGGTTTAGCTTGGCTTAAAGTGACAGATGAAGGTCTAACCGGTCCGATTGCGAAATTCTTTGAAGCGGATGAACAACAAGCGATTCAAACCGCACTTGATGCGAAAGACAATGACTTATTATTATTCGTTGCTGATAAAACGTCCGTCGTCTATGATAGTCTCGGGGCACTTCGTCAAAAAATCGCCAAAGACCTTGATCTCATTGATGAGTCCGTCTTTAATTTCTTATGGGTGACTGATTGGCCATTACTTGAATACGATGAAGATTTAGGGCGTTATTTTGCGGCGCACCATCCATTTACACTGCCACAAAAACAAGATATTGATAAGCTCTCATCAGCGCCAGAACAAGTCAAAGCGTCAGCGTATGACTTAGTGTTAAATGGTTTTGAACTTGGCGGCGGATCATTGCGTATTTATAAGAAAGACTTACAAGAAAAGATGTTTGAAGTACTTGGGTTTACTAAAGAAGAAGCTAATGAACAATTTGCCTTCTTAATGCAAGCTCTTGAATACGGTGCCCCACCACACGGCGGGATTGCGCTTGGTTTTGACCGCTTAGTGATGTTACTGGCTGGTAAAACAAATCTGCGTGATACGATTTTGTTCCCTAAAACAGCATCCGCATCAGATCCACTCACTAACGCACCAGGGACGGTAAGTGAAGCGCAATTGGATGAATTGCACTTACAACGTCAAACGAAAAATAGCGTAGAATAATAGACTGAAACCCCTTACAAAAGAGGGTTGATTATCCCACAGGAATATGCTAAGATAAACTTACAAGTTAATCCTGATGTGTTCGTTGAAAATCCAAATGTTTTGACCGAACATTTTAAAGTCGGGAGTCCAATGTTTTCTTGAGGATTACATGCCCCACTCGTTTGAGGACTTAAGAGTCAAGGGACAGGGCACCCACCTGCCTAGAGCGGGTTCAAAACTTTCTATTGAGACGGCACGATCGGGATTATCTTTATACATGACGATTAAATGCTCACCCAAGGGGTGAGCTTTTTTATGATAGATACCTGTAGCATCTGTTTGAATGTGTGCATTAACGAGGTGTTGTGACATTAGAGGAGGTTATGCCTTGGTAAAGTACAAACATACTGATGCATGAATAATCTTTAATTATGATAGAATGAATCAACGTAAAAAGACACGTCACTCTAACAAGTGACGTGTCTTTTTACTTAGCGATAGATTCCAAGTTATCGTTCTTGTCCATTGTAAAGGTTTGTTGATCCGTCGGATCAAGAACAACCATCTTTCTAGACCGTTCCATAATAGAGATGAAGGTGTGATAGTCTTCTTCAACCGATGTCAGTTTGGTTTCGAGTTGATGGATGGTTTGTTCTAACTGCTTGTTGTCTAGTTTTAATTGCTCAAGTTCTTTTGTTTGATTTCTGATAATGTTTTGTTGCTTTTCTGTGTAGTGTGCTAAGCGTGCTAAGAAGGTGTCGATTTCTTTTGGTCTATCTGTTGTATTGTTTGATGTCACACCCGCTTTGTTTTGATGGCGTTTCTGTAAAGTCGCATGTCTAATTGTCTTTGCTTCACTAATCTCCGCTTGATACCGGCCTCTTAGTTCTTTTTTTTAGCGGAAACCGCAAGCAGCTGGTGTCCGGTGTAATTCTGTTGCGACCAGGTCAAATGCTTGTAACTGGATCTGACCTGATGCAATGTAGTTAATTACCGTGTCTTTTAACAATAGGTCTTCTTCATGGCTCCATGCGTCTTGTCGTAACTTTGTCATAGGAACATTCCTTTCTTATATCTTTGTCTTTACTAGTGTATGTTGTAAGGCTTTTAGATATAAGTAGTGTGTTCAAGATTACTAGTTTTTATTCAGCGCTTTAATCTGTTCATGCATTTGTTTTAAGGCGCGTTCAAATTTACCCGTTTCAACCGGTTGGTAATACTGTTTATGTTTAATTTTATCCGGTAAGTATTGTTGTTTCACACGTGCACCGGGATAATCATGCGGATATTTATAACCGATACCGTGCCCCATGTCTTTAGCCCCTTGGTAGTGGCTATCTTTTAAATGATCGGGCACATCGCCAGTGTTCATCGACCTAATATCTTTTAAGGCGTGGTCGAGTGCTTTATACGCGGCATTGGATTTTGGTGATAGCGCCAGTTCTACCGTAATAGACGCAAGCGGAATACGCGCTTCTGGAAAGCCAACCCGTTCGGCTGCTTCAATCGCATGGAGCGTTCGTGGTCCTGCTTGTGGGTTGCCAAGACCAATATCTTCATAGGCAATGACCGTTAAACGTCTGGCAATACTATCTAAATCACCGGCTTCAATTAAACGCGCTAAATAGTGGAGGGCAGCGTCGACATCACTGCCGCGGATAGATTTTTGTAAGGCTGAGAGAACATCATAATGATGGTCACCATCTTTATCATGGG
>ERZ1673961.260-NODE-260-length-24516-cov-44.599689_pt1 | contig 24516 bp, 29 predicted proteins | sample MGYA00580189_ERZ1673961 | MGnify/ENA primary metagenome ERZ1673961 (study PRJEB41334, sample SAMN05608105) | rock metagenome | biome: terrestrial subsurface; feature: shale formation; material: shale | place: USA: Pennsylvania ... | reverse complement strand
CAGGAGAACTAAACCCAGATTACTGTCATATCGCTTTTTACCTCACACTTGGTTCGCTTGGTGAAACGATTGTAGATATGGCAGTGCAAAATCGTACCATTCAAGTGACGGTCATTAATAATCAAGAAGTGGCTAACCTTTTAGAGCCGTTAAAACCGTCACTTAAAGATGGATTAGCTCGACTCGATTATCACTTGACTTCGCTTCATCACCGCCCGTTTAAAGATAAAGAACCGGTCGTTGATCATCACGAGGTGTATAAAAAAGCAAAAGTTAAAACAGACCAAAAAAGATGGGATGTGCGCGCATGAGTGATCAGAACGAAAGACCGTACCATTTAAGAAAAGCGATGGCCTTACGATATGATGAAACGAAAGATTTAGCACCGGTTGTTTCGGCTAAAGGTCAAGGCTATGTCGCTGATGAGATCATTAAACGCGCTCATGAAGCAGGTGTTCCAATTCAGGAAGATAAAAGCTTAGTTGAAGTGTTAGGGCAGCTTGAAGTAAACGAAGCCATACCAGAAGAGTTATACTTAGCTGTTGCTGAGGTGTTTGCCTTTATTTATCAAGTGGATAAATCTAGTGGTGCGCCAAAGAAAAAATGAAAATAAATTATCAGGCAGATTTAAAGAGGGTTTTAGATAAAACGCCTCTTTTTTTCTATTTTAAAGACAGGTTAAGTGAGGTTTTGGTAAATCGTTATTACTGGCTATAAAAGAAGCGGTCGACAGCTGATAGGAAGGTGCTTTACACTAAGAAAAACGGTGGAGGTGCCTTGTGACAAATCGGGAATGTATTATCTACTTATATGAAGAAATCGGATTGACTAGATGTAAACTTGTTAGACTAATCTGTTTGAATCATGATGTTTTAGCAGAATCAATTAGTCAGCAACACCCTGATATTTTAATGATCTTAAAGGTAAGAGAATGTCAGGATATTTCAAGGAAAATGAGGGAAAAGTTTAAAGGCTTTGTTGAAATGTTAGCTCATCGCAAGTGTAAAACATGGACAATACTCGATGAGGATTATCCCAATATATTTCGGATGATTTCAGATCCCCCGGTCGTGTTATATGGGTTGGGGCAGACAGACATAATGCATCACGCAAATCGCTTAAGTGTCATTGGCTCGCGTGAACCAACGATTCATACCGAAAAGCGCATGCAACACTTGTTGTCACCGGTCATAAAAGACTTTGTGATTGTTTCTGGAATGGCGAAAGGGACTGACGCTCTTGCCCACCGCTTAGCCATAAAGGGCGGTGGAAAGACCATTGCGGTGCTGGGGAGTGGCTTTCGTTATCCTTATCCATATGAGAATCAAACGCTATTTGATGAACTTGTGCGTCATCATTTAATTCTGTCAGAATATCCTCCAGACACAAAGCCTGCCAAGTTTCGTTTTCCTGAACGTAATCGTTTGATTAGTGCTTTAAGTTTTGGGACGTTAATCATTGAAGCGAAGCTTAAAAGTGGGACGATGATTACGGCTGATCAAGCGCTAGAACAAGGGCGAGTTGTGATGGTGATGCCGGGTGACATTCTGAATCCAAATACAGCTGGTTGTCATGCTTTAATTCAACAAGGGGCAAAATTGGTACAAAATACCCAAGATATTATTGAAGAATGGCTTGAGAATAAGCATAATTGGCAAATAATTAATCAAAATTGTGAGGAATGACAAACGAAAATCTGCCTTTTTTTCATTCTTCATTTGACAAATACTAATCTTCTATTTAATAATAGTGGAGATTTCACAGATATTTAAAAACTGAAATATGAAACCTCTTGGAGGGGAAGAAATGGCAGATTATTTAGTAATAGTAGAGTCGCCAGCGAAGGCGAAAACAATCGAACGTTATTTAGGTCGTAAATACAAAGTAAAAGCATCAATGGGACACGTCATTGATTTACCGAAGTCTCAAATGGGTGTTGATTATGACAATGATTATAAACCGAAGTACATTACCATAAGAGGTAAAGGACCGGTATTAAAAGAGTTAAAAACAGCGGCGAAAAAAGCAAAGAAAGTCTATCTCGCAGCCGACCCCGACCGCGAAGGGGAAGCGATTGCTTGGCACTTAGCCCATGCTTTAAACATTGACGAGGACTCAGAGTGTCGGGTTGTTTTTAATGAGATTACCAAAGACGCCATTAAAGAGTCATTTAAGCAGCCGCGCTCCATTAACATGAACTTAGTAGATGCCCAACAAGGACGACGCATCTTAGACCGTCTTGTTGGTTATAATATCAGTCCATTATTATGGAAGAAAGTCAAAAAAGGTTTGAGTGCCGGTCGCGTTCAATCGGTCGCTGTAAAAATGATTATCGACCGCGAGAATGAGATTAAAAACTTTGAACCAGAAGAATATTGGTCAATCGATGCAAAGTTTAACAAAGATAGTGATGTATTTGATGGACAATTTTATCGGGTCGACAATAAAAAAGTCACCTTATCAACAAAAGAAGATGTTGATCAAATTTTAGAGAAAATACCATCAAAAGACTTTCATGTTGAATCGGTGAAAAAACGAGAACGTAAGCGTAACCCATCACTTCCATTTACAACATCATCCCTTCAACAAGAAGCGGCGCGTAAATTAAACTTTAGAGCGCGTAAGACGATGATGCTTGCTCAACAACTTTATGAGGGTATTGACTTAGGGAAGAAAGACGGCGGAATTACGGGTTTGATTACGTATATGCGTACCGACTCTACGCGGCTATCTGAAACAGCACGTAACGAAGGACAACAATATATTGAAGATAAATACGGTAAGACATTCTTAGGTGCCAATCGTCAGTCGAAAAGTAAGCAAAAGACTCAAGATGCACACGAGGCTGTGCGTCCAACCAGCGCTTTTCGTACACCTGCCTCATTAAAGTCGGTGCTGTCTCGTGATCAATATCGCTTATATAAGTTAATTTGGGAGCGATTCACCGCAAGTTTAATGGCACCAGCGGTTATGGATACAGTAACAGTGACATTAAATCAAAACGGTGTTCAGTTTAGAGCGAACGGATCACAAATTAAATTTAAAGGATTTATGGAAGTATATATTGAAGGTAACGACGACAACAAAAAGGATGAGGATCGTCTCTTACCGGAACTAGAAGAAGGTATGACGGTAACCGCTGATAAGATCATTCCGAATCAGCACTTCACTCAGCCACCTCCACGTTATACAGAAGCGCGTTTAGTAAAGACAATGGAGGAAAAAGGCATTGGTCGACCATCGACTTATGCACCTACATTAGATACGATTCAAAAACGTGGCTATGTCAGTCTTGATAATAAACGATTTGTGCCAACGGAGCTCGGTGAGATCGTGATGGACTTAATTGTTGAATTTTTCCCTGAAGTCATCGATATCGATTTCACTGCTCAAATGGAACATGACCTTGACCGGATCGAAGATGGCGATATCAAGTGGGTCAACTTAATAGATGATTTCTACCAAGGTTTTGAAAAACGGTTAGCTAAAGCAGAAGCTGAAATGGAGAAAATTGAAATTAAAGATGAACCGGCCGGAGAGACGTGTGAGAAGTGTGGATCAGAAATGGTTTACAAGATGGGGCGTTACGGGAAATTTATGGCTTGTTCAAACTTCCCTGAATGTCGCAATACTAAACCGATTCTCAAAGAGATTGGTGTCGCATGTCCAAAATGTAAAAAAGGACAAATTGTTGAACGTAAGTCGAAAAAGAAACGGACCTTTTATGGTTGTGATCAATACCCTGAGTGTGATTTCTTGTCTTGGGATAAGCCAATTGAACGGCCGTGTCCAAAGTGTAATGAAATGTTAGTTGAAAAGAAAGTGAAAAAAGGAACGCAGATTCAATGTTCAAGTTGTGATTACAAAGAAGAACAACAATCATAATCGGTTAAAGAGTACGCCATTTAAGGCGTACTCTTTTACGTTGCACATGTGAAAAAGAACACATGTATGTGTCGTCAGTATAATCACAATCGTTATAATTGGTCGATTTGTGTGAAAATTCATTGACAATCAAATTAAACAACTATATAATTATCCGTTGGTAAGTAAATATACTTGACATGTTGAAGCGGAAGTTAAGCAGAGTCAATGTGAAAAGTGTTAGACGATTCAGATTGTTAAAGCAATTCGGTATATTAGTTGCTAAAAGCGAGAGAATATGATACGTTTGATTTAATCGGTTGACGAGGAGGGTTTATCTCATGCAAGCATTTTCAATGTATCAAAATCAATTTAAAATGTATTTGCAGATTGAGAAAAATGCTTCCGACTATACGATAACGGAATACTTACATGACATTGATCAATTCTTCTCATTTCTAGAGAAAGAACAAATCAATGAAATGAATGAAGTAGATGACGCGTGTGTACGTCTTTTTTTAATGGATTTATATGAACAATCACTGTCGCGTCGGACAGTTTCACGAAAGTTATCGGCGCTCAGAACATTTTTTAAATTCATGGAAAGAGAACAGTATGTGTCAGATAATCCGTTCATCGGCACCCGATTACCAAAACAAGATAAAACATTACCTCATTTTTTGTATCAAGAAGAGCTAGCTAAATTATTCGATGTCAGTGATCTGGAGGATCCTTTAGGTCAAAGAGACCAAGCACTATTGGAAATTTTGTATGCAACTGGCATGCGTGTGGCCGAGTGTGAAGGTTTAAAGCTTAAAGATCTGGACTTATCACTAAATATCGTCAAAGTATTAGGTAAAGGGAATAAGGAACGTTACATTCCAATTGGTTCCTATGCTGAGTTAGCATTAACACGATATATTAATGAAGGTAGACAATTATTACAAAAAAACAATGAGACAGACGCGCTTTTTTTAAATGCGAAGGGAAAATCGCTGACAGCAAGAGGTATGCGATTGATACTAAATAAATTAACAGAAAAAGCCGCCTTAACGGTGCATGTACATCCACATATGTTGCGACACACATTTGCGACACATTTATTAAATGAAGGGGCAGATTTACGGAGTGTACAAGAATTGTTAGGACATGCCCACCTTTCGTCCACGCAGCTCTATACGCATGTGACGAAGGATCGGTTAAAAGATGTCTATAATCATAGTCATCCACGGGCAAAGAAGAAGTAAATGAGGTGAAAATATGCCAGTAGAGTTTCATGCGACCACGATATTCGCTGTCCGGCATAACGGCGCATGTGCGATGAGTGGTGATGGTCAAGTGACAATGGGCAATGCCGTTGTGATGAAACATAAGGCGAAAAAAGTCAGACGCTTATTTAATGGAAAAGTACTCGCAGGGTTTGCGGGGTCTGTCGCGGATGCCTTTACATTATTCGAGAAATTTGAAGCTTATTTAGAAAAGTTTGATGGCAATCTCACGCGAGCTGCTGTTGAATTAGCAAAAGAATGGCGAAGTGACAAGGCACTTAGACAGTTAGAAGCCATGCTGATTGTGATGAACAAAGAAACAATGTTACTCGTATCGGGTACGGGCGAAGTCATTGAACCAGATGATGAACTATTAGCTATTGGATCGGGTGGCAATTATGCCCTTGCTAGCGGCCGGAGTTTAAAGCGATATGCTAAAGATTTAACAGCAAAAGAAATCGCTCAACATGCCTTAACGATTGCAGGAGAGATTTGTGTCTATACGAATGATCAAATCGTTATTGAAGAATTAGTGTAATAAAGAGGTGAGAGAATGAAAAAAGAATACACACCAAAAGAAATTGTCAAAGAACTTGATCATTATATTGTTGGGCAAAAACAAGCGAAACGCTCGGTTGCGATTGCTCTAAGAAATCGCTATCGCCGTATGCAACTCACATCAGACTTAATTGATGAGGTGGCACCGAAAAATATTTTGATGATTGGACCAACCGGTGTAGGTAAGACAGAGATCGCGAGACGTTTAGCCAAGCTTGTCGGTGCACCGTTTATTAAGGTGGAAGCGACGAAGTTCACAGAAGTCGGTTATGTCGGCCGCGATGTTGAATCTATGATTCGCGATTTAGTAGAATCGGCGATTCGTTTAGAGAAAGAAGCGCGTACTCTGCTCGTACAAGATGAGGCAGAAGTACTTGCGAATGACCGATTATTAGATTATTTAGCACCTGCTGGTAAAAAAGGACAAAACGCCATTAAAAATCCATTTGAAATGTTCTTTAATCAACCGTCTGAAACAGAAGTGGATGATGAGCCGACTGAAGCTAAGTTGAAAAAACGCGATCAAATCAAGCGGCAATTAGCTTTAGGCGAATTAGAAGATCAACTTGTGACGATTGAGGTGGAAGAGCAACAACCAGGTATGTTTGATACTGGTAATAATCAAGGCATGGAGCAAATGCAAGATATGTTGTCAAATATGATGCCGAAAAAAATGAAAAAACGCAAGCTGCCAGTTAAAGAAGCACGGGAGGTATTAAAGCAAGAAGAAGCTTTAAAACTTATTGACTTGGATGATGTGTATCAAACGGCATGTGAGCGGGTAGAAAATGCGGGGATTGTCTTTATTGATGAAATTGATAAGGTGACAGGTGGTCAATCTTCACGTGATGCTAATATTTCACGCGAAGGAGTCCAACGCGATATTTTACCAATTATTGAAGGGTCAACAGTCATAACGAAGTACGGGCCGGTAAAAACCGATCACATACTGTTTATTGCGGCCGGTGCGTTTCATATGTCAAAACCATCCGATCTTATTCCTGAGCTGCAGGGGCGTTTTCCGGTACGAGTCGAACTTGAGAAATTGACAGTGGATGATTTTGTTAAGATTCTAACAGAACCATCAAATGCTTTACTCAAGCAGTACCAAGCGTTATTAAAAACAGAAGAAGTAACCGTGACATTTTCTGATGACGCGATTAAGCGCATTGCTGAAGTGGCTTTTCATGTCAATCAAGAAACAGACAATATTGGTGCACGTCGCCTGCATACGATTTTAGAGAAGTTGTTGGAGGATTTATCATTTGAAGCGGATGCCATGGCTATGGTGGAAATTGACATCACTCCACAATATGTCGATGATAAATTAGAAAAAATCGCACGAGATAAAGATTTAAGTCAATATATTTTATAATAATGGAGGATAACTATGGAATTATTACAGCGCGCGCGAAAAATCAATTCAATTTTACAAGGAACAACAGGTAAGTCGGTGAACTTTAACGATGTGGCTTCAACGCTTCAAGAAATCATGAGTGCCAATATTTTTGTCGTTAGTCGTAAAGGTAAATTACTAGGTTTCTCGATCAATCAACAAATTGAAAACCCACGAATGAAAGCAATGTTAGAAGAGCGTCAATTCCCAGTAGAATACACAGAGAGCTTATTTAATATTAAAGAGACGACATCAAATATTGATATTGATAGTCCTTATACAGCTTTCCCAGTTGAAAATAAAGATTTATTTAAAGATGGTCTAACGACGATTGTACCGATTATTGGTGGAGGCGATCGTTTAGGTACATTAATCTTAAGTCGTCTCAATACTGATTTTAATAATGATGATTTAGTGTTAGCGGAATATGGTGCAACTGTTGTTGGGATGGAAATCTTGCATGAGAAATCAGAAGAGATTGAACAAGAAGCGCGTTCTAAAGCGGTTGTTCAAATGGCCATTAGTTCATTATCATACAGTGAATTAGAAGCGATTGAACATATCTTTGCTGAACTTGATGGAAAAGAAGGTTTACTCGTCGCAAGTAAAATTGCTGATCGTGTCGGTATTACCCGTTCAGTGATTGTGAATGCACTACGTAAGCTAGAATCAGCAGGTGTAATTGAGTCGCGTTCCTTAGGAATGAAAGGAACCTATATCAAAGTATTAAATGATAAGTTTTTAGTTGAGTTACACAAACTAAAATCATCACAAAATTAATTATTAGACGCAGTAGAATATGTTAAAGAAGCCACGTTTGATTAATAATCAAGTGTGGCTTCTTTCGGTTGAAGTATTAATTAACTAACACATACCATAGATGTTTTTAGAAAAGAATTGACTGAAACGAAACGATCTGTCTGACCTTGTATACAAATTTTCCGCCTAAAGATATAGGAGATTAAACTCATGGTTAGCTCATCGGGTAGTAAATATAAGAATCAGCGGTATAATAAGTAAAAAACACATCCTTAATTTAACTTATTTTCGTAAAAATTAGTCGGTTGAAGAAATATAATGTCAAGAATAAATAAAAATGATATAATGGAACTATATGATAAAGGTATGTAAACGCCGTTACTAATTAAAGGGATTTAAAAGAAAACTCAAGGTGTGATAATACAAAAAAATACAAAAAACACACCTTATAATGGTAAGTTAAATAATGATGAGTTGTTGATTAAGATACGATGAGAAGAAAGTGAAAAATCAATGGTTCTATTGACTTAAATGCTGATACTTAGCTAGGTAAAATTGAGCTTTTAAATGTTGAATAGAAAACGTTCTCAAACATAGACAATTTCAATGTTTTCATCTACAATGACAAGAGGTTACTATCTATAAGTACGCATAAGGAGAGGACTAGAATGACTTTTTTTAGTCGGACATTTGATTCGCTGCAACACGGTTTAGATTATGCGGCACTCAACAACAAAACAATCGCTAACAATATCGCTAATGTGGATACAGCGAATTACAAGGCAAGAGAAGTTGAGTTTAAATCAATCTTAGACAATGAATTAAAAACAAACATGGAAGCAAAAAGAACGCACGAAAAACATTTTAATTTTAATGAAGGAATCAATCAGTTTAATGTAACAACAAACAAAGGAACATCTTATAACCACAATGGGAATAATGTCGATATCGACAAAGAAATGTCGAATCTGGCAACGAATCAGATTTATTATAATGCATTGATTGATCGGATGAATGGACAATTTAACAGTCTGCAGTCGGTCATTAGAGGAGGAAGTTAATCGTGTCTGTCTTTAGTGGAATGAATATAAGTAGTTCAGCACTTACCGCGCAGCGGCTTAGAATGGATACCGTCTCTGCGAATATTGCCAATGCTGATTCAACGAGAGCACGGATAAACGAAGACGGTGAGTTTGAACCGTATCGACGAAAGATCGTCAATTTCCAAAGTGATTCACCTAGCTTTAGAGATCAATTTTCAAAAATCAAAGGTGATGAGAATAAAACGGTGAATGGTGTAAAAGTCGCAAGTATCACTGAAGATGATGCCCCGTTTGTGACGGTGTATAATCCAAATCATCCAGATGCGGATGAAGCTGGTTATGTACAAATGCCTAATGTCGACCCACTGCAAGAAATGGTAGACTTAATGAGCGCAACGCGCTCTTACGAAGCAAACGTGACGGCATTTAATGCAACAAAAGGGATGCTTATGAAAGCATTAGAAATAGGTAAGTAATTAGGGAGGTAAACAAGCATGATTCAATCAAACTTCATTCAACCTATCGCAACTCCAACAATAAAACCACAAGCGGCCACTGAACCAAAAGCTGATAGTGCAACATTTAAAAATATGTTGACGGATGCTTTAAATGAGGTGAATCAATTACAACTTGATTCACAAGCGAAAACTGGGCAACTAGTAAATGGCGAAATCGATGACCTTCATGATGTTATGATCACTGCTCAAAAAGCATCGGTTGGACTTAATTTAGCTGTTGAAGTTCAGAGTAAAGTTATTACCGCTTATAATGAAATGATGCGCATGCAGCTTTAATTTTATAAGTGATTTTTTATTGGTATGGAGGCGCAGAATGAAAGAGAAATTACAACAACTTAAAGACACAATTGAAAACTTCTGGCGTCAACGTTCAAAAAAACAAAAGGGATTGATGGTTTCATCAGTTGTTTTGTTTTTGATTATCGTCATTGGCGGAACAATCTTCTTTTCGCATACCCCGATGGTACAGCTCTACTCAGGCTTATCAGCAGAGGAAGCAGGGCAAGTGAAGGTTGAGTTAGATACACGTGGAATTGAACATGAAGTCCGTAATGGTGGCACGACGATCTATGTGCCAGAAGGACAAGCAGAAGGCTTGTTAGTAGAACTTGCTGCTCTAGGTATACCAGACTCTGGTCAAATAGACTATGGGTTCTTTAGTGCGAATACCTCTTGGGGCGTGACTGATAATGAATTTGGCATGATTAAACTTGATGCGATGCAATCTGAGTTAGGGAATTTATTATCAGGGTTTTCCGGTATCACTCAAGCAAATGTGATGATCAATTTACCAGAAGAATCCGTATTTATTACGGAACAGACAGATTCAACATCTGTCGCTATTAATTTAACCCTTGAGCCGGGGCATCAATTTAATAACGAGCAAGTACGGGCGCTTTATCACCTCGTTGAAAAAGCTGTTCCGAATCTTACTACTGATAATATCGTCATTATGGACCAATACTTTAACTATTATAATCTAGATAATGAAAATATTAATTCGACATCTGATGTTTTTGCTCAACAACAATCAATCAAAAAAGAAATTGAACGTGACCTACAACAACGTGTCCAACAAATGTTGTCTGTCATGATTGGCCCAGAAAAAGTCATCGCAACCGTTACGGCTGACTTAGATTTCACACAAGAAAATCGCGTGGAACAGCTCGTAGAACCAGTCGATGAAGAAGCGATAGAAGGTATTCCAGTCAGTTTAGAAACAATTCGCGAGTCATATGAAGGCGTGGGCGCGCTTGACGAGGCGGCAGCCGGTGCGGGTGAAGAGGATATTTTCAACTACCCAGTTGGTGATAATAGTGGGATCGGCGAATATGAGTTAGAACAAGATACCATTAATTATGAATTTAACCGAATCCAACGTGAGATTAGCGAAAGTCCTTACCGACTAAGAGATTTAGGCATTCAAGTCGCGGTGGATAATACAAAAGCAACGAGAGATGAAGAGGGTAACCTTGAATTATTAACACCGGAAGAACAACAACAGGTACAAGCAAGTGTGCAGTCAATCCTCGATTCGATTATTACGACATCGATTGATGGTAATATCGCAGATATTAACCCAGCAGAGAAAACCTCGATTGTTTTCCAAACATTTAACGGTATTTCACGAGAAACCGATGAGGGAGGCTTTAACTTGCCTATTTTGGCTTATGTGGCGATTGGTGTCGTATTATTAGCACTCATTGCTGTTATTGTCATCTTACTTGCCAGAAAACCTAAACAATCGGCTGTCAGTGAAGAAGCGATGTATATGTCTGAAGAAGATAGAGCAACAGAGATTCCAGACATTGAAGAACCAGAAGATACCGAAAGCTCTATTAAACGTAAACAACTAGAGAAAATGGCAACAGAGAAACCGGATGACTTTGCGAAATTACTCCGCAGCTGGATTTCTGAGGATTAGGGGGAGTCAAAGTGGCGAAACAACAAGAACTAACGGGTAGACAAAAGGCAGCAATCCTTCTCATCTCACTCGGACCAGATGTATCTGCTCAAGTCTATAAACATTTAACTGAAGAAGAAATTGAAAAATTAACACTTGAAATTTCAGGGGTTAAAAAAGTTGAAAGCTCTCAAAAAGAAGAAGTACTTGAACAATTTCACCAAATTGCATTAGCTCAGGATTACATCGCTCAGGGCGGGATTGCTTATGCGAAAACAGTCTTAGAAAAGGCGATTGGAGCAGAACAAGCCCAAGCAGTAATTGGGCGGTTAACCTCTTCTTTACAAGTAAAACCATTTGATTTCGCACGAAAAACAGATCCAAATCAAATTTTAAACTTTATTCAAGGAGAGCACCCACAAACCATTGCGCTCGTTTTATCCTATTTAGATAATGAGCAAGCGGGACAAATTTTATCTGAATTACCTCAAGAAATGCAGGCAGATATCGCAAAACGAATTGCCCTAATGGATTCAACATCGCCAGAAATTATCTATGAGGTAGAACGTATTTTAGAACAAAAACTGTCATCAACGGTGACGCAAGACTATACGCAAACCGGCGGGATTCAGGCTGTCGTTGAAGTGCTTAACGGGGTCGATCGTTCAACAGAACGTACCATTCTTGATGCATTAGAAATACAAGACCCAGAACTAGCTGAAGAGATTAAAAAACGGATGTTTGTCTTTGAAGATATTGTGACACTTGATAATCGCGCGATTCAACGCGTGATTCGAGAAGTTGAAAATGATGACTTACGACTCGCGCTTAAGGTTGCAAGCGAAGAAGTACAAGAAGTTGTCTTTAGTAACATGTCTTCTCGTATGGCTGAAACGTTTAAAGAAGAAATGGAATTTATGGGACCTGTTCGTCTAAAAGATATTGAAGAAGCACAAACACGGATCGTGGCATCGATACGACGACTTGAAGAAGTAGGTGAAATTGTGATTGCACGTGGTGGAGGAGATGATATCATTGTCTGATTTTAAACCACTTAAAGCCCGTGAAATTAAACTAAAGCCGATCCAGTTTAAAGTTGAAGAACCTGTTCATGTGGATGACACGCTATCAGAAGAAGATGAATCACTCTCAGAAATTGAGCAGTTAGAACATCAAAAAAAACGACTGAATGATGAGCTCTTACAATTAAAGCAAGAGCTAACCAACATACAGCAACAAATTGAACAGGAAAAACAACAAGCTGAACAAGACATTAATCAACAGAAACAAGACTGGCAAAGCGAAAAAGAAACGCTCATTGAGTCGGCTAAAAATGAAGGCTATCAAGCTGGATACGAAACTGGTGAACAAGCGGCCTTAGCTGATTTTAACTCGCGAATTGAAACAGCGAATGAGATTATCCATCAAGCTGAACAAGAGCGAGAAATTATCATTGAAAAGGCGCATGCCGATATCGTTGAATTGGCTATGGTCGTTGCAAAAAAAGTCGTTTTCGACGCAGTTATGTCAAAGGACGCTCTACTACCCATTGTGAAAACAGCGATTAAAGATTATCATGATCAAACGATTATTCGGATTCGGACGAGTATTCAAGACTTTGATTTGATTCACTCACAAACAGACGAACTGACACGGGTACTAAATGATGGTGTGATGCTGTCGGTATTACCTGATGATAAGTTACCGACTGGCGGCTGTGTCATTGAAACACCGAGTGGGCAATTAGACGTCAGTGTCGATCGTCAATTAGAAAAAATTCATGAGGCATTAACTGAAACGATGGAGGAGATGCAACGTGGACATTAATCAACTCGTTGATGTCATCGATAAGACAGAGACGTATACCCATTTTGGTAAAGTTAAACGCGTTGTAGGTCTCATGATTGAATCAACCGGCCCTGACGTAAAAATGGGCGAAGTGTGTTATATTCACACGTCAAACTATGACAAAATTATGGCTGAAGTTGTTGGTTTTAATGATGATGTTGTTGTCCTTATGCCTTATACTGAAATCAATGATATCGGTCCAGGCAGTTTAGTAGAAGCAACCCGTAAGCCGTTAACCATTAAAGTGGGTCAACGCTTAGTCGGTAAAGTTGTTGATGCTGTTGGGTTGCCTCTTGATGATTCTGAATTGCCATCAGGCCTACTTGCGATGAACACAGAACAATCACCACCTAATCCATTAAAACGCCCAAGGATTTTGGAACCGATTGAAATCGGGGTTAAAACAATTGATACGTTGCTTACCGTTGGCAAAGGTCAACGAGTCGGAATTTTTGCCGGTAGTGGTGTTGGTAAGAGTACGTTACTCGGGATGATTGCTCGTAATAGTGAGGCAGACATTAACGTTATTGCACTTATCGGTGAGCGGGGGCGAGAGGTAAGAGAGTTTATTGAGAAAGATCTCGGACCAGAAGGTTTGAAAAAATCAGTCGTTGTCGTCGCAACGTCTGACCAACCTGCTTTAATGAGAATTAAAGGGGCTTATACTGCAACCACAATTGCCGAGTATTTTAGAGATAGAGGCTATAATGTCAACCTAATGATGGATTCCGTTACGCGTGTTGCTATGGCGCAGCGGGAAGTAGGTTTAGCAACAGGTGAACCACCAACAACAAAAGGTTATCCACCTTCTGTGTTTGCTATTTTACCTAAGCTATTAGAAAGAACAGGGACGAGTGATTTAGGAACCATCACAGCCTTTTATACGGTACTTGTTGATGGGGATGATTTAAATGATCCGATTGCTGATACAACGCGAGGGATTTTAGATGGTCACTTTGTCTTAGATCGTAAATTGGCTGAACGCGGTCAATATCCTGCTCTAAACGTACTCAAGTCTATTAGCCGGGTTATGCCGCAAATTACGACAGAAAAAGAACAGAAACTTGCTAATGAGTTGCGTAGTTATCTTGCCAGTTACGAAGAAAATTATGAACTGATTCAAATCGGTGCATATAAGCGAGGGTCTAATCCACAAGTTGACCGTGCGATTCAATTACATCCGAAAATCATCAATTTCTTAAAACAAGGAATTGAAGATAATTGTCAACGAGAAACGGCAATCAATCAGGTTGAATCCTTACTATATGGGGGGTAATATCAGATGACTAATGTCCAAGCATTCGAAAAAATTTTACATCATCAGGAAAACCTTAAAAACGAAGCTCAGCTTGAATATAAGTCTGCCGTAACCGATTTTGAAACAGTAGCTGAAGAACTTTATCAACTCTTAAAACAAAAAGAAACGATTGAAGATAAATATCAACAAGCGCTTCACACATCGGGTTCTGTTACAACACTTATGACCCATCACACATATTTGCAACAACTTAAAAAACAAATCTTACATGTTGAAGCTACGGTTAATGAAAAACGCTCGATTATGGAAGACAAGCGCTCAATGCTCACAGATCAGCATGTTGAAGTGAAAAAATATGAAAAGATTATTGATCATAAGTGGGAAGTAATTAAATCAAAAGAAAAAGAATCAGAAAATAAAATGTTGGATGAAGCGTCCATCAGACAATATTATAATCATGGGGATCGGTGAAATTATGGCGAAAAAACAAAAAGAAAAAAAGAAGAAAAGTTGGCTGAGTTATTTCCTCCTAGCCGTCATACCGCTTATTTTATCCGTGACGATTATTTATATTGTCTTGTCACTGTTAGGCATGGAACCGGTGAAAAATACAAAAAACTTCCTTAATCGTGTGCCTGGAGTAGAAAAGTTGATTACAACTGAGGAAGAAATGAATATAGAAACAATGGAAGCAGCGTATTTAGCTCAGATTGGTGATTATCAGTCCCAAATCAATCGCCTTATGATGGAATCAACAGAAAAAGATGATGAAATTGAAGCTTTAGAACGTGACATTGTTGACTTGAACAATCAGTTGGCTGAATATCAGTCCCAAATCGTCAGTCAAAATGAGCAACAAGCACGTTTAGAGGTAGTTGTATCGACATATTCAGATATGGAACCCGAAAGTGCTGCGCGTATTTTATCAGAAACAACAACCGTGATTGCGGTTGATATTCTAAACGGTGTACCATCAGAAGCACGCAGTGAAATTCTTTCTTTTATGGAAGCTGAAAAAGCAGCGGAATTAACGGAGTTATTGTATCAATAGCTACTGAGGTAAGTTCCGTAATATTTGAAGGGAGGTGAAACAATGAATACGATGGACATGTTATTTAAACAAGTGACGCAAAGTTTACCCAAGCAATCAAATAATACAACAAGTCAAATGAGTCAGCGGCAGTCGGACGCATTTAAACAAACGTTAGCTAAGTCTTCTTCGCAACCATTAACTAATGACCAACGAAAGTTTTCTCAAAAGATGACCGAGAATGAAAGTGGCTTAAATATTCGCTCAGTTGTTCAACAATTGACAGAACAATCAGAGGGCAACGCCCTGGTATCTTTAATGCCAAATGCTGAAACAACTGGTGAGCTTAATGAGATACTTGCCCAGCTACAAGGTAATCAAGATCTTCTTGCTTTAATCAATGCTGAGGATACAACTGAATTAACAGAAGCAGATGTCGAAGCGATGTTGTCCAAGCTAGGAAAACTAAGCGATGAAATTAAGAAATTGTTAAAAGATTTAGGGATTAAACTCGATCAAGATATTGATTTTGAGCAATTATCTGAACAAGATTTAGCCCAACTTAGTGCATTAGCTCAACTACAACCCGTGTTAGAACAAGTAACACCGCTTTTAAAAGAATTAAATGCAGGTGCGTTAGGCAATAAAGATTGGATGACGTTATTACAAGAATTCCAAGCGTTACCGAAAGAAATGAGTCAAGCTTTATCAAGTAAGCTCTTATCAGAAGACAACCAAACGTTATTAAAAGACATGCTGACCAAATTTCAATCTCGTATGGCACTGAGTGAAAAAGGTTATGCGACCCATAGTAAAGTCACGACCGATGATATTTCAAAATGGTTATCGCAAGCACTTGAACGCCAATCAGGTAAATCACAACCATCATTTGGTGAAGCTTTTGCCTCTTCAAAAGGTACGCAACCATTAGAACAATTGACGATTCACTTAAGCCAATCAGCGGCCTCAAATCAACAAACACTTAATCAAGAATTGATGCAACAATTTGAAGCTGTACTTCAAAAGATGCAAGTTGGTAAAAATCTGTTGGGTCAGCAACAAGTGAAACTGCAGCTTAACCCAAATAATTTAGGTCAGATTACGGTGGAAATGATGGAAATTGATGGTGAAATGTTTGTAAAACTAATTGCCTCCTCAAGTATGGCAAAAGAAGCGTTAGAAGCAAATATGAAAGAACTTCGTCATATGTTCTCACCACATCAAGTAATCGTGGAACAAGAAGAACAAGCAGCGGCAACGAGTGCGCCGGAATTACTTGATTATCAAGATCAAGAAGATCAAACAAACAATGGAGATGAACCCGTTTTTTATTCGGAGGATGAAGAAGAAGCTGAGTTAAGTTTTAGTGATATTTTAAATCAGGAAGGGGTGTAATGATGAAAATCGATCCTTCATATTATTTAAGCAATCAAACAAGACAAGCGCCAAGTGGCGAACTAGGTAAAGATGAGTTTTTAAAATTATTAATGGCTCAAATCAAAAACCAAGATCCACTCGATCCAATGGATGATAAAGAATTCATCTCGCAAATGACGACTTTTTCATCTTTAGAACAAATGATGAACATGAATGACTCCATCCAACAGTTAGTTAGGAATCAATCAGTATCACCTGTCATTCAATATAGCCATATGATTGGAAAAGAAGTGAGCTATTATAAACTTGATGAAGAATCAGGTGACATTCTAGAACCAAAAGAAATCGTCACGAGTCAAGTGAAAGCAATTTCTGAAAAAGAAGGCTTTGCGGTCATTGAATTGATTAATGATCAAAAAATTTATACCGATGAAGTGTTACGGGTAACAACACCGGAGACATCAGAATAGGAGGGTGTTATGGGGATAGAAATTAATCCACTACCTAAACAGGCCATGTTGCCCTCATCAAAACAAACAATCGCAAAACCAAAACCAATGCAGGCGTTTCAGTCTATTTTAGATCAAAAGAAGTCAAACTTGACGTTGACTAAGCATGCAGAGGAACGCATGGTTGAGCGCAACATTGTCATGAACGAATCAAAATGGCAGTCGATCGCCACACAAGTAGAAAAAGCCAAAGCAAAAGGGATTACCGATTCACTTGTCTTAACGGATGAAGCAGCTCTTGTTGTGAGCGCGAAGAATCAAACGGTTATCACGATGATGAACCGTCAAGAAGCAACCGAGAAGATTTTCACAAATATAAACGGAACAATCATAATTGATTAATGCTGGACCCAGGTTGGGAGGCATGTGTATCTACTGACTGATAGACGTAGATACAAGAAGGAGGAACTAACTATGTTAAGATCAATGTACTCAGGAATCGCAGGTATGCGTGGATTCCAAACACAACTCGATGTCGTAGGTAATAATATTGCCAACGTCAATACAACAGGTTATAAAAAAGCACGTACAACTTTTCAAGATATGATGAGTCAAACAACCTCAGGCGCATCTGAACCGACAAATGTTCGTGGGGGTATTAATGCGATTCAAGTTGGCCTTGGCTCACAACTGGGCTCAATTGATAATATTCATACCCAAGGTAACCGTCAAACGACGAATCGGGTGCTTGATATGGCCCTTGAAGGAGACGGCATGTTCATTTTCGGAACAAATATTGATGCACCAGATGATCCTGCAACATTAAATACGGCCGTTGATATTACTGATGTGAATTTGGAATATTCACGCGCGGGGAATATGTATCTTGACGAAAATGGCTACATTGTTAATGCTAACGGGCAGTATCTGATTGGAGATAATCCAGCAGGCGGAAACGCTGGGATTTTACGTATCCCGGAAAATGCGGCAAGTTTTAGTATCCAAGGAAACGGAACAGTGAACTATATCGATCAACAAGGTCAAACACAAGTAGCTGGTCAAATTCGTCTTGCTAAATTCTCAAACCCAGGTGGTTTAGAGAAAATTGGAGGCAATATGTATCGCTCAACAGTGAATGATGGTATGGTTAGTAACGATGTTGAAGGTTATCCTGATCTTATTGTACCTGAATCTGAAGGTGCTGCTTCGATTGTTTCTGGTGCACTAGAAATGTCAAACGTTGATTTAGCTCAAGAATTTACTGATATGATTATCGCACAACGTGGTTTCCAGGCGAATACACGGATTATTACAACATCAGATGAAATATTACAAGAACTTGTTAATCTAAAACGATAGGAGGAAGGAGTAAGCCTCTAGGCTTACTCCCCACTTAATTATGATTACAGTGACTAATTTTAAAGGTGACACATTTACACTTAATGCAATGTACATCGAGAAGGTTGAAGCGTTACCTGATACAACAATTACACTCGTGAATGGTAAAAAATATTTTGTCAAAGAAACTGAAGCTGAGGTGAGTAAGCTATCGCAGGCCTTTTATAAAAATATCGGCATGTTTCCTTGGCACCAACAGGTAGGTGAAGTAAATGGCAAGTAAAGTTTTTAAAAATATTATTATTGGTCTTGTGTTAGTGTCTATTTTAGGTATGGCTGCCATCATCTATATCCTTATGAATCAGGATGACCCTAATCGTGAGTTAACGATCGATGAACAGATTGAATACTCCTATATGACTGAATCCGTCAATATTGATTTAGCTGATAATCGCTATGCACAACTTCAATTTAATATCATCACAAATAATGAAGATGCTAAAGCGGAAGTAGAAAAACGCATGTTTCAGTTTAAGAACATATTAATTAAACAGACAGTAGAGATGGAGTCATCCGTGTTACAAAATGATTTATCAGGATTTGAAAATCGCTTAAAAGATGAAATGAATGTGTTAATGGAAGAAGGGGAAATTACGGACATCTATTTAATCAGTAAGATTGTTCAGTAGTTACGACTCCGAACCGGAGGTGAGTTTATGGCAGATGAGGTTTTATCCCAAAATGAGATAGACGCTTTACTATCGGCATTATCCTCAGGGGAAATGGATGCCAACCAATTAAAAGAAGAAGAAAAAGAAAAGAAAATTAGAAGTTATGACTTTAAACGAGCACTGAGATTTTCAAAAGATCAAGTGCGAAGTTTATCGAGAATCCATGAAAATTATGCGCGGATGCTGACGACATATTTTTCAGCTCAGTTGCGAAATTATGTGCATATTTCAGTCGCTTCCGTCGATCAAATACCTTATGAAGAATTTATTCGTTCAATTCCAACAATGACCGTGTTAAATATCTTTAGTATGGATCCACTTGATGGTCGAATTATTTTTGAAATTAATCCAAACGTCGCTTATGCGATGTTAGACCGAATTTTAGGTGGTCGGGGAACAAGTTTAAATAAAATAGAAAACTTGACCGAAATTGAATCAACGATTATGTCCAATCTATTTGAAAAATCTCTCGATAACCTGCAAGAAGCATGGGCAAGTGTCATCGATATTGATCCAATGCTTGAGGAGTTTGAAGTGAATCCTCAATTCTTGCAACTGGTATCACCAAATGAAACGGTCATTGTCGTCTCATTAAATACAACAATCGGTGAAACGAGTGGCATGATTAATATCTGTATTCCACATGTCGTCTTGGAGCCAATTATTCCGAGGTTATCTGTTCATTATTGGATGCAGAACGAGGCTCAAAAAGAACGGAAACCTGGCGAATACGAAAAATTAACAAAAAATATTTCATCAACGGAGCTTGAACTCAGTGTGGTATTAGGTGAAACGCGTATTACCATTGATGATTTACTTGAATTAAGTAAGGGCGATGTATTAAAGTTAAATCAATCGATAGAAGAGCCTTTAATTATGCAGTCAAGTGATGAACCGTTGTTTTATGTGCAGCCTGGTAGCCAGAAAAATAATGTCGCTGTGCAGGTGATTGATGAAATTAAAGGAGGGTCTTCCGATGATGAGTGATGGTATGTTATCACAAGATGAGATTGATGCGCTATTAAATGGTACATCAGATGAAGAAGGAATAGACGAAAACGAAACGATAGAAGAATCTGAAGATACAGCTAGTATTCTTTCAGATATTGAAATTGATGCCTTAGGTGAAATTGGCAATATTTCATTTGGTAGTTCGGCAACGACACTGGCGACACTATTAAATCAAAAAGTTGATATTACAACACCTGAAATTTCAATAGTAAAACGTAATGAATTAGAAAAAGAATTTCCACATCCTCATGTCGGCGTGGAAGTTGAGTATACCGAAGGCTTTGAAGGCGATAACTTATTTGTCTTAAAATCAAGTGATGCGTCAATCATTGCTGATTTAATGCTTGGTGGAGACGGTTCAAATAGTGAAGCAGAGCTTAATGAAATTCATATGAGCGCTGTCCAAGAAGCTATGAATCAAATGATGGGAACAGCAGCTACGAGTATGTCAACGATGTTCTCAAAGCGGATTGATATTTCCCCGCCACAAACGGTGATGCTTGAAGTTGGGACCGAAGAAAGTGATAAATATATTCCGGATGATGAATATATCGTTAAAGTGTCCTTTCAGTTAAAAATAGGGACATTGATTGATTCAAAAATTATGCAACTGTTACCACCGTCTTTTGCGAAAGCAATGGTCGATGAGTTATTAAATGGTCCAACAGAAGAACCAAAACAAACGGCACCAACTCAAGCGGCGCCGAAAGAGGAACCACAATCATCACCTGAACCACAACAACAGGTTCAACAACCAGCGATTAATCAGCAAGCGGCACCACAACAACAAATGTATCAGCAACCTCGACAACCTAAAAATATGGGGGAACCGATGGCGAATCAACAAAACGTTGAACAAGCAAGTTTTCAAGCATTTGAACCTATCCAGTTACCGGAACATGAAAAACGTAATTTAGATATGTTGTTAGATATTCCGCTTCAAGTGACCGTTGAACTCGGTAGAACAAAACGGGCGGTAAAAGACATTTTAGACTTATCGACAGGGTCGATTTTGGAACTTGATAAACTTGCCGGAGAACCGGTTGATATTCACGTAAATAATAAACTCATTGCTCAAGGTGAAGTCGTCGTTATTGATGAGAACTTTGGTGTAAGAGTAACAGAAATTATTAGTCAAAGTGATCGACTTAAAAAATTAAGATAACAATGGAGACATTTTAGGAGGAAACAACCATGGCAAATACAGTATTAATCGTAGACGATGCAGCATTTATGAGAATGATGATTAAAGATATTTTATCAAAAAATGGCTTTGATGTTGTAGGGGAAGCTGAAAATGGTCAAGTTGCCGTTGAAAAATATGCTGAATTAACACCAGACCTTGTGACAATGGATATCACCATGCCAGAAAAAGACGGCATTCAAGCATTAAAAGAAATTAAAGCAGAGAACCCAAATGCGACAGTCATAATGTGTTCGGCGATGGGGCAACAAGCAATGGTAATCGATGCGATACAGGCGGGAGCGAAAGACTTTATTGTGAAACCGTTCCAAGCGGACCGTGTGTTAGAGGCCATCAATAAAGCATTAGGATAGAATGATGAAACGTTGGATAAGTCTTAGTTTTATTATGTTTATTTGCTTGTTTCCGCAAACGGTGTTGGCAGAAGATGATAACGGTTCTGTTCTTGATGCCTATCGTCAGTCATCGACAGATGAGGCTGATATAAGTGAAACAGAACCAAATGTAGAAATCACTGACCAACCGGAAGAATCAGAGCCGAGTTTATTTGAAGGCGATAACGAGGAAGTGAGCTTTTGGGGATTAGTGATTCGATTTCTGTTAGCGCTTGCCCTAGTCGTTGTACTTATTTACGTCTTACTTAAACTGATGAATAAATTCACCTCGAAACAAGGGCAATTAAACAGCCTTGAAAATCTTGGTGGTGTCTCTGTCGGCATGAATAAATCCGTTCAGTTAGTAAAAGTCGGAACAAAAGTGTACTTGCTCGGTGTTGGCGATACGGTTGAGTTGTTAACAGAGATAACCGATCAAGCGTTTATCGACCAGCTCATGAGTAATAGTCAAGTACCAGGGGCAGACCTCTTTTCTAAAGTGACACAGTCATTTCAACAAAAACAATCAAAAAGTGATGATCGATCCTCTTCACGAAATGAAAATGCAAAGGATTCGTTTTCGACTTTATTTAAGGGTGAGTTAGAACAGATGAAGCAAAAGCAGGAAAAGATTAGACAAGACATTAAGGGGCATGATCGCAATGAATGAATTTATTGATATCTTTAGCTCGAGTGACCCTGAAAATGTTGCAACCTCTGTTCAGCTATTACTGTTATTAACGGTATTTTCACTGGCACCTGGCATATTGATTTTAATGACCAGTTTTACTCGAATAATTATTGTGCTATCATTTACCCGTACGTCACTCGCGACTCAGCAGATGCCTCCAAACCAATTACTCGTAGGGCTTGCACTGTTTATGACCTTTTTTATTATGGCACCAACATTTTCTGATATTAATGAACAAGCATTGACGCCTTTACTTGATGAAGAAATTAATATTGAAGAAGCGTATGAGCGAGCAAGCACACCGATTAAGTTGTTTATGGCAGACCATACCCGTGAACGGGACTTGGCCTTATTTTTAAATTATGTTGAGTCACCTGAGATTGAGACCGTTGAGGATATTCCGCTAACAGCATTGGTGCCAGCCTTTGCGATTAGTGAATTGAAAACAGCTTTTACAATGGGCTTTATGATCTTTATTCCGTTCCTCGTCATTGATATGACGGTGGCTAGTGTGTTAATGTCCATGGGGATGATGATGTTGCCACCGGTTATGATTTCATTACCGTTTAAGGTCCTCCTATTTGTCTTAGTGGACGGATGGTATTTAATTTCAGAAGCGCTATTATCAAGTTTTAATTAGAAAGAGGCGAAACTATGAGTGGAGAACTAGTTATATCTTTAGCTGAACGGGGAATTACTACCGTCCTTATGGTCGCAGGCCCTTTGCTTATTTTAGCGCTGGTCGTCGGTCTCCTCGTTAGTATATTTCAAGCAACAACACAAATCCAAGAGCAAACCTTAGCCTTTATTCCAAAGATTGTTGCTGTTCTATTTGGCCTAGTTATCTTTGGACCGTGGATGTTAACACAAGTCGTTCAATTTACGACAGACATATTTCAAAATCTGACGACGGTAATTAGATAACGATGCTGTCAGTTGTTAATCTCGACTATGTGACCGTTTTTTTATTAGTCTTTGGACGGCTCGCAGGATTCTTTGTGACGTTGCCGATTTTTTCTTACCGTAATATCCCGACCCAATTCAAAATTGGGTTTGCGGCTTTTGTGAGTTTAATGATTATGTTTACCTTAGACATACCAGTGATTGACCTTGACTTAACATTTGTTTTTTTACTTGTAAAAGAAGTCATCATTGGCTTAATTATTGGGTTTGTAGCAAATATTATTATGACGGCGATTCAAATTGCAGGTAACTTCATTGATTTTCAAATGGGTTTTGCGATTGCGAATGTGATTGACCCACAAACAGGTGCTCAAGGACCGGTTATTGGGCAATATTTATATATTTTTGCCCTTATGTTTTTACTTGCTGTTGACGGTCATCATCTTCTGATTCAAGGTGCTATTCATAGTTTTGATATCATTGATGTCGACCAACTCATTGATTTAGGACAAGGGCGTTTATTGCTGACTGCCGTTAATATGTTTACTCAACTTTTTTTAATTGCTTTCCAAATGGCGATTCCCATTGTAGGAACATTATTTTTAGTGGATGTAACTTTAGGTATTGTCGCACGGACAGTCCCACAATTAAATGTGTTTGTTGTTGGTATTCCACTTAAGATTGGTGTATCACTCTTTGTTTTAAGTCTGTTTATGATGGCTTATATCGATTTAGTAAAACGACTCGTGCATTATGTGATTGAAATGATGGAAATGCTTATGCGGATCCTTGGAGGTTAAATATGATGTCATACTTACAACTCGATCTCCAATTTTTCTCTGGTGAAAAGACAGAAAAAGCAACACCAAAGAAACGAGAAGATACCAGGAAAAAAGGACAAGTAGCTAAAAGCCAGGATATTAATACGGCCGTTGCGCTGTTCTTAATCTTTTTAACGTTTATGTTACTCGGTTCGTTTTGGAAAATGCGATT